>Ga0265327_10000127_pt1 | contig 166247 bp, 101 predicted proteins | sample 41621metaG_FD_202089 | JGI IMG/M metagenome (GOLD analysis project Ga0265327, IMG submission 202089) | Rhizosphere microbial communities from Carex aquatilis grown in University of Washington, Seatle, WA, United States - 4-16-21 metaG | ecosystem: Host-associated > Plants > Roots >...
GGAAGATCGACCACAGGTCCAGCTGGCGGTTCTCCAGCGGCGTGCCGGTCATGACGATGCGGTGCTGCGCCCGGATGGCGAAGCAGGCCTGCGTGACCTTCGCGTCGGGGTTCTTGATGAACTGGCCCTCGTCGAGGATGGCGTAGCCGAACTCAAGGCCGTCGAGCAGCGCGCGGTGCTTGCGCAGCTGGGTGTAGCTGGCGAGCCAGATGCAGGCGCCCTTGTTCGTCGTGAAGTCGTTGCCCGACTTGAGCGTGTCGACCTTGGCCGCGGGGTAAAAGCGGGCGATCTCCTCGCGCCACACCGGCACGACGCTCGCGGGGCAGACCACGACGTGGCGCTGGCCCTTCATCGGCCGCGACTCGAGCAGGGCGATGACCTGCGCGGTCTTGCCGAGACCCATCTCGTCGGCGAGCAGGCCGTGGCAGCCGGTCTCGCAGAGGTGGTGCATCCATTCGACGCCGCGGCGCTGGTATTGACGCAGGAACTCCGGGAGCGCCGGCGGCGTGGCCGGCGGCGACATCACCTTCAGGCGCCAGGCGTCGAGCTCGACGCCGAGCGTGACCTTGATGCGGCTGTCGTTGAACAGGGAAAAGATGAGGTAGGGCGGGATCTCGCCGTTGACCGTCGTTTCCTCGAGGTTGCGGCGCCACTGGTTGAAGCTCTCCCACTTCTCCGGGGACATCGTGACGATGCCCAGGTCGGGCAGGAGCATCGGGGTGCGGCCGTGCTTGAGCAGCGCGGCGGCCTGCTCCTCGGTCAACAGCTTCTCGCCGGCGCGGAAGATCCAGCGGAGGTTCAGCCCGCCGCCGCTGCGGCTGTCGGCCACGGCCTCGATCTCGATGACGCGCGCGCCCTGCTTGAGGTTGTCCACCTTGACGTCCAACTCGACGGCGAACTGCTTTTTCCAGTGCGGCAGCAGGTCGCGGATGAAGCCCGGGATATCCGCCAGCGCGTCGAGCGCGTAGGCGTGCGTGGTCTGGTTGTAGCGGAAGTGGGCCTTGCGGGCGTAGGTCGCGAGCGCGATGAGCTTGGCGCGCTCGGCGGCCGTGGGGTGGTTGGCGGTGTTGCCCAGCGCCGGGATGCGGCTGCGGCCCTGCTTCCAGTAGGCCAGGAATACCAAGCCGTCGGCCGTCGTGGTAAAACTCAGCAGAAGATCGCGAGCCGGCTGGTTCGGGTCGGGCTTGGCGCCGTTGCCGCCGTTCGCGCTCACGGGACTGGCGGGGCCACTATGGCCGTTTTCTCCGTGGCCGTTATGCCCGTTGTGCCCATTCGCGCCGTTGCCGTGGCCGACCTTGGAGGGGACGCCTGTCATCAGGGCCGTCATTTCGTCGACCAGCAATTCCTCGATCTCGTGCAAACCCGCCACCGCGATGGCGTTGGCCAGCAGCATGTCCGTGGAGGAGGAGCGCACCTTCATGACCTCGCCGTCCCATTCGATGACCGCGTATTCCTCCCGTTTCTCGACCTTGCGGTGGATGATGGCGTCCTTGGCCCCCAGTTCGACCTCGCGGATCTCGCCGTCCCGATACATCGCGTGTCCCCGCTCGACGTGGGTCACGTCGAAATGTCCCTCCCAGTCGGCCTCCAGGCGGCTGAACCAGAATTCCAAGGATTGCGGAGTGTAGATGCGCTTTGGCCCGTGGGTTTGCATCAAGCTAAAAGTCAGACGTTAGAAAGTTCCGCTCCCGCCGTGCAACCACTATTTCGCTTTTTTCGCCCTTCTGGGCCGAACGGCCAGTTAACACAATTGTTACGCCACCGCCGCGGGTTGTTCACACGGGTCCTCCATGCTGGCGCGGCGCTCGGCGGCTGGTCGGTCACCGCCGCCCGGGCCAAACTGATTGAACATTGTCCTAGTCACCGAAACCTACTCTCCCGAAATCAACGGCGTCGCCATGACGCTGGGCCACCTCGTGGACGGCCTCGCGCGCCGCGGCCACCCGATTACGATCGTCCGCCCCCGCCAGCGCTCCGAGAAGGGTGCCCCCGTTCGCCAGTCAACCGGCGGCGTCACGCAACACCTCCTGCCGGGCCTGCCCATTCCCGGCTATCCCCTCCTTCGCTTCGGCCTGCCCGCCCGCCGCCGGCTCGAGCGGCTCTGGCGTCGCGACCGCCCCGACCTCGTCCATGTCGCCACCGAGGGCCCCCTCGGCTGGTCCGCCCTCAACGCCGCGCAGGCCCTCGGCCTGCCGGTGACCTCGAGTTTCCACACCAATTTTCACCACTACACGCACGACTACCGCTTCAGCTGGCTGTTCACTCTGACCGCGAAGTGGCTCCGGCATTTCCACAACCGCACGCTCCGCACCTTCGCGCCGACGCGCGAGCTCTGCGACCAGCTGGCCGCCGACGGCTACCGGGAGCTCCGGGTGCTCTCGCGCGGCGTCGACACCGTCCAGTTTTCCCCGTCCCGGCGCGACGCCGTCCTTCGCGCCGCTTGGGGCGCCACGCCCGACGACCCCGTGGTCGTCCACACCGGCCGGCTCGCCCGGGAGAAAAACTACGGCCTCGTCTTCCGCGCCTTCTCCGCCATGCGCGCCGCCAACCCGCGCTGCCGCTTGGTGGTCGTCGGCGACGGCCCGTTGCGGGCCGGCCTCCAGGCGGAGCACCCGGAGTGCCGGTTCACCGGCTTCGTCGACCGCGGCACCCTCGCCCGCCACTACGCCTCCGCCGACCTCTACCTCCATGCCAGCACGACCGAGACCTACGGCAACGTCGCCGCCGAGGCGCTCGCCAGCGGGCTGGCCTTCGCCGGCTACGACTACGCCGCCGCGCACGAGCTCGTCCGGCCCGGAGAAAACGGCCTCCTCGTGCCGCTGCACGACGAGCCGGCCTTCATCGCCGCCGCGGTCCGCCTCGCCACCGAGCCGGGCCTTGCCCCACGGCTTCGCGCTCACGCCGCCGCCGCCGTGCAGGCCCGCTCGTGGGCCGCCGTCACCGAGCAATTTGAGACCGACCTAAACGCCGCCCTGACTGAGCACGAACCCGGCGACCGTGCAGGACTCTCAACTCTCAGCTCTCAACTCTCAACCGGCACACCATGAAACCCGCCCTTCACGTCCGCTCGGTCATCATCTCCGACGTCCACCTCGGGACGCCGCACAGCAAGGTCGAGGAGGTCACCCACTTCCTCAAGCACGTCCGCTGCGAACGGCTCATCCTCAACGGCGACATCATCGACGGCTGGCGCCTCCGGCGCGACGGCGTCTGGACGAAGGCCCACACGCGCTTCATCCGCCGCGTCCTGACCATGATCCAGAAGCGGGACACCGAGGTCATCTACCTGCGCGGCAACCACGACGATTTCCTCGGCCGGCTGCTGCCGCTCCAATTCGACCGCCTGAGCCTCGTCGAGGACTGCATCCTCGAGACGGCGAACGGCCGCTACCTCGTGCTGCACGGCGACGTGTTCGACGGCGTGATCAAGCACATGGCCTTCCTCGCCCACCTCGGCGACATGGGCTACGCGCTCCTGCTCCGCCTCAACCGCGCCTACAACTGGTTCCGCCGGCTGCGGGGCAAGGAATACTTTTCCCTGAGCCAGGCCATCAAGGCGCGCGTGAAGCAGGCGGTCAGCTTCATCGGGAAGTTCGAGGACCAGATCGCCGCGCTCGCCCGCGACCGCGGCTGCCGGGGCGTCATCTGCGGCCACATCCACACGCCGGCCGACAAGATGATCGGCGACATCCACTACCTCAACTCCGGCGACTGGGTCGAATCGATGACCGGCATCGTCGAGCACCACGACGGCCGCTTCGAACTGGTCACCTTCAAGCAGTTCCTCGCCCAATTCCCCCTGCCCCAGTCTTCCGCCGCGGTCGTTGATGAGATCGACGAGCCGCTGCAACTGCCCGTCCTCGCGTGATGCCCCTGCTTCCCCTGGAGGCGGGACTATCCGTCCCGCGAGGCACGGGCCGCGCTGCCGTTGATCCGCGGGTCTGATGGTCCCGCCTCCATCCCTGATTTCCGCCCGCATGAAAAAAGTCCTCATCCTCACCGCCGGCTACGGCGAAGGCCACAACAGCGCCGCGCGCGCCCTGCAGGCCGCGTTCAACGAGCAGCCCGGCATCGACGCCGAGCTCGTCGACCTCTTCGCCCTGCGCGCCCCGCGCCTGAACAATGTCTCGCGCCGCGGCTACCTGAAGCTGATCAACACCGCCCCGAAGGTCTGGAGCGCCGTCTACCGCTGGCTCGACCGCTCGCCGCTGGCGCCGAAGACCTTCCGGGCGCTCGCGAGCCACCGCCGCCTCCTCGGCCGGATCATCGCCGAGAAGCAGCCAGTCGCCATCTGCTCCACCTATCCCGTCTACGCCTGGCTGCTCAACGACCTCCGCCGGGCCGGACAGGTGTTCTGCCCGCACTACACCGTCATCACCGACGCGCTTACCATCAACTCCCTCTGGTATCGCACGCCCTCGGCGGGTTGGTTCGTCACTGACCGCGACTCCGCCGCCTTCCTCCTCCAGAAGGGCGTGCCTTCGCTGCGCGTCCACGTCAGCGGGTTCCCCGTGGCGCTGGCCTTCGCCGACCGCGCACCGCACTGGGAGCCACCGGATCCAGTGCTCTCCCCGAAGCGCCGGGTGCTCTTCATGATCAACTCGGGCCGCAGCCACGCCATCCGGATCGCCCGGGCCCTGCTGCAACAGGGTGACTGGCAGGTCACGTTCACGGCGGGCCGCGACCAGTCCCTGCAAAAGGAGCTGATCGAGCTTTCCGCCGGCGCCCCGGCCGAGGCCACCGTGCTCGGATGGACCGACCGCATCCCCGAACTGCTCATGACGCACCACGTGGTCATCAGCAAGGCGGGCGGCGCGACGACCCAGGAATCCATCAACGCCCTTTGCCCGCTGCTCGTCAGCCAGATCGTGCCGGGACAGGAGGAGGGCAACTACGAGCTCATCCGCCGCCATGAGGCCGGCGCGCTCGCCGAGACTCCGGAGGAAATCGTCTCCACCCTCCGGCGTCTCTTCGCCGGTGACGCCGGTCTCTGGCGCCACTGGCGCGGCAACCTCCGGGGCATTGCCCGGCCGGACGCGGCCCGCCAGATCGCCGCGCTGGTTCTCGGCGGGGCGGCCGTGCCGCGCCCCGAGGCTGATACGGCCGAGTTGGCCCGCTAATTGAGGCTAGGCCCTACTTGATCGCTCGCCTTTCCTCTTGAGCCGCGGCGCTCCACCACTTGCATCAGGCAGTGATTCTCCACCGCCCTCCCTCCGACGCCCCTCGTTCCGCGTGGTGGATTGACGTCTGCGTGCTGCTGGGCCTGGGCGCGCTCGTCGTGGGCATCAGCAGTATCGCCACCCAGTGGGAGCAGCCGTTGCGCACGACCGTCAATATCGACCTTTCTGTCGGGTCGCTGCCGAAATACATGCTGTTCTCCCTCGCGCGCGGGTGGATCGCCTATTTCTTCTCGCTGCTCTTCACCCTGCTGGTCGCGTCCTGGGCGTTCTACGACCTGCGCGCCCGCCGCTTCCTGCTCCCCGCCCTCGACGTGCTGCAGAGCATCCCCGTGCTGGGCTTCCTGCCCGGCCTCGTGCTTTTCCTCGTCGGCCTGTTTCCCCACAGCAACACCGGGCTCGAGCTGGCCTGCGTGCTGATGATCTTCACGGGACAGGTCTGGAACATGACCTTCAGCTACCACGACTCGCTCCGCGCCGTGCCGCCCGAATTCCGGCTCTTGGGCAAGTTCTACGGGTTCAACTGGTGGCACCGTTTCTGGCGCATCGAGCTGCCCTGCGGCGCCCAGGGCCTGCTCTACAACAGCATGGTCTCGATGGCGGGCGGCTGGTTCTTCCTGAGCATCACCGAGGCCTTCCGGCTCGGCGACCAGGACTTCCGCGTGCCGGGCATCGGCTCCTACATGAGCGTGGCCATCGAGCAGGGCGACGTCCGCGCCCAGGTCTTCGGCGTGATCGCCATGGGCGTCATCATCGTCGTGGTCGACCGGCTCGTCTGGTGGCCGCTCGTGGTCTGGTCCCGCCGGTTCAAACTCGACGACTTCGCCGGCGCCACCGTGGCGCCCTCCGCGTTCCAGCTGTGGCTGTCCCGCTCGCGGGTGGCGGGCATCGCGGCCGGGCTCATGGAAAAACTGCGCCGCCGCTTCCTCACCCTGCCGGAACGCCCCGCCGACGCCGGCGTCGCGCCGTTGCCGGCCGCCGCCGCCGGCCCTGGGGCGAGCCGCTGGGTCTACCGGGTGTTCGTCACCCTGCTGCTCGTCGGTCTGGCCTGGGGTGCCGTCCGGCTTTTCCTGCTCCTCGGCCAGGTGCCGTGGGGCGACTGGCGTGAGATCCTCTACTGCACGGTCATCACCTTCGGCCGCGTGCTGGCCGCGGTCGCAATCGGCACCGTCTGGACCGTCCCGGTCGGCGTGTGGATCGGCCTGAACCCGAAGCTCTCCAGTCGCCTCCAACCGTTCATCCAGTTCGCCGCGTCCTTTCCCGCCCCGATGATCTACCCCTGGATCCTCGGCGTGGTCCTCGCCGTCGGCGGCTCGCTGCAGTGGGGCTCGATCATCCTCATCCTGCTGGGCACGCAGTGGTATATCCTTTTCAACGTCGCCGCCTCGGCCTCGGCCATCCCGAACGACATCGTGAGCTGCGCCGCGCTCCTCCGCCTCAGCCGCTGGAAGCAATGGACGCGTTTCCTGATCCCCTCCGTGTTCCCGGGCCTGGTGACCGGCTGGGTCACCGCCGCGGGCGGCGCGTGGAACGCCACCATCGTCTCCGAATACGTCAACGCCGGCGGCAAGCTCTACGAGGCCACCGGCCTGGGCGCCCTCATCAGCCGGGCGACCGACGCCGGGAATTTCCCGAAACTCACCGCCGCCGTGCTCGTCATGGCGGTGGTTGTGGTTGGCATCAACCGCACTTTGTGGAAGAAACTCCAGGTCCTCGCCGACACCCGCTGCCGCTTCGGCTTCTGATCCCATGTCCGACCCCGTCACCCAACAACCGCTGATCGAAGTCCGCCACGTGTCCCACGAATACGGGACCGCCGGCGCCCAGGAGGCGGAGCTCGTGCTCTCCGACATCAACCTCAGCATCTGCGGCAACGAGGCCGTCGCCCTCCTCGGCCCCTCCGGCTGCGGCAAGTCCACGCTCGTCCGCATCATGGCCGGCCTCATCACGCCGAGCAAGGGCGAGATCCTCTGGAAAGGCGCGCCGCTCACCGGCGTCTCCCCGGGCGTGTCGATGGTGTTCCAGAACTTCGCCCTCTTCCCGTGGCTGAGCGTCCGCGGCAACGTCCTCCTCCCCGTCGAGCACCTGCCGCCGGCCGAGCAGCAGGCCCGCTTGGAGACGGTCCTCGCGACCGTCGGCCTCGGCGCCTACGAGTATTCCTACCCGCGCGAGCTCTCCGGCGGCATGAAGCAGCGTGTCGGCATCGCCCGCGCCCTCATCGCCAACCCCGAGGTGCTCGCCATGGACGAGCCCTTCAGCGCCCTCGACGTCCTCACCGCCGAGACCCTCCGCAACGAAATCGCCCGGCTCCTCGCCAGCCCGAACCATCCGCTGCGCACGATGGTGTTCGTCACGCACAACATCAGCGAGGCCGTCTTCCTGGCCACCAAGATCGTCCTGCTGGCGGCCAACCCGGGTCGCGTCGACGTCGTCGTCCCGGTCACGATGCCCTATCCCCGCGACCCCGACTCGCCGGAGTTCAAGGCCGCGGTGGACAACCTCCATCGCATCCTCACGCACACCAACCTGCCCGACACGGCCGTCGCCACCGCCGACGCCGGCAAGGTCTCGACCAAAGTCGACGCCACGCGCCGCCGCATCGCGCCCGTCTCCATCCCGTTCGTCACCCCGGCCGAAGTGCTGGGTCTCCTGGGCCTCATCGACAACGAGGCGACGGACGTCTTCGAGCTGGCGGAACGGCTCGGCAAGGAATTCGGCGCCGTCGTCCGCCTCATCAAGGCCGCCGAGCTCCTTGGCCTGGTGCAGACCCCCGGCCAGGACGTGGAGATCACCGCGCTGGGCCGCGAGGCGCTGTCCGCCGCGCCGGGCGAGCAGAAGCGCATCGTGCGCGAACAGCTGCTGAAGCTGAAGATCTTCGAGCTGCTCGTCCGCCTCATCAAGGTGCAGGAAAACCAAGTGCTGTCGGACGAGGAACTCATCCGCGAGCTGACCATAGCGTTGCCGCACGAGAAGCCGCGCCAGCTCTTCCGCACGCTGCTCAGCTGGGGCCGTTACGCGGAAATCATCAGCTACGACCAGCGCAAGCACATCATCCGGCTCTACGAGGGCACCCGCAAGACCCGGGCCACGACGACCGTTCCGGCGGCTCACGCCCCGGAACCCACAACACCCGTCCCTGCCGCCACCCCATTGGTCGAACCGCCTGCGCCACCCGTGGCGGAATCCACCCCGCCGGTCGAGCCGCCACGACCACCGCCGGCCGGGCCGGGAGCCTGAAACAGGTAGGGCGAATCCTCCGGATGAGCCGGGCGGATGCGGATGGCTCATCCGGAGGATTCGCCCTACCCACCAGCGCCTACTGCGGTCCTTTACCACGTCAGAGCGTCGCGGATCACCACCAGCGTTCGCTCCGTCGCACCGCGGTTCTGCTCATGCCAGGCGTGCGCGGCGGCCGCGAGCTTCCCGCGCTGGACGGAATCCTCCAGCAGTTCCACCGCCGCGGTGATGAGTTCGCTGTGCGTCTCCACTTTGCGGACCGCACCAACCTCGTTGAGCGTGCGGATGATCTCGCGGAAATTCGTCATGCGCGGCCCGTGCAGGATCGGCTTGCCGAGCACCGCCGCCTCGACCGGCGTCTGGCCGCCCTCGTGCGGCGCTAGGCTCTTGCCCGTGAACACCAAGTCCGCCAGCTGGGTGAACTTCCGCAGCTCGCCCGTCGTGTCGCCGAGCGCGACGTCGACCGTCCCGGGCGCCGCGCCGGTCGAGCGGAGGTGAAAGGTCAGGCCCGATTTCTCCAGGAGGGCGCGCAGCTCCTCGCGCCGCTCGGCGTGGCGCGGCACCAGCAGGAGCGAGACGGCCAGGCCGCGCTCGCGCGCCGCTTTCAGGGCGGTCAGCAGCGCCACTTCCTCGCCCACCCACGTGGAGGAACCCAACAGCACCAGACCGTCGCCGAGCCCGAGTTCGCGCCGCAGGGCCGCTTTTTCGCCGTCCGACATCAGGGGAATGGACACATCGAGCTTTAGGTTGCCCGTCGTCTGCAGCCGGTCGGCCGGGAAGCCCAGCGCCTTGAACCGCTGCTCGTCGCGCTTGGATGCGCACAGGATCCGCGTGAGGCCGCGCGAAAGCGGCCCAATCAGGGCGCGGAAACGCAGCGAGCGGCGGAAGCTGCGGTCGGACAAGCGCGCGTTGACGCAGAGCACCGGCACGCCGCGAGATTGCGCCTGGTGCACGTGCTCCGGCCAGCGCTCGCCTTCCATGAGGATGCACAGGTCGGGCCGGATGCGCCGCCAGGCCCGCGCGCTGAAGGCCCAGAAATCCAGCGGAAAGTAGCCGATGCCGACAGTCAGCGCGGCATACTTTTCCTTCGCCAGCTTGTAGCCGGTGCTCGTCGTGGTGGTGAGGTAGACTTCCGTGTGCCCGTCGCGGGCGAAGGCCTCGAGCAGCGGCGCGATGGCCAGCATCTCGCCGACGCTCACCGCCTGCAGCCAGATGCGGCGCGCGCCCGACGCCTTGTCCGGCAACGCACCCGTTCCGCCGAAGCGGTGCGTGAAGTTTTCCGCATAGCCCCCGCGCCGCCGCATCCGCCACAGGTAATAGGGCGTCGCCAGCAGCAGCAGCGGAAGAAACAGGATTCTATAGACCCAGATCACGGCAAAGACGCGGATCGCCGGAGATAAACCACGAAGAGCACGAAGTTCGCGAAGGGCGGGGTGTTCACTTCGTGTCCTTCGCGCTCTTCATGGTTAAAAATCACTGACCGAGAACCCAAGCGAAGATGAGTGGGGCGCAGATGGTGGCGTCGCTCTCGACGATGAACTTCGGCGTCGAGGCGGCCAGTTTGCCCCAGGTGATCTTTTCGTTCGGCACGGCGCCGGAGTAGCTGCCGTAGCTCGTGGTCGAGTCGCTGATCTGGGCGAAATAGCCCCACAGCGGCACACCGCTGCGCTCGAGGTCCTGGTGGAGCATCGGGACGACGCAGATGGGGAAGTCGCCGGCGATGCCGCCGCCGATCTGGAAGAAGCCGATGCTGCCCTCGCCGTTCTTCAGCAGCTTCGCGGTCTTCGTGTAGTAGTTGGCCAGCCACGTCATGTATTCGATGCCGGTGCGGACGGTGTGGACGTTCTTCACGTCGCCGCGGATGACGGCGGCCGCATACATGTTGCCGAGCGTCGCATCCTCCCAGCCGGGGACGACGATGGGCAGGTTCTTCTCGCAGGCCGCGAGCATCCACGAGTTCTTCGGGTCGATCTGGTAGCTCTTCTTGAGCTTACCGCCGCGGAGGATCTTATACATGAACTCGTGCGGGAAGTAGTGCTCGCCGGCCTGGTCGGCCTTCATCCATTCCTCGAGGACGACCTTCTCGATGCGGCGCATGGCCTCCATCTCGGGGATGCAGGTGTCGGTGACGCGGTTCATGTGGCGCTCGACGAGGTCCTGCTCGTCGTCGGCCGTCAGGTGGCGGTAGTGCGGCACGCGCTCGTAGTAGTCGTGGGCGACGAGGTTGAAGATGTCCTCCTCGAGGTTGGCCCCGGTGCAGACGATGGCGTGGATCTTGTCCTGGCGGATCATCTCGGCCAGGGAGATGCCCAGCTCGGCGGTCGACATCGCGCCGGCGATGGTGACCAGCATCTTGCCGCCCGCCTTGAGGTGGGTCTCGTAGCCCTTGGCGGTGTCCATCAGCGCCGCGGCATTGAAATGGCGGTAATGGTGGGCGATGAACTGCGAGACCGGCCCCTTCTTCCGGGCGAGCGCGGCGTTGACGAGTTCGATCTTGGACTTGGCTTTCGCTTTCATGATTGCCGACCAGCTAGGAAGCGCCACGTGCTTTTGGCCACACAAAAGTCGGCTGCAGACCCGTCGTGCTGCCGGCCGGCAGCGTGCCACCTCTCTTCATGAAGGGGACCCATTCCTTGGCTATCTTTGGCTTAGGTCCCCTCCATGAAGAGGGGTGCCCGCAGGGCGGGGTGTGCGGGGATGTGATCATCGCCGCACATCGCTGGAAACTTGCAGTCCGCCCCGGGGTCGGAACACTCCCAACCCATGTCTTTTGCCTCCGCCGCCCGCCGTCCCCTCGCCTTCACCGCCCTGCTGCTCGCGCCTCTGCTGGCCTTCGCCGCGGACTTCGCGCACGAGACGAGCGACCTGCCGGCCGATCCCGCCATCCACTGGGGCCGGCTCGACAACGGCCTGCGCTATGCCCTCGTCCACAACCAGGAGCCGAAGGGCCGCGTGAGCGTCCGCCTGGCTGTCAAGGTCGGCTCGCTCTACGAGAACGAGAACCAGCGCGGCCTCGCCCACTTCCTCGAGCACATGGCGTTCAACGGCAGCCGCCACTTCCCGGCGGCCAACGTCGTCGAGTTCTTCCAGCGCCTCGGCATGGATTTCGGCGGCGACACCAACGCCTCCACCAACTTCGACCGCACCGTCTACCAGCTGGAGCTGCCCGACACGAAGCCGGAGACGCTGCGCGACTCCCTGACCTTTTTCGCCGACGTCGCCGGCGGCCTCCTGCTCGAGACCAAGGCCATCGAGAAGGAGCGCGGCATCATCCTCAGCGAGAAACGCGCCCGCGACTCCGTCGGCCTGCGCACCTTCGTCGCCGAGCTGGAATTCCTCGTGCCCGACACCCGCTTCCCGCAGCGCGTGCCGATCGGCCTCGATGAGGTCATCAAGTCCGCCGGCCGCGACCGCTTCGTCGAGTTCTACAACGCCTGGTATCGCCCCGAGCGCATGATCGTCACCGTGGTCGGTGACATCGACCCCGCCGCCGTCGAGCCGCTGGTGAAGGAGCTCTTCGGCCCGCTCGCCGACCGCGCCCCCGCCCTGCCCGAGCCGCGCCTCGGCACGGTGACCGCCCCCGAGACCATCGTCGGCGACCTGCACCCTGAGCCGGAGGCCGGCAATACCAACGTCTCCCTCGAGACGGTCGTGCCCTATGACTTCGAGCCCGACACCGCCGCGCTCCGCCTCAAATACCTCCCGCGCACCCTCGCCCTGCGCATGCTCAACCGCCGCCTGGAAACCCTCTCCAAGAAGGAGGGCGCCCCGTTCCTCAGCGGCATCGTCGGCGTGACCGAGCAGTTCGACTTCTTCCGCAACGCCTCCGTCGAGCTGAACTGCCGCCCTGACCAGTGGGAGGCCGCCCTCGCGGTCGCCGAGCAGGAGCTCCGGCGCGCCCTCGACTACGGCTTCCAGCCCGACGAGCTGGCCGAGGCCGTCGCCGAGATGCGCAACAACCTCGAGCAGGCCGTGCACACCGCCGCCACCCGCCACTCCAGCGAGCTCGCCGACTCCATCACCGACGACGTGCTCGACCGCTCCGTGCCCACGCATCCCTCCGCGGACCTCGCGCTCTACCAGCCCGCCCTCGCCGCCGTCACGCCGGCCGACTGCGCCGCCGCCCTGAAGACCACGTGGAACGAGGCGAACGGCCGCAAGATTTTCATCAGCGGCAACCTCAACATCCCTCGCCCGCAGCAAAACATCGCCTCCGCCTACGCCGCCAGCCGCAAGGTTCCCCTCGGGGCGCCGGCCAAGACCGCCCAGTCCGCCTTCGCCTACACCGACTTCGGCAAGCCCGGCAAGGTCGCGAAGACCGAGACGGTCGACGACCCCGGCGCCACGCTCATCCAGTTCAAGAACGGCGTGCGCCTCAATCTCAAGCAGACCGACTTCGAGGCCGGCCGCATCCGCGTTTCCGTGCGCATCGGCGGCGGCACGCTCTCGATGCCCATCACCCAGCCGGGCCTTTCGCTGCTCGCCAACGTCGCCTTCACGCCCGGTGGCCTCGGCAAGCACAGCGTCGACGACCTCCAGCGCCTCCTCGCCGGCCGGACCGTCGGCCTCGGCTTCGGTGCGGAGGACGACGCCTTCGCCTTCAACGGCACCACCAACCGCGACGACCTGCTCCTGCAGCTCCAGCTGATCTGCGCCTTCATCACCGACCCCGGCTACCGCCCCGAGGCCCTGCGCCAGGTCCGGAAGGGCGCCGAGCAACTCTACGCGCAGCTGGAGCACACACCCGACGGCCCGTTCCAGCTCGAGGTCGCACCCCTGCTCGCCAGCGGCGACCCGCGCTTCGGCCTGCCGCCGAAGGAGGTCATGCTCTCCCGCTCGCTCGAGGAGCTGAAGGCCTGGCTCACCCCCGAGTTCGCCAAGGGTGCGATCGAGGTCGCCATCGTCGGCGACATCGAGAACGACGCCACGATCGCCGCCGTCGCCAAGACCTTCGGGGCCCTGCCGAAACGCGCGGAGAAACCCGCCTACGAGCAGGAACGCAAGGTCAAGATGGTCGCCGCGCCGCTCGCCCTGCAATACACGGTGCCGACGGAAATCCCGAAGGCCCTCGTCCGCCTCTACTGGCCCGCCACCGACGCGCGCGACGTGAAGGTCACGCGCCGCCTGCGGCTGCTTTCCGAAGTGTTCAACGACCGCCTGCGCGTGAAGATCCGCGAGGAGATGGGCGGCACCTACAGTCCGAACGCCGCCATCGACCTGAGCGACACCTACCCGGGCTACGGTTACATCATCGCCGACGCCACCGTCGCCCCCGACCAAACCCGGACGGTCGCCGACGCCATCAAGTCCGTCGCCGCCTCGCTGCAGCTCACCGGCGTGACGGATGAGGAACTCGTCCGCGCCAAGCAGCCCGTGCTGACCGCGCTCCGCGAGTCCTCCCGCACGAACCCCTATTGGCTCGGCACCGTGCTGGCCGACGCCCAGGAATTCCCGCAGAAGCTCGAGTGGAGTCGCACGCGCTACACCGACAACGAGAGCGTGACCACCGCCGAGCTGAGCGACCTGGCCAAGTTATACCTCGACCCGGCCCGGGCGTCCGAGTTCATCGTGCTGCCGGCACCGAAGCCCGCCACGCCTTAAGGCGGAGCGCGGCCTCCGGACGCGCTGTTTGGGAAGGCTGGAGGCGGGGCGCCCCCACCCCGCGGCAGGGCGCGGACTCCGCTCTGCGCCATCCCCCGACGGTGAAGGAACTCACCGCCCTACCGGGTCTATTCCGCCGTTGCCAGCCGCCGCGGATTCCACTGCCTTGTGCACGGCGGGCCGCCAACCAACCAGCTGTCCATGTCCCCACCCCTCGTTCGCGGCTGCGGCCTTCTAGCGCTCGGCCTGATCCTGACCGGCTCGATCACCTCCTGCTCGCGCACGGACGCGAAGGGTTTCCGAAACGTTGAGCTGACCAAAGAGGATGTCATTTCGCTCTACGATGTGCCCGTCGACAAGAAGCCCGCCAAGAAATTTGAGTGGAAGTTCCGTTCCCCCCACTACGTGCGGTGGGTGGTCGAGCGACGCGATGCCCCGGCCGGGGAATGGAAACTTTTCCAGACCTGGGCATATGGCTTGGCCTGCGACCATACTTTTTTGATAGAGCAGACAGATCAAAGCGGCTGGGGCCAGCAGGCGGGCAAGGAGTGGAATCTGTATCTTGCAATCCGAACGGGCGGATCGTTCAACCACCTCAACGTCAATCGGAGCGGGTGGAGCGGCTCCTCCCTGCGCCTACCGATGCTGCACGGGACTCTCGATATGGAGAGCCACAATGACGATCCCGACAAGATCCTGATCGTCACGGCCGGCCCACGCTCTTACCGGCTGCGGATGGAAGCCAGCGATAAAAGCTACACCAACAACTGAACACCCGTCCATTCATTCGCCGATGACCCGTTACACCTTTTTTCTAGCGGCCTTCGTCTGGGCCTTTCTGGGCATCATGTCCTGGCAGAAATCCGGAATTCACTCTGCACGCCTTGAGTCCCTGAACAATTTCATCGCCCTACCCCAACCCGCCGGCGAAAGCCAAAAGGAACACATCGAGCGCGTCGTCCAGCAAAGGCGGGAAGTGCTGAACGAAACCATTCTGAGGAATTTGGAACGCGAGGTCGCCCTGAACAAGTGGCTGTGCGCCCTGGTTCTCGCGACCCTGGGCGGCACACTGGCCCGGCGGCGCCAAGCAATCTCCGCTGTGCGGGCTACCGCTCACAAGGTGACACCAGTTTGAGCAATCCCCGTTGCACGTCGCTGCAGGGCCAACTGCCTTATCGGCGATAAGCGTCCGCAGACACCCCATGCACCTCTCCCAAATCCCCTTCGGCACCACCGACTGGTCGGACATTAAGGCCGAGCGCAAGCCCGGCGAGACGGGCTGGGCGGACTGGAAGGTCCGCCAGTTCGGTGACATCCGCGTCCGCATGCTCGAGTATTCCCCCGGCTATCGCGCCGACCACTGGTGCGTCAAGGGCCACATCCTCCTATGCCTCGAGGGCGATCTGGTCACCGAGTTGGAGGACGGCCGCGTGTTCACCCTGCGTCCGGGCATGAGCTACCAGGTCGCCGACCACGCCGAGCCGCACCGGTCCTACACGAAGGGCGGCGCCAAGCTGTTTGTCGTCGACTGACCGAAGCCCCGCGGCCCATCCTGAATTTTTGACCACGGATTACACAGATGGTCACGGATAATGACCAAGGCGGGTTCACCACAGAACACACGGAATACACAGAAAGGGGGCCCGGTTTCTCACAGGAGGAAACAGAGCAAACTGAGTTTTCCCGAACCTCCATTCTCTCCGTTACCTCCTGTAAACCCCTTCTGTGTGTTCTGCGTATTCCGTGGTTTCTCCATCTGTATTCATCCGTGAGATCCGTGGTCAACTCTTCGCGGGCGGTTCACCGCCCGCGAACGACTCCAGCTTCAGGTTGAGCACCGGCACGAGCGCAAGCAGCCCCGCGCAGGTCAGGGCCAGCACGCCGTAGCCCGCGGCGTCGTGCACCGTGCCGTTGATGGCGTCGGGCCCGTAGGCGTAGGCCCAGCCGGTGAGAAAGAGACCGCGCACCAAGTTCATGATGAAGGCGAAGAACATCGAGGCCACGACGAGCGTCACCTTCTTCCACGTCGCCTCGAAGAACGTCGCGCCGAGGAACGATCCCGCGAACAGGCAGGCGGTCAGCGAGCGGATGCCCGAGCAGGCGTCGGCCACGCCCACCGAGCCCTTCGGCAGCACCAGCACGTTGCCCTGCTGCTCGAGCGGGTAGCCCAGCATGTCGAAGACAAACGCCACGACCGTCACCACGCGGCGCAGCAGGAAGAGACTGACTTGCGACTCGACCGCCGACACCAGCGGCGCGGAGATCATCCAGACCAACACGGGAAATATAAACACCGCCGCCACGCGGAGACGGGCGTCGGAGAAGAGGGTGGAAAGCCCTGTGGGTCGGGCTTTATGCCCGACGTCCGCGCCCGCGGTTCCGCCATCCCCATCTGTCGGGGATAAACCCCGACCTACATCGGACGCCGGCGCGTTGAAATAAACCAGCGGCAGCACGATCGCGATCATGCCCATCGTGATGGCGAAGGTGCCCGGTTGCGACGTGCCCGCGCCGGCCCGGTAGAACGCCCCCAGCAGGAAGAACAGTGCCCCCCCGGCCAGGCCGAGGCCCGCGAGGGTGTTGAGGGTCCAGCGCACCCAGCGCGCGCCCGCCGGGGTCGCCTCCGCCTCGCGCAGTCGTCCGAGGATTTTCGGCCAGCGATCGTAGACCACGTAGGCGACAAAAACCGGCACCAGCCAGCCGAACGAATAATCCTCCTTCACCCGCCACCAATGCGACTGGTCCCAGGCCACGAAGGCCATGAAGCCCGCCGACAGGCCCAGCGCGGCCAGGAAGGCCGGCGGTGGCTTGGGGACGGACGAGACGGGTGCGGCTTCACTCATGCGTCCGGGCATGAACGGCGGAAAACTTTCCCAAGGCGAGCGAACTTTGCAGAACAGGAACTGTAGGTCGGGCTTTACGCCCGACGAGTCGCATGCCGGGATTCATGGGTAGGGCGCGGACTCCGTTCCGCGCCGCGGCGGGCACGGAGTGCCCGCCCTACCCAATCACCCTCGCCAGCGACCGGTCATGCCACCGCGGCATCACTACCACCGCCACGATCGCCCCCACGAGGGCCATCGCCATGTCGGTCTGCGTGTCCCACGGATCGCCTTGTGTCCCGAGAAAATCGTCCGCCGCCGCGCCCGACGTCACCGCCGTCAGCCACTCGATCAGCTCGTAGAGCGCGCTGAAAGCCAGGCACACGCAAACGACAAGGAACGGAAGCCAACGACTCGGTTTCACCAGGCCGTTACCTTGCTTGTCCGCCGTAGCCTTTGCGAAGGCGGAAGCGGCGCCCAGGGGCGAGGTGCGGATCAGGATCTCGCGCGTGAGGATCGCCGGCACGAAACCCTGGGCAAAGTGCCCGAGCTTGTCGTAGTTGTTCCGCGTCCAGCCGAACCAGTGCATCGCCCAGTCGCCGAGCGGCACCCGGGCGTAGGTGTAGTGCCCGCCAAAGATGAGGATGACGCAATGCCACCACAGCAGCACGAGCAGGAGGTTCGACAGCGGAAAGCGCCGCTGCACCGCGAACGCCACGGGCAACCCGATGAACACGGGGACGATCTCCAAAAACCACGTGAAGTAATCGTGCGGTCGCACGGCCGACCAGGCCAGCACCGGGGCCAGCAGCAGGCAGAACCAGATCAGGCGCCGATCCATCAGGCCCGGGCCTCCAGCCGCGCGCGGACGAAGTCGCGCAATCCGGCCTCGAGCGCAGACCCGTTCTCGTCGAACTCGCGCAGCACCTCGGTCCACGGGACGCTGCCGTTGGGAAGCACGATGGGCGTGAGGTTCTTGAGCGGCGAACCGGTGCCGTCGTCGACGCGCCCGTGCTGGAAACCCTCGCCAGCCCGCCAAGTCAACGCCCTCTCCTTCTGCTCGTGATGATAGATGATCTGGAAGCCGTCGATCGTCACCGCGTCGGGCTGATACCAGACCACGAGCTCGTAGTGGTTGCCCTCAAACCAGCGCCGCGAGCCCTTCCCGGGCTCCTGGCGGACATTTTTGAATTCGACCAGCACGCGGCCATGCTCGCGAAAGTGCGCCCGCTGTCAAAGCGGGGATTTAGTTCGGTGGAGGGCCCATTTTTCAACGGGCCGCCGACGGTCGGAGACCGTCCGGCCACAACTATCAACCCTCACACCTTGCTGAACACCAGCGAGGCGTTCGTGCCGCCGAAGCCGAAGCTGTTGGCGAGGGCCGCGCGCACCGGGCGCTGCACGGACGTGTTGGGCGTGAAGTCCAGGCCGAGCGCCGCGCAGGCGGGCTCGACCGTCCCGAGATTGATCGTCGGCGGCACGATGCCGTCGCGGATCGCCATGACCGCGGCAAAGGCGCCCATCGCGCCGGCTGCGCCGAGCAGGTGGCCGGTCATGGATTTCACCCCGCTCACATTGAGCCCCGGGCGGTTCGAACCGAACACCGCGGCGATCGCCGCCGCCTCCTCGCCGTCACCGCCGGGCGTCGACGTCGCATGGGCCGAGACGTAGTCGACCTCGGTCGGCTGCAGGCCGGCGTGCGCGAGCGCGACGCGCATCGCCCGCTGCGAACCTTCCGCCGCCGGTGCGAGGGAGGAAAGGTGGTGGGCGTCCGCGGTGGCGCCGTAGCCGCGGAGCTCGGCGTAGATCCGCGCGCCGCGGCGCACGGCCTGTTCGTATTCCTCGAGCACAAAGACGACCGCCCCCTCGCTGAGCACGAACCCGTCGCGGTCGTTGTCGTAGGGTCGCGAGGCGCGCGCCGGATCGTCGTTGCGCTTGGAGAGCGCGCGCATCTGCGCGAAGGCGCCGATGGCCAGCGGCGTGATGACCGACTCGGCACCACCCGCGACCATGACGTCGGTGTCGCCGCGCGCGATGGCCGCCGCCGCCTCGCCGAGCGCATGTCCGCTGGTGGCGCAGGCCGAGGCCACCGCCATGTTCGACCCGCGCAGGTCGAGCAGCAGGCTGACCTGGCCGGCCAGCAGGTTGGGCGCGATCTGGAAGATGAAGAACGGCGAAATCTTCCGGAAGCCGTCCTTCTGCCACGTCGAGTGCGTGGCCTCGATCTCGGGCAGGCCGCCGAGACCGACGCCGAGATTCACGCCCATGCGGTCCGCCGCGAGGTGGGCACGGTGTGCGTCGAGCCCGCTGTCGGCGTAAGCCTCCACCGCGGCCGCGCAGCCGAGATGGGTGAAGCGCCCGAACTTCTTCGTGTCCTTCGGGCTGAAGGCCGCGGTCACCGCCTCGCCGCCCGGCCCGCGCGGATGAAGCGGCGCGGCCAGCGGTTTGACCGGGTCGAAGTCGCGGACCTCGCCGGCGATCTTCACCGGGCAGTCCTTCGTGTCGAAGCGCGTGATCGGGCCGATGCCGGAGCGGCCGGCCGTCAGGCCGGCCCAGGTGGCGGCCGCGGTGAGCCCGACGGGGGTGACGGCGCCGAGGCCGGTGATGACGACGCGACGACGCGCCTGCGTGGAGGGAGTGCTCATGGGAAGTTCAGTTGCGGGGTTTGGGGGCGAAATGGTCAAGGGCGGTCTCGCGGGCCTGGGCGAGGACGGCGGCGCTCTCCGCCGGGTCGGCCACGGAACGGGCGAGGATGAGCGCCCCGACCAGCTGGCCGAGCAGCGCGGTCACGAGACGCTCATTTTGCTTTTCGTCGCTCGAGAGCCGCAGCGCCGCGGCCAGCCTGGCCCGGTGCTGCTGCAGCGCCGTGGAATAGCCCAGGCGCGACGCACCGGTGGCCCGCGCGGCCTCAAAGCCGAGGGCGGCCACCAGACAGCCGTCCGCGGGATTGTCGCGATGCCGCGGGCTGAGATAGCTGAGGACCAGCGCGCGCACTCGGTCGCGGCGCGACGGCAGGGCGGAGATGCGCGCGAGGTTGGCCCGCCCGGCGTCGAAACCGGAGGCGCAGGCCTGGGCCACGAGTTCGGACTTGCCGCGGAAATGCGCGTAGAAACCACCGTGCGTGAGGCCGGCGCGCCTCATCACCTCGTCCACGCCGGTCGCGGCGACGCCCTTCTCGCGGAATACCTCGCTCGCCGCCTGCAGGATGCGCGAGCGGGTGGCGAGTTTGTGATCGGTGGCGTAGCGCATGGCGGCTTTATATGACGGCCGTCATACACAGAGCGAACACCCGGCATTGTCAAGCCGCCGGAGGCCTACGAGCGGACGCGCCAGCACCGCAGGGCGGTGCGTCCCTATACCGCCGCGGCGCGGAACAGAGTCCGCGCCCCACCCGCCGCTACGCTTTGACACCGCCACCACGCCCCGCTTACCTGCCCTCAGACTATGGACAACCTGCACGCCTACTGGCGCATGGAATACATCGAGGCGCCGCGCGAGAAGTCCGGCGGCAACCCGTTCACCGACCTGCCCGGGCTCGGCGACGATGCCGCTGCGCATATCATCCATCGCAGCAAGCTGTCCTACCTGGTGCTCAACCGTTACCCCTACAACGCCGGCCACCTGCTCGCCGTGCCCTTCCGCAACGTCGCCGATCTCAGCGACCTCGACGCCGCCGAGCGCGCGGACCTGATGGATGAGATCATTTTCGGCAAGGAAGTGCTGCGCGCGGCGCTGAAGCCGGACGCCTTCAACCTCGGCTTCAACCTCGGCGCTGCCGCCGGCGGCAGCATCACCCACCTGCACGCGCACATCGTCCCGCGCTGGAACGGCGACACCAACTTCATGCCGGTCATCGGCCACACGCGCGTCCTCCCGCAATCCCTCGCCGCCATGTATGCGCGCCTGCGGGAGTTCGCCGACAAGCTCTCCACCAAGAGCTGACCCGCTCTTCGCTCCCTGCTCCCAGCTCAAAAACCCGTGCCCGAACCCAAGACGCTCCACTACCCGAATCCCCGCCACCTCCAGCAACTCTACTGCGGGAGCGAGGAAAACCTCCTCCGGGTCGAACGCGCCCTCGGCGTCCGGCTCATCACGCGTGACGAGTGGCTGAAGATCGAGGGCGCGCCGGCCGACATCGCCCGCGCCGAGGAGTTCTTCACCCTGCTCAACGCCGGCCGCACCCAGGGTCTCGCGATGCGCACCCCGGATTTCGTCCGCCTGCTCGACCTTTTCGCCAAGGACGGCGGCGCGAGCCTGCGCGCGCTGTTCACCGAGCCGCTCGTGATCACGACGAACCGCAAGAGCGTCGTCCCGAAGACCATCGGCCAGAAACTCTACCTGCAGGCCATCCAGAAGAACCCGATCGTCTTCGGCATCGGCCCCGCCGGCACGGGCAAGACCTACCTCGCCATGGCCGCCGCCATCTCCGCCCTGCTCAAGGGTGAGGTGCAACGCATCGTGCTGACGCGCCCGGCCGTCGAGGCCGGCGAGACCCTCGGCTTCCTGCCCGGCGACCTGCGCGAGAAGATTCTCCCCTACCTCCGCCCGCTCTACGACGCGCTCCACGACATGCTCGACCCCGAGGACGTCGTCACGCTCTCCGAGAAGGGCGTGATCGAGATCGCCCCGCTCGCCTACATGCGCGGCCGCACCCTCGCGAACGCCTACATCATCCTCGACGAGGCGCAGAACACCACGCCCGAGCAGATGATGATGTTCCTGACGCGCCTCGGCGACGAGTCGCGCATGATCGTGACCGGCGACGTCACGCAGATCGATCTCCCGCGCAACAAGCTCTCCGGGCTCATGGAAGCGCCGCGCGTCCTGAAGAACATCCCCGGCGTCGAGTTCCACACGTTCACCGCCACCGATGTCGTCCGCCACCCGCTCGTGCAGAAGATCATCGAGGCCTACGAGCAGGCGAAGGCGGCTGGCGGCGGCGCGCAATAGGATGGCCGCTTCCGCAAAGTGGAGGGTCCCATGACCCGCGAGGTCGCCATCCGCAACGCCCACCCGCGCCTGCGCGTTGATCGCGCTGCGGTCGCCGCCGCGATCGGCGTGCTCGACGCGCACGCCGCGAAATTCCTCGGCGGCTGCCCGGCCGGTGAACTGTCGCTTGTCTTCCTCACCGACCCGGCCCTCGCCCGGATCCACGCTGATTTCATGGACGACCCGACGGCGACGGACGTCATCACCTTCGAGGGCGACCAACCGGCCGGCCTGGCCGGCGAGATCTGCGTGTCGGCCGACACGGCGGCGCGATTTGTAGGGGCGGCGCCTGACGCCGCCCGCGGGCGTCCACAAGGGACGCTCAAAAATAAAGCGAGATTGGTGGAGGGCCCAGCTCCAGCTGGGCCGCGGCCGATCAGGAGATCGGCCCTCCAGAAAAAATTCTCCTCCGAGCTGACCCTCTACGTCGTCCACGGCTGGCTGCATCTGGCCGGCTACGACGACCTGCAGCCCGCCAAGAAACGCCGGATGCGCGCCGCCGAGGCCCGGGCGATGAAGCTGCTCCGCGCCGCGCAGGCCGTGCCGGAGTTCCGGCTGAAATAGCCGGCGTGGAGGCGAGGCCATCAGCCCCGCGAGGCATGGTGTGATTCGCCTTCTTACGCCTGCCACCTACACACCCCGCCTGCGGCACCCCTCTGCATAGGGGGGAGCCAAGGCAACGGCGACCGATGAGTGGATCCCCTCTATGATAGAGGGGTGGCGCGAAGCGCCGGGGTGTGGTGTGTCGCCCGCGCTTGGGGCACGCTGTTATTCGCCTCCCAAAAAATCAGTGGCAACCGCGACCGTTCGTGGTTCACTGCGCTCCACATGGCCAAGACCCGTCTCACCTCGCTGCGCAACGCCTTCCTTACCGGGCTGCTGCTGCTCGCCCCGCTGGCCGTGACCGTCTGGGCCTTCTTCAAGATCATCGAGGTCTTCGGGGGCAGCTTCCGGCCGCTGTTCGACATCCTGATCCCGAGCCGGCTGCGCGACATCCCGCTGGTTTGGGAGATGGCGGTCACGATCGTGGTGTTCGGCCTGATCACCCTCTTCGGCTTTGTCTCCCACTACTTCTTCGGCCAATACCTCCTCGACCTCGGCGAGCGCGTCATCCTCGCCATCCCGGGGCTCAACACGATCTACAGCTCGGTCAAGCAGGTCGTCGCCACCTTCGGCTCGCAGAACCGCAATGTCTTCAGTCGCGTCGTGCTCGTGCAATACCCGCGGCCCGGCGTGTGGACGCTGGGTTTCCTCACCAGCAAGACCCAGGCTGAGGCGCAGGCCGCCGCCGGCCGCGAGCTCTGGACCGTGTTCGTCCCCACCTCACCCAACCCCACCAGCGGGTTCATGCTTTTTCTCCCGCCCGACGAGATCACCGAGCTGGAAATGTCCGTCGGCGAGGGCATGAAGATGGTCATTTCCGGCGGCGCCGTGGTGCCGCCGTGGCAGGATCGCACCAGGCCGGCGGACCGCCCGCGCGGCGTCCCGCACCGCTGAGACCGGACTCTGTTTCCCGGTTTCCCCGTCTTCCGCCATGCCCGGCCAGCAGCTCCAGACCACGGCCTTCGTGCTCGCGAAGCTGCCGTCGGGCTCCGACTCGTTCGAGCAGCTGACCGCCTTCTCCGGCGAACACGGCGTGCTGCACTGCCTGCGCCGCATCGCGCAAAGCAAGACCGCCTCGACACCCCTCGACCTCTTCGACGAGGCTGAGCTCTGGCTCGAGTCGACAAACCAGGGCCGCACCTGGTTCATCAAGGAGCACCGCTTCATCCAGCGCCAGCCGGGCATCGGCCGCTCCTACGAGACACTGCGCACCGCGGCAGCGCTCACGACCCTCTTCAGCCGCAACCCGGTCTCGGACGAGTCGCGGCCGGCCGTGGCCGATCTGCTCCGCTCGAGCCTGGCGGCACTCGCCGCCGGCGGCCGGCCCGACATCACCTGGCTCAAGGCCCTCTACTGCTTCCTGCGCGACGAGGGTTATCCCGTGAAACAGCAGTGGTGGCCGGAACTGCCCGAGGCGGAGCGCGAGCTCGCTGCGCAGCTGCTCAACCAGCCGCTCGCCGCCCAGACCGCCGCGCCCGACGCCGTCGCGCCGATCACCCGCCGCCTCGAGGAATGGACCCACCGCGAAACGGAAGTCAGGGTGTGAAGGTGGAGGGTCCAGCTCCTGCTGGACCGCGTCTTTTGTAGGTCGGGCTTTATGCCCGACTGTTTGAGTCCTGCGTGTCGGGCATAAAGCCCAACCTACACCAATTCCCCTCTTCCGGCTTCCCTTCCGGATGATCCCGGTGTTCCGTGGGCCGGCCACATGGAGTTCTCCCTCGAAAACAAAAGCGCCACCCTGAGTGTCGGCGAGTTCGCCGGCTTCACCCTCGGGCCGCAGGAATCCGGCGGCGGCCCGCAGGGCCTGTGGCGCGCGCAGCTCGGGCAACACTGGCACAACGAACTCCGCAAACGCACCGAGCAGGAATGCACCGTGGACGGCGTGCTGCGCTCCGACGTGCAGTTCGAGGTGGTTATTTCCGGCCGGCTCGTGCACCGCGGCTGGACGCTCAACCTCGCCGGCCGCATCGACCAGGTGGTCGGCGACACGCTCCGGGAGATCAAGAGCGTCACGCGCCCGCTGCCCGCGGAAGAAAGCGAGCTGCGCGCCGACTACCCTGAGTATTTTCGCCAGCTCGCGGCCTATGCGGTGCTGGTTCGGGTTTCTTCTCTCAACTCTCAACTGGCAACTCTTAACCGCTCCGCGCTCCACGCGGAGCTCATCTTCGTCGAGGCCGGCGCCGGCCTCACGCAGACGATCGCCCTCACGCCCTTCGACGAGGCCCTGGTGCACCACCAGCTCGACGCGATCGTCGAGTTCCTCAATCTCCGGCTGCGCGCCACGGAGCGGCGGCGCTCGCTGCAGTTCCATCCGGCCTTCCCCTCGCTCCGCCCCGGTCAGGAGACCATCCAGCAGGACCTGCGGGCGGCCTTCGGCCGCGACGAAAGCCCAGCGTCGAAGGTCGAAAGCTCCGGCCCGAAGCCTTCGGCTTTCGACCCTCGGCCCTCGACCTCCGGCACTCCATCCTCGACCATCCTCTTCTTCGAGGCCCCGACCGGCTACGGCAAGACCGGCTGCGTGCTCGAGTTCGCGCTGACCCAGATGCGCGCCGGCCGTTTCGCCCGGTTGATCTGGCTGACCGGCAAGTCCACCGGCCAGCTGCAGGTCGTGCACACCCTCCAGCGGATGACCGCCCCGGGCCAAAGTAACCTATTGGGTTACACTTCCCCGCTCTCGTTCTGGCAAGTGCGCAACAAGTCCGAGCACTGCATCAACCACACCTTCCACTGCGTGCGCGACGGCTGCGACTACCTTGCCGGCGCGGCCGAGCGCTGGCCGGGCAGCGGCCTGGCGAAGTTCTACCTCGACGACCGGCAGCCGCGCGACCTCCCCACGCTGCGCGAGGCCGGGCGCGACGCGCGGATCTGCCCGTATGAGATCACGCGGACCTCGCTCGCGTTCAACGATGTCTGGATCGGCGACTTCAACTACGTCTTCGCCCCGTCCAACCGCGGCCTCTTCTTCGACCGGCCCGGCTTCAATCCGGCGGAGACGCTGCTCGTGATCGACGAGGCGCACAACCTGCCCTCGCGCGTCGCCGGCGCCTACTCGCACCGGGCCAACGAGCACGACATGCGCCTCCTGCTCGCCGAGCTCGACCACGTGCAGGCCCCCGCGACGCTTGTGCTGGCGATCGAGGAGTGGATCATGCTGCTCGCCTCCCTCCAGCCCGCCGATTCCCTCAACCCCGCCGAGGAGGCCGAGGTGCGCGACGTGGTCGCCCGCGTGGCCAACCTCGTCTCGGCGCAGCCGCTCGACTACGTCGCGCTCGGCCCGCAACACGCGGACGCGCTGTGGCAGTTCGCGGCGTTCGGCGATTTCCTGAACGACCCGCAGCTGACCAAGCTCCTCTGGGTCCCGCGTGAGGGCGAACTGGAGTTCACCTGCGTCGACGCCGCACCGGCCATCGGCGCCACCCTCCGCCAGTTCGGCGGCGCCGTGCTGATGTCGGCGACCTTGCAACCCTTCGACAACATGGCGGCGGCCTGCGGGCTTGAGGTAGGGCGCGGAGTCCCTTCCGCGCCTTCCGCCGGTGGGCAAGGGACTGCCCACCTTACCCCCGCCTACTCCACCCTCCAGGCCCCGACCCCGTGGCGCGCCGGCGCCTACGACGTGGCCGTGGACCTCCGCGTCGAGACCACCTACCGGCAGCGCGCCAGCCACTACGGCACCACGGCCGCCACGATCGAGACGCTCCACCAGGCGGCTTACGCCCAACGCGTGGCGCTTTTGCCTGACGACGGTCAGGACAAACCCCGGGCTGGCAGCAATCAGCAACGGCGCGACGCCCAACTACTGACAACCCCCGCGGTCGCGGTGTTCTTCCCCTCCTACGCCTACGCCGAGTCGGTGCAACGCGCGCTGGAGCAGAACGGCTCGGTGCTGCGCGTGGCCCTGCAGCCGAAGCTGCCGGATCTCGCCGCCCAGACGGCCTGGGTCGAGGAAAACCTCGTGCTGGCCGACGCGATCTTTCTCGTCCTCGGCAGCAGCTTCGCCGAGGGCATCGATCTGCTCGGCGGCCGCGTGAGCCACGCGATGGTCGTCGGTCCCGCCCTGCCCGAGGTCAACGCCGTGCAAAAGGCGCGCCTCGACGCGCTCGTCGCGTTCGGTCGCGACGAATCCTTCCGCCGCGTCTACCAGATTCCCGGCCTGCAGAAGGTGAACCAGGCCCTCGGCCGCCTCGTGCGCGCGCCCGGTCAGCGGGCGAAGGTGCTCCTGCACTGCAGTCGCTTCGCCGAGACGAGCTACGCCTCCCTGCTGGCCATGGACTACCAGATGTTCAGCGAGATCGCCTCGGAGGAAGACCTGCAGTCCTGGCTCGCCCTAGCCCACCGCTGACCAAACCACGGCGCCCTGAACGTGGCCGCGCCTCCCTAGAGAGTGTCACGTAATACGTGACACTCCTCAGCTATATAATCTTAAATTGTCACTTAATACGTGACACTTGTTTTGAGGCAGCATGCAACGCGGCGTGGCGCGATATGACGCGCGGACACGCAGTGCGGGGCGGGCTACCGCCAGCGGAACACGCTCAGCACGCTGGAATAGCCGTCGGTCCACACCGCCTGGGCGGGATCGTCGCGGCTGGGCTGCCAACGCGCGTCCGGGGCGAGCTTGGCCAGGTCGGCCGGCCGGCGCGCCATCACGAGCCAGACCGACGGCGACTTGCCCGTCGCCAGCTCCGCGGTGCTCACCGCGGTGTCCGTGCCGGTCAGCGCCACGAGCCCGGCGTCGCGCGCGAGGTTCGCGAAGACCGGCTCGAGGTCTAAGTGTTGGTTGGAAATGTGGAATGCCAGCACGCCGCCCGGGGCCAGCTTGGCGACGTATAGCGCGAGCGCTTCGCGCGTCAGCAGGTGCACGGGTATCGCATCGGAGCTGTAGGCGTCCACCACCAGCACACTGAACCGCCCGGCCGGCTCGCGCGCAAGGGACAGCCGCGCATCGCCCAACGCGACGCGCACCGGGACGGCCGCGTCCCTCAGGTAGGTGAAGTAGCGATCGTCGCGCGCCAGCTGCAGGACGACCGGATCGATTTCAAAGTAGGTCCACGCCTGGCCCGGCAGCGCATAGGCCGCCAGCGAACCGGCGCCCAGGCCGACCACCCCGATCTGCTCGCGCGACTCCCGCCCGTAGGCCGCCAGCACGGCGCCGATCGGACCGGTGCGATGATAATAGGCCAGCGGCTCGCGGTCATGGCCCGGCGTTCGGTTCTGGATCCCATGCAACGTCGTCCCGTGGACCAGCAGCCGGAATTCACCGGTCGCATCGGTCGTCACCCGGTGCACGCCGAAGAAGGTGCGCTCCGCCCGGATGACCCGGCCCTTCTCCCCTTGGTAACAGGTGCCGGCGAGCAGCAGGCCGGCGACCGCCAGCGTGAACCGCCGCGGTTCCCGCGACAGGAAATAGGCGCCCAGGGCCGGCACCCCGAAAACGAGCCCGGCGACCTGCGCATCCGCCTTGAACCGCGTCGCCTGCACGCCCCAGACGAGGCCGAGAGCCGCGAGGCCGACCAATAGCGGCGCCAACCAGTCGCCCAGCCGCCAGCGGCCCGCCCAGCCCCCCAGCCCCACCGCGCAGGCCAGCACAAGCATCAGAGGGTATTCCGCCACGGAGTTGAAGACCAGCGGCGCCACCAGCGCGTTGAGCACACCACCCAGCACGCCGCCGACGGAAATCCAGAAGTAGAAAGCCGTCAGATGCTCCGGTGCCGGCCGGTCCGCCGCGAGTGCTCCGTGACAAAGCATGGCCGCGATGAAAAACACCATCAGGTGCAGCAGCAGCAGCCAGCCCAGCGGTTGCGAAGCCTGCATGTCCAACGCCATGACCAGCGGCACGAGGAGCATGGGCCAGAGCCGCACGAGCACCCGGCGCGGCACCAGCTGCCGCCGCGCGAAGGCGAGGATGAAGGTCAGCAGGTAGACCGCGAGCGGGATCACCCAGAACAGCGGCACGGCGGCCACCTCGCTCGACACGTAGGTCGTGACTCCCAGCAGCAGGCTCGACGGCACGAACGCGAGCAGCACCCAGCGCAGCTGGCGCCGCCAGCCCGGGAGCACGGTCGCCGCGGACACCGGGGTGGCTGCCCGTTCCGCGGTGGCGGCGAAGCGCCAGCGCACGACGGCGCAGCCGGCCGTCAACACCGCCAGCAAGCCGTAGCCATAACTCCAGATCCGGCCTTGTTGCCCGAGGGAAAAATGCGGCTCGATCCAGAGCGGGTAACTCAGCAGCGCGATCATGCTGCCCGCGTTGCTGGCCGCGTAGAGGAAATAGGGGTCCGCGGCCCGCTCATGCGCGGCGCCGGAAAACCAGCGCTGCAGCAGCGGGCTCGTGGTGGACACGGCGAAGAACGGCAGCCCCACCGCCGCGAGCATCAGGCCCAGGAGCCAGGGCACGGGATTGCCTCCGGTCGGCGGTAGCCAACCCGCCGGCACCGCGATCGGCAGTATGGCCCAGGGCAGCAGCAAGACCAGCAGGTGCAGGACGGCCTGCTGCCGCGGGCCCAGGCGCGTAGCCGTCAGGTGGGCGTAACCGTAGCCCGCCAGGAGCGCCGCCTGGTAGAAGACCATCGCCGTGTTCCAGGTCGCCGGTGCGCCGCCGAGGAGCGGCAGCACCATCCGCGCGAACATCGGCTGCACGACGAACAGCAACCCGGCGCCCGTGAAGATCGTGGCGGCAAAAAGCACGAGCACGGCCGCGGGGCCGGCCTTGCCGCCCGCAGCCAGCGTGACGCGTGGGCCTGTCGGTTCTTCGCTCAGAATGTTTGGACGGTTGGCCCACGGCGCAGGCTCGGCCACGAAAAAATGCCGGGATATCGCGAAAGGCCCATCTCATCCGCGGCCCGCCGCCGGCGGCTAGGGCTTGGCCCTAGCCGCCTCGTCCTCGGCAGTAGCTTCCCGTCGTTCCAACGCACTTACGGGCAGCTCAAATCTATCCACCTTCGCGCTGCCGGTAAACTCGGCGACTTCCTGCTCGGTCACCAAGACCAATGTCGTGTGGGCGAGCCACTCCGGATCCTGCGCCACCCACGTGCCGTTGCGGATCACCTTGCCGGCATAGACATTCAGCGAAAGCCAGTTGATCACCACGCCACCGACCTGCGCCAACCCGAGCCCGCGGCGTCCGTCCGGAACCCAACCCATCACCCCATCGGCATGGTTTACACTCTGGTATTGGCTGCGGAAATAGGCCTGCGGCCTTGCACGGACGGTCAGGATCGACAATCCACTGTTGGACTGGTCCGCCGGCACCGTGTTCACGAGCAGCACCACGCGGCCCTGCTCGGGATCCGTATGCTTGGTGCTCATTGGGAGCAGTTGCGTCATCCGGAAGGTTTGGGAATCACCGGCACCCCAGGCGCCGGCAGCGAGGGGCAGATCCACGGCGATCTTTGGCACGGTGACGTAACCGCGAACGGTGGCCGAGTAGGCCGCCGGTTGCTGCCGGATCCGGGCGATGACGGATTTCGGCACCGAGACGAATGCGGCCATCGCGCGACGGTCCTCCGGAGTCAGCATCGAGTTGTCGTAGGCCGGGACGATGCCGTGCGCCGCCAGCTTGGCCTTGACCTCGGCATTGCGCGCCCGCACCCACTCGTCGGTCTCCGGGTCCTGCGGGGGCCGCGGCAGACCGAACCGCTTGCGCAACACGGCCTCGACCGGAAAGTAGCCCCAACCCTGACCGCCAAAGTAGGTGAGCGGCGGGCTGTCCGGCCACTGCCAGCGGTGCTCCACGCTCAGTGTAAACGCACCTGCCCCTTCTGGCAGCGCCAGGCCACTGTCGCTGGCGCGCAGCCGCACCTCGATGGTCGGCTGGGTCAGGGAACCCTTGGTCAGGGGGTAGTTGCTCACGCGGGTGGCACCAACCTGCAGATCGAGCTGCCGCATCGCTCCGTCGGCCGAGACAGAGCGTGATGTCCGGCCAAACGAGCCGATGCTCTGCGCGAAGCTCCAAGGCCAGAACCTACCGATCCCGGCGATCAACCCGAGACAGAGCACCGTGAGCAAAATCGAGCGGCCAATGCGGCGAGTCAGGTATTGGTGCGCCACGATGAGCAGGGACCCGCCCACCAACACGATCGCGGACAGCCATAGCCGCGTGAACGCCAGCCAGGCGCCGCTCTGCGTATTGAACGCGCGGCCAATGAACGACAGTTGCATCAGCGCGACCCACGACATCAGGCCGATCACCAGCAGCAGTGTCCAGAGCAGGACGCGCCCGAGGTCGTCCGTGAGCGACGCCACGAGGAATGCCGGCCCGATCATGAGCAGCTGCCAGGCGAGCGTCTCGAACGCGATCCGACAAAGCTCCGGCCACTCCAGGTGGCAGTAGAGCCACCACGGCAGCAGGAGCAGCACCGGCAGCACCGCGAAAATCAGCAACGCGCCCAGCACCTTGGCCACCAGCAGCCGCGCGGCCGAGACCGGCCGCGTAAGCCAGAACATGTCCGTGCCGATCAGCGCATCGGCCTGCACGAGCCGGGCCACGAGGATATAGCCCATCGCCACCTGGAGAAAAACCAGCGCGACGCTGGCCATCTGCAGTTCCATCGGCCAGTCGCGATCATTGCCGTCCACATGGATCAGCGTGACCCCGACGCCCACCTGCGCGATAAAGAGCAGCGCCCAGACCAGCAGCGCCCAGCGGTCACGGGCGATGTCCTTCTTGATGATGTGCCCGATCAGTTTCATGGGGTGAGGGTCAAGGGCCGGGGATCATTGGGGCTGCAGCTGAAAGGAAAAGGTCTCGTGCCGGCGCGTGAACCGGTGGTCGGGCAGGAAGCGCACCTTCATGATCACCGCGCCCACTTCCCAACCGGGAATCTCCCGCGCCGAGCCGTCGATCTCGCGGGTCGGCGGATCGAAGACCAGCTCGCGCTGTCCGGCCACAATGGCGCTCGCCCACACGGTGCCGATCTCGTCGGGTGACGGAATGGTTTCGAAGCCAAGCGAGCGGTTCACCACCACAAAGGCGTCTTCCGCCGGTCGCAGTCGCTCCGTGTTTTGATCGGTCCTGCCGCGATAACTGCCCACCAAACCGGTGGGCCACGCATCGCGCTCCTCCAGCCGCACCACGGTCCTGCCCTCGCGCCATTCGATATCGGCGATGCGCGTCGTGCTCGATCCGACCCGCAGTTCGGCTCCTCGGCGCAGCGGCATCTCACCGAGCAGGCGGCCGGTCATCACCGTGGCATGAACATCGGTTTCCCAATCCACTTGCTTGGGCTCGGTCTGATCCACCAGCCGGTTCCACGGTTGGCCCACCACGACCCACTCAAGCGGTGTCTCCTTGTCTCCCGGCAGGCCGGCGACCTGGCGCACCGCCTGGGGCGGCGGGCCAGCCAGAGCGTCACCGGCGCCGACGATCCGGTCGGCCGGGTTGTCCTCACCAGCGCGCTGCCAGTGGCCGACTATCCAATTCAGCCTCACAAAAGAGTTCGGTGCCGCCCCGGTCACCGTGCCATGCAAGGTCACGTTTTGGACGTAACTCTCGGGACGTTGCGGATCGACAGTTACGCGCTCGAGCCGGAACTTGAGCCCTTCGTCGGATGTTCCTGCCGCCGGATAGTAGGCGGCCTGCCCGAAATGCCGGATCCCCGCCGGTATGACCCACGGCCAGGCGAGCCGCACGGCCAACATAAGCGTCAAAGCGCCTCCAAAGATCATCCACGAGCGGGCGGTGTTTCGGGTCAAAAACTGATGCGCCACCAGCAACGGCGGCATAACAATGACCAGGCCCAGCACGAGGAAATGCCACGTATCGACCAGTTGGGCGTCGCCTCCCAGCGGATAACGGATTCGCCCCATTGCGTATAACACGTATGGCGGGAGCAGCACCGCGCCAACGGCGCGCATGAGAAACTGACCGGAGGTGGCGGTCACACTGGCGATCGCAAAGGCCGCGAGGGTAAACTTCGCCTGATTCCCCGCGATTTCCGCCGCGGCCCACAGCCATTCGCGAAACGAAAACCCACTCACCAGCCATACCGGCGTCAGAACGAGCACCGGGAAAACCCCGAACATCAGGAGCGCGCCGACCACCTTGGCGCCGAGCAACCGCACGTTGCTGATCGGACGCGTCAGCCAAAATGCCTGCGTGTCCACCAGACTGTCCTCCATCACCAGCCAGGCCGCAAGGATCAGTCCAACCAACCACACGATCACGCCCCACGTGTTGGCAAAGTAGCCAAGTCCTTCGAAACTGCCCCGCGTAACGTTGGCCCCCACTCTGACCCACAGCAGCGCCGTATACGCCAGCAACAGGAGCAACCAGAGGGAAACCGGCAGCCACATCCGGCGGAGGTCCTTGCAGACGATGTGCCAAGTGAGGCTCATGCGACCGGGGTTTTCGCTACGCGGCCGGCGCGGGCCAGGGTGATGAAGATCTCGCGCAGCGTCATCGGGTGCGCCTTCACGGCGGCCTCGGGGAAACGCTCGCGGCAGGCCTGCTCAGTGGTTGTGCGGTCATAGCGCGACTCGACAAAACGCACCAGGTCGCCCTGGCGCTCCAACTCGTGCCAGTTCGCGGCCGGCTCGAGGCGCGCCGGGCCGCCCTGCAGCGTCACCTCGATGCGCCGGAAGCGGCTGAGCAGGTCCTCGGTCGCCTCGGCAAACTTCAGGCTGCCCGCCTCGAGGAGAGCGATGCGGTCGGCCAAGCGCTCTACCTCCTCGATGTCGTGCGAGGAGACGAACACCGTCCAGTCGCCTTGCGCCGAGGCCTCGAGCAGGCCGCGCACGACCTCGTCGCGCACCAGCGGGTCGAGGCCGCTGAAGGGTTCGTCGAGCACCAGCAGCTTGGGCCGGTAGGCCAGCGAGGAGAGCAGCGCAGCCTTCATGAGCATGCCGCGCGAGAGGTTCTTGAGCTTGCGGTCGGGCGGCAGGTCGAACTGCGCCAGCAGCCTCGCCTCGAGGGCCGGGTCCCAAGTCGGGTAGAACGGGCGGCAGTAGTCGAGCAGCTGGCGGATCGTCATCCAGAGCGGCAGCTTCTGATTCTCGGAGACATAGCCGATCTGGGCGCGCTCGCGTTCGCCGAGCCGGCGCGAGTCCACTCCGAGAACCCGGGCCTCGCCGGCGGAGGGCGTGAGCAGGTTCATCAGCACCTTGATGGCGGTCGTCTTGCCGGCGCCGTTGGCCCCGAGCAGGGCGAACACGCTGCCGGTGGGGACCGCGAGGTTGAGGCCGCGCAGGGCCTCGGTGCGCCAGTAGCGCCGGGACAGGTTCGTGGTTTCGATGATGTTCATGAGAAAAAAGACAGATTTAACGCGAAGGGCGCGGAGAACGCAGAGGACAAGCCCCCGTCGATCCCTGACAAATCGCCGGCCCTGAAAGGCCTCTGCGCTCTTCGTGCGTTCCGCGTTTAAGAATTAGGCTCATGGTTAGTTTTCAGTTGGGTTTCTTCCAGTGGGCCGCGAGGCCGTGTTGCGCTTCGTCCCTGGTCAGGTCGCTTTGCGGCGGAACACATAACGGCCCTGATCCGACATGAAGCCGGACATACCGCCAATCTCGTCGTGAATCTTCGCCGACGCCGCCCAAGGTGACATGCGCCAAGGCACAAACGTCCCGTCAACCATGCTGCCGACTTCTATGTCCGGCCGCAGGAGAAGGCCCTTTGCGACGGCCAGGGTGACGGCATGAACCCGGGCAACGTCAGCCTGGGGCCAGGCATGGCGGGCATCCTTCACAAAGGTCACAAGATCCACGGGAGCCTTCGCGGTATCGTCGTAGACCGGCCGCTCCGGAATCTCCTCGGGAAAAATGTCCCGACGAACCTTCGTCGCGGTCCAACGGAGCGGGGCCTGGAAGATCGCCGCGAGAGCGACCGCACCTAGGAAGGTGGCCAGGAAGGTCTTCGTCTTTGTTTTCATGGCAAGGCGCATGGGGTGTTTTCGGTCGGGCTATTCATCTGGAAAATCAGATCAGGTTTAGCGCGAAGGACGCGGAGAACGGAAACCCAGGGGCGGCGCTTGACGCCGCCCGCGGGTGCCCACAAGCGCGCCCCTGTTTGTCATCCTGAGCCGTGCGAAGAATCCATCAGCACAACCGCTCTCGCCCATCATGCTGGATCCTTCGCACGGCTCAGGATGACAATCTTGAGGAATCGGGTTCATGGTCTATTTCCGGTTGAGCTTCTTCCAGTGGGCGGCGAGGCCCGCCGACACCTCGTCGAGGGTCAGGCCGAGTTTCTTCGCCTCGACGACGACGTGCTCGAGGTCGCGGCCGAGGAGCTCCGCGCGCTCGGTGCGGTCGCCGGCGGCGTGCTCGGCGACGACGCTGCCCACGGCGGGCGTCGTGATCAGCACGCCCTGCGCGACGAGGGCCGCCACGATCTTGTGGGCGGTGTTCGGGTTGATCTGCAGCTCCTGACTGACCACCCGCACCGAGGGAAAGGCCTGCCCGGGCTTCAGCTGGCCGCCGACCACGGCCTTCTTCACCGCGAAGATGACCTGCTCCGCGATCGGCAGGCCGGGTTTCAGTTCGATGGAGAACGGGAGCACACTGTCCTACTCACACTAGGACAGATAGGACGGCAAGGAAATTCCGCGGAATATTGAGAGATGAGAGGTGAGGGTTGCGAGAAAGAGGCAGGCCAGAGATGTAAAGATCCCCGGGACAAGCTCCGGAGCATTTGATCAAGACCACGTAAACCACATGCGCCCGTCGTTTCCTCCTCTTGCAGGAGCGGCTTTACGCCGCGAACCGGACGTGGCGCCGCCCATCAATCGCGGCATAAAGCCGCTCCCACAGCTATCCAAGCCGGAGCGAGCTCCGGGGTATTGGACTCAAAGGGAATAAAAATCCGTCGAACGGAGCGTTGCGCCGCTCTCAACCCTCAACTGCCGGCGCGAGCCGGCCCGCCCTCAGGTCGCCGACGCCTCGCCGAGCAGGTTGGCGAAGATCATCTTGCCGCCGGCGCTGGGCAGGACGCCGATGATCTCGGCGGTGACCCGCTTGCCCACGAAGGCGCGGGCGTTGTTCACGACGACCATCGAGCCGTCGGGCAGGTAGCCGAGGGCCTGGCCCTCCTCCTTGCCCATGCGGACGAGGTCGACGGCAATGCTTTCGCCAATGACGAGCTCCGGGCGGAGCGCGTTTTCCAGCGCGTGCAGGTTGAGCCACTGCACGCCCTGGAACTGGGCCATCTTCGCGAGGTTGATGTCCGTCGTCAGCAGCTTGGCGCGCATGGACTGCGCGAGGAAGACGAGTTTGGCCTCCATGTCCTGCCGGCGGGCGACGTCGCTCTGATGGATGCGGATGTCGATGTGCTTGATCGCGCGCAGCTCGTTCAGCACCTGCAGGCCGCGGCGGCCGCGCGCCTGTTTCACGGAATCGGCCGAGTCGGCGATCGTCTGGAGGTCGTTCAGGACGAAGGTCGGGATGATGAGGGCGGAGCCCAGAAACTGCGTCTCGCAGATCTTGGCGATGCGGCCGTCGATCAGCGCGCTGGTGTCGACGACGACCAGGGGCACGTCCACCTCGTGCGGCACAAAGCGCACATAGGGGATGACGAGGTTGAAGTCGTCCTTGCCGCGCAGGGCAACGACGGTGCCGAGGTAGGTGCAGATGACGAAGAGGGCCATCTGGACGAGGTAGATGATCTGCGGGTCGCCGCGGTTCAGGAGGGGGGAACTCGAGATCAGCCAGGCGATGACGGCGCCGACTCCGAGGCCGAAGGTCAGGGCGGTCAGGCCGCGCAAGGAGAAGCCCTTGAGCATGAGGTCGACCAGCACGACGAGGGTGCCGATCATCAGGCCGATCGCGATGGCCAGCCCGCGGCGGTGGTCCCACTCCTCCACGGTGTAGCACACCAGCCAGCTGCCGACGGCGCAGAGGGCGATGAAGAATATCCGGATGGCCAGGAGCGTCTTGTTCATTCGTGGAGCGGTCGGGTCAGTTGAATACTCCCTTGTTTTTCAGCCACAGCAAGACAAAGGGCAGGACAAGGAAGAGGAGCATGACCCCGTAGAGGATCATTTGTGCCCGATGGGCTTTCTTCTCCGTTTCCGGGTCGACTTCGCTCATGGGCGCATCGGACCAAGCGGGCCGGGGGTTGACAACGTTATACTGGCGAAGGAGGCACCCCGATTTGCCTTGTCATCGCGAGGTGCGCGAAGCGTGCCGTGGCGATCCACGCCTGCTGGATTGCTTCGGCGCTCCGCCAAGCGGAGCATCTCGCAATGACAAATTAGGGCAACACCCTGGCGGCCGGAGCGCATCCCTCTTTGGAGGGGTGAAACGGTTCTTGGAATCAGCCGGGGGCGCCGTAATTTCGCGGTTCTACGCTCCCTCCCCACCCCATCCGTTCAGCGGCCGGTCGCGTCTCCCGCGCAGCTCCGGCGCTTTTCCTGTCCGTCTGGCTCGCCGCCTCCACCCTGGCGGCCGAGCCTGCGCCCAGCGTGCTGACCACGGCCGCGGAGGCCTTGGTGCCGCGAGTGGAAAAGCATGTGCCGGTGCGGCTGCGCGGCGTCGTCACCGCGGCGGAACCGGATTGGAGCAACAAGTTCATCGTCCAGGACGAGACCGGCGGCATCTTCATCAAGGGCGCCGGCCCGGAGGTCCAGGCCGGGGACGTCGTCGAGGTGACGGGCATCACCGGCCCGGGGGCCTTCGCCCCGGTCATCAACGACGCGCACTGGGCCAAGCTCGGCCACGCGCCGCTGCCGCCGGCCCGTCCGGCCACCGTTGAGCGCCTGATGGCGGGCGGCGAGGACAGCCAGCGCATCGAGATCACGGGCGTCGTGCGCGCCGCCTATTTTGCGCCGACGCGCAAGCTGCTCGTCGAGGTGGCGCTTGGTGCCTACCGCATCCGTGTGTTCCCTAAACTGGCGCCCGACGTCAACCCGGAGTCCCTCATCGCCGCCAAGGTCACCGTGCGCGGCACGGCGGCGACGTCGTTCAACGCCGCGATGCGCCAGCTGACCGCGGTCAACCTGTTCGTGCCGACGGTCGGCGACTTCGTTGTCGACCAGCCGGAGGCCGGCGCGCCGTTCGAGCAGGTGCCGGTCAAGGTCGGCGACATCGCGCGCTACCGGCCGAATGTCAGCCTCGGCCGGCGCGTGCACGTCGAGGGTGCGGTCACGCTGCAGCGGGTCGGCGACGATTTCTACATCCAGGACGACAGCGGCGGCCTGCACGTCGAGAGCCAGCAGACCACAGCCCTCCTGCCCGGCGACCTCGTCGAGGCCGTGGGTTTCCCGGAGTTCGTGAACTACCAGCCTGTCCTGAAGGACGCCGTCTTCCGAAAAATCGGCGAGACCCGCCAACCCGTGGCGGCGCGCGCCGTGCCCTTCGAGGAATGGCACAACGGCTCGCACCCGGCCGAACTGCTCATCCTCCGCGGCCGGCTGGTCGACCGCAGCGTGCGGCCCCTGCGCCGCGAGAACGGACCCTTCGCGGGCGTGCGCGTCATCTGCACGATCCAGACGCCCGAGCTGACCTTCACCGCGGAATGCGAGGACACGCCGGATGCGACCCGGATGAACGTCGTGCCGCTCGGCAGCCTGGTGGAACTGCACGGCGTCACCTCTTACGAGACCGGCGACGACGGCAAACCGAAGTCGCTGACCCTGCTGCTGCCCGGTCCAGCCAGCATGATCGTGCTCGAGACGCCGAGCTGGTTCACGGTCGAGCGCCTGCTCATCGGGCTGGCGATCGTCTGCGTGCTGCTCGCCGCCCTCGCCGGCTGGGCGGTTTCCATGGCGAAGAAGAACGCCATGCTGAGCTTTCTCATCGCGGAGCGGCAGAAGGCCGAGCGCGAGCTCCAGCAGGCCCACGACCTCCTCGAGGTGCGCGTCCGCGAGCGCACCGAGCAGCTCAAGGTGGAGATGACCGTGCGCAAGACCGCCGAGCTGGAGTTCCGCGCCGTGCTCACGGAGCGCACGCGGCTGGCCCGCGAGCTGCACGACACGCTCGAGCAGGCGCTCACCGGCATCGCGCTGCAGCTCGACACCGCCGCGCGCCTCTTCAGCCGCAGCCCGGAGGAGGCCGGCCAGCGCATGGAGCTGGCGCGGGATTTCCTGAAGCAGAGCCAGATCGAGCTGCGCCGGTCGATCTGGGACCTGCGCTCGCGCGAGCTCGAGCAGTTCGACCTCGCCGAGGCGCTGGCGATGGCGAGCCGGCAGATCGCGAGCGGCACGCCCCTCCAGGTCGAGGTCGAGATCACCGGCGAACGCCGGCGCCTGCCGGAGATCGTCGAGGAAAACCTGCTGCGCATCGGCCAGGAGGCCATGACCAACGTGGTGAAGCACGCGCACGCGAGCCTCGTCACCCTGCGTCTGGAATTCCTCCCCCACGCCGTCGCCCTGCAGATCAAGGACAACGGCAGCGGCCTCGGCGGCCCGCGCTCGGACCACCAGTTCGGCCTGCTCGGCATGAGCGAGCGTGCCAAGCGCCTGGAGGGCCGCTTCGACATCAGCGGCACCCCGGGCGAGGGCACCACGGTGCGCGTCGTCATTCCCCTCGAGGCCGACTCCCCCGCCCCTCTGCCCGTGGCCGATCCCGTCATATGAACAAGGAACCCGCTGTGCGCATCTTGGTTGTCGACGACCACTTCATCGTCCGGATGGGCCTGATCGCCCTGATCAACACGGAGCCCGGGCTGACCGTGATCGGAGAGACGGACGACGGCGACCAGGCGACGGTGCTCTTCGAGCAGCTGAAACCCGACCTCGTGCTGATGGACCTGCGGATGCCACGCCGCTCAGGCACGGAGGCCACGCAGCACATTCGCAAGATGGCTCCGACCGCCCGCGTGCTCATTCTCTCCGCCTTCGACGGCGACGCGGACATCCACGCCGTGCTGGAAGCCGGCGCCTCGGGCTACGTTCTGAAAAGCGCCACCGGCGAGGAACTGATCCCCGCGATCCGGGCGGTCGCCGCCGGCAAGCGCTGGATCCCACGCGAAGTGGCCAACCGCCTGAAGTCGCGCAACGCCTACGAGGAACTCACCGCCCGCGAGATCGACGTGTTGAACGAGCTCGCCCGCGGCCTCGCGAACAAGGAGATCGCCGAGGTCCTCAAGATCAGCGAATACACGACGAAGGACCACCTGAAGAGCATCCTGGCCAAACTCCGCGTCGCCGACCGCACGCAGGCCGTGACCGCCGCACTGCAACGCGGGATCATCAAGCTCTGACCTGGCGGGCCGATCTCCTGATCGGCCGCGGCCCGGCGGGAGACGGGCCTTGCACTCACCTCAGCGCGGCACCGGATGCGAGTTAGCCATCCTTCCCCGTTTCATCAGTTCGTTCTGCCTTAGGATACTTTTGGCGAAACTCCCGCATCGCTTCTTCAGCCTCTCTCTTTTCCGAGCCGCCAAACCAATAGAATGGAAACCAGATCGGCCAGAGCAACAGCACGAAAATGACGACCAGAACGACGACCTCGTCTAGCGATTGAGAACTGCATCTCGTGCCCGGCCTGAGCAGCGATTTGATGTTTTTCCGCGAGTCCGCATCCTCATCAGACTGGTCTGTCAGGTAGATTACGGCGCCAACAATCCCGATCGCGAAATACAACCCGGCACAAATCCAATAGAGCGTGTCGCCGTTCATTTTTTGCTAACCTTGATTTCAATCGAGCGGGCCGGAGGCCCGAATCGATTGTGGAGATTGGTTCGACTCCTTCTTCACGCACTACAGGCCCGGGAAAACGGCAAACACCATCGTTCGCACCGCTCCATAAACAAGGGAAAGCACTCGGAGAAAAGTATTCCGAAGAGCCAAAATGAGGTGGTATACGCCGTTCAGAATCAGAACTGCGGCGCCGAAACTCAGGGCATAGAGCACGGCCTTTGTAGTGATCATGAGCGCAAGCATCGCTAAGGCCACCACCGCCCAAATAAGCGGTATAGAAGCCAGTCTTGCGGCAATGCGGCTAAGGGTGGTCACGGTAGGCGAAGGGAAACGCAGCAACCTTAGCGAACGTTGAGTCTCCGGCAATTCATCTCTGTCGAAGGTTGATTGTGCCCCATCGGCGGAGGCCGCATTGGAAGCAGGGTCATTAGTCCCGCGGGCTTAAGCGGGGGGGTGACGCGCTGAGCCTGCGGCCACAAGTAACCTATTGGGTTACTTGTGCCTCGGGCGTGAGGGGACGAGAATGGATCGTTTGTAACCTATTAGGTTACAAAACGGGTCGCGCCGTAAGGGTGGAACGCGTTGACCTCAACGCGCTGGTTTGGAAGCGATCATAGCCCCAGGCGGGCTGGGGTCAGCGCGCTCCACCCCGGACGGCTCATCCGGAGGGCTCGCCCTACCCTTTGCGCTCCAGGCGCGCTTTGCAGCGCAGGAGGGCCTCGAGGTAATAGTAGTCGGCGTAGTTGAGCGGGACGTCGATCTCGTCGTTGGCGGGCAGGTTGCCGGTCGAGTGCAGGAGCATGAAGTTGTGGTTCTCGCCCGGCTTCGCGCGGTAGGCCGGCGACGAAAGTGCACGCAGCTGCTGCTCGGCCATCGCCACGTAGCTGCGGGCCGTCGAGGCGTCGACGTAGTCCGCCAGTTCGAGCAGCGCCGAGGCCATGACCGCCGCCGCCGAGGCGTCGCGCGGGGCGTTCGGGATGTTGGGCGCGTCGAAGTCCCAGTAGGGAATCTTGTCCGCCGGCAGCCGCGGGTGGTTGATCACGAAGGCGGCGATCTTCTGCGCCTGCGCCAGATAGCGCCGGTCGTGCGTGCTGCGATACATCAGCGTGAATCCATAGAGGCCCCACATCTGACCGCGCGCCCACGCGGAACTGTCGGCGGCGCCCTGATGGGTCACGTGCTGCACCGCCTTGCCCGTGGCCGGGTCGTAGTCGACGACGTGGTAGCTGCTCCCGTCCGGCCGATAGTGGTTGGCCAACGTGGTGTCGGCATGCTTCTCGGCGATCTCCCGGTAGTGCGGCGCGCCGCCGGCCTGCGCAGCCCAGAGGAGCAGCTCGAGGTTCATCATGTTGTCGATGATCACCGGAAATTTCCAACCGTGCCGGCTGTCCCAGGACTGGATGCAGCCCACGGCCGGGTTGAAGCGCGAACCAAGGGACGCCGCGCCCGTGAGGAGGACGTCCCGGTAGTGCGGGTCGCCCGTCAGGCGCAGGCCGTTGCCATAGCTGCAATAGAGCATGAAGCCGAGGTCGTGCGTGCCGCGGTTGTGCTGCACCTCCTCGAGGCCGGCGGTCTGCTTCGCCGCGGCGTCGCGCCACTTCGCGTCGCCGGTGGCCTCGTAGAGATACCACAGCGAGCCCGGGAAAAACCCGCAGGTCCAGTCCTTCGGCGAGATCATCTTGGTCTCGCCCCTGGCGATGGTGCGGGGATAGCCCGCCTTGCCCGCGACGTCCGTCAGCAGGCCGGCATATTGCGCGGCGGCGAACTGCAGGCTGTCGCGCACAACCTCTTGCATGGGTTGCTCGGCGGCCTGGGCGGCCGCGGCCACCAGGATGGCAATAACGGGGAATCTAAGGTAGTTTTTCATATTCCGGTTTGGTCGGGATGCAGGAGCCTGCTTGCAGGCGATTCAGGAGGCGGTCCGTCAGTGGGCGGACCGAATCGCCTGCAAGCAGGCTCCAACAGAAAGGCGAAGAATAGGGGGATTAAGCTTGGTGTTGTTTGGAGGACCGGTCGCGCTCAGCGCACGACCAGCGTCACGATGGAATGGGCCGGGCTGTCCGAGGCGGCCACGTTGCCCTCGAGTTTCAAGGTGAACGGCTGGTCCTTGTCGGTCGTGTTCAAGACCACCACGGCGATGCCGCCGTCCGGGTTGAGGAAGGCCGTGGTCTGAAGCGTGTCGACCGTGGGCGAACTGACGATGCGGCGGGCGCCCGGGCGGACGAACTTGGAGAAGTGGCCGATGTAATAGAACGAGTTCATGAACATGAGCTCGCCGGTCTTCGTGTCGGCGTGCACCGGGGCGTAGCAGAAATTGTCCACGTGATTCGGCCCGCCGGTTTCGTCGAGCAGGATGTTCCAGTCGGTCCAGCCGTCCGCGCCGTTGTTGAAGTCCTGGATCATGGCCGTGCCGTAGCTCTCCCCCCAGTGCCACTCGCCGAGCTTCGTCCGGTCGTAGGGGTAGAGGCAGGCCTCGGTGAGGAGCAGGTGCGCCTGGGGGTAGGAGTCGTGGACGAGGCGGACGTTCTGGTAGGAATCGTTGACATACCAGTGGAAGCCGACGCCCCAGACGTATTGGGCCGCCCCCGGGTCATCGAGCATCACGCTGGCCCGCTCATACATCAGCGTGCGGTTGTGATCCCAGGCGATGATCTTCTTCGCACCGAGTCCGCTCTGCTTGAGCACCGGCCCGAGGTGGTCGCGGACGAAGTCGCGCTCGGCCTCGGCCGTGAAGAAACAGGATTCCCACCTCTGGATCGCCATCGGCTCGTTCTGGACCGTCAGGCCCCAGACCGGGATGCCGGCCTTCTCGTAGGCTTTGATGAAGGCGGCGAAATAGCGCGCCCAGGCGTCCGCGTATTGCGGAAGCAGGTGGCCGCCGTGGAGCATGTCGTTGTTGTCCTTCATCCACGCCGGCGGACTCCACGGGCTGACGAACAGCGTGAGCTTGCCGCCGGCCGCGGCGATGGCGTCCTTGATCAGCGGGAGACGGAACTGCTCGTCATGGGCGATCGAAAACGTCTTCAGAGCCGCGTCCCCCTCGGCGACGTAAGTGTAGCTGCCGCTCGAGAAGTCACAGCTGTGGATGTTGGTCCGGCCGAGCGAATACCCGATGCCCGCCTTCGGGTCGTAGTAGGCCTGGATGAGTTCGCGGCGCTTCGCCTCCGGCAGCTTGGCGTAGGTCTCGGCGGCGGCGTCCGTCAACGCGCCGCCGATGCCGAGGACGGTTTGGAACCGCTTGCTCGCGTCGACGAAGACATACTGCTGCTTCTCGGTGAGCGTGGCCGCCGGTCCCAGCGTGAGGGGCGCGGCGGGCGCCAGCTTCTGGCCGGTGGCCTGCGCGGTGACGTAGACGTCCACGGTGCGCTGTGCAGAACCGGAGGTCGCCAGGGCGGCCGCGAGAATCAGGAACAGGGCGGACTTTTGCGGGGTATGCATAAGGTTTTGGGTGGGTATGATCAGACCAGAAGGGCGAGCGGTCGATGTCCTTCGCCGATCACTGCGCCCGCCGGCAGCCCAAGCCAGCGTTCAGTCACGGTCGCGATGACCCGGCGAAAATCCACCGGGGCCGACAGCGGCTGATGAAATCCGCCGCGCACGCCCCGGCCCAGCAGCATGACCGGGCCGGCGCCGCCGTGGTCGGTGCCGCCCTGGGCGTTCTCCGCCGCGCTGCGGCCGAACTCTGAGAACACCATCGTGAGCACGCGCCGGTCCACACCGCGGCGCTCGAGCCGCCGCTGGAGGGCCAGCAGAGCGCCAGCCGCGGCCTCTAGGCGGGCGGCGTGTTGCGTCGTCTGGTCAAAATGCGTGTCGAAGCCGGGCACGGAGACGAAATAGACCTCGGTGGCGTCGCCGCTAGCGGCGCGATCGCCGATCTCGGCCAACTGCACGACCGCATCGTCGGCCGCGTAGGCCAGCGGCTGGCGTGGGTCGATCTCGGCGGGCCGTCCGCGCCGGGGGCCGTCCGCGTCGCGCACCAGGACCCGCGGCAGGCCGCGGCCGCCGTAGCCGGCGATGAACGGGCGCGCCTGCGCCTCGAGCGCGTCGAGGCTGCGGCCCAACCAGCCGGCGTAGCGGGGTTCGTCCGCATCGTCCGCCGTGTGCCAGATCTCCGTGGCGCGATAGTGGCTCGGGCTCGGCCGAAACGGGCCGGCCTGTGCGACCACCGCGAGCTTGCCGTCCTTGAACAGCGGCTCGAGTCCGCGGCCCGCGCGGGACAGGCCCGCAGTCGCGCTGAGCGCCACGAGATCGGCTGGTTTCACCGCCAGGGTCGGGCGCAACCGGTGATAGTCGTCGTCCTGCAGCGGGACGAACGTGCTCAGCCCGTCGTGGCCGCCCTCGAGTTGGACGAGGATGAGCGCGCGCGGCTCACACCCAGTGCCGATGCGCCGACCCGCGGCGAGGAGCCGCGGCGCAAAGCCGGCGGCCGCGGCGGCCGCGAGACCGCAACCGACCGTCCGAATGAATTCGCGGCGCGTGGGCCGGGCCGTGGGTTGCGTGCTCATACGATGGCGTTCGCGCGGATGACCTTCGCATACCAGTGCGCGCTGGCCTTGGGTGTGCGGACCTGAGTCTTGAAATCGTTATACACGAGCCCGAACCGCCGGTCGTAGCCGTCGGCCCACTCGAAGTTGTCCATGAAGGACCACGCAAAATACCCGCTGACCGGATGGCCGTCGCCCATGCCGCGGCGCAGTTCGCGCAGGCAGGTGCGGATGTATTCGAGACGGTGGACGTCGGGCACCTCGCCGTGGATGGGCGCGGCGTCGTTGTAGCCCGCCCCGCTCTCGGTGATGACGACGTCCTTCACCCCGTAGACGTCCGCCACGAGGCGCGGTCCCCAGTAGAGCGCGCGCGGGCTCAGCCGCAGCCAGGGGCTGTCCGCCGTCGGATAGTGTTCCGGATACGGCACGACCTGCGGGCGGCCGTCGGCGCCTTGTCGCACGACGATACCGGTGTAGATATTCATCCCGAGGAAGTCCGTGGGCTGCGTGATCAGCTCGAAGTCCGCCCGCGCCACCTTCGGGCTCCAGCCCCCGGTGTATTTGAGATAGTCCGCCCCGTAGGCGCCGCGATAGATCGGTTCGAGGACGCGGCAGTTGCGCGTGGCCGCGAAATGCCGGTGGGCCGCCGCGATGTCATCCGCGGTCTCAGTCAGTGGGATCGAGACGGCGGAATTGTCCGTGATGCCCACCCGGGCGCCCGCGCCGCCGTGCTGGCGGACGGCCCGCACGCCGTGACCGTGACAGAGGAGCGCGTGATGGAAACCCTGGTGGACGACCTCCGTCGCTTCCCGGCGGCCGGGGGCGTGGCGGCCGAGGCTGTAGCCGTTGTCGAGGAAGACGGCGGTCTCGTTGAGCGTGATCCAGTTTTTCACGCGGTCGCCGTAGGCCTTGACGATCGTGTCGGCGTAGTCGGCGAAGGCGTCGGTGACGGGCCGCTGCAGCCAGCCGCCCTTGTCCTCGAGCGCCTGCGGCAGGTCCCAGTGGAACATCGTCACCCAGGGCGTGATGCCGCGCTCCAGCGCCGCGTCGATGAGCCGGTGGTAGAAATCAAGGCCCTTGCGGTTCACGGCGCCGACCCCCTCGGGCAGGATGCGCGGCCACGCGATCGAGAGCCGGTAGTTTTTTATCCCGAAGGACGCAATGAGGTCGAAGTCCTCCCTGAAGCGGTGGTAGTGGTCGCACGCGACGTCGAGGTTGTCGCCGTTGTGCACGGCGCCGGGTTTTTTGGCGAAGACGTCCCAGATGGACAGGCCCTTGCCGTCCTCATGGGCCGCGCCCTCCACCTGGGCGGAGGCGGCGGCCACGCCCCAGGCAAAACCCGCGGGAAAAGCGGAGGGGGCGAGGTTGTTCACGGGGCGGAGGCTGGTTTCGAGGGAAGTGGGCATTGGAAAGTGCATTCGTCCGACAGCGGGGCAGCGCCGGCAATCGCGCGGGCAACGAGGGTATTTTTTCCCTCCGGGAGGACCACGTGCCAACGCAATACGTGTTCGGTGGCGTCGATTTTTCCGCACGAAACGCCGTTGAGGAAGAGTTCCGCCGCGGGGAGGTTCGAGTAGGCCGTGATCTCGGTCGGGCCGGCGGGCCGCGCCAGGTAGCGCCGGCTGTTGAGGTGCAACACCGGGATCGCGCTCCAGTTTGCCTGGTAGAAATAGAAGGCGTCCTTGCGCGTCCGGCGGTCGTAGGAGACGAGGCCCTTGTCGTTGCGGCCGGGCGCGGCGCCCTCGGACCGGTGGTCCGCCGCGAAATCAAACATGTTCCAGACGAACTTGCCCCAGATGTAGGGACGGGCCTGCAGCGCATGCCAGTAGACCTCGTGGAAACGGGCCTGGTATTCCTCCGGATGCCATTCGCCCGTGGCGACAGGTTTCTTCAGGGAGAGATCGTGCTGTGCGATGTTGGCCCCGGCGCCGTATTCGCTCAGGGCGAAACGCAGCGCAGGGAAGCGGCGGTGCACGTCGTCCGCCCAGGCGGCGAACTCGTCCACCGTGCCGCTATACCAGCCGATGTATTTGTTGAAGCCGAGGACGTCGGTGTGGAAATTCCGCAAATCCTCCGCCTTGTGGTGGGAGGCGTAGGTGGTCAGACGCGTCGGATCCTCGGCGTGCGCGAGCTCCGCGAGTCCGGCGATCAGGTGGTCGGAGACCGGGCCGTTCGGCCGCTGGGCCTTGGTCTCGCCGTCCTCGCGGGTCTCGTTGCCGACGCCCCAGAAGCAGATGGCCGGCCGGTTGAAGTTCTGCCGGATCAGCTCGCGGATCTGCTGGCGGGCGTTCGCGGCGTAGGATTCCGTCGCGGGCACCTCGTTCACGATGGGAATCTCGGCCCAGACGACCAGCCCGCGCTCGTCGGCCAGGTCGAACCAGAGGGCGGACTGCGGATAGTGCGCGACGCGGAGGGCCGTGGCACCCAGCTCCTCGATCATGGCGAAGTCCTCACGGTCGTCGGCCGCGCCGATGGCCCAGCCGTTGCCGGCACGATCCTGATGACGGCTGACGCCATGCAGGTCGAGCGGCGCGCCGTTCAGGGAAAACCCCTTCTCGGGGTCGACCGCATAGAAACGGAGCCCGAAGCGCTGCTCCAGCTGGTCGTGGACGCGGCCGTCCGCTTCCAGCGCGACCTCGACCCGATACTGGTGGGGATCGGCGCGGGCATTCCAGAGGTGCGGGTGGTCGAGAACGAACGGCTGCTCCTGGCGCACGGCGCCGCGCGCGGGGAGGTCCACCGCCACGTCCTTGCCGCCCACGACCGTCCCGGCGGCGTCGCGCACCGCGAGACGAAGCGTGGCGTGCGCCACACGGTCGGTCTCATTGCGCAGGTTCACCGCGACGCTGAATTCCGCACGCGCGGCCGTCACGTTTTTCGGCGTCACGAACACGCCGTCCGCCGCGCAATCAAGCACCTCGACGTGCAGCGGGTCGACGGCGAAAAGCCGGACGGAGCGGTAGAGGCCGCCGAAGAACGTGAAGTCGGCCGAGACCGGCGCCAAGCCGTCCGGCGCGTTGCTCACCTGGACGGCGAGCAGGTTGTCACCCTCCGGCCGCAAGGCGTCAGTCAGGTCGAAGCGGAAGCGCGCGAAGCCGCCGGCATGGGTGCCGATCTTGGTGCCGTTGACATAGACGGTCGCCACCCGGCTGGCGCCCGCGAACTCGATGATGACGCGCCGGCCCGCCCAGGTGGGATCGGAGCGGAAGCGGCGGACATACCAACCTTCCCCGCGCGCGTAGTCGCCCCCGCCGTCGGCGCCGTCAGCCGCGTTCCACGTATGGGGCACCGCGACTTGCGGCCACGCCGCCACGTCGCCCGCCAAGGCGGCCGCGGCATTGCCGCTACCGAAGCGGAAGCTCCACGCCCCGGCGAGGGATGCTTCCGGGCGGGGCGCCCCGGCGCAGGCCGCCGGGCGGATCGCCAGCAGGCAGCACAACATCAACCAGCCGGCGCGAGGCGCCGGCCGGACGGAGGCGGAAAAGTGTTTTCCCATGGGGATGAAATTGAGCCCGGACAGACGGTGGGGTGCAGCGCGGCGGAAGCGACGAACCCGAGCCGGGCGGCAGAAAGTTGGAAAGGGGCGGAGGCAAGCAGGGGTAACCTTGACGCCCGTTCCAAGCCAGGGCGGGAACGGGCGAACCGTAAGATACAGGATTACGCGCGATCCACATCCCTACTTAGAGGGGGGATCGCGGGCACACCGCGACGGGGAACAGCGGAAATTTTAGCAGCCCCCTCTAAGGAGGGATGTGGGCGCGACGCGGCTGGTTTATATTTATCAAGTATTGCTCCCCTACCCCTTGGCGCACTCGCGCCAGGCACCCTCACAACCCCCGGCGACACCCCTCGCCTGCCTGCGTTCATTTACCCATGCACCCTACACACCCTAAAACATCCCGCCTGCTTCTCGCGGTGAGCCTCGTGCTCGCCCTCGCGCTGCCGGCGTTCGCCCAGACGACCGGCACGATCACCGGTCGCGTCTACAACAACGTCAACAAGGAGTATGTCCGCGACGCGGACGTGCACGTCGAGGGCACCAACATCACGGTGCCGACCGAACAGGGCGGCTACTTCACGCTGTCCCGCGTGCCCGCCGGCAAGGTCACGCTCACGGTGACCTACACCGGCCTGCCGAAGGCCACCGCCGAGTTGGAGCTCGCGGCGGGCGGCACCGTCGCTCACGAGTTCGAGCTGGGCGCCGCCAAGGACGAGGGCGACGGTGTGGTCAAGCTCGAGACCTTCACCGTCACCACGGAGAAGGACGGCAACGCCAAGGCGCTGCAGCGCCAGAAGAACTCCATGAACCTCGGCCGCTCGGTGTCGGCTGACGCCTTCGGCAACGTCACCGAGGGCAACGTCGGCGAGTTCCTGAAATACCTCCCCGGCGTCGAGATGGAATACTCCGAGGCCGACACCCGCGGCCCGCGCCTCGGCGGCATGAGCTCGGAATACGCGAGCGTCACCCTCGACGGCCATAGCATCGCCAGCGCCGACGCCTTTTCCCAATACACCGGCTATGAGAACTCCCCGGCCGGCACGGCCAACCGCTCCTTCGGCTTCGACACCATCTCGATCAACAGCATCGAGTCGATCGAGATCAACCGCGTGACGCCCGCGTCGATGGACGCCGACGCCCCGGCGGGCAACATCAACCTGAAGACCCGGAAGGCCTTTGACCTGAAGGGCCGGCACATCGACTTCAACGTCGGCACCGTGTTCAACACCCAGGAGATGACGCTTAGCCGCAGCGTGGGCCCGGACGACAGCTTCGGTCTCAAATACAAGCCCAACTACAGCCTGAACTACTCCGATGTCTTCCTGAAGAACAAGCTCGGCGTGGTCTTCAGTCTCCAGGAGTCCAACGTGTTCGTTGAGCAATATCGCGTCGACGACACCTACAACCGCACCCCGACGGCCACCGACACCCGCGGCCAGGTGCTGACGGGCGTCCTCCTCAAGGACGGCCCCAAGTGGACGGAGCGCGCCACCTACACGGCGACTTTCGACTTCCGCGCGACGCCGAATCTCACGCTCTCGCTCAACACGCTCTTCGCCCGCTACCACGCCCAGTTCTACAACCGCCAGGTCACGATGAACGCCGGCGGCACGCGGGCGACCGTCCCGGGTGACGGCGTCCTCACCTACGGCACGGCCCCCGGCACGACGGGCGGGTCGATCGCCTTCGGCGGCGGCAACGGCGACAAGTTCACGAACACCCTGAACGTCATCCCCAGCTTCGAATACCGCCGGGGCAACCTGACGGCGGACGGCGCCTACGCGTCCTCCCACTCGCGCAACGATTACGACAACCTGGCGAAGGGCACTCTCAATGCGAACAACGTCAACAGTCTCACGGGTATCGCCTTCACCGCCATCCGCACGAGTTCCGACGGTGCCGACTGGAAATTCTCGCAGACGGCCGGCCCGGACTGGACCGACCTTTCCCAGCAGAAGAACCCGCGCATCTCCGACGACAACCGCTCGAACACCATCGACCTGAAATCCGGCGAGACGAACCTCAAGTATGTGCTGCCGACCAAGCTCCCGACCTTCATCCAGATCGGCGCCAAGGAGACCCGCGACTGGGAAATCGCCAGGGACACCCGCTCCTACGATGTGTGGCAATACATCGGGCCCGGCGGCGGGACGACCGGATCGTTCGCCAACTATCCGTCGCCGATCGTCCTCTTCCCGGGCGGCAACCAGCCCGGCGTGGCCTTCACCTCCATCGGCGGCGGCGGCGCCCCGGCCTTCCCCAGCCGCGACATCCTCGGCACGCTGTTCCACACGAACCCCGAATATTTCCTCCGCAGTCTCCCCACCAGCAGCACCGTGGCCGGCAGTTCCGGCATGACTCTGGCCAACTATGAGAGCGGCCGCTACACCAACGTGCCGACCTATGATGCGACGGAGCACATCTACGCCGGCTATGCCATGGCCAACACCCGCATCAACAAGCTCCAGCTGCAGGGCGGCGTCCGCTACGAGAGGACCGATCTCGATTCCAACGAGCTCAACCCGTATTCCAACCAGCAGGTCAAGGCCGCCGGCTTCGCCGTCACCTCGACCGGCGCACCGGACAGCGTGGCCGCCATGGACTACAAATACTCCCGGCCCCGCGTCGTGCGCCACGGTGAATACGACGACTACTTCCCGAGCGTCACCGGCAAATACACCATCCAGCCCAACCTCCTTTTTGACATTGGCTGGGGCAAGGCCATCAAGCGGCCCAACCTGGGCGCCATCAGCGGCACCCGCTCGATCAACGACGACCTGCTGACCGTCACCACGCCGAATCCCAACCTCTTGCCGGAGCGTTCGGAGAAGCTCGCCGCCTCACTCAGCTATTTCTTCGGCAGCGCCGGCATCAACAACCTCCAGGTCACCGCCAGCCGGACCAAGGTGAAGAACCAGACGATCACCGGCCAGAACCTCACGTCCGAACAATACGGGAATACCGACCCGGCGCTCGACGGCTATCAGTTCATCAGCCCCGCCAACGCCGACGCGCCGGTCACCTGGAGTTCCATGGAGTATTCCTACACGCAGTATCTGTCGTTCCTGCCGCGCTGGTTCCAAGGCACCTCCGTCAACCTGTCCTACACCCACACCTATGTCACTTACGCGAATCCCGCCACCTTCCCCGTCCAGGGCGTGATCCCGAATTCGGTGAAGGGCACGCTCGGCTGGCGCTACGGCCGGGTCGGCTTCAGTTTCAGCGCGATCTGGCAGGATGATTCCGGTCCCTTCCTGAACTCGACCAACCGCTACCAGAAGGCCAACACCAAGTGCGATCTGAACGCCAGCTACAAGTTCTCCGACCGCCTGAGCCTGTTCATCGCCAGCCGCAATGTGTTCCAGCAGTCGCACCGCATCATGGAGACAAGCGCCGGCAACCCCGACGTGCTCTTCCGCTACGAGAACTACGGCACGATCTGGACGGCCGGCATCAAGGGCTCGTTCTAACACTTAGTCAGGGTATAAACCGAGGCGGACGGGGGTCCGCTCTCTCTGAGCGGGCCGGCTGAAAAGCCTGCCCGCTTTTTTTGCGGACTGACTCCCCGCCTGCATTCGTGGGAGGGAGCTTGCTCGCGATCGCGGGTGCCATCGCGAGCAAGCTCCCTCCCACAAGACGCCCCCCTCCAAAGAGGGATGGCCGTCCGCGAGACCTCCGCTACCTTGCTGGCGTCAGAAGCCGGACCGCCCCAACCCGTTTACCCCGGAACCACCATGCCCTCCGTTGTCCCCGTTTCGCGACTGCCTCTCGTCTGCTCGTTGCTGGCCTTCGGCGCCCTGCCCACCCTGTGCCTGGCCGCCGAACCGGTCGCGACCGAGCCGCCCCTGGAGCTGCCCAAGATCACCGTCGTGGACCAGCGCCCGCTACCGCCGCCCGAGTCGTGGCGCTACGCGCAGGTGCCGGGTATTGAGATTCTCTCCGGCGCTTCCGACCGCGAGACGCAGAAGCTGCTCCGTGACTTCCAGCTCTTCCGCGACGCCATAGGCGTCGTGTGGCCCGGCCTCAAGGTCCGCCGCCCGGTGCCCATGACCATCATCCTGTGCGGCCCCGGGAAAAACTTCTCCGCCTTCCTGCCCGCTGACCCGAACCAATCCGGGATCAAGACCGCCAGCGTGCTGCTCAAGGACCCCGAGCAGGCCGCCATCGTGCTCAACTTCGCCGTCAAGTCCCTCGCCGTGACGCCGAGCGAAGCCGACCAGGGCATGACCGTGGGCGACGCCGGCGGGCCGGTGACCGGCACCACCGACTTCAATTCCGACATCAGGGTCGACTACTATCGCCAGCTTTACCGCGAATACGTCCTCTACCAGCTGAGCTTCAGCCAGCCGCGGCTGCCGGTCTGGCTCGAGGAGGGACTGGCCCAGTTGCTCATGGGCATGCGCGTCGAGCCCAAGTTCATCGAGTTCGCCAAGATCGAGGACCCGAACCTCGCACCGGCCTCCGCCAAGGCCGTCGGCGCCGACGATCCCGACATCCCCCCGACGCCCGGAGCAAGTGCCCAGGAGGACCGCGATTTCAACTCGACCCTCGCGCGCAAGGGCCTGATCCCGCTCGGCCAGTTCTTCGCCGTGGGGCGCGACTCGCCCGAGGCGCTGAGCCCCGTCGCCGGCAAATGGGCCAAGCAGGCGCAGGCGCTCGTCCACATGTGGCTCTACGGCGAAAACCAAAAATACACCAAGGCCTTCGGCGAATTCGTCGTGCGCGCCACGCGCGAGCCGGTGACCGAGGCGATGTTCAAGGAGTGCTTCAAGCTGGACTACGGCCAGATGCTCACCGCGCTGCGCGTCTACATTTCTAACACCGCCTACCAATACAAGCAGTTCAACGCCGACAAGAAGGGCGCCGGCCTTCCCGAGCCCGCCCCGCTGGAGCTGCGCGACGCCACGCCGGCCGAGATCGGCCGCCTCAAGGGCGAAGCCGAGCTGATCGCCGGCCACGTCGAGCCCGCGCGCGACGAGATGCTGGCCCCGTATGTCCGCAACGAGACCGACGCCCCGCTGCTCGCCTCCCTCGGCCTCATCGAGAAAGCCCGCGGCGAAACCGCCCGCGCCCGCAAGTTCCTCGAGGCCGCGGCCCGGATGAATGTCGTCCGCCCCCGCGCCTACCTCGAGCTGGCCAACCTCCGCTACGCCGAGGCGCAGCGCGCCCCCGCCGGCGCCGAGCCCGCGCCGCTCACGGCCGAGCAGACCAGGGCCGTCCTCCAGCCGCTGCTCACCGCCCGCCAGCAGCCGCCCCCGCTGCCGGAGGTCTACGAACTCATGGCCGAAGTCTGGCTGCACAGCGCGGCCGCGCCCGCCAAGGCCGACCTCGGCGCCATCAATCAGGGGGTCCTGCTCTTCCAGCGTCGGCCGCTCCTCCTGCTCCACGCCGCCGAGCTGAACGGCAAATACGGCGACCCGGCCGAAGCGCGAACCATGGCCGAGTTCGGTGTGAAGCTCTCACGCACCGCGGAGGCGAAGCAGGCCTTCGAGGAGGTGCTCGCGGCGCTGCCGCCGGCGCCGGCAAAGTAGGGACAGCGTTGCGTTGACCGGAGATGTAGGGCAAACTCTCCGGATGAGCCGTTTCGCTTGCGAAACCCTGCGCGGCTCATCCGGAGGATTCGCCCTACCTTGTTCACTCTACTCCAAAAACCGCTGTTGCCTTCCGGCGCCGACGCATAAGCTCCCGCTGCATGAACCACTGGCTCGTCAAATCCGAACCCTCCACCTACGGTTGGGCCGATTTGGTCCGCGACAAACGCACGGCGTGGACCGGCGTCCGCAATTACACCGCTCGGCTCCACCTGCGGGCCATGCAGGTCGGTGACCTCGTTTTCTTTTATCACAGCGTGGACGAGAAAAGCGTCGTGGGCATCGCCAAGGTGACCAAGACCGCCTTCCCGGACACCACCGCCGAAGATGCGGCGGAGGGTTGGGTCGCCGTGGAACTCGCCCCCGTGTCCGTCCTGCCCAAGCCGGTCACCCTCGCTCAGATCAAGACCGAGTCCGTCCTGAAGGACATCGGCCTTGTGCGCCAAGGCCGCCTGTCGGTGATGCCGCTCAAGCCGGCCGAGTTCGCCAAAATCAGAAAGCTGGGCGGAGGGTGATGGGCGAAAGACGCGTCTCCGTCAGAACGCAGCTAGAATTCTGCCTTATGGTAGGGCGCACCGGCCCGGTGCGCCGCGGCGGAGCGGGCCGCCCCGCCCTACCTCAATTCACCGCGCCGTCGCCAGGTCGATCTCGGCCACCACGCGGAAGCCGTTGGTCCGCGCGCGTTCCATCTTCACGGCGGGACGCAACGGCAGCGCCTGGAGTTGCGCGCGGCTTTCGGCGAAGCTGCCGCCCACGAGCACGGCCATGTCGCCCGGGCCGGCCTCGACCCACTCCGCGACGTTGCCCAGCAGGTCGTGGAAACCGGCGGCATTCGCCGGCTTCTGTCCGGCCACCTGCGTCTTGCCCGAGCTGTTCTCGGCGCCCCAGGCGTTGGTCGCGGTGGCGGCGGCCGGGCCGACCGCCGTGCGAAACTCCTCCGCCGTCGGCAGCCGCACCACGGCGCCCAGCACCCAACCCAGCCGGCGGCAGAATTCACCGGTCTCCGGGTAGGTGACCGAGTCCACCGGCAGCGTCCGGCCGGCGTTGCGGCTGGGGTTGGTGTTCATCACCTGGGCAAACAGCGCCTGCGGCACCTCGGTCTTCAGCAGGGCGAACTGCTCGTGCCCGGGAAGCGGCAGCAGCAGGTCGTAGGCCTGGTCCTGGATCTGGACGAGGTCGGATTGACGCAGGTTCAGGTAGGCCAGGCGCTGGCGGAGGTCCTCGTCGACGCCGCGCGCCTTCGGAAGCTGTGCGACGGTGGCCTCCAGTTTCTCCATCGCCGAGGCGAGGAGCTGCTGGGCCTGGAAAAGCTCGCGCTTCCGGAGGTGGCCGGCGGCGCGGCGGTCCAGGTCGCGCACCTCGTCGAGCGCCGCCTTCGCGTGCAGCGACTGCCGCTCCACCTCGATGTCCTGAAGCCGCTCCATCGACACGAAACGACTCTTGGCAAACTGCTCGTTGATGAGTTTCTGCCGGGCGGCGGCGGCGGCGAGGAGCTCGTCGGCCTTCGCCAGGTTGTTGCCGGCCGCGGCGGCGGCGTCCCGGACCAGCGCCTCGAGCTGCTCGTGGGCGTCCGTCGCGCTGAGCGTGGCCATCTCGGCCTCGATGCGATCGACGGCCAGCAGGTCGATGAAGCGGGTGCGGGCGTAGTCGCGGTTGAGCTGCTGCTGCATGTCGCGGGCCCGGCCGTAGAGCTCGAGCGCCTCGGTCCAGCGGCCCGCGACCGAGGCCGCGCGCGCCGCCGCCAGCAGCCTCGCCGTCTCGGCCTGCAGCGGCTCCGCCTCGAGCCGCTCGGCGTCCTGTTCGAGCCGGGCCTCCCGGCCGTTGTTCTTCAGCGCGGCGTCGGCGGAGCTGCCGTTGACGTCCCGCTGGAGGCGCAGGGCGGCCTTGAGTTTTTCGACGGCGGCGGGGACCTGCTGCTGCTTGAAAAGTTCGGCCGAGGCCGCCTCGAGTTCCTGGCTCTGGCGGCTCCATTCGCGGGCCTTCACGTCGCCGAGTTTCGTCTGCCACTCGTTCAGGCGCAGCTCGTCCCGGGCCTGGGTGGCCGGCCGCAGCCGCAGGAGCTCGCCCTGGCGCGCTATGATCTCCTCGATCAGCGGCAGCGCGGTCGCGGCGGGCGCATCGGCGCCGAGCTTCGCCAGGCGGCCGGCGAGCTCTTCCACGCGGGTCTCGAGGGCGGCGACCTGGGCCTCCGTTTTCGCCTGATCGGCGGACTTGACCACCGGCCCGGGCGCCGCCGGCGCAGCCAGCCACCACCAGCCCAGCCCGGCGGCCACAATGAGCACTCCTCCGGCGATCAGCCCTGCCAGCCTGAAACGGTTGGTGGGGGGCGGAGCGTCCGGCAGCTCTTCCTCCTTGTCATAATTCATGCGTAAGGAGCAAACAACCCGACGACCCCAAAAAGGCAACGGGATTGACCGCCGACCCCGCCAAGCGCCGGCTCGACAAAGCGGGACGGGCCGTTTTCGTCTAACCCCGTGTTTGAACGCATCGCCATCCTCGCTCCCGGCCTCCTCGGCGCCTCCGTGGCGCAGGCGGCGCGCCAGCTGGGCGCGGCGAGACACATCGCCCTCTGGGCCCGGCGGCCCGAGACCCGCCTGCAGCTGAAAGGCCAGCCCTGGTGCGACCGGGCCGACGCCACCCCCGCCGAGGCCGTGCGCGACGCCGACCTGGTGGTCATCTGCACCCCCGTGGACCAGATCATCCCGCTGCTCGCCCAGGTTGCCGGGCATCTGCCGGCCGGGGCGATCGTGACCGACGTGGGCAGCGTGAAGGGCGAGATCAGCCGCCTCGGGCACAAGACCCTCACGGCGAAGAACCATTTTGTCGGTTCCCACCCCATGGCCGGCTCCGAGAAGACCGGCTGGGAGCACGCCAAGCCCGACCTCTTCCGGCACCGCACGGTCTTTGTCACGCCGCTGCCCGAGACGGACCCGCGGGCCGCGGAGCGCGTCGCCGCGTTCTGGACGGCGCTGGAGGCGGACGTCGCCACGGTCGAGCCGGATGCGCACGACGAGATCGTCGCGAACATCAGCCACCTGCCCCAGGTCCTGGCCTCGACCCTTTGCGCGGCCCTCGCCCGGCGCGACGGCCGCTGGCGCAACTACGCCGGCGGAGGCCTGCGCGACACCACGCGCATCGCCGGCAGCGACCCGAAGCTCTGGAAGACCATCCTCGAGCAGAACCGCGACGAGGTCCTGCGCGCCGTCCGCGGCTACCAGGAGGAGCTGCACGGCCTCGAACGCGCGCTCGCCAACCGCGACTGGTTCGAGGTGCAGGCCATCCTTGAGCGCGGCAAGGCCTACCGCGACCCGTTCCGCCCCGCGCCGTGAGCACGTTGCCGGACAAACTTCCCATCGTGCCCTTCGCCCGGCCGGTGCGTGGCAGCGTCACCCTGCCCGGCTCGAAGAGCATCACGAACCGCGCGCTGATCCTCGCCGCGCTCGGCCGCCAGACCGTCACCCTGCGCGGAGCCCTCTTCAGCCGCGACACCCGGATCATGGTCGCGGCGCTGCAGGCCCTCGGCTTTGCGGTCAAAACCGACGAGTCCGCCCTGACCATCACGATCACGGGCCGAGGCGGCGAGATCCCCGCACGCGAGGCCCGGCTCGACATTGGCAACGCGGGCACCGCCGCGCGCTTCCTCACCGCCTTCGTCTGCCTGCGGCCCGACGGCATCTATCACTTTGACGGCGACGAGGCCATGCGCCGCCGCCCCATCGGGGCATTGCTCGAGGCGCTGAAGTCGCAGGGCGCCCAGGCCGACTCGGCCAGTTTTCCGTTCACGCTTCGGACCGCCGGACTGCCCGGCGGCCAGGTCGAACTCGACGCTTCTGAAAGCAGCCAGATGCTGTCGGCGCTGCTCATGGTGGCACCGTTTGCCCACACGCCGCTCGCCGTGCAGCTCAAGGGCGCAGCCGGCTCGAAACCGTTCGTAGAAATGACCGAAAAAATGGTGGAGCAATTCACACTGCAGCCCACCGACTACCAAATTGAGGGTGATTCCTCTGCTGCGAGCTATTTTCTCGCCTTGCCACTTGTCACCCGCGGCAGCCTCACCATCCCCAACTACGCCAGCTCTCTGCAGGGCGACATCAAGTTTTTGGATGTCATGCGCAACGTGGGATTATTCTGGGAGCTGATCGGCGGCCGACCGCATTTCTTCAGCCCGAAGGATGGCGACCGGCATTCCGTAGATCAGGACTTTCGCGAATTCTCCGACACCTTCCTCACGCTGGCGGCCATCGCCCCGCTGCTCGCGGGTCCGACCAGAATCTCCGGAATCGCCCACACCCGCAGGCAGGAGACCGACCGCGTCGCCGGCATGGCCCGCGAGCTGAAGAAACTCGGCCAGCATGTGATCGAGACCGAGGACGCGCTCGAAATCCATCCGCGGCCGCTCATGCCCGGCGCCGAGATCGAGACCTATCACGACCATCGTTTCGCCATGAGTTTCGGCATCCTCGGCTGCCACGACCTGCTGAAAAACGGCCGGCCTTGGCTCACGATCAAGGATCCGGCCTGCTGCGCGAAGACATTTCCCTTATTCTTTGACTTGCTGGAGAGCCTGCGGGCGGGTTCTCATTGAATCCTGCATGGCGCCATCGTCCCTCATCATCATCGCCATCGACGGCGGCGCCGCTTCCGGCAAGTCGTCCTCCTCGAAGATCCTCGCCGAGAAGTTCAACCTGCTGCACGTCGACACCGGCTCGTTCTACCGGCACATCACCTATGAGCTGCTGCGGCGCGGCGTGCCGTCCACCGACCTGCCCGCGCTGAACCGCGCACTGGCCGAGTTGGAGTTCACCACCCGCCTCAACGGCCGTTCCGCCCAGTTGCTGATCGGCGGCCAGCCGGCCGGCGACGAGATCCGCGGCCAGAACGTCAACGGCCACGTCTCGCACTACGCCGCCGTCCCCGAGGTCCGGCACAAGCTGCTCGGCTACCAACGCGGTCAGGTGGACGTGGCCCGGGCGCACGGCTTCCGGGGGCTCGTGATGGAGGGCCGCGACATCGGCTCAGTCATTTTCCCGGAGGCGGACTTCCGTTTCTTCTTGCACGCCGACCCGGCCGAGCGCGCCAAACGCCGCGCCAAGGAGGGCGGACAGGACTCCATCGCCGAGCGCGACCGGCTCGACTCCTCCCGCAAGGCCGCGCCCCTCGTCGTGCCGGTCGGCGCCATCGACATCGATTCGACCTGCCTGACGCTCGATCAGGTGGTGGACAAGATGGCGGCGCTGATCGCGACCAAGCTGAAATGACCGCAATCCTTGATCTTGTAGGTCGGGCTTTACGCCCGACCTGTCGGGGATAAACCCCGACCTACGATTTTTCCCATGCCCCGCACGCCCGATCACCTGCAGATGCGGCCGTTCTACGGCTTCTTCCACTACCTCGCCGGCACGATCCACGCGATGTGGTTCCGGGGCGAGGTCGTCGGGACGGAGAATTTTCCCGCGGAAGGCCCGTTCCTCATCGCCTCGAACCACGCCAGTCACCTCGACCCGCCCATGGTCGGCAGCCAGATCGCGAAGCAGATGAGGTTCTTCGCCCGCAAGAGCCTTTGGGACAACCGCCTCCTCGCGTGGTGGCTCAACCAAGTCGAGACCATCCCGGTCGAGCGCGACACCGGCGACGTCGGCGCCATCAAGCGCGTGCTGCAGGCGCTGAAGGAGGACCGCGCCGTCGTGCTGTTCCCCGAGGGCACGCGCTCCGCCGACGGCCACCTGCAGAAGCCCAAGGCCGGCGTCGGCCTGATGGCCTGCAAGACGGGCGTGCCCGTCGTGCCCTGTCGCGTCTACGGCTCGTTCGAGGCCTACGGCAAGGGCGCGAAGATCCCGAAATTCGGCACGCCCATCTCCATCGTGTTCGGCGCCCCGATCCCGGCCAGCGACTACGACGACCCGAAGCTGGGCAAGGCGCGCTACGAGACCGCCGCGCAGCGGATCATGGACCGCATCGCCGCCCTGCCCGAGCCGACCTACGCGGTGATCTAAAGCGTAAGGCCCCAGCGGGGTGAGGGCACCCCGCCCGCAGTGCAGAACCCGATGCTGTGGGACGAGTGCCCCCACCCGTCATTCGAACGGCAACGAATTGATTTCTCCCTGCCAGGGCCAGTCCTCTGTTTTCAGGCACAGCCCGGCCCGGACCGGATTTTCCCGCACATACTCCCACTTGGTCTGATACGATTCAGCACTGCGCAAAATGTGATCGAACGTATCGTCCTGCCAGACGGGCGGTGTGAAGCTAAGTTCCTTGGTCAGCCGGCGGGCGGTGACTGATTTCCACATCTTATGCCAGATACCCAGCGGCTTTGCCCCGGCCGAGGGCCGGGCGAAGAAATGCACATGGTCGGGCATGAGCATGAAACGGCCCACATACCAACCGTCATGTTGCGCGGACTTCTGCCAGACATCTTGAAGCGACTGACAGGAAACGGCGCAGGCCAACAATGGGCGGCGATCCTTGGTGCACGCCGTGAAAAAATAGAGCGGCGCTCTGGCGAAGGGCAGAATGTGCGGCAGTCTTATGGTCAAGCCCTGCGGGGTGAGGGCACCCCGCCCACAGTTTAGAATCCTCGGCCTGTGGGACGGCTGCCCCCACCCATCATCAGGGTTTCCCGACTCACCTCCCTCACACTTCCGCCACCGGCCAAGCCGAGCGTCAGGTCAAACTCGGCCAGCACGTTGCCGACGACTTCCTCGACCCCGCGCTGGCCGGCGAGCGCGAGACCATAAGCGTAAGGGCGGCCGAGACAGACGGCCGTGGCGCCCAGCGCGAGGGCCTTGAACACATCGGCGCCGCCGCGGATGCCGCTGTCAAGTAGCACCGGGATTTTCCCGTTCACCGCCTCGGCCACCGCCGGCAGCGCGTCGAGCGAGGCGATCTCGCCGTCGATCTGCCGGCCGCCGTGGTTTGAAACGATCAGGCCGTCGACGCCGTGCTCGAGGGCTTTCCTCGCATCGTCCGGGTGCAGCACACCTTTGAGCACGATGGGCAGCTTCGTGTGCTGGCGCAGGAACTTCAGGTTGTCCCATTGCAGCGATGGCCGCGAGTAAGTCGTCATGAAACGCTGCACCGCCGCGCGGGGATCCGCCGAGGTGAGATTCTGCAGCAGGCCGCCCGGGAAGTTTGCCTTTTGGGCGAGAGCCGTGGCGATGGTTTGCAGGTTGAGCGGAGGCCGGGGCCCGCCCATGGCGTCCATGGGCTTTTTCAACTCCGCCCGGAACACCGGGTCGCTCGTGTATTGCGCGATCCCCCGTCCCTGCATGAACGGCAGGGCCCCGAGGTCGAGGTCGCGCGGCCGCCAGCCGAGCATAGTCGTGTCGAGCGTCAGCACGATGGCCGAGCAGCCGCAGGCCTCGGCGCGGCGGACGAAGCTCGCAACCAGCTCGTCCGACCGGCTCCAGTAGAGCTGGAACCAACGCGGCGCATCGCCCATGGCGGCGGCGCAGGTCTCCATCGGCACCGACGCCTGGTTGGAAAAGATATATGGCACGCGCATCGCGGCCGCCGCCTTCGCCACGGCGAGGTCCGCATCGCGATGCGCCAGCTCGAGCACGCCAATCGGGCACAGAAGCAGTGGCGATGGCAGGCGTTGCCCGAACAGCTCGACGGACAGGTCGCGTTTCTCCACATCGCGCAGCACGCGCGGCACGATCCGCCAGCGCTCGAAGGCCGCGCGGTTGGCGTCCATGGTCGACTCGCGCCCGGCGCCGCCGGCGACATAGGCCCAGGCGTCGGGAGACATCACCCCCTGCGCCGCCTTTTCGAGTTCGGCTTGGCCGACGGGCACCGAGGGGCGCTGGCCAGCCACACCGGCGACATAAATGGCGCGTTGGCGTTGGCGTCCAATGTCGGTGTGGTCCTGGGGCATGGGATGGTTTTGGCGACTCCGGTCCAGTTCAGCAAGCGCCGGTGCAAAATCGTCGCTAAGAAACCGGGAAGCTGCATCGTAGAGGAATCATGCGCCCCCGTGTCCTGTCCCGCTTTATACCGGCCCTGACGCTGCTCTCGACGCTCGCCGCCGAGCCGACCCCTGAACCGACCCTTTCCGTCGCCCCGGCCATCAACGCCCTCGGCCTCGATCTTTATCGGCAGCAAATCAAGGGTGCCGAGGGCAAAGGTGTCCTGCTCTCGCCCTACGCCATAGCTACGGCCCTCGCGATGACTTACGCTGGCGCAGATGGCGAGACCAAGGCCGAGATGCACAAGGTGCTGCATTTACCGTCCGACCAAGCGGCCGGGAGCACCGCGTTCCACGATCTGGCGGAGCAACTGGCCGAGATGGTTCGGACCTCGACCGCGGAAGCTACCACTGTCCGAAAAGAAGGTGGCGAAATCACCGCTGTGCAGCTCGACGTCGCCAACCGTCTCTTTGTGCAGCGCGACTATGCCCTGCGGCAGGACTTTCTCGATGATATGCACGCGCATTTTGCTGCCAGCCCCGAGTCGCTCGACTTCAAGGCGGACCCGGAGCTGGCGCGGAAAACCATCAACCACTGGGTCGCGGAGCAGACCCACGACAAGATCATTGGACTGCTTCCCGAAGGCCAGCCGACCAAGGACACCCGGCTGACACTGGTGAACGCCCTGTATCTGCGTGCGCCTTGGGAACACAAGTTCGAGCCGGAGGCAACCGAGCTCGAGGCGTTTCGGCTGAGGGGCGGACAATCCGCCCCGGTGCCAACGATGTTGTCGCAGCGTTTCTACGGCTACGCCAAGCAGCCCGGCTACACTGTGGTCACGCTGCCCTACTGGCGCGGCAAACTTCAGTTTGTGCTCATCGTCCCGGACAGGCGGGACGGCCTCGAGACCGTCGAAAAGCAGCTGACCATTGCCGACCTGAAGGAGTTTACCCACCTCAAGGATCAGTTGGTCCAACTGCATCTGCCAAGGTTCAAGCTTGTGCCGGACTCCTTGTCACTGGGTGGCACGCTACAGGCACTCGGCCTGAAAACGGCCTTCGATCAGCCGCGCGGCAGCGCAAACTTCGATCGCATGGCGTCACGCCGACCTGACGACTACCTCTACATCGGCGAAGTCGTCCACAAGACCTGGCTGTCACTTGACGAGCACGGCACCGAGGCCGCCGCTGCAACGGCCGTGATCATGCTGTCAGGGTTTGGAGTCAGTGCACAACCGCCCACTCCAATCGAGGTTCGCGCCGACCATCCGTTCCTCTTCGCCATCCAGCATGTCGATTCCGGCGTGTGCCTGTTCCTCGGCCGCGTGACGGACCCGCGGGCGAACTGAATTTACCGCAGGCCGCAGGCCTTGCGGGCGCGAGCCATGGTCTTCGAGGCGACTTCCCACGCGCGGCCGGCGCCGTCGTGGAGGACCTGCTCGACGTAATCCGGGTTCGCCGCCAGCTCGGCGCGCTTGAGGCGATACGGCGCGAAGAATTCCCAGTAGTGCTCGAAGAGCGCCTTCTTCAGGTCGCCGTAGCCGAGGCCGCCGGCGCGCAGCCGGTCCTCGAGATCGGCGGCCACGCCGGCCGGGGCGACGAGCTTGAGCAGCTGGACCGCGAGGTTCTTGTCGGCGTCAGGCTTGGGCTCGGCGGGCGTGCGCGAGTCCATGACGATGCCCATGATTTTTTTCCGCAGCGCCTTCTCGTCGCCGAAGATCTCGATCGTGTTGCCGTAGCTCTTGGACATCTTCTGGCCGTCGAGCCCGGGCACGGTGGCGACGTCCTCGCGGATCTGCTCCTCGGGCACCACGAGGGTCTCCCCGTAGGTCTGGTTGAACTTGATGGCGATGTCGCGCGTCATCTCGAGGTGCTGCTTCTGGTCCTTGCCGACCGGAACGACGTTGGTGTCGTAGAGCAGGATGTCCGCAGCCATGAGCACCGGATAGGCGAAGAGGCCGAAGTTGGGCGAGATGCCCTTGGCGACCTTGTCCTTGTAGCTATGCGCGCGCTCGAGCAGGCCCATGGGCGTGAGCGAGCCGATGAGCCAGGTAAGTTCGCAGACCTCGGGCACGTCGCTCTGGCGCCAGAACACGGCCTTGGCGGGGTCGAGGCCACAGGCGAGCCAGTCGAGCGCGATGCCGTTGGTGTAGGCCAGGCGCTCCTTGGCGTCGGTGATCGCCGTCATCGAGTGGTAGTCCGCGATGAAGTAGTAGGCGTCGCCGCCGGCCTGCAGTTCGATGGCCGGGCGCATGGCGCCGAAATAGTTGCCGATATGGAGGGTGCCGGAGGGCGTGATGCCGGTGAGGATGCGGGGCATGATGGATAAAGTCGTTCTCGTGATCGTTCTCTTTCTCGTTCTCTCGGTGGTGAGGAGGGACAGAGAGAACGAGAAAGATTAAGAGAACGAGAAAGATTTTCGCTCAGTCCCGGCGCGGCATCATCGTGACCGTCTGGCGGACACGGGCGATCGTGTTGGCTGGCACGTAGCCGCTGGACGACAGGCCGGGCATCACGAGCGCCCGCGGGCCGATGAGCGAGCCCGGGTTGAGCACGGCGTTGCAGCCGATCTCCGCCTGGTCGCCGATCACGGCGCCGAACTTGCGGAGGCCGGTGCCGATCGTGCCCGACGGCAGCCGCACCGTCACCTCGACCTGGTCGAGCCGGAGGTTGGAGCAGATGACGCCCGCGCCGAGGTGCGCGCCGTTGCCGAGCAGTGAATCGCCCACGTAGTTGAAATGCGCCGCCTGCACGCCGTCGAGCAGCAGGCAGTTCTTGAATTCGCACGAATTGCCGAGGACGCAGTGCTCGCCCACGATGACATGGCCGCGAATGAAGGCCCCGGGCCGGATCTCGGTATGGGCGCCGATGTAGGCCGGCCCTTGGATGACGGCGAAAGGTGGCAGCTTGACCGTGGGATGCAGCCAGACCTTGCCCTCGATATGGACGCCCGGCGGGATGCTCGGGGTCGGAATCGCTTCGACCGACTGCAGGGCCGGGCCGATTTGTTTGAGCCATTCCCACGGACCGGCCTCGGCCGGGAAAAACGGGGCAAACCGGGCCAAAGAGGCAGGCAGGGCAAAGAAGTCGGAAGCTTTCACTCCCCTTCGATAACAAAAAAACCGCTGACGAACAGTGGTTTTTGAAAGTGGCCGGCTTGTGGCGGGCACAGTTTGTTGGAGGGCCCGTCTCCGACGGGCCGCGGCCGATCCGGAGATCGGCCCTCCAATATTACCACGATGCCTGAGAAGTTTTTGTTTTCCGGTTCACCCTTTTTCAAAAACCCGCTTGACTAGACCAACTAGTCAACTATTCGTATTGGCCATGGGACGCACCTCCGACGCAGACATCAGACTGATGGACGCAGCACTCGACCTGATCTGGGAAGAGAGCTACGGCGCGGTGACCATTGACGACATCTGCACCCGGGCGAGCGTCAAGAAGGGCAGTTTCTATTATTTCTACAAGTCGAAGGCCGAGCTCGCGGTCGCCGCCCTCGAGCGGATGTGGAAAGATGATTGGAAGCCACGGATGGATACGGCGTTCTCCCCTTCAACCGATCCGATCACCCGCCTCTCGGCTTATCTGGAGTCCATCTACCACATGCAGGTTCAGATCAAGCAGGAGCACGGCAAGGTGCTCGGCTGCCCCGTCTGCTCCGTCGGCTCTGAGATCAGCACCCAGGAGGTCGACGTAAACGCCACCGTTCGCGAGATATTCCTGCGCAAGCGCCGCTATTACGAGTCCACCATCCGCGATGCCATTGCCGAGGGACTGATCGAGCCATGCGACGCCGCTGAGAAAGCCGCCGCGCTCGCGGGCCTGATCGAGGGCATCGTTTCACAAGCCAGGATCATGAATGACCCGGAATACGCGCGCGCCCTGCCCTCCATGGGCCTTGGCCTGCTGCCACTGAAGAAAACCGCCACCCTCGCACCCGTCCGTTAACCCGTTCGATTCACCGCGCACTGCCGCACTGGAGTGCGCCTCTTTTTCGCCCAATTCATAGCCAACCAGTCAACTATCAAGCCTCTCCACGCCCATGAAATCCAATTATCCAAACCAACTCGAAACCACCCTCGCCGGTCGCCGGCAGCTGCGGCCCGCCGGTTTCAATGGCCGCCTCGCGCGGCCGAACTCGAACCTCCTATCCCTTTCCCTGCCTCTCACCTCGTCGCGCAACGGCGCTTCGATGCTGTGGGATCCGCTGCGCCTTGACCGGCTCAAGATGCCGCTGACCCGCTTCCGCGACTGACGTCGCCCCGCTCCGACCTTCCACCGCTCAATCCTGATTCATCTCCCGTCATGCAATTCCACGCATCCTCCCGCTTCCCTAAACTTCGAGACTCCCTGGCCGTCGCCACCGCTGGCGCCGCGCTCGCCGCCGGCCTCGGCTGGTATCTCCTCCGTCCCACCCCGCTCCATGCCGCCCAACCCGCGGCGACCGTCCAGCCGCCGGCCCCGACCGTCACCGTCGCACCGGTCGAGGTTCGCCTGGTGACCGAGTTCGAGGAGATCACCGGCCGCATCGACGCCGTCGAAACCGTCGAGCTGCGCCCGCGCGTTTCCGGCCACCTCGAGTCGGTCCGCTTCCAGGCCGGCCAGCTGGTGCACGAGGGCGACGTCCTCTTCACGATCGACCCGCGCTGGTATCAGGCGCAGTTCGATCTCGCCAGCGCCCGCGCCCAGAACGCCGAGCGCGAGGCGAAACGCGCCGACGAACTCGTCGCCGCCTCCGCCATCTCCAACGAGGAAGCCGAGGCCCGCCGCGCCCGCGCGGCCGAGGCCCGCGCCGAGCTCGCCACCGCCCGGCTCGACCTTGAGCACACGGAAGTCCGCGCCCCGATCAGCGGCCGCGTGAGCCGGGCCCTGGTCACCGCCGGCAACCTCGTCTCGGGCGTTCCCGCCGGCGCGACGCTGCTCACCACCATCGTGAGCACCGGCGCGGCCTACGTCTACGCGGACCTCGACGAGACGACCCTGCTCAAGTTCAACCGCCTCGTCCGCGAGAATCGCCTCGCCACCCAGGACGGCCGCATCGCGGTCGACCTGCAGCTCGCCGACGAGACCGGCTACCCGCGCCACGGCTACATCGAGTCCACCGACAACCGCGTGAATCCCGCCACCGGTTCGCTCGCCGTCCGCATGCTCTTCGACAACGCCGACAATGCGCTCGTCCCCGGCCTCTTCGCCCGCGTGCGGATCCCGGTGAGCGAACCGCAGCAGACGCTCCTCATCAGCGAGCGCGCCATCGGCACTGACCAGAGCCAGAAGTTCGTCCTCACCGTCAACAAGGACAACACCGTCGCCTACCACACCGTGAAACTCGGCGGCCACTACGGCGACAAGCGCGTCGTCCGCGCCGGCGTCGAGGCCGGCGACCAGATCATCGTCAATGGCCTCCAACACGTGCGGCCCGGCCTGACGGTTTCGCCCGAACATGAGTCGATAGTCGCCGGCGCCCCGGCGCTCGCCGGAGAAAAAATCGCGTCCCTGCCCTGATACCTAACCCGTAGGGGCGCCGCCTGCCGGCGCCCGCGGGTGCCGACGAGCGGCACCCCACACAATACCTGCCGCCACCCGGCTCCAGCTACCGCTTTGCCCACCTTACTCGCCTCCTCCCATGAATATCTCAGATTTCTTCATCAAGCGCCCGATCTTCGCGGGAGTGCTTTCGATCATCATCTTCATCGTCGGCGCCATCTCGCTGTTCCGCCTGCCGGTCAGCGAATACCCCGAGGTCGTCCCGCCGACCGTCGTGGTGCGCGCCGCCTATCCGGGCGCCAATCCCAAGACCATCGCCGACACCGTCGCCGCTCCCCTCGAGCAGTCGATCAACGGCGTCGAGAACTCGCTCTACATGTTCTCGCAGGCGACGAGCGACGGCGTGATGACCCTCACCGTCACCTTCAAGCTCGGCACCGACCTCGATAATGCGCAGGTGCAGGTCCAGAACCGCGTTTCCCAGGCGCTGCCGAAGCTCCCCGAGGAAGTTCGCCGGCTGGGCGTCACCACCATCAAGAGCTCGCCGGACCTCACGATGGTCGTCCACCTCTTCTCGCCGAATGACCGCTACGACGACATCTACGTCCGCAACTACGCCACGCTGCAGGTGAAGGACACGCTCGCCCGCCTGCCGGGCGTCGGCCAGGTGCAGGTCTTCGGTTCGGGCGACTACGCCCTCCGCGTCTGGCTCGACCCGAACAAGGTCGCCGCCAAGGGCCTCACCGCCTCCGACATCGTCGCCGCCATCCGCGAGCAGAACGTCCAGGTCGCCGCCGGCGGCGTCGGCCAGCAGCCGACCTCGCGGCCCGTCGACACGGAGCTGCTCATCAACACCAAGGGCCGCCTCACCAGCGAGGAAGAGTTCGGCGCGATCATCATCAAGACCGGCGCCCACGGCGAACTCGTCCATCTCCGCGACGTCGCCCGCGTCGAGCTTGGCGCCTCGGAATACGCGCTGCGCTCGCTACTCAACAACCGCGCGGCGGTCGCGCTGCCGATCTTCCAGATGCCGGGCTCGAACGCCATCGAGGTCTCCAACCAGGTCCGCGCCACCATGGCCGAGTTGAAGAAGAATTTCCCCGACGGCCTCGACTACAACATCGTCTACGACCCGACCGTCTTCGTCCGCCGTTCCATCGAGGCGGTCGTGCACACGCTGCTCGAGGCGATCCTCCTCGTCGTGCTGGTCGTCATCCTCTTCCTCCAGACCTGGCGCGCCTCGCTCATCCCGCTCGCCGCCGTCCCGGTGTCGCTCGTCGGCACCTTCGCCGTGATGAACGGCCTGGGCTTCTCGATCAACGCCCTCTCGCTCTTCGGCCTCGTGCTGGCCATCGGCATCGTGGTCGACGACGCCATCGTCGTCGTCGAGAACGTCGAGCGGAACATCGCCCTCGGCAAGTCCCCGCTCGAGGCCACCAAGCAGGCCATGCGCGAGGTCACCGGCCCAATCGTCGCGACCGCCCTCGTGCTCTCCGCCGTGTTCATCCCGACCGCGTTCATCACCGGGCTGACCGGCCAGTTCTACAAGCAGTTCGCGATCACCATCGCCATCTCGACGGTCATCTCGGCCTTCAACTCACTGACGCTGTCGCCCGCCCTAAGCGCCCTGCTCCTGAAGGACCACCACGCCCCGAAAGACGCCCTCGCCCGCGGCATGGACCGCGCCTTCGGCTGGTTCTTCCGCCCCTTCAACCGCTTCTTCGACTGGGCCGCGCACAAGTATTCCAACGGCGTCGCCCGTCTCCTCCGGTTCTCCGTCGTCGCGCTCGTCGTCTACGCGGGCCTGCTGGCTTTCACCGCCTTCTCCTTCCAGAAGATCCCGACCGGATTCGTGCCGACGCAGGACAAGCAATACCTCGTCGCCTTCGCCCAGCTGCCCGACGCCGCCTCGCTCGACCGCACCGACAAGGTCATCCGCCGCATGGGCGAGATCGCCCTGAAGCACAAGGGCGTCGAGGGCAGCATCGCCTTTCCCGGCCTCTCGATCAACGGCTTCACCAACTCCCCGAGCAGCGGCATCGTCTTCGTGAAGCTCACGCCATTCGAGGAGCGCACGACCAAGGACCTTTCCGGCGAGGACATCGCCGCGGACCTCCAGAGGGAGTTCGCCGGCATTCAGGACGCCTTCATCGCGATCTTCCCGCCGCCGCCCGTGCAGGGTCTCGGCACCATCGGCGGCTTCAAGCTCTACGTCGAGGACCGCGGGGACAACGGCCTCGACGCCCTCTACGCCGGCACGCAGGACCTGATCGGCAAGGCGCGTCAGACGCCGGGCCTCGCGGGCATCTTCTCCGGCTTCACCATCAACACGCCGCAGCTCGAGGCCGAGGTCGACCGCGCCAAGGCCAAGGCCCAGGGAGTGCCGCTCCAGAACGTCTTCGAGACGATGCAGATCAACCTCGGCTCGCTCTACGTGAACGATTTCAACCGCTTCGGCCGCACCTACCAGGTGGTCGCGCAGGCCGACTCGCAGTTCCGCGCCCACGCGGAGGACATCACCCGCCTCAAGACCCGCAACGCCGCCGGCGATCTCGTGCCGCTCGGCACGCTGGTCAAGGTCAACGACACCTACGGCCCGGACCGCGTCATGCACTACAACGGCTATCCCGCCGCCGAGATCAACGGCGCGCCGGCCGCCGGCTTCAGCTCGGGCCAGGCCGAGGCGATCATGCAGAAACTCGCCGCCGAAACGCTGCCGAAGGGCATGGCCGTGGAGTGGACCGAACTGACGTTCCAGAAGATCATCGCGGGCAACGCCGGCCTCTGGATCTACCCGCTCTCCATCCTCCTCGTGTTCCTCGTGCTCGCCGCGCAATACGAGAGCTTCCGCCTGCCGCTGGCCGTCATCCTGATCGTCCCGATGGCGCTCTTCTCCGCGATGCTCGGCATCTGGCTGACGCGCGGCGAGAACAACGTCTTCACGCAGATCGGCCTGATCGTCCTCATCGGCCTCGCGGCCAAGAACGCGATCCTGATCGTCGAGTTCGCCGTCAAGCGCCGCGAGGCGGGCGCGAGCATCGTCGACGCCGCCCTCGAGGCCACCCGCCTCCGCCTGCGGCCAATTCTCATGACCTCGATCGCCTTCATCGCCGGCGTCTTCCCGCTCGTCGTCAGCACCGGCGCCGGCGCCGAGATGCGCCGCGCCATGGGCGTCGCCGTGTTCGCCGGCATGATCGGCGTCACCTTCTTCGGCCTGTTCCTCACGCCCGTCTTCTACGTCGTCCTGGAGAAGCTCGGCCTGCGCCAACCCGCGCCGGTCGCGACCGCGACCACTCCTGAACCCTCCCACGCCTAACTCGAAACCTGTAGCCGGGGTCGCTGACCCCGGCCCGGCCTCACCGAGGCCGGTTACAAGCGATCCAATTCTCAACCCATCATTACCATGAATACCACAGACAAACTATCCGGCAAAGTCGCCCTTGTCACCGGTGCCTCCAAGGGCATCGGCGCCTCCATCGCCAAGCACCTCGCCGCCGCGGGTGCGTCCGTCATCGTCAACTACGCCTCCAGCAAGCCCGGTGCCGACAAGGTCGTCGCCGAGATCACCGCTGCCGGCGGCAAGGCCGTCGCCCTCCAGGGTGACGTTTCCCAGCCCGCCGACGTGGTCCGTCTCCTGGCCGGCACCAAGGCCGCGTTCGGCAAGCTCGACATCCTTGTGAACAACTCCGGGGTCTACGAGTTCAGCCCGCTCGAGGCCATCACGCCGGAGCACTTCCACCGGCAGTTCAACGTCAACGTGCTCGGCCTGCTCCTCACCACGCAGGAGGCCGTGAAGCTCTTCCCGGCCACGGGCGGCAGCATCATCAACATCGGCTCGGTCGTCGCCAGCATCACGCCGCCGGCCAGTGCCGTCTACACGGCTACCAAGTCCGCGGTCGACGGGATAACCGGCGTCCTCGCCAAGGAACTCGGGCCGAGGAAAATCCGCGTCAACTCGCTGAACCCCGGGATCGTCGAGACCGAGGGGACGCATACCGCGGGCTTCATCGGCTCGGATTTCGAGAAACAGGCGACCACCCAGACGCCGCTCGGCCGCACCGGCCAGCCCCAGGACATCGCCAAGGTCGCGGTGTTCCTCGCCTCCGACGATGCCGGCTGGATCACCGGCGAATACCTCCGCGCCGGCGGCGGCATGCACTGAGCCGTCCACCCCCGCTGCGCCTCCCGCCATGACCACTGCATCCACGAACATCGATCTCACGCGGCGCCCGCCGCGCAGCCCGCGCCTGCGGCTCGGTGGTTACGTGCTCCTGCCGCGCCTGCTCGACAAGGGTCGGGCGGCGCTGGCCGGAAAGCTCGGTGAATACCGCTTCACCGGCAAGGGCATGGACCGCCATTTCTACGCCTTCACCGGCCTGACCTTCGAGGCCGTCCGCGCCGAGATCGCCACCGGCAAGGGCGACGGCGAGATGCTGGCCTGGGTGCAGGCCACCGCACCCAAGCAACGCGAACCTTGGGAGATCGCCGCGTGGAGCGCCTACCACGAGCGGCGCACGCCCGACAGCGACGCCGAGACGCTGGACGATTTTGCCGCGGCTGTCGCGGCCATCACGACCACGCGAGAGGACATCAACACCTGGTTCGACCTGCTCGACCTCGACGACCACGTGAGCTTCGGGGGCCAGGCCTGAGCCTGCGCCGCTCCTAATTTTAACCTTCACCATCCTTCGACATGAAAGCCATCCCACTCTCCCTGCTTGTGCTCTCCTCTCTCCGTGCCGCCGTCGGCCCCGACTATCAGCGCCCTGACGCCATCGTCCCCGCGGAGTTCCGCGACACGTGGCAGGTCGCCGTTCCCTCCGACCATCTTGACCGCGGCGAATGGTGGAAGGCCTTCTCCGATCCCGCGCTCGACTCGCTGGAGGGCCGCGCCCTCGCCGCCAACCAGGACCTCCGGGCCGCCGCCGCCCGCGTCCAGCAGGCGCGCGCCGCCGCCGGCCTGGCCCGCAGCGCGTATTTCCCCTCCGTCGCCCTCGACTCGTCCGTCGATCGCGAGCGTTTCTCGGGCACGACCGACAACCTGCTGCCCCAGCAGCAGTCGACCACCTACCGCGGCGCCCTCGACGCCTCGTGGGAGCTCGACCTCTTCGGGCGCGTCCGCCGGCTCAGCGAGAGTGCCCGGGCCGACGCGGACGCCAGTGCGGCCACCTTTGAGTCCGTCCGCCTCGCCCTGACGGCCGACGTGGCCGCAGACTACTTCGCCATCCGCGCTCTCGACCGGGAAACCGCCCTCGTCAGCGCCGGGGTTGATCTCCGCAAAAAAGCCCTAGACCTGGTGACCGCCCGCCGCAACAGCGGCGCCGCCACCGACTTCGACGTCGCCCGGATCGAGACCGAGCTGGCTTCGACCGAGGCCGATGCCGCGGCCCTCGCCAACCGCCGCGCGGCCCTGCAGAACGCGCTCGCCGTGCTCGTGGGCGAGAACGCACCCAACTTCAGCCTGGCATCGGCCGCCGCTCCCGTCCCGGGCCCGCTGGCCGTGCCGTTGGCGTTGCCAAGCCAGCTGCTGGAACGCCGGCCCGACGTGGCCGCCGCCGAGCGAGCGCTGGCCGCAGCCAACGCCCGCATCGGCGTGGCCAGATTGGCGTTTTTCCCGTCAATATCGCTGACCGGCTCGGCGGGTTTTGCCAGCAACGACGTGGACCGCCTCGCCCGCTCCGATTCGCGCATCTGGTCCATCGGGCCGAGCCTCTACCTGCCGATCTTCCAGGGCGGTCGCAACCGGGCCAACCTCGCCCGCAGCGAGGCCGCCCGCGACGAGGCCGTCGCCGCCTACCGCCAGCAGGTGCTGGTCGCCTTCCGCGAGGTGCAGGACGCCCTGACCGGAACCCGGATCCTCGCGGAGCAGAGCGCCGCCCAGGACCGCGCCCTCGCGGCCGCCCGGCACGCCGTGCGGCTGGCGCAGACCCGCTTTGACGCCGGCTACGTGAATCTCCTCGAGGTGATCGATGCCCAGCGCACCGCGCTGACGGTCGAGCGCGCCTCCGCCCAGCTCGAGGCGCAACGCCTCACCAACAACGTCGCGCTCATCAAGGCGCTGGGCGGCGGCTGGAAATCCCCGGTCTCCGTCGCCTCCGGCCGTTGAACGCCGCCAGGCCCGCCACCATGATCTTCGCTACTCTCATCCTCGCCGCCCTCGTCGCGCTCGTCTCGATCGATGGCACCAGTTCGGACACCTGAGCGTCAGGACTTGCCGGCGACCAGGCGATAGGCCAGCCACAGGCCGGCCAGCACCACGACGGTCGCCACGACGCCCTTGATGATCAGCTGGCGCCGCTCGCGCGCGGCGCGGCCGCTGGGTTCGCCGCCGACGGGATTCACCAGGAAGATGCGCATCTTCTCCGGGATATTCTTGAGCTTCTGCGGCGGAAGGTAGGTGCCCTTGAGGTCGAGCTGGTTCTCGATCTGCGAGTAGATGAAACTCGACATGGCGATGCCGCCCGGGTCGGCCAGCGGCTGGATCCGCGCCGCAACGTTCACCGCGTTGCTGAAGATATCATCCGCCCGGTCCACCAGCTCGCCGAGGTGCAGGCCGATGCGGACGGAATAACGGTTGGCCTCGGGCACCCAGGCGTTGTTGGACTGGACCTCCTCGAGCACGCTCTGGCTGCAGCGCACGGCGGACAGGGCGGTGGGGAACTCGGCCATCGAGCCGTCACCAAGAAACTTGACCAGCCGGCCGCCGAACTTGGGCACCTCCGCCCGCAGGAGCTTTTCCAGCTCGCCCACGCAGGTCAGGGCGCGCTCCTCGTCCTTGGCCATCATCGCGCTGTAACCGACCATATCCAGGAACATCACCGCGGCGAGCCGGCGGGTCGGCTGGCTGAGGCCGGGCGCGGTGCCAAAGCCGGGGTTGGTCTGGCCAAGGCCAGGATTGGTCTGCCCAAAACCGGGGTTGGTCTGTCCGAAGCCGGGAGTGGTATCTGCCATGGTAGGTGCAATCCTCGATAACCGTTCCGGCCGGTGGCACAAGAGAGGAAATCAGTCCTGGGCCGTCCGGCCCGGTCCGCGCAACCTCGACCTCACTGCGGGAGACCCGCGGCCGGTCCGCCGGCCGGTAAAACCTCGTCACCCGCGGCGGAAACCCGGGTCGGGGCGGGCGCACCTTCCACGAGGGTCCGGAAGAACTCGGGCTCAACGTTGAGCCGGGCGCGCAGGATGCTGCCGTAAATCTGGGCCTTGGAGCTGGCCAGCTCGGCGCGGGTCAGGCCGAGGAGCTCGATGCCCTTCAGGGTGGCGGACAGCGTCTTGACGTAGGCCAGCACCTGGACCGCCTCCGGCTGCTTGCTGGTCTGCAGCCAGACCCGGAAGTCGGCCGCCTCGCCACTGGCCGAAACCGCACTGAAGGCGTCAAAACTCGCCGCCAGCGCCTTTGCCACCTCGTCCAACTTGTGCTGATCCTCGCCGATCAGGCCGGCCGCGGTGGCCAGACGAAGGACGTCGCGGACCGCGCGGTCCTCGACGCGGGCCTCGGCGACCTCGTAGTCGGACTCGCGGGCGCGTTCGCGCTCGGGGATGGTGATGAAGAGGCCGCGGTGGTGGAGGCGCGACCGGCGCTCGGCTTCGCGCAGCGCGCGGGCATAGATGCCGAGGGCCTGCAGCTGCTCGCGCACGGCGGGCGCGAGGTTGACTTCGGGCGGCGTGGCCGTGATGTCCTGGCGCGGCACGTTGGGCGTGAAGCTCTGCTGCAGGACCGTGCGAGGCGCCGCGTTGGCCGTCACCAACGTCGGCAACGGCGTGAGGTTGAGATCGCCGAAGGCCGTATTCGGGTTGATGAAGGCGACCGGGGTCGCGCCGTTGCTCACGCCGGCCGTGCTGAGATCGAGGTAGACAAGGTTGGTCAGGATGGGGCGGAAGGTGTTGGTGACCACCAGATCGGCGACATATACGTCGTGGGGCGCGCCGGACGCATCGGGCAGGATCTTGATGGTCTCGGGACCGAAACTCGACTGGAGGTTGCCGGTGATGTGCTGGTAGTCGAAGGTGTTGGAACTCCCCGAGGGTGCGTAACTGGTGCGGCTCGGGACCACCGTGCCCAGGGTCAATCCGGTATTGGGTGTGCTGCTGAAGAAGTAGACCGCGCCGGCGACCAGTTCGGTGCCACGATCGGAACCCTGGGTGTTGCCGGAAGAACCATTGATGTTACCGGAAGATTCGACGCTGGCGGGGCCGCGGGAGCGGATGTTTATGCCCGGCGTGAAGACGCCATTGGCCAGTGCGGTCGGCGCAACCAGCACGAGGTAGTTGGAGGCAGCGATGCTGCTGATCGTCAGGCCGTCGCCGGCGGCCGTGCCGTCGGCGACGGCGATGAACGAACCGTTGCCCACCACCAACCTCTCGTAGGGCTCCATGACGATGTTGCTGGCAAACAAATAGAGATCTCCCTGGTTGCTCTTGAAGATCGAGGAATACAGGGGCGCCCCGGTCTTCTGCGTCGAGCCGGTGGTGGCGCCGCTGCCGAGGAGGATCGAGCCGGACACGGAGTTGAGGGTGGTGTTGCCGGTGCCGGTAAACTGGAGGAAGTTGTTATTGGCGCCGGTGCTGGTCCCGGTGCCGGTGCCAATGCTGAGGGCGATGTCACCCTGGGTCCAGATGTTGCCGCCCACGACCAAGTAACCACCGTTGAGGGAAACGCTGGCCAGCGGCGAGGCGGTGGAGCCGAGATCGCCGCCGGCGCTGATCGTCGCATTCGTGGCCGTGGCCGTGAGCGTCAGACCCGGTCCGACCACCCTTTGGGCGAAGTTGATGCCGACAGACGGACTGACGGTCGAGCTGTAGGGCGCCGTCAAGTTCGAGGTGAAGGTGATCTGGTCGGATCCGAGCGTGACCTGATTGTCGTAAAGCTGGTAGCCCGACGTGAAGATCGCGAGCGTCGGGGTCGAAGTCCTGATGAAACTCACGGGCTCGGCTATCGTTAGATTGGTCGAGGAGAAATTCGCGTGGATCGCCGCCGTGCCGCCGGTGCTCGTGGCGTTGAGCGTCACACTGCCCAGCGGGCTGGTCTGCCCCACGGTGTTATTGAAGATCGTGGCGCCGAACACGTTTGCCGTTAGGTCGCTGCTGGTAGAATCGGCATGCAATCCGGAAATCGAGGCCAGGGTCGGACCAGTGTCGACTGTGCTGTTGAACATGAGATTGCCCGCCGTGACGCCGAAGGTGGTGGAGGAACCTAGGAGCACCTGGTTGTTATAGGTCTGGTTGCCGGTCGTCAGGACGGAGCCGCCAAAGAACCGCAGGGTGCCGGCCGACCCGGTGGTGAGGCTGCCGAAGGGCTGGCCGCCATCGCCGACCGCCCCGATGAAATCCAAGGTGAGAGACGGGTTGAGGACGAGGGCCTGCCCGCCGCCGCCGAACCCGCGCAGGGTGCTGTTGAAGCGGCCGGTCGGGGCATTGATGGTCGTGTCGGTGGTCAGGGTCACCGGGTCGTTGAAGCGGAAGGTGCCGGTGACGCTCAGCAGGCCGCCGGCGATGACCGTCGAGCCGCCCACCGCAACGGACGACCCGGAGTCGGTGTAAAGATTGCCGAGGCCACTGATGGGGCCCGAGAACCGCGTGACGCCCGGCGTATTGACCGTCAGCGTGCCGCTACCGGAGAGCGTGCCGTCGTAGGTGACATTGCCGCCAGCCGTCACCAGCGAGGTGCCGCTGACCGTCAGCGGGGTAATGAAGTGGGCGGCTCCGGCGACAGTGACGGTCACGTTGCCCCCGAACGACTGGATGTCGGCGAGTTGGGCACTGCCGCCCTGAGCCTGGACCGTGATACTGCCACCGGCCGTGCTGATCGTGCCCGCCGCACTGGCCGTCACGTTCTGGCCGGCGGTCAGCGTCAGGTTACCGACCGTGGTGCCAAGCGGCGCACTGATGACCAGGTCCCCTCCGGTCGACAGGTTCAGCGCACCTGAGGCATTCACGCCGGCGAAGTTTACCGAGCTGACGTTGAAGAGGGTGATGGCCGCCCCGGCCAGTTTCACGGTGCCAAAGTTGTTGCTCGGATCGTCCAGAGTGATGTTGAAGCCGTGCGCGTTCAGGTCGGAGAGGCCCGGGACGTTCGAGGGCCCGCTGTCGGTGATGGCGCCACCCGCGCTGATCGTCATCGTGCCAGAGGCGGTGATCCCCGGCAGATTGATCGGGGCGTTGTCGAAGGTCAGGGTCAGGTTGCGCAGATTCGTCAGGCCGGTCAGGTTCGTCGTGGCCGGGAAGATGACGGGGACCTGGGCGCCGGCGTTCACGTTGCGGAAATCCACGTCCCGGAAGTTGGCCAGCGTGCCGGCGAAGACTGGCGCGTTCACGCCCAGGTTGTTGGCGTAGGCTGGCGAGCCAAGGAAAACGTCCGTGCCCGGCGTGGTCAGGGAGACCGTGGTGGTCCCGGTGACATTGAGGACCCCGCTCTGCGTGATGCTCCCGCCCGCCGTCAGATTGAGGGTGCCGGAGACCGTGGAGGCGCCGAGGTCGAGCGCGTTGACGTCGTTCAAGGTCACGTTGCGACCGCTGGTAACGACCACCGTGCCGAAGTCATCGGCGTTGTTCAGCGTGATGTCGTTGCCGGAGCCCGCCGCGAGCGTCGTCGTGCCGGCGACGGTCAAGGCACCGTTGTCGGTGATGGGACCGGCCGTGGTCACATTCAGGGTCTGGGCGGTGGTGGCGGGCAGCGCCACGCCGGCGCCGGCGGTATTGTTGATGGTCAGCACGCCCAAGGCATGCGTGCCCCCGATGGCACCGGTGAAGGTGGCGGCCCCGCTGCCGGTGTTCACCGTCAGGTCCCGCGCCGTGGCGTTGAAGGAGTCCAGGGTCGAGGTGAAGCCGACCGCGCTGTTCGTCGTGGCCAGCGTCGTGTTGGCGTTAAGGCTGACTGCATCGTTGTAAGTCTGGGTGCCGGTCGTGGTCACCGCGCCGCCGTTGATCGCCGTCGTGCCCGCGGCATCCGTCGCCACGCTGGTGAGCGCGGTGGTTCCGCCAACGACGCCGCCAAATGTCGTCGTGCCAGCCGTGTTCACCGCCAGGGTCTGCGCGCCATCCACGGTGGTCACAAACGTCACGTTGCCGGAACCCGTGCTCGCCAGGGTCATGCCCGAGCCCAGGACGACCGGGTCGGTGTAGGTCTGAGCCCCGGTCGTGGTCACCGCAGCGCCGTTGAGAGCCGTCGTGCCCGCCGCGTCCGTGGTCACGCTCGTCAGCGCCGTCGTGCCGCCCACGTTGCCGCCGAAGGTCGTCGTGCCCGCCGTGTTCACCGCCAGGGTTTGCGCCCCGTTCACCGTGTTGCCCAGCGTCACATTGCCGGAGCCCGTGCTCGTCAGCGTTGTGCCGGCGCCGAGGGTCACCGCGTCGTTGTAGGTCTGCGCGCCGGTCGTTGTCACCGCTCCACCATTGATCGCGGTCGTCCCACCGGTGTTGGTCGTGAGCGTGGTGAGGGCATTGGTGCCGCCCACCACCCCGCCGAAGGTTGTCGTGCCCGTGCTGTTGGCGTTCAGGTTGACCGCGCCGTCAAGAGTGCTCGCAAAGGTGATGCTGCCCGCCCCGGCGTTGAGCGCCGTATCGACGCCAAGGGTCACCGCGTCGTTGTAGGTCTGCGCCCCGGTTGTTGTCACCGTCCCGCCATTGATCGCCGTCGTGCCGGCCGCGTCCGTCATCACGCTGCCCGCCGTCACGGCGCGGGAAAGCGTCGTCGCGCCGGTCGAGTTGAGGACCACCGCACCGAGGGCCTGCGCACCGCCCACCACGCCGGTCAGCGTGATCGCCCCACTGCCGGCGTTCACCGTCAGGTCTCGCGCTGTGGCGTTAAAAGAGTCCAGCGTCGAGGCGAAGGTGACTGCACTGTTCGTCGTCCCCAGCGTCGTGTTGGCGTTGAGGGTCACCGTATCGTTGTAGGTCTGCGCGCCGGTCGTGGTCACCGCGCCACCGTTGATGGCCGTCGCGCCGGCGGCGTCTGTCGTCACGCTCGTCAGCGCCGTCGTGCCGCCCACGATGCCGCCGAAGGTCGTCGTCCCGGCCGTGTTGACTGCCAGGGTGTGGGCCCCATTGACCGTGCTGGCCAGCGTCACATTACCCGAGCCCGTGCTCGTCAGCGTCGTGCCGGCACCGAGCGTCACGGCGTCGTTGTAGGTCTGCGCACCCGTGGTCGTGACACTGCCGCCGTTAATCGCCGTCGTCCCGGCGGCGTCCGTCGTCAGGCTGGTAAGGGCGGTCGTCCCGCCGGCGATGCCGCCGAAGCTCGTCGTGCCCGCTGTGTTGACCGCCAGGGTCTGCGCCCCGTCGAGCGTGCTGGTGAACGTCACATTGCCGGAGCCCGTGCTCGTCAGTGTCGCGCCGGCACCGAGCGTGACCGCGTCGTTGTAGGTCTGTGCACCCGTAGTCGTGACGCTGCCGCCGTTGATCGCCGTCGTCCCGGCGGCGTCCGTCGTCAGGCTGGTAAGGGCGGTCGTCCCGCCGACGATGCCGCCAAGGGTCGTCGTCCCCGCCGTGTTGACCGCCAGGGTCTGCGCCCCGTTGACCGTGCTGGCCAGCGTCACATTACCCGAGCCCGTGCTCGTCAGCGTCGTGCCGGCACCGAGCGTCACGGCGTCGTTGTAGGTCTGCGCACCCGTGGTCGTGACACTGCCGCCGTTGATCGCCGTCGTCCCGGCAGCGTCCGTCGTCAGACTGGTAAGGGCGGTCGTCCCGCCGACGATGCCGCCAAGGGTCGTCGTTCCCGCCGTGTTGACCGCTAGGGTCTGCGCCCCGTTGACCGTGTTGGCCAGCGTCACGTTGCCCGAACCCGTGCTTGCCAGTGTCGTGCCGACGCCAAGCGTGACCGCATCATTATAGGTCTGGGCGCCGGTCGTCGTCACCACACCGCCGTTGATCGCTGTCGTGCCGGCCGCATCCGTCGTCACGCTCGTCAGCGCCGCCGTGCTGCCGACCGCCCCCGTGAAAGTCGTTGTGCCCGTCGAGTTAGCCGTCAAGGCCTGGCCACCATCGAGCGTGCCGTTGAAGTTGATGTTGCCGGCGGCCGCATTGATGACCACCGGGCCGGTCAGGGTCGTGGCGGAGGCGTAAGTCACGTTATCGTTCGTGGTCGTGATGTCGCCGGCGGTGCTGATCCCACCCGCGGCCGTCAGGCTGACGGCGCCATCAGAATTGATGTCGCCGGCGGCCGCCAGGGTCGCAGTGCCACTTTCATTGACTGTCACCGTGCCGGTGCCCGTGGTCGTGATGCCGGCGTTCACCGCCAGGTTCGTGCCAGTCAGGCTCACGCCGCCGGCAGCGTTGGTGTTCACCGCCCCATTCAGGGTCGTCAGGCCCGTGCCCGCCGACTGCGTCAGCGTCGCCGCCGTGATCGCGTTGGCGGTCACGTCCGTGGCGGAAACGACCGTCACGTTGCCCAGACGCGTCGTGCCGCCCACGGCACCCGTGAAGGCCACATTGCCCGTGCCTGACGTCAGCGTCAGGTCCTGACCGCCATCCAGCGTGCTGTTGAAGGCGATGTTGCCCACGCCCGCCCCCGTGTTGATCGCCACCGGGCCCGTCAGAGTCGTGGCCGAAACGTAGGTCACGTTGTCGTTCGTGGTCGTGACGTCGCCGGCGGTGGAGATGCCGCCTGTGGCCGTCAGGCTCACCGCGCCATCGGAATTGATGTCGCCCGTCGCGGCCAGCGTGGCCGTGCCGCTCTCGTTGACGGTCACCGTGCCAGTATTGGTGGTCGTGATGCCGGCGTTCACCGCCAAGTTCGTGCCGCTCAGGCCCACGCCACCGGCAGCGTTCGTGTTCACCGCCCCGTTCAGGGTTGTCAGGCCCGTGCCCGCCGACTGCGTCAGCGTCGCCGCGCTGATCACGTTGGCGGTCACGTCGGTGGCAGAAACGACCGTCACATTGCCCAGGCGCGTTGTGCCGCCGACGGCACCCGTGAAGGTGACATTGCCCGTGCCCGCCGTCAGGGTCAGGTCCTGACCACCGTCGAGCGTCGAATTGAAGGCGATGTTGCCCGCACCCGCACCCGTGTTGATCGCCACTGGACCCGTCAGGGTCGTCGCCGAGGCGTAGGTCACATTGTCGTTCGTGGTCGTGATGTCGCCGGCGCTGGAGATGCCGCCCGTGGCCGTCAGGCTGACCACCCCGTCTGAGTTGATGTCGCCGGCGGCCGCCAGGGTGGCGGTGCCACTTTCATTGACTGTCACCGTGCCGGTGCCCGTGGTCGCGATACCTGCGTTCACCGCCAGGTTCTTGCCCGTCAGGCTCACGCCACCGGCGGCGTTGGTGTTCACCGCGCCGTTCAGGGTCGTCAGGCCTGTGCCCGCCGACTGCGTCAACGTTACAGCGCTGATTGCATTAGCCGTCACGTCCGTGGCGGATGCGATGGTCACATTACCTAGGCGGGTCGTGCCGCCCACGGCACCCGTGAAGGTGACATTGCCCGTGCCGGCTGTCAGCGTCAGGTCCTGACCGCCATCCAGCGTCGAGCTGAAGGCGATGTTGCCGGCTCCGGCGCCCGTGTTGATGGCCACCGGACCGGTCAGCGTTGTGGCGGAAGAGTAAGTCACATTGTCGTTCGTGGTCGTGACATCGCCCGCCGTGCTGATCCCACCCGCGGCCGTCAGGCTGACGGCGCCGTCAGAATTGATGCCGCCCGCCGCGGCCAGCGTGGCCGTGCCGCTTTCATTGACTGTGACCGGTCCCGTGCTCGTGGTCGTGATACCGGCGTTCACCGCCAAGTTCGTGCCGGTCAGGCTCACGCCACCAGCCGCATTGGTGCTCACCGCCCCATTCAGGGTTGTCAGGCCCGTGCCCGCCGACTGGGTAATGGTCACAGCATTGATCGCGTTGGCGGTGACATCTGTAGCCGAAACGATCGTCACGTTACCCAGACGGGTCGTGCCCCCCACCGCGCCGGTGAAGGTCACGTTGCCCGTGCCGGCCGTCAGGGTCAGGTCCTGACCGCCGTCGAGCGTCGAGCTGAAGGCGATGTTACCGACTCCGGCGCCCGTATTGATCGACACCGGGCCGGTCAGGGCCGTCGCCGAGGCGTAGGTCACGTTGTCATTCGTGGTGGTGACATCGCCGGCTGTGCTGATACCGCCACTAGCCGTCAAGCTCACCGCGCCATCGGAATTGATGTCGCCGGCCGCGGCCAAGGTCGCGGTGCCGCTCTCGTTCACGGTCACTGTGCCCGTGCCCGTCGTCGTGATACCGGCGTTCACCGCCAGGTTCGTGCCCGTCAGGCTCACACCACCGGCAGCGTTCGTGTTCACCGCCCCGTTCAGGGTTGTCGTGCCCGTGCCCGCTGACTGCGTCAGGGTCGCCGCACTGAAAGTCGTCGCCGTGACATTGTTCGCCGAGGCGATGGTCACGTTACCCAACCGCGCCGTGCCGCCCACCACGCCGGTGAAGGTCACATCACCCGTGCCGGCCGTCAGCGTCAGGTCCTGACCACCATCAAGGGTGCTATTGAAGGCGATGTTGCCTGCTCCGGCGCCCGTATTGATCGACACCGGGCCGGTCAGGGTCGTGGCCGAAACGTAGGTCACGTTGTCATTCGTGGTGGTGACGTCACCCGCGGTGCTGATCCCACCCGTGGCCGCCAGGCTCACCGTGCCATCGGAATTGATGTCGCCGGCCGCGGCCAAGGTCGCGGCGCCGCTCTCGTTCACCGTCACCGGTCCCGTCCCGGTCGTCGTGATGCCCGCGTTTATCGCCAAGTTCGTGCCGCTCAGGCCCACGCCACCGGCAGCGTTCGTGTTCACCGCCCCGTTCAGGGTTGTCAGGCCCGTGCCCGCCGACTGCGTCAGCGTGGCAGCCGTGATCGCGTTGGCGGTCACGTCCGTGGCGGAAACGACCGTCAGGTTGCCCAGGCGCGTCGTGCCGCCCACGGCACCCGTGAAGGTGACATTGCCCGTGCCCGCCGTCAGCGTCAGGTCCTGACCACCGTCGAGCATCGAATTGAAGGCGATGTTGCCCGCACCCGCACCCGTGTTGATCGCCACTGGACCCGTCAGGGTCGTCGCCGAGGCGTAGGTCACATTGTCGTTCGTGGTGGTAACGTCGCCCGCGGTGCTGACGCCGCCCGTGGCCGTCAGACTGACTGCCCCGTCGGAGTTGATGTCGCCGGCGGCCGCCAGGGTCGCAGTGCCGCTTTCATTGACTGTCACCGTGCCGGTGCCCGTGGTCGTGATGCCGGCGTTCACCGCCAGGTTCGTGCCGGTCAGGCTCACGCCAACAGCCGCATTGGTGTTCACCGCCCCGTTCAGGCTCGTCAGGCCCGTGCCCGCCGACTGCGTCAGCGTCGCCGCCGTGATCGCGTTGGCGGTCACGTCCGTGGCGGAAACGACCGTCACGTTGCCCAGACGCGTCGTGCCGCCCACGGCACCCGTGAAGGCCACATTGCCCGTGCCTGACGTCAGCGTCAGGTCCTGACCGCCATCCAGCGTGCTGTTGAAGGCGATGTTGCCCACGCCCGCCCCCGTGTTGATCGCCACCGGGCCCGTCAGAGTCGTGGCCGAAACGTAGGTCACGTTGTCGTTCGTGGTCGTGACGTCGCCGGCGGTGGAGATGCCGCCTGTGGCCGTCAGGCTCACCGCGCCATCGGAATTGATGTCGCCCGTCGCGGCCAGCGTGGCCGTGCCGCTCTCGTTGACGGTCACCGTGCCAGTATTGGTGGTCGTGATGCCGGCGTTCACCGCCAAGTTCGTGCCGCTCAGGCCCACGCCACCGGCAGCGTTCGTGTTCACCGCCCCGTTCAGGGTTGTCAGGCCCGTGCCCGCCGACTGCGTCAGCGTCGCCGCGCTGATCACGTTGGCGGTCACGTCGGTGGCAGAAACGACCGTCACATTGCCCAGGCGCGTTGTGCCGCCGACGGCACCCGTGAAGGTGACATTGCCCGTGCCCGCCGTCAGGGTCAGGTCCTGACCACCGTCGAGCGTCGAATTGAAGGCGATGTTGCCCGCACCCGCACCCGTGTTGATCGCCACTGGACCCGTCAGGGTCGTCGCCGAGGCGTAGGTCACATTGTCGTTCGTGGTGGTAACGTCGCCGGCGGTGCTGACGCCGCCCGTGGCCGTCAGACTGACTGCCCCGTCAGAGTTGATGTCGCCGGCGGCCGCCAGGGTCGCAGTGCCGCTCTCGTTGACGGTCACCGTGCCAGTATTGGTGGTCGTGATGCCGGCGTTCACGGACAGGTTCGCGCCGGCGAGGCTCACGCCACCGGCGGCGTTGGTGTTCACCGCGCCGTTCAGGGTCGTCAGGCCCGTGCCCGCCGACTGCGTCAGCGTCGCCGCGTTGATCGCGTTGGCGGTTACGTCGGTGGCAGAAACAACCGTCACGTTGCCCAGACGCGTCGTGCCGCCGACGGCGCCGGTGAAGGTCACGTTGCCCGTGCCGGCCGTCAGGGTCAGGTCCTGACCGCCATCGAGGGTCGAGTTGAAGGCGATGTTGCCGGCTCCGGCGCCCGTGTTGATGGCCACCGGACCGGTCAGCGTTGTGGCGGAAGAGTAAGTCACATTGTCGTTCGTGGTCGTGACATCGCCCGCCGTGCTGATGCCGCCCGTGGCGGTCAGGCTCACCGCGCCGTCGGAATTGATGTCGCCGGCCGCGGCAAAGGTCGCGGTGCCGCTCTCGTTCACCGTCACCGGTCCCGTCCCGGTCGTCGTGATGCCCGCGTTCACCGCCAGATTCGTGCCGGTCAAGCTGGTGCCACCCGCAGCATTGGTGTGCACCGCCCCGTTCAGGGTTGTCAGACCTGTGCCCGTCGACTGGGTCAGCGTCGCGGCGCTGATCGCGTTGGCGGTCACGTCCGTGGCGGAAACGACCGTCACGTTGCCCAGGCGCGTAGTGCCGCCCACGGCACCCGTGAAGGTGACATTGCCCGTGCCCGCCGTCAGCGTCAGGTCCTGACCACCATCAAGGGTGCTATTGAAGGCGATGTTGCCCGCACCCGCGCCCGTGGTGATCGCCACTGGACCCGCCAGGGTCGTCGCCGAGTTATAATTCACCGACGAATTGGTCGTCGTGACATTGCCGGCTGTCGATATTCCGTTGCTGCCCGTGAGGTCTACCGTGCCGGTTGAGGTGATCGCTCCCGCCGCCGCGATCACCAGGCTGCCGCTGCTGGCGTTGAGGGTGGTCGTGCCCGACGAGCCGATGGCACCATTCACGTCGATTGTCCCCGTATTGTTCACGGACACATTGCCACCGCCGGTCTGGTTGATACCGGTGACCGTCAGCGGCGCCGCCGTGTTGGTCAGGCTGATATCGCCACTGGCCGTGTTCGTCGCGTTGAAGCGGCCCACGGCGTTCGCCCCGGTCAGCGCCGCGCCGCCCGCCGAACTGGTCGTCAACAGACCGCTGGTGGCGAGGGTCCCCGTCTCTGTAATCGCACCGCCCGAGGTCAAGTTGATCGGCCCGGAGGTGCCGCTCACCGCGCTGTTGACCGCCAGCGTGTTGCTCCCGGTTGTCGTCAGGTTTATCGGGCCGGAACCGCCGGCCGTCACCGCTGCACCCGTGGTGAGCGTGCCCGTCGTCGCCAGCAGGCTGATGGTGCCGTTGGCCGCCGTCGAGATCGTGCCGCTGGTGGCCAGGTTGCCCGTGTTGGTCACCGTCACGTTGCCGCCGCCGGTCTGGCTGATGCCCGTGATCGTCAGCGGTGCCGCCGTGTTCGTCAGGCTGATGTCGCCGCTGGTCGTGTTGGTGGCGTTGAAGCGGCCCACCGCGTTCGCCCCGGTCAGCGTCTGCCCGCCCACCGAGGAGGTCGTCAGCGCGCCGGCCGTGATCGCCTGGCTCTGGGTGATGGTGCCACCGACGGTCAGGGAAGCGGCGTCGGCCGCGGTCGCCGTGGCGCCGACCGTCATCCCGTTGGTCGTCGTGGAAGCCGTGCCGTCAAACGAGGTGATCGAGCCGATCGCCGCGCCGGTCGCATCCCGGTAAGAGAACGTGCTGCCCGTCGGCAGGTTCACCGCCAGCGTCGTCACATCGTTGCCCGCTTGGTTGAGGGTGTAGGTGCCGGCCGTATCCGCGATCACGCGCAGGCCCGCTGCCGTGACCGCGCCGCTGATCTGGGTCACCCCCGAGCCGCCGGCGACATTGAAGGTCACGTTGCCGGCCGTGGTGACATTGGCGGCAATATCACCACCCCCGCTGAAGCCCAACTCGATGCCCGTGCCCGCCTGGCTGCGCAGCAGGATGTCGCCCGCGGCCGAGGCTCCGCCGATCGTGTTCGTCCCGAAGGCGAGGAGAATGCCCTGCGAATCCACCGCATTCCGGCCGGTGCCGGTGATGCTGATGGTGCCGCTGCCCGTGGACTGGACACTCGAGCTGTTCTTAATCTGGACGCCGAAGTTGCTCACCCCGCCGCCGGCCCCGCCGGTGCCGATCAGGGTGATCGCCCCGGTCGACGCCGTCGCCGTGCTGCCGCCATCGAAAACGATGCCGTTGTTGTTGTTGATGCTGCCGGCGAATCCCTGGCCGGTGAGCGTCAGGGCGCCAGCGCCGGAGGAAAGCGCGGCACCATTGAGGGAGATGCCATCCTTGTTCGCCGCCGTGCCAAAGGCCGCGACGGTGGCCGGCGTCGCGCCGCCGCCCAGGGTGATGCTGCCGCCCTGGCTGCTGATGCCCGTGCCGGAGACGAGGCTGATCGCGCCCGCGCCCGAGGCATCGCGGTCGGAGTTCACCACGACGTTGAGTGCGTTCGTGGTGGTCACGCTGGCCCCGGTATCAAAGAGCACACTGTTGTCGGCCCGCAGGGTCAGCGTCTTGCCCGCCGCTCCGGTGCCCGTGATGGTATTCGAAAAGGTGAGATCATCGGCGCCCGCGCCAGTTGCATAGATGGTCATGTCACCGTCGGCCGTGACCGTGCCGGTCACGTTGACATTGCCGGTGTTGGTCACGGCCACCGCCCCGGCGCCGATCTGGCTGATGCCGGTAATCGCCAGCGGCGCCGCCGTGTTCGTCAGGCTGATGTTGCCGCTGGTCGTGTTCGTCGCGTTGAAGCTGCCCACCGTGTTCGCCCCGGTCAGCGTCGTGCCGCCCGCGGAGCTGGTCGTCAGCAGGCCGCTGGTGCCGATGGTTCCCGTCTCCGTGATCGTGCCGCCGGAGGCAAGGTTGAGCGGCCCGGAGGCGCTGCTGACCGCACCGTTGATCGCCAGTGTATTGTTACCAGTCGTCGTCAGGTTCACCGTGCCGGAACCGCCTGCCGTCACCGCCGCTCCCGCAGTAAGCGTGCCGGTCGTCGCCTGCAGGCTGATGTTGCCGTTGGCTGCCGTCGAGATCGTGCCACTCGTGACCAGGTTGCCCGTGTTGGTCACCGTCACATTGCCGCCGCCAGTCTCGCTGATACCAGTAACCGTCAGCGGCGCGGCTGTGTTGGTCAGGCTGATATCGCCGCTGGCCGTGTTCGTCGCGTTGTAGCTGCCCACCGTATTCGCATGGTTCAGCGTTGTGCCACCCACCGAGGACGTCGTCAGCAGCCCGCCGGTGCCGAAGGTCCCGCTACCGGAGATCGTGCCGCTGGAAGTGGCCGTGATCGCGCCGGATCCACTGCCTACCGCGCCATTCACCGCCAGGTTGTTGCCGCCGCCCGTGTTCGTCAGGCTCACCGTGCCGGAGCCGCCCGCGGTCACCGCCGCGCCCGTGGTGAGCGCGCCGGCCGTGGCCGTCAGGCCGATGTTGCCGTTGGCCGCCGTCGTGACCGCGCCGCTCGTCGTCAGGTTGCCGGTGTTGGTCACCGACACGCTGCCGCCGCCGGTTTCACCGACGCCCGTCACCGTCAGTGTCGCCGCCGTGTTGGTGAGCGTGATGCCACCGGAGGTAAAGTTAGCCGCGTTGAAGCTGCCCACCGTGTTGGCGTTGCCCAGCGTCGTGCCGCCGATCGAGCTCGTGGTCAGCAGGCCCGAGGTGCCAAAGGTTCCGGTGCCTGAAATCGTGCCGCTGGAACTCGCGGTGATCGCCCCCGAGGTGCTGCTCACCGCGGCGTTCACCGTCACGCTGTTGGGTCCGACGACGGTCGTCAGGTTGATGATGCCCGAGCCGCCCGCGGTCACCGCCGCGTTGATCGTCTCGGCACCCGCCGCCCCGGTCGCCCTCAGGTCGATGTTGCCATTGGCCCCGGTCGTGATTGCGCCGCTCGTGATCAGGCTGCCGCTGTTCGTGACGGATATGTTGCCGCCACCGGTCTCGGCGATCCCGGTGATGGTCAGCGGATTGGCCGCGTTCGTCAGCGTAATGTCGCCGCTCGTCGTGTTGGTGGCATTGAAGCTGGTGACCGCATTAGTTCCCGCGCCGCTGAGCGTCTGGCCGCCCGCCGACGAGGTCGTCAACGTGCCGGTGGTGCTCACCAAGCCCGCGCCACTCTCCGCAATCGTGCTGGAGGAAACAAGGCCCACCCCGCCCGTCCCCGCACTCACCGTGCCGGAGATGCTGAGCGGGCCGGTGTTGCTCACCGAAATGCCGCCCGTGCCGCCTTCCGAGATGCCCGTGATGGTCAGCGGGCTGGCGGTGTTGGTCAGCGCAATGGCTCCACTGGTCGTGTTAGTCGCGTTGAAGCTGCCCACCGTGTTCGCGTTGTTCAGCGTGGTGCCAGTGACGGAACTCGTCGTCAGCAATCCGGTGGAATTGATCGTGCCCGTCGCCGTCTGGCTGATCAGGCCGCCGGCATTTAGGGTCACCGGCCCGGCGTTGCCGTTCACCGTGCCGTTGAGGGTCACGTCGTTGGTCGTGGAGGCCAGAGTCACGCCGGCGCCGGTCACCGAGCCCGTGGCCACCGCCAGGTTGCCACCCGTGGTCGAGAGGCTCGCGAGTCCGGTGCCCGCACTCACTGCGCCGGTCACATTCAGGCCGCCGGTCGAATCGGTGAGCGAGAAGGTCGTGGTCGCCGAGGAGGTCCCCAAGTTCCCGACCGTGTTCGCATTGGTCAGTGCAACCGCACCGGCGGTGGTGTTCACCGTGAGCAGCGGCGTGTTGATGACGGTCGCGCCGTTTTGCGTCACGCCGCCCCCGGCGTTGACCGCCACCGAGGTGCTGCCCGTGGTCGCGCCGAGCACGATCGCGTTCGTGTCGGTCAGCTGCACCACCGTGCCATTGCTGGTGACCGCACCGCTGAAATCGTTGCCCGCGTCCGTCAGGGTGATCGCACTGGCGCCGGCATTGGCGTTCACGTTCGTCGTGCCGCCGACGACCACGGGGCCCGACTGCGTGATGGCGCCGCCGGTCGTGACGATCAGGTTACCGTTCGGGCTGGTGATGGCGTTGCCGGTGCCGAAGTTGTTCAGCGTCAGGGCGCCGGCGTTGTTGACGTCGATGTCCCCGCCCGTGGTGTTGGTGGCCTTCAGGTTCGTCACGTTGAGCTGGACGATATTGCCACCCGTGCCGATGCCGTTCGCCGCGGAGAGGATGGCGTTCAGGCTCTTGAGGGTGCCGCCGCTCTGGAATATCTGATTACCGGCGGTGAAGGTGGCCGTGCCGCCTGCGCCCGCGTCGATGCTGCCGCCGATGTCGATCGAGGAGGCCGCCCCGGTGGCCGTCAGCTGGGCGTCGACGCTCGAGATGCTGCCGGAGCCGTTGACCACCGCAAGGTTGCCGCCCGCGGTGGTGAGCGACACGGGACCGGTTGCGTTCACCACCGCACCGGTAACGTTCAGGCCGCCGGCTGTGTCATTGAGCCTGAAACCAACGCCGCCGCTGACACCCGAGGTCGTAAAGGCGCCCAGCGCATTGATCGTGTTGCCGTTGTTGAGATCGACCGTGCCGGCGGTGTTGCCGGTCAACACATCGGTGGTGATGGTCCCGGTCTGCGTCACCGCTCCCGTCACGTCACCGGCCACGCCGATCGTGGTGGTGCCACCCGCCGTGCCCGTGGTCACGTTGCCCAGCGCCACCGAAGTGGCATGGCGCACCTTCACCGCCGTCGCGGTGTTGCTCGTAGTGGTCAGGGTCCCGCCGAGGCTGATCGCCGCCGCACCACCGTCCACCAGGATGTCACCCGTGCCGCCGTTCACCGTGCCACCGGTGCTGGTCACACCGGCGCCGAGGAGGCTGACGCCCGTGCCGGTGACGCCGTTCGCGGCCAGCGTCAGCGCCCCGCCGTTCGCGGTGAGCGTGGTCAGGCCCGTGCCGCCGCTGACTGCGCCAGTGAGCGTGATGCCGCCGGCATTGGTCACCGTCACACTGCCGCCGGTCTCGCTGATGCCCGTAATCGTCAGCGGGGCCGCCGTGTTCGTCAGCGCAACGTTACCGCTGGTCGCATTGGTGGCGGTGAAGCTGCCTACCGTGTTCGCGCTGGTCAGCGTCGTGCCGGTCACCGACGACGTCGTAAGGAGCCCCGTGGTGTTCAAAATTGCGGACTGGGTGATGGCGCCACCCGAGTTCAGCGTGATGTTGCCCGTGCCGCCGCCCACGGTGTTGTTGACGACCAGATTGCTGCCACTCGTCAGGCTGATCGCGCCCGAGCCGCCGGCGCTCAACGCGCCGGAATTCAGCGTTCCCCCGGTCGCCGTCAGGCTGATGCTGCCATTGGCCGCGGTCGAGATCGTGCCGCTGTTGGTGAGATTGCCATTGTTGGTCACCGAGACGTTGCCGCCGCCGGTTTCACCGATGCCCGTCACCGTCAGCGTCGCCGCCGTGTTCGTCAAACTGATGTCCCCGCCCGTGGTGTTGGTGGCGTTGAAACTGCCCACCGTGTTCGCATTGCCCAGCGTGGTGCCGCCCACGGAACTGGTGGTCAGCAGGCCGCTGCTGCCGAAGGTCCCGCTGCCGGAAATCGCGCCGCCGGAAGTCGCCGTAATCGCGCCCGAGCCGCTGCTCACCGCGCCGTTCACCGCCAGGTTGTTGCCGCCGCCCGTGTTCGTCAGGCTCACGGTGCCGGAGCCGCCGGCGGTCACCGCCGCGCCGATCGTCTCGGCTCCGCCCGTCGCCGTCAGGCCGATGTTGCCGTTGGCCGCCGTCGAGACCGTGCCGCTCGTCGTCAAGTTGCCGGTGTTGGTGACGGCCACGTTGCCGCCGCCGGTCTGGCTGATGCCCGTGATCGTCAGCGGCGCCGCCGTGTTGGTCAGCGCAATGTTGCCGCTGGTCGTGTTGGTCGCGTTGAAGTTACCGACGGCGTTACTGCTATTGAGGGTCGTGCCGCCGACCGAACTCGTCGTGAGGGTCCCCGCTGTGATCGTCTGACTCTGGGTGACGGCGCCACCCGCGGTCAGGGTCACGTCGCCCGTGGCGCCGACGTCAAGGCCGTTGGTCGCGAGGACGGAACCGACGGCGATGGCGTTCGCGTCTTTGTAGCTGACCGAGCTGCCGTTGGTGAGGCTGCCGGCCAGCGTCGTCGCATCGTTGCTGTTGCCGGCCAGCGTGAACGTGCCACCGCCCAGCAGCTGCAGGCCGGCCGCGGCGGCGCTCGCGCCACCCCGAATAGAGCTGACCGAGTCCTGCACCACCCCCGCGACCGAGTTGAGCGTGACATTGCCATTCGTGCGGATCGTCGTCGTGGCCGCATTGGCCATGTCGATGCCGGTGGTGGACGGTGTGCCGTTGGCCTGGATCAGGATGTTGCCGGTATCGCTGGCGCCGCCGATCGCATTGGTTCCGAGGTTGAGCTTGATCGAATCGCCGTTGCCGTTCGTCGAGCCCGTGACGGAGATATTCGCCGAGCCGCCCGACTGGATCGTGCCGCCGTTGATGCGCATGCCCTGGTTGTCGCTGCCCGCACTGCCCGCGGTGGCGTTGATCGTGATGTCGCCGGTCACGGATTGCACCGTCGCATTGAACAGATGGAAGCCGTAGTCGCTGCTGCCGGCCCCGTTGAGGTTCGCGTTGCCGGTGATGCCGATCGTGCCGCCGCCCGCCGTCGCCTGGGTCGACTGGACCACGCCGCTCGAATCGATCTGCACCGCCACGCCGCTGCCGCCGGCCCCGGCGCCCGTGCCCGTCAGCGTGATGCCACCCGTGCCCGAGGTCGAGATCGCCCCGGAACTGCTGACATAAACGCCGATGTTCGATGCGCCCGAGCCATCGCCGCCCGTGCCGGTGACGCCGAGGGTGCCATTCACCGTGGTGAGGGCGTTGCCCGAACCCGTGACCTGCACACCGTAGTTGTTGGCGGTGCCGGCACCGCCCGTGCCGGTGAGCGTGATCGTGGCGGCGCCGGTGGCGTTGACCTGGCCGCCGTTGCTGACCTCGACGCCGAGATTGTTGGTGCCCGAAACCGTGCCGCCGGCATTGCCCGTGATCACAATGCCGCCGGCGTTGGAAGCCACGGTCCCCTCGATCAGGACGCTATCATTGCTGTTGCCGCCATTGCCGCGCGTGCCGGTGAGAGTGATGGTGCCACCCCCGGTCGTATTGACGGTCGGATTGCCGCCGCCCATGGCCAGGCCACCGTTGGAATCGCCGGTGCCCGCGCCGCCCGTGCCGGTGATCGCAATGTTGCCGCCCGCGCCCGTGCTGGCAATCGAAGTGCCGGACCCGTCGATCAACACGCCATAGTTGGCCGCACTACCCGCACCGCCCGTGCCGGTGATGCCGATGCCGCCCGTGCTGCTCTGCACCACGCTTCCGTTCCGGATGCCGACGCCGAGCAGCACGTTGCTCGCAGCCGAGTCCCAGCCCCGGCCGTGAATGGTGATCGCGCCCGCGCCGGACAGGAGCTGCGCGTTGTCGAGCAGCACGCCCTCGACGTTGGCCGCCGTGCCGCGCGCGCTGCCGCTCGCCGGCGTCCCGCCGCCGCCCAGGGTGATGCTGCCTCCCTGGCTGCCGATCACCGTGCCCGACCCGAGGTTGATCGCGCCCGCGCCCGAGGCGTCGCGGTCGGAATTCAACACGACGTTCAGCGCGTTGGTCGTGGAGACGTCCGCGCTGCTGTTAAAGAGGACGCTGTTGTCCGCGATCAGCGTCAGCGTCTGGTTGGCCGCCCCGTTGCCGGTGATGCCGCTCGACACGGTGAGGTCATCGGCGCCCGCGCCGGTCGCGTAGACGGTCACGTCGCCGTCGGCTGCAACCGGGCCGGTGAGATTGATGCTGCCGGTGTTGGTGATGGAGACCGTCCCGCCGCCGGTCTGGCTGATGCCGGTCACCGCCAGCGGCGCCGCCGTGTTGGTCAGCGCAATGGCACCGGAGGTCGTGTTCGTCGCGTTGAAGCTGCCCACCGTGTTGGCGTTGGTCAGCGTCGTGCCGCCCACGGAAGAGGTCGTCAGCAGGCCGCTGGAGCCAACGGTCCCGCTGCCGGAGATCGTCCCGCTGGAGGTGGCCGTGATCGCGCCGGAACCGCTGCTCACCGCGCCGTTCACCGCCAGGTTGTTGCCGCCACCGGTGTTGGCCAGGCTCACCGTGCCGGAACCGCCGGCCGTCACCGCCGCGCCGATCGTCTCGGCACCGCCGGTCGCCGTCAGGCTGACGTTGCCGTTGGTGCCCGTCGTGATCGCGCCGCTCGTCGTCAGGTTGCCGGTGTTGGCCACCGCGACGTTGCCGCCGCCGGTTTCGCTGATCCCCGTCACCGTCAAAGTTGCCGTCGTGTTGGTCAGCGCGATGTCGCCCGAGGTTGTGTTCGTCGCGTTAAAACTGGCCACCGTGTTCGTCCCGTTCAACGTCTGCCCGCCCACGGAACTGGTGGTCAGCAGCCCGCCGGTGGCCAGCATCCCGGTCTCCGTGATCGTCCCGCCCGAAACCAAATTGATCGGCCCCGAGGTGCTGCTCACCGCACTGTTGACCGCCAGCGTGTTGCTCCCGGTCGTCGTCAGGGCCACCGTGCCGGCGCCACCCGCCGTCACCGCCGCACCGGTCGTCAGCGTGCCCGTCGTCGCCTGCAGGCTGATGTTCCCGCCATCTGTCGTGAGTGCGCCGCTCGTGGCCAGATTGCCCGTGTTGGTCACCGCCACGTTGCCGCCGCCGGTCTGGCTGACGCCCGTCACGGTCAGCGGCGCGGCCGTATTGGTTAGGGCAATGGCACCACTGGTCGTGTTGGTCGCGTTGAAGCTCGTGGCGGAGTTGCCCGCATTCAAGGTCGTGCCGGTAGCAGAGTTGGTCGTCAGCAGCGCGCCGCTGACCCGGCCCGTGCCCGTCTGCGTCACGTTGCCCGCGGCGCCGGTGAGGTTGACGTTGCCCGTGCTTGTGACGTCACCGCCCGTGTTCTCAGTCACGTTGCGGGCCGCCGTGATGGAGACCACGCCCGCGTTGCCGTTGACCGCCCCGCTCAAGGTCACGTCATTGCCCGCGCCGGTTGCAGCCAGCGTCACGCCCGCACCCGCCACCGAGCCCGTGCCCGTCACCGCGAGCGCGCCGCCCGTGGCCGTCACGCTCGCCAGGCCGTTGTTCGTCGTCGTGGCCGCGCCAGTGACGTTCAGCGCACCGGCGTTGTTGTAGGTCAACGCACCATTGGTCGCGAAGGCGCCGAGGTTGGTCACCGTGTTCGCGTTGCCCAGGCTGGCCGTGCCGGCGGTGCTTCCCGTCAGGGAAGCGGCGTGGATGATCGTGGCGCCATTCTGCGTCACCGCGCCGGTGACGTTGGCCGCGGCGCCGATATTGACCGTGCCGGAGGCCGCCGTGAGGTTGGCGGTCTTGACCGTCGTGGCGCTCTGGATGTCGATCGCCGTGCCGGCGTTCGCGGAGGTAAAGGTGCCCAGGCCGAGATCGAGCGCGCCGCCGCCGCCGTTGATGGCTATAGTGTTGGTGCCGGCATCGACCGAGGCGCCGCTGCCGGTCGTGACGTTGCCGAGGGAAATCGCCGCGCTGGTCGTGCTGACCGCGCCGTTCACGGTCGTCAGCGACGGCGCCGTGGCCGTCAGGCCGCCCGCAAACAGGATCGTGTCCGTCCCAGCGTCGCCCAGTAGCAGCGTGCCCGTGTTCAGGAAAGTGGCCGCGTTGTCGACGGTGTTGCTGGCGCCCGTGAAGGAGAGGCTGTAGGCCTTGTTCGCCGTCGTGAGCGTCGTGATGTGGGTGTTGCCCTGGAAGGAGATCGTGCCCGTCGTGTCGCTCAAAGTCACCGCCCCCGGCGTGGTTGCGCCGATGGCGCCGCTGAAGGTCGTGCCGCCGCTGTTGGTGATGGTCAGCGTCGAGACGTCGTCGGCGCCGGTGCCGCTGATCGCCCCGCCCGTGCCCGCGTTCAACCCGAGGTTGAAGCCGCCGCCGCTCACGGCGGCAAGATTGAGCCCGGCGCCCGCCGCGCTGCCTCCGTTGTTGGAGGTATCGAGGATCGAGTTGCCCGCCAGGGTGACCGCACCCAGCGTCAGGGTCTGCCCGCCGGTGCGCACCTGGCCATCGACCGTGGTGGTCGAGGCCGTCGAAACCAGCCCGCCCGTGAAGGTGAGCACGTCGGCCGGGTTGTTGCCCAGGATCACGCCGCCGGTGTTGCTGAAAGTGACCGCGTTGGTGATCGTGGCCCCGCCGTTGAGGACCACCGAGTAGGCCTGGGCCGCGGTGCTCAGGTTCGTCGCCGTGAGGGCGCCGTTGAAGGTGATCGCGCCGCCGGCGTTGGGCAGCGTCACGGTCGTGGCACTGAAGGCCCCGTTGAAGGTGGCGCTGCCGGCCTGGCTCAGGATAAAGGCGCCCAAGGCGGCGCCTCCGCCCACATCGCCGCCGGCGGTGACGGCGCCCGTGCCGGCGTTCAGCGTGAGCCCTTCCACCCCCGCCAAGGTGGCATTCACGGTCGTGGCCGACGTGTTGAAATTGATATCCGCCCCGGCGCCCGCCCCGGCATTCGTGGTATCGACCAACACCCCGGCCCCGAGCGTGACCGGGCCCGTGAAGTCGACCTGTCCACTCCGCGTGATCACGTTGGTTCCGTTCAGCTGGATGGCCGATCCGGTGACACTGATCGCGCCCAGCGCCGTGCCCGAGCCCACGTTCTGGGCAAAAGCCACGGTGCCCGTGGGCGCGGTGGCGCTCACCGTGAGCGTCTGGACGCCCGCCGCGGTCGCATCGATCGTGCCGTTGAAATTGATGTTGCCCGTCGGGTCCGTGAAGGTCGTGTTGCCCGCCAGGATGAGGTTGCCCCAGTTCTGGGTGTTGCCGTCCGTGTGGATGGCGCCTGCGACCGTGGCATTGTCACCCGTCGTGACGGTGATGCTCTTGAATGGCGTGGTGCTGCCGACGCCTCCGAGCAGGGCGACGTGACCGGTGAGGCCGGTGTCGAAGGACAGCGCATGCCCGCCACTGGTGTTATCGTTGAGGGCACCGTTGAACGTCAGGCCGCCCGCGCCGGTGAAATTGACGTCGCTGCCAACCGTGACCGTGCTGTTGAAGGCCGTCGTGTTGCCCCCGGCGGCAAACGTGAGCGTGCCGCCGTTGTTCAGCGTGACCGCGCCATCGAAGGTCGTGGTGCCGGTCAAGGTGACGTTATTGCTGAAAGTCAGCGCGCCGTTGAACGTGCCGCTGAGATTGCCGCTGGCGGCAACGGTGGCGCCGCCGCCCGCCGTGAAGCCACCTGTCGCGGTGAAATTGCTCAGCGCGACCGCTCCCGGGGTCGTAATGTCAACCGCCCCCGCGGTGGTGCCGCTCAGAGTGATTCCGTCGGTCTCATTCAGATAGCTGTCTCCGGCCCCGACACCCTTGTTGAAGTTGATCGTGCCGACCGTGGTCTGCAGCCGCCCACCGGACGTGCCGACCGCCCCCAGTCCGTTGAGATTCAGCGTGCTGGCGGTGACCAGTCCGGATCCGGTCAGCGCGCCGGAGTTGTTGAAGGTGACCGTCGGGCTCGTGACCGCCCCGGTCAGGGTGAGTGTGCCCGAACTCAGCGCCACGCTGCTGCCGGTGCCGTTGGCCACCAGGGCGGCACCGCCGACCTCGAGGGCGTCGTCGGTCGAGTTAGCCGTGTTGCGCGAGCTGATCGAAACCGCGGCATTGTTGCCGGCCGCGGTGCCGCCCAGCGTCACGCCGCCGTCGAGCTTGTTGGTCACCGTGACATCCGCCCCGCCGGTCGTCGCCAACAGCAGGGTCGGTGTCGCCGTGTTAACGCCGCCGATGTCGCCGCTGCCGTTCAAGGCTATCTGCGAGCCAGCGCTCACGAGGCCCGTGCCGCTCTGCGTGCCGGAGTTGGTCAGGGTCACCGTCGGGCTCGTGATTCCGCCGGTCAAAGTAAGCGCGCTGGAGGTCAGCGCGACGCTGCTGCCCGCGCCGTTGGCCACCAGGTTGCCCGCGCCGATGCTCAACGCGTCATCGGCACTGCCGGCCGTATTGCTGGACGTGATGTATACGACCGCATTGTTCCCGGCTGCGGTGCCGCTGACGGTCAGGCCGCCGTTGAGTGTGTTAGCCACCGCAACATCCGCCCCGCCCGTCGTCGCCAGTAGCAGGACCGGCGTCGCCGTGTTAACGCCGCCGATGTCGCCGCTGCCGTTCAAGGTTAGCTGCGCGCTGGCGCTTACGAGGCCCGCGCCGCTCTGCGCGCCGGAGTTGGTCAGGGTCACCGTCGGGCTCGTGATTCCACCGGTCAGAGCCAAAGCCCCGGAGGTCAGCGCGACGCTGCTGCCCGTGCCGTTGGCCGCGAGGCCCGCTCCGCCGACCGTCAGCGCATCATCGAGCGTATTGGCGGTGTTGCGGGAGGTGATCGAGACGGCGGCGCCATTGCCGGCCGCCGTGCCGCTGACCGTCGCACCGCCGTCGAGCTGGTTGACCAGAGTGACTGACGCGCCCGCCGTGGTCGCAAGGCTGATGAGGGGCGTTTTGGTGTTCAGCGAACCCACATTGCCGCTGCCAGTCAGGTTCAGCTGCGTGCCCGCAGTCACCAGGCCCGAACCGGTTACTGCACCGGAATTGTTGAAGGTGACCGTGCCGCCCGTGAGCGCATTGCCGCCAAGGCCGAAGGTCGTGGTGTTGAAGGTCAGAGTGTTGGATCCGTCGTTGAGCGCACTGGCGAGCGTGATCGCCCCCGCGGAGAACTTGCCGTCGCCGTTCAGCGCCGTGGTGGTAAGCGACAGCGCGTTGGCGCCGTTGTCCACGAAGACGCCGCCCGAGGCCTTGTTCAGGGTCAGCGACGGGGTGTTGATCGTGATCGAGTTGCCGGTGGTCCCGACGTTGCCGGTGCCGTTCAGCGCCAGGGCCACCGACGCGGCGAGGCTCTTCGATCCGGTCAGGTCTCCGCCCAGATTGAGGGTGATCGACGGGCTGGTGATGTCGCCAAGCAGGTTAAGGGATGTGCCCGTGAGGGTGACCGACGTGCCCGTGGTCAGGTTGCCTGAGCCGATGACCAGACGGTCATTGGCGGTGTTGGCCGTATTGTTGGAAGTGACGTTCAGGTTGGCCAGGCCGGCCGCCGAGCCGCCGCTGACGGTCACGCCGCCATTATGAAGATTGGTGACCGTGACGTCCACTCCGCCCGTGGTTCCCAGGCTGAGAGCCGGGGTAGATGTGGTGAGCCCGCCTACCGTGCCGCTGCCGTTCAGGTTAACCTGCGTGCCCGCCGCCACCACGCCCGTGCCGGTCACGGCGCCGGTGTTATTGAGCGTTGTGGCGCTGGTCGTCGTGACGTTGCCATTCACGGCGACCCCGGCGGCAGTCACAGTAAACGTGTTCGCATTGATGGCCGGCAGCGTCACCGATGAAGTCGTCGACAGGATAAAGGCAGCCAGCGGATTGGTCGAGCCCACTGCACCGGTCAGGGTGATGACGCCGCTGCCGGCACCTACCGTCAGGGCCTCGGCTGTCGCCGTCGCGGAATCAACCGTTGAGCCAAAGGTGACGTTGCTGTTGGTGGTCGACAGGGTCGTGCCGTTGCCGATGGCCACCGCGCCGGTGTAGGATTGGGTCCCGGACGTGGTGATCGTGTCGGTGTTGATGGTCGTCGCGCCGGACACGCTCAGCGTGGTCAGGCCGGTGACGGAATCGTTGGCGGCGTCGCCGAAAACCGCACCACCCGTGATCGCAAGGCTGTCCGCCGTGCCGGTGACCGCGCCGTTGAAAGTCGCCGTCGTCGCTTTGAGCGCCACGTCCGAGCCCAAGGCCACCGGGCCGTAGGCCTGGGCGGCACCAGTGCTGTCGATGGTGCCGTTGAGGGTCGTCGTCGACGGCGCCGTGGCGGCGAGGCCGCCGCTGTAGGTCTGGGTGCCGGCGGCCTGGCCGAGCAGCAGCGTGCCCGTGTTGGCGAAAGTCACCGCATTGGTGATCGTGCCGCCGTTGGCGGTGAGCGAGAGATTCTGGCTCGTGGCCGAGGTCGCGAGGCTGGCCACCGTGACCGCGCTGCTCAGGTTGATCGTGCTGCCATTGACGCCCGCGAGCGTCAGCGTGGAGCCGCCGCCATCGGTGATGGTGTTGGAGATATTCAGCACGTCAGTGCCGGCGACCGTATCGATGGTCTGCGCCGCGCCGGCGAGCGTGACGGCACCCGACTGGGTCGATGTGCCTGAGCCGCGAAGGGTGGATCCGTTGTTCAGGGTCACGCCGACGGCATTGGTTGCGCCCGTCAGCTGGAACACGGCGCCGTTGCCGACGCTGACGCCGGAACTGGCGGCCAAGGTGCCAGAACCCGACAACTCCAAGGTGCCGCCGCTGATCGTGGTCGCGCCGGTGTAGGTATTCGCGCCGGTCAGCGTCACGGTGCCGCCGGTGGTCTTGGTGAGGCCGACGGCCCCTGTGGCGCCCGCGAGCACGGCGCTCGACGTGCCAGCCTGCATGTCAAAGGTGCTCGTGCTCGTCAGCGTGCCGTTCTGGATGGTGCCGCCCGTCAGCTGGACGCCCGCGACCGTGTCGCCGTTTCCGCCGAGATCGAGCGTGCCGCCGCTCACGACGAGCGAACTGGTGTTGGCGAGGGTGCCCGTTGCGTTGCCCAACGTCAGCGTGCCGGCGCTGAGCGTCGTCGAGCCGGTGTAGAGGGTCTGGCCGGTCAGCGTCAGGCCGCCGGCCCCGACCTTGTTCAGGGAACCGCTAGTCGCCGTGCCAGCCCCCGTCATGGTCAGGGTGTTGGTCGTAACATCGAGCGACGAGGTGGTTGCTGTCGTCAGCGTAAAGTTGCGGTCGGTCGAGGCCGTCGCGCCGGTGTATTGCAGCGTGCCGCCGCCCAGCACCAGATTCGCGGCGGCGTTGGTGGCCGCGCCGAGATTCCCGGCCGTGCCGCCGTCGCCGATGGTCGCCACGCTCAAGGTGCCGGCATTGATGGTCGTCGCGCCGGTGTAGGTGTTGGCGCCGGAGAGGATCGTCGTGCCGCCAGTGGTCTTGGTGAGACCCACGGCGCCCGCGAGCACGGCGCTGGTCGAGCCGGCCTGCATATCAAAGTCCGATGTGCTGGTCAGCGTGCCGTTCTGGATCGTGCCACCGGTCTGCTGGACCGCGGCCACCGTGTCACTGTTGCCGCCGAGGTCGAGCGTGCCGCCGCTCACGACGAGCGAGCTGGCGTTGGCGAGGGTGTTGGTCGCATTGCCGAGGGTCAGGGTGCCGGCTCCGACCGTGGTGGTCCCGGTGTAAAGGTTGGCGTTTGAAAGGGTCCACGAACCGGCCCCGCCCTTCGTGAGGCTGGTCGCGCCGGTATTGTCGCCCACCACCGCCGCCAAGGTGTTCGCCCCGGCGCTCGAGCCGGTCAGCGTCAGTGTCCGCGCATTGGTGCCACTGAAGGCGATACTGCCCGCATTCGACAGCGTCAGGGCGCCGGAGCCCGAGGCGTCAATCGTCCCGCCGTTGTTGGTGAGGGTGAACAGCCGGTCCGTGCTTTCCCCGCCGCCCGTGTATTGCAGCGTGCCGCCGTCGAGAACGAGGTTCGCCGCGGCATTGGTGGCCTGGCCCAGGTTGCCGGCCGCGCCGCCGTTGCCGATGGTCGCCACGCTGAGGGTGCCGGCGCTGATCGTCGTCACGCCGGCGTAGGTGTTCGTGCCGGAAAAAGAAACCGTGCCGGCGCCCGATTTCGTGAGGGCGCCGCTGCCGGAAATGACGCCGGAGAACAGGGCGTTGTTGCCCTGGGAATTCAGGGTCAGAATCGAGGATGAATTGATGGCGACGTTGTTGGCGACGCCCGCCGAGAGATCGGCCACAATGTCCACTTCACCGGCGTTGCCGGACTGAGTCAGGGTCCCGGTGCCCAGGGCGTTCACGTTGCCAAGTTGCAAACGGGGATTGGAGACTCCGGCGGAGGTCGTCAACGTGGCGCCGCCGGCAAAGGTGTTGTTGCCGGCCAAGGTGAGTCCCCGGCCACTGCCGTCGCTCGTGAGGTTGAGGGCCCCGGCACCCGAGATAATGCCATTGAGCGTAATGTCCTGGCCACCGCCAAAGGGGACCGAGACGGTCAGGGTGCCGGTATTCAGGTTGATCGCGTTCGCCAGGGTGATGGCGGCGGCACCGCCACCCTGCAGTGTCGGGGTATTATCAACCGTCAGGGTGCCCGAGCCCAACGCACTGTTGTCGGCCACCACCAGCGTCCCGGCCGACAGGGACGTGCCGCCCGTGTAGGTGTTGGCTTGGGAAAGGGTCAGCGTGCCGGTGCCGGTCATGGCCAGGCCGCCAGAGCCGGAGAAGACGCCGGACTGCGTGGCCGCGCCGGAATTGTTGATGGTCAGCAAGCCGGCCCCGGTGTTGGTCGCCCCGAGCGACATGGTGGCCGCGTTGAGGGTCAGGGCCGCATTGTTGGTGTCGATGGCGAATCCGGTGGAGGTGATCGCGTTGGCCGCGGTGATGGACACCGTGTTGCCCGTGTTGCCGCCGGCGGAACCGAACGCCACGCTGGCGTTGAAAATGACGTCATGGGCGGCGGTCAGCGTGTAACTGGCGTTGCTGGTCAGGCTGCCGGCCAGGACAAAAAAATCGGCGGCGCCGGATGCGTCGAAGGGGTTCGTGGTGTCCTCCGTTGCGCCGTTGGCCGGATCGACCCCGACATACAGATCATTCGGATCGAGCAGCAGGCTGCCGGTGTGTCCGCTGGTTGAGCCCAAGTTCACGGTCCCGGCGAAGGTCAGGTTTTGCTTGCCGGAAATCTCGGCATTGCCGCCGTCACCGCCGGCCGGACCGCCCTGGGCGGACAGGCTGCCGAAGAAGCGCGTGGCCTCGTCGGACCAGACGACCACCTTGCCGCCGTTGCCTGCAGTCGTGGCGTCGGCGTTGAGCGTGATGCCCGAACCGACGTAGGTTTGGGTGGCGTTGCGGACGTCAGGATTGGCGCCGTGCAGGTCACCGCCGACCAGGATCGTGCCGCCGCCGGCCGGGCCGGAAGCGTCGATCCGGGCGTTGCCGGTCAGGCCGACGTTCTCTCCGGTGATCTCGATGTGGCCGCCAGTCTCGCCGGCCGCCGGGGAGGATGCATCGATCGTCCCGCTTACGAGGACATCGCCCCGGCCCTGCCCTTGCACCTTCACATCGCGGGCGGCCAAGCGGCCGTCCTGCGTGATGGCGATGGAATAGATGTCGCCGGCGGCCAGGATCGCCGAGCCGCGGCCGGCATCGATCGTGCCGGAATTGGCGACACCAGTGCCACTGGCGGTGGATGCCGTCGCCGTGTGCCCGGTATCAACGTAGACGCTGCTGCCGTTTTGTCCGATCAGGACCTGATCGCCGGACGCCAGCCCGATAAACCCGTTGGGCGAAACGATCGTCCCGGTGTTCGCGACGGACCGGCCGACCAGCGCAATCATGTCGCCGCGGATCGAGCCGGCGTTGCTCACGGTGCCGGTGAGGCCGGTGAAGCGGTTCAGGCCGGCGAGGAAATCCTCCTTGGCCATCGCGCCGCCGACGGCGTAGAGGCCGCCGACGTTGACCACCGCCGACTGGCCGAAATACACGCCCGCCGGATTGACGAGGTAGACCTGGCCGTTGGCCAGCAGCGAGCCGTTGATCTGCGAAGGCGTGAGGTTGCCGATCAGGTTGAGCACCCGGGACGCGGCGCCCGGCTGGATAAACTGCACCGTCTGCCCGGCGCCCACATCAAACGAGCCCCAGTGAAGGACGCTGTTGTTACCGGCCGTGATCGTGGTGGAGTTCACCCCGCCCGCGATCGTCGCCTGCCCCGCCACCACCGTGCCACCCGTGGGCAGCTGGGCATGCAAGGCGACGGCACCCAATCCCAGCGCCAGCGCGAGGCCGCGGCGCGCCCAATGGGCGGGCCGAAGCGCGAGGCGCGAGCGGTTGGGACTGCGATGGGTCATGGGCCGAAAACGAGCGTGATTCAATCAGGCGTCACCAGGAGAAGCTGGAGGACAGATACACGTGCGTCTGTCCCGCGGGGACCACGAGCTGTTGCGCGGCCACCAGCGTATCGTCCCGCAGCTCGGTCAGCGCCATGCCGACGTCGCAGCGGAGGGAGAAGTTCTGCTTCACCACGAGTTCCATGCCGACGCCCGCGCCCGAGATGTTGAGGGTGCGGTCGGTCAGTGACACGACGGTCGGCGGCAGCTGGCCAGTAGCGAGCGGCGCCGGGGTGACCTGCCGGTAGGCGAAGTCATAGAAGCCGCGGAAGATCAAGTCCCAGTCGGGATTTTGCCGCGACTTGGTCGGACGCCACTTGAACGGCTGGTGGAAAAACGTCCCGGTCTCGCCGGGCTGGAGCACGCGGGGGACGTGAAAGGCATACTCGAAGGAGCTTACGACAAACTCGTCGGCGGACAGGATCGATTCCGGATAGCCGCGGACGGAGAGCGCACCGCCGATCGGTTCCTGCTCCTGGGGAATCAGCCGGCTGCCCGTGATCAGTTTGCGCCCCCGCACGCTGAGCGAGACCTCGTTGGCCATGAACCGCGCCTTGTCGAAACCGAGGAACAGCGGGTCAAGGTAGAGGGAGCCGGTGACACTCCCGCGCAGCGAGGCCCAGTCGGAGTCGGCCGAGATGCGGCCGAGGGCGGAGATGCCGTTGCTCGAGTTCAGGTTGGCCATGTTGCCGACCGTCTTGTCGAAGCGGAGGCTGCTGGAGAGCTTCCACCAGTTGCCGTCGCGACTGAGGGTCTCGCTGAAGAACGGGACCAGGAAATTCGAGAAGCCGCTCACGAGCGGGGTCGAGTTGATCTCGCTCTGGATCTGGTAGTGGTCGTAGTTCGCCCCGAGCGCGGTCACCAGCTGCCAGTCCCGCGGCAGCGCCAGGACGTTCGTGAGCTCAATGCCGCCGATCCAGTTCTTGCCGGCGAAGCGCAGGTTTTGCAGGGCGGCATCGCCCGCGAGGAAGTCGCCGTAGGAGCCGTAGACGCGCGCGAGCAGCTTGGCGGGCTTGAAGACCGGGATCCGGTAGGAGAGAAAGGAGCCGTAGGTCTTGAAGTTGGGCGTGCTGATCGCGTCGACATTCAGGACGTCGTCATGGTTGGTCAGCTGGTTGTCCTGATAGCCCAGACGGCCGCGCCAGACGCCGGTGGACTCGGTGCCGAAATTGGTGACCTGGCTGAAGACCTGCCAGGCCTTGGTCTCGTTGACCAGCAGGTCGAGCACGACCTTGCCCGGGTCGCCGGCGGACGCGATCGATGCCTCTACGAGCCGGCCCGGATGCAGGCTCAGGCCGTGCAGGTAATCGTTGAGCAGGTCCTCGCGGAACAGGCTGCCGGGCTGCAACGGGGAATTGCTGATCAGGCGGTGGTGCTTGGGATTGTTGACGGAGAACTGCGGCTTGAACCGCTTGCCCCTGGCCAGTGTGCGCACCTCGGCGATCTGACTGGCCCAGACCACCAGGCGGACCGTGTGGTCGTCCGCCGGCCGGTGGTCGATGATCGTGCCGCCCGAGGATTCCAAATCCGAGTAGGCCACCCACACGCCGTATATCCCGCGGTCGTTATACCACCGCACCACCTGCTGCGCCACGCCGCGCAATGCGTCGCTGTCGAAACGACTGCCTTCGGGAATGGCGTTCAGGTTCAGGTTTTCCGCACCCTTCGCGCCCGCGGCCCGGAAAACATTGCCGTCGTGCGCGGCCGGGACGGTCAGCGCCTTGAGTTGATCCAACGGCGGCAGACCCGGATTCTCCAAGCCGTAGCGAAACTCGAAGCGATCCACCGGCACGCCTGCATCAAGCGGCGCAGCGGCCGGCGCCGAATCCTGGGCAAGCCCCGATACAAACAGTGCGCCAAGCGGGAGAAGGCACGTGGCCAAGTCGCGACCCAACAAGCCCAGACCGTGCAACGACCTAGCCGCAACGCGAGCCCGTGGCATCAGCTGACGCGTCAATGAAGCACCCAGTCGTCGCCATAAGCGTCGAGCAGGCTCCACCCCGCGGTATTTTAAGCCAGATAGCATACGGTGACACCCCCACGATTGGGGTGGAAAGAAACCTGTAAATTGCCCTAGGCGTCAACAAGTTAATGCAAATCTGATGCTCTAGGATTACACCCTAGTCGTATGGCCTTAACCAAGGTGCGGGGTAATAAATTCATACCCTCCGCCCACTTAAACCGCCGGCCCCGGGATCAGGATTTGTCGGAACCGAACAGCCGGCTGAAAAAACCGGGTCGCGAACCTGGCCGGAATCGCACGAGCCACTTGGCGGCGGCCTCGCGGTTGGCCTTGGCCGACTGCCCGTTCAGGCAGGAAACCTCCGGAACCTGGCCGTGGGCCAGGGAGGCCAGAATGGCGGTGTCATTGGTCGTAGCTTCCGCGTCCAGCTGATAGGGAATGTCCGTGACCAACGGCAACTCGGACGGCAGCGCGCGCAAGAGGAAGAAATCCGCCGGCCCGGGCTCACCCACGATCACATCGAGCCAGGTCCCACTGGTCGGGAGCAGACCGAACATGGGCACGGCGGGATCAAGCTGGGTGGCGAGGAAGGAGATCCAGGCGTTGAGGGATTCGGCCGGCGCAGCCCCGGGGATCTGCGGCAGCCGCAGGCAGCGGGACATCGCGTGTTTTTCATCCTGACACCACTCGAGGGTGCCCGGGGTGAACATCGCGAAGTTCCTCCGGAGATGGTGCAGGATCCGGCGCAGGGCCACCGGCTCCTTGGAAAAATGCGCCGCCCACGCCGGCACGCCCAGACCGGCGGTGGTGGAAACGCGCGCCGCATCCGGCACCCTCGCCTGCAACATCTTCTCGACGCCCTTGATGTGGGCGATGACGACACTCGCCGAAGTGGTGCTGCGGCATTTGGCCTTCACGTCCTCCATCGCGGGGAGCAGTTCTCCCGCCAGCCAGCTGAACGACCGCGTCACGCAGTGGGCGACCGTGATCATCGGATAGAGCGCCCGGCCCTTGCCGTCCTGCGACGACCAGATGAGTCCGGTCAGGCTCTCGTTGAGGCGGCGCCAGTGGATGACATGGTCGAATCCCGGCATGACCTTGTCCGCGCCGGCCTTCTCCCACGCCGCGTGCTCGATCTGGTGGGCGATGCCGCCGTAAAGAATGCTCCGCGCCTCGACGAGCGAGGAGGTGACCAGGCCGATGTCGTCGAGATGGTCGTTCCAGCCGGGATGTTTGCCGAAGGCCCCGAGAAACACGCGGGCCTGGGTGGAAACACCCTTCCAGTCCTCGTTCAGGAAAAATTTCGGGAAATCGTTCATGGCAGGATCGCCGGCGGCCGCTCCGACAAATCACCGCGGGAGCAAACCGGCGGCGATTTTTTCGGCAGCACTGAGGGCATGGGAAGCGTGGTTGTCTGCTGGGGTTCGGGTCTACCGGCCGGCCGGCGGCCACTGGTCCAACCCCGGCAGGGGCTGGTCAAGGGCGATGGTCACCGCCATCACCAGATCGGGGCCGCGGTTGTTCAGGTGGACGATCGCGTCCCATTCCTTGCCATCCGCCCGCCGCACGCCGCCCTGCTGGAGGAGGCGCAGCACACCCCAGCCGGCCCCGGGCTCGATCGCGGCATCGGCGACGCTTTTCGGGCCGACCGTGGTGAAGAACTCGAGGCGGGACAACGGGGCCGCGAGGCTGAATTTGTCGAGGACCACGTTCTCCGGCAGGCCCTGCAGCGGATAGCCGTGGTCACCCACGCGCATGGATTTGAAAACGCGCAGGATCGACTGCTTGGCGCCGCCGGACCCGAGCGCCCGCTGGACCGCGGCCTCCTGGTTTTGGTCGCTCGGCAGGACCAGCTTGACCGTCAGCGGAGCCCCGTCCGCCCCCACGAGCGGGGCGGCGAAGGCCGCCATCTGGTCCAGCTTCTTGTAACGGGCCTCGAGGCTCCGTCTCGCCTCGGCCGGCACCTCGGCCGCCATCGAATCGGCGTGCGCCTTGCCGAGCAGGGCCACGGTGGCCTTGAGCTGTTCCGGCGTCAGCGCGGGCCCGGAGCCGAGCGGGTAGCCAAGGTTTTCCGGGAAGGTGGCGTCGAGCTCGTGGCGGTAGGCCGCGATCGTCGCGTCTGCGCCCTGCGTCGCGGCCACCTCTGCCAGCACGCGCATGCTGTTGATGAATTCCTGCCGCAACGCCCCGGTGTATTTGGAAGCTTTTTCCCGCGCCGCCGCGAGGGTCCCCGCCTGTTGGCCGAGCGTGGCGCCAAGCCGGCCCAGCAGCGAGGCACCGTCCTGATTCGGCGCCATGATCTGCATGACCTCCGCGAAGGCGGAAGCGCGCAGGGTGTAGGCCGCCGTGCCGTTTTCAGAGAAGAGCGTGGACACGTCCAGTTCGGCGAGTTGCGCCTCGTCCGAAGCCGACATCAGCTGGCCCAGCTGGGTGTTGACCTGGGCCTCGAGGGCGGTCACGCGGCGGTCGATGTCGCGATAGAGGGTGAATTCGCTCGCCGGGCCGGTGGTGGCCGCCGCGGCCGCATCCGCCGCGGGTTTCTGGCTCAGCAACGCGGTGCGGAGGAGCTGCGAGGCCTGGGCCGACTCGCCGCGCACCCGCGCGACCACGGCCCGGTAACTGCCATCAAGCGTTACATCGTCCTTCACGCCGGTCTTGTTCTTGAGGTCGGTAACCAGTTTGTCCAGGACCGCGCGCCGGGCCGACAGGTCGCTCCAGGCCGCCAGGACGTCGTCCTTCCAGCCCGCATTGGACCGCGACTGGCTCACGGCCCGCATGAAGGATTTTTCCGCTTCGTTATAGCGCACCACCATCTGGCGCCCGGTCTGGATGGCCTGGATGGCGTCGCGCTGCGTGCCTTGCGCGGCCTGCATCGAGCGGTCCAGCGCGTCCAGGCCGCGGACCAGCGGCTGGTTTTCGCGCAGGCTCAGGCCGCGGGAGAGCCAGGGCGCGGGCCAGAGCCCGCGGCCGGCGCCGCCGCGGAAATAGGTCCAGTCGTGGATCTGCATCAGCTTCGTCTGCACCGCCTGGCCGTCGGCCACGCCGGTCAGCGACGGGCCGAACAGCGGCACGAAGAAATCCTCCGGCGGATAATCCGCGCTGAAGCCGGGCAGGCCCTTGAGGTGGATCGCCCCCTCGAGGCGGACGAGCGCCGCCAGGCGTTCGGAGTCCGCGCTGCTCCAGCCGGTCGCATTGATCAGCCGGTCGCGGTTGGCCTCGACGATCGGCGCGATCACGCTGGCCTCGAACAACACGCGCTGCGCCTCGCGGCGGCGCGGGTTGGCTCTCATCGCGAGGGACTCGATCGGCTTGTAGATCCACGGTATCTGCAGGTCGGCGCCGGCCAACTGCTGCAGCTTCTCGTGAAACTGCATGATCGGCATCTCCTGGTTGACGTCGAGCTGCACGACGTCGTTGCCCGTATACTCGAGGCGGTTGTTGACGATCGGCCGCCAGCGGGCGCCCGACCAGTTCTCCGCCTTGGCGCCCGCGCGCCAGTAGACGAGCTCGCTGCCGACGCTGGACTTGAGCGCGCGGTAGCCCAGGAAACTCACTCCGAGCACCGCGAGGGCGCCGACCGCGACGACCGAGCCGAGGACCCGCTGCCGGTTCTTGAGCAGCTGGGTGGTGTTCGTCGCGCGGGTGACGAGGCCCTTTTCCTTGAAAACCTTCTGGAGAAACAGGTCCTTGAGGAAATACGAGCGCTCGCGTTCCCACGCCTTGCTGGCGGGCAGCTGCTCCTCGGTGAGGCCCAGCGCCGCCGCGAGCTCGGTGTCCAGTTCCTTGCCCTCGGTGAGAGCGGAGGTGAAATAGATGCCGCGCAGGAACAGCGGCTTGTCCGTCTGGCCGCCGGCGACGAAGATCGTCTCGAGGTATTTGCGCAGCCGCGGCGCCAAGGCGCCGATGCTCGACGACAGTGCGAAGAGCGCGTCGACCTCGTCGGCGCGGCGCTTGCCGACGTCGGTCGGCATGGGATCCTTGAGCATGCCCAGCCGGCGGCGGCCGATGCGCTGCACGACCTCGGCCAGGTGCCGGTTCACCGCCTCCATCTGGAAAGGGGTGTCGAGCGAGTTGGGATTGGACCAGCCGGTCATCTGGTCCTGGAGCTGCGGGTCCTTCACGCCGCTGAAGAATTCGCGGAAGCCGACGATCTTGTCGCACTTCGTGATCAGGACGAAGACCGGGAAGCGGACGTCGAGCACACGCTGGATCGTATTGAGCTGGCGGGCGATCTTCCCCGCCTTGGCCGCGATCTCGTCCATCGAGTCCTTGATCAGGCTCTCGGACGGGATCACGAGCAGCAGGCCGTTGATCGGGCAGTTGGGCCGCGTCTTGCGCAGCAGGCCGAGGAACTCGGTCCATTCCGTCGTCGAGCCCGGGGGCGCCTCCTGGAAGAGCAGCTTGCCGGCGGTGTCGATGAGCACGGCGTAGTTCGTGAACCACCAGTGCATGTTGATCGTGCCGCCCGCGCCCTGCATCTCGTCCTGCAGGCCCGGAGGGAAACCGACCTTGCAGCGGCGCACGGCCTCCGTCTTGCCGGAGCCGGGTTCGCCGCAGACGATATACCACGGCAGCGAATAGAGGTCCTTGCCCACCGCCTGGAATTTCTCGAGGCCGCGCGAGAAGTTCTCCCGCAGCCGGTCGAGGGTCGCGAGCATGGCCGGGTCGTGGATCGCGGACGGCGCCCCCGAGGAGTGCGCGGCGAGCTGGGCACTCATCGTGCGCGTGCGCTGGCGGCCGGTCCACTTCAGGTAGAACTGCCAGAGGAGGATGGCGGCGACGATCACCGCCAGGCCGACGGCCGCGATGACGAACACGCGCCGGTCGATGATGGCCGCGACGGCCAGCACGGCGATGGCGCAGAGCGCCGCCATCACGATCTTCATGTTCCGGGGAATCTGCTGGAATTGGTCGATCATGGCGCCGGGTCAGGGTTGCGGGGTGGTTTTGGCGGGATCGTGCGCGACGATCTGGTCGAGCGACTGGTTCAGCTCCGACGAAGCGCTGTGGAAGGTGAAGATGTTGACCGCCACCACCACGAGCAGCAGGCCGCCCAGGATGATGAGCAGCGGCACGAGGCTGGCCGCCATCGGCATCGGCAGGTTGGCCGTGTTCGTGTGCTGGTAGGACGCCGGGGTGATGAAAGCGGACTCGTCGGCGTCGACGTAGGCCTTCACGCGCGGCGCGATCTCCTGCATCTTCTTCCGCAGGAACTCGGGCGAGCCGCCGCTGCCGCCGGTGAACCCGAGGCCGATGCAGATGTAGAAGATCGCGAGGCGCTCGTCGGCGGTCTCCTTCGTGTCCTGCAAGGTCTCGTCGAGCAGCGTGAAGAACTTCTCGTCCCCCGCGTGCTCGTTGCGGCCGAAGGCCAGCCGGTTGTTGTTCCACTTGGCGGCGAAGGGCAGCGCGCTTTCCGCGATCATGGAGTCGGCGAAGAACATGAGCGGCAGCTCGACCTTGCGGTATTGCTCGCCCAGCGCGATGTCGCCGCGGGCGGTGCGGGCCATCACCTCGAAGTGCTCCTCGATCTCGGTGCGGGCCTGGGCGTATTCGATGGTCGAGCCGGAGCCGCGGTTGATGCGGCCGATGCGGTTGAGGCGGCAGACCGCCTGGAAGAGCGGGTCGCAGTGATTGAGCAGGCTGGCGGACACGGCGGGGGGATTTTAAGGGTGAAGTGGGCGGGAAAAAACGGGACGCAGGAGAACTGCTTCGCGAGAAAAAGGGCGCACCCGGCGGCGGCCTATTCGCGGCTGGCGCCGCGCATGAGATCCTCGGCGTATTTGACGACCGCCGCCTGGACGTCGTCCTCGATCACGGTCTCGGTGATCTCGGCCGCGAGTTCCGTGTGCTTCTTCCAATAGAGGGCGTCGCTCTTGCCGCCGCCTTCCGCGCGGACGACCTCGCGGACCGCATCGGGCGTGTATTTTTGCTGGTAACGCCGGGCAAAATTCTTTCCCGCCGGTCCGAGGCCGGCCAACAGGCCCGCGATCAGCTGGCGGCTCGCCTCGAGCTGCTTCTGCACCTGAGCCAGCGCCGCGCCATCGCCCGCCAGCGTGCGCCGCGTCACCGTCCGCAGGTCGCCCTGCGCGGCATCGCGGCGGATCGTCGACTTGGGGGCGGCGTTGCGCCAGACGTTCCACGCGAGTTGGTCCAGCGCCAGCATCGCCTCGGCATACGCGGCAAAGGCCTTCCCGAGCTGCTGGGTGTCGATCGAGTCCTCGGCGTCCAGCTTGAGCTTCGCGCGCACCGCGTTCAGCGCCTCGCCCTCGAGGGGCGACGTGGTGGGGAGCACGAGACCCAGGGCCGCGAGCTGCCGTTTGACGTCCTCGCGTTGCTCACCCGTCAGCTGCGGGACGAGCTGCAGGAAGGACTTGATGACATCGTCCGGAGTCTGCCGCGCCACCGAGGCGGGCATGGTCACCGTGGCCGCGGCCATCTCCCACTCCGGGAGCTTTTGCACGAGCGCGTAAAGGTGGGGGCCGCGCTTGGCGGCGGGAATCAGCTGCAGGGCCCGGTGCAATTCCTCCTCCAGCAGAACCTGGCGCTGCTCGGGGGTTTCGGACGCCAGATTGGCCTGCAGATACTTCAGCTGCGTGACCAAAGTCGATGCCCAGGTCGCGAGTTCAGCGGAGGCCACTTCAGTGGGAGAGGCGGGCGGCATGCGGGTTTACCATGTAAGGTATCTCTGGTCGCGCACAAGCACTAAGAGCTTGTAGCGCTCCTTGAAACCGGGCGGCGCATCGAAGGCCGGGCGAATGCCCACGTCGCTGAAACCCTCCGTAACCTTCTTGGCGCCGATCTCACCCGAGGCCTCCACTTTCTGGGCCTCGGCGAAGTCGATGCCGGGCGGGGACAGGGCCGACCCGCCGGCCACATAGAACTGTCTAGCCGCGTCGTCATACAGGTAAATGGAGACATTGCCCGTCAGGTTGAAAAACCCACCGGTCGCCACTCCCTCGTCCACGGGAGCGAACCACAGGCGGGCATCAGCCCTCCCCCCTCCCGCCTTGCCATCATCGACATACTTCCGTCTGGACGCCACCCCAGGCGTCGCCACCCGCGGCAGGAAAGCACCCACTCCGGGCCGCCACGTGGTGGTTTGCCCCGCTGCCTTATAGTCACGCAGGTATTCAAACAGTCTCTGGAAGTTCGCCCCGCGGAATATCCCGGAGGCCGGGGTCCCCAGCTTCCTGAGAGCGGCCTGCCATTCGGCCGGCTTGGGCAGCCGTGCTCCCAGCAATTTTTCCGCGAATATCTTCGCCGCTTCGGGCGGGATCATCTGCAGCGGGCTTCGCAACGAAGGTTTCTCCGCCGCCGCCTGGTCGAGCGCAGGCGTCTTGGTGCGCAAATCGGCGTCCTCCAGCAAGCCCTTGACGGGGGCCGTCGGGTAGGGAATCCAAGTCGGGTTCAATTCAAAGCCGGCATATCTGCCGGTGTTGTCAACGCGCGGACTCCACGCCAGCGGTATGTCGCGCGGCGTGGCCGGGGTATCGGCCCGAGCCCAAAGCGGCATTTCCACCATCAGCGCCTCGGTATCCTTCGGCCGGGTCCCGGTCAGGTCGAGGAATTCACCCACGGCGACCTCGCGCCGCGCCAGATAAAAGGGCGGCGTGGCGTCATCCGGCTGCACCACGAGGAAATCGAGCTTCACCTCGTGTCCGCCGCTCTGCCACGTGGCCGTCAGGCCGAGTCCCGCGTCGGTCAACTCCTCGTGCCAGCCGGCCATCTTGGGCGACGGGGTCGGCGCGCGGTTCGGGTCGACGACCAGCTCGATGCCCGCGAGATCGTTCACAAACTTGGTCACCGCGGGCTGGTCGACGACGCCGGAGATGGCACGCACCGCGGTCACGAAGTTGTCCCGCCGGCTCTTCAGCGGGGCCAGGTCCACCTCGCTCCAATCGGAACGTTTCAGCCGCCAGAGGTTGAGATCGTAGAGGGCCGGAGCGTCGAGGTCCGCATCGGAGATCCCGTAGCGTTCCATCCGCTCGAAGACCGCCGTCAGCCGCTTCTCATCGGCGGCGGAATTGCGCGCCGCGCGGTTCCAGCGCACCTGCGTCTCCTTCTTCAGCTCGCCCAGCAACGTGTCGCGGCGCGCCTCGTCGGCCACGTCACGCGCGACGGTCGCGCGCAGGGCGGACACGACGCCGCCATCCACATCGAGGTCCTCGGCGCCCGCCGGCCAGCCGGCGAGCGTGCCGAGCCGGCGCCAGGCCGTGAACTTGCGCGAGAGCCCGCCGGTCTGCGCCGCGCCGACCAACTCCGCGCGATCATCGCTCTGCACCAGCCGGCCGAGCAGCTTGGCCTCCGTGTTCCATTCCGCCGGCCGCCCGGTCAGGGCGTCGACGCCCGGATTTTTCGCCAGCCGGTCCATCACCTCGCCGACACCCTCGTTCCAGGCGAAGCCGCCTTCGAGCAGCAGGCTCAGCCGGTCGAGATTGGCGGCGAAGACCGGCAGATCCACCAGCCACTGCCGGTGACTTTCGAGCGGCGCGCGGACGGCCACGCCGGCCGCGGCCCACGGCACGACGGGCAGCGCATTCCGCCACTCGGCGATGACACCGACCGCGCTCGCGGCCTGCTCGCGCCGCGCGTTCTCCAGTTCGCGCAGCGCGGCCGCCGTGTCCGCGCTCGCCTTGGAAAGATCCGGCACGACGAGTGCGGCCAGGCCCTCCGGCCCTTCCAGCCCGTCGATCCAGGCGCGGATCTGCCGCTCCTGCGCTCGCAGGCCACGGAAACGGGGGCGGTCGCGGGAGAGATCCGCGGGCTTCACGCCGCTTAGCGTGGCCTGCCAGGCGGCCCAGCGCTGCTTGGTCTCGGTGAATTTTCCGTAGGGCTGCGCCACCTTGCCCAGCCATATTTCCGGTTTGAGCAGGGCGAGCGTGGCTTCCAACCGCTGCTCCATCAGGTGGAAGATGCCGGCCAGCTTGTTCGTTTCGTCGCCAATGGCCGGCAGGTCGTGGCGCACGATTTCCCGGCCGCGCAGCGATTTCAGGCTGGTGGTCAGACCGTCGAACTCGCGCTTGAAATCCGCCGCGCTCAGCGTCGCCAAGCCGCCCGGCTCCGCGGCGGGCGCATCCGCCTCGAGGTCCCCCGCCGTCGCCGGCAGGTTCTTGAGGGTGTCATCCAGCGAGGACGCGAGACGCGGATCCTCCGACGCGGGGACCTTCGAGAACTGGACCAGCTCCTGTTCCCAGCGAGGAAAGTCCGCGGTCGTCACGTCGGCCGTCTCCTTCAGCAGCGCCGACTCCTTCAGGAACCGTTCGGGCACGACTGCGGGGTCGTTGTATTCCCTGCGGTAGCGGCGCATCTGCTCCAGCGGACCGGCCAGCGAGTCGGCAAAATCCGCGAGGGACGAGTGGTCGGTGAGCGGTTGGAGGATCAGCTCGGGCATCCGCTTCTGGATCCGATCCTCGGTCATCCCTTCCATATGGTTCTTGAGGGTCGTGATCTCGTCCCAGCGGCTCGCGAGCAGCAGCGTGCCCGTGTCGTCCAGGGAGACATCGTTGAACAGCTTCAGCGTGCGCACCACGTCGAGCTTGTAGCCCGGGCTGGCCGGCTTCGCCGGCAGTCGGGGCTCCAGTGCGCCGGCGGCGCGGGTGAAGCCGCGGTCTTTCAGCAAGGCGAGCAGCGTGCGCATCTCCTCCCAGCGCGGCCAGCGCTCGAGTTGCAGGGCCAGATTTCTGACCTTGTCATACGCCGCATCCACCTCGTCAGACACCCGAGTCGTCTTCAATTGGGCCAGCACCGCCGGCGGCGGGGTGTCGCCCAGCACGCCAAGGCGTTTTTCCCCCGCCGCTTCGGGTATCACGGTCCCCGGCATGATGGACTTCGCATCCGCATTGAAATTGGCGATGGCGACACGCAGCGGGTCGTTCTTACCGCTCCACAGGCTTTCCGTCTGCAGCAAGCGCGGTGCATTCCCCTGCAGGTCGATGAGCCAGGTGTCCCACGCGCGGCAGAGCAGCGCCCACGCGGGCGTCACGTTTTCGCGGACAGCCCGGGGATTCTGCACCGTTTCCGCCAGCTTCCGGAGATTGAGCGGCATGTAGATCGGATTGCCGAACCGGGCGAAAGCGACGACGCCCGCCGCCGCCACCACCAGCGCCGCCGAGCCGATCAGCAACGCCTTGCGGACCGGCTGCGCGTCCTTCGGGATCTTGCGCAGGCGGGCGCGCGCCTCCGCGAGCGTCAGCTCGCCGGCCGCCGGCTGCGGGTTGAGCAGGTAGTTGCAATAGGCCAGCCACGCCTTGCCCGGGCGGCCGAGGGCGCGCCACTCGGGGCCGTCCTCGATCGGCCACGCGGTCACTTCGCGCCGGCGCACGACCTGCGCGAGGATGCCGCCGAGAGCCGTGAGGTCGTTGACGCGCTTCGGGCCGGTCTTGTCGCCGAAGACGAACCAGGGATCGGTCAGCACCACCGTCATGCCCGCCAGCGGGCCGGAGTGCGTGAGAAAGATATTCGAGGCCTTGAGCTTGCGGTGCGATCCGCCGGTCTGCGCGCCCCACTGCTCCAAAGCGTTCAGCAGGCACTCCGCGAGCGCCCGCAGCAGGTCGCCCTTCGCCGCCATGGTCTCGACGATCGGCTCCAGCGGATGCTCCTGCCACGGGGTGACGGCGTAGGCGCCCTCCGCGCAGAGCCCGAAGGCCACGACCTCGAGGACCGCGCCATCCTTCCTGGCGGACAACTGCTGGCGCTCGGCGGCGAGCAACCAGCCCGCGATGTCGTAGCTCCGGCGGACCTTGGTGGAGGCCGGGGGATGGAAGATCTTCAGCGCGAAACGCCCGGGGCGTCCGTCGGGCGCCGCGGCCTCATAGACGCTGGTGTAGGGCCCGAGGGAATGCGCCCGCTGGCGCTGGTAGCCGCCGTATTCAGACATACGCGAAAGGCCGAACGGACAGGCCGATCACCGCTGAGCCAAAAGCATTCATCTCAGACGCTGCGCCCGGGACGGGCGGCGGAGGGATGGGGATCAAACAGGCGGCCGGCGGGGGTGCGGGCGGAAAAAGTCATTACAAGTTTGGCGTGACGGCGATTCATATCCGGAATCGTCCGCAGCAGAAACGCTTTGCGACTGGCAGGCAAGAGCGCGTTGGGATCTTCGTCGGCCGGGCCCGACCGGTGCCGCCTACCGTTCGGTGGTGACTTTCTCCGCCGGCGGTTGACGGGGCGCAGCTGGACCCGGCGTGGACTACGCTCCCGGCGTATCGGCGTGGTATCCCCTTGCCACCGGTTCTCCGCCTACCTCGAGTCCCAATTCCCGGGGTTCAGCGACCGCGGGTGCGGGACGGGGGAGGCGGAGTGCAACGGCAGGTCCCCCAGCGGGCGCATGGACTGCGATTGGCCGATACAAAAGCCCGCGGTGAAACCCACGATGGCGATCACGCCATACGCGACCAACCGGAAGAGCTCCATCCTCGGCGAAACCGGCGGAGCGAACGACTCGTGCTGCATGATGACTTGGGTGCTCATGCGCGAAGATTATCCCCGTTCCATCCGGGCGGTGAGTTATTTTCCGCCCCGAAACCGCTAAGAATACGCTAACGCCCACGCCCGGCTCCGGCGCCCCCGACCGCGGGAATGACCACCAATCCCGCGACGCACAGCGGCGACAAGACCGCCCCCGCCATCACTCCTTTCGGCGGTTGTCAGCTTCCAGTATCCCGACTCGGAGTGCGACTACCGCCCTTGGGCATTGCCAATCATACCGCACAACTGACCGCACAAACCGGGGTCGTTTCGGGTCTTTCTATGTCGTCGCGCGTCGCGTCGGGTCAACGCAATAAACTCTCGCAACACTCTGTGTCTGAAGCATCTAGTCACGAAAAAGCGCCCGGTGTCGCTACCGGGCGCTATCGTGAAATGGAGCGGGAGAAGAGACTCGAACTCTCGACGTCCACCTTGGCAAGGTGGTGCTCTACCAACTGAGCTACTCCCGCGAGAGAGGCGGAGTATTCAACTCCCGTTTTGCCCGTCAACCAGAATATTGAATCCAATGCGTTGGCGGTGTCGCGGGGCATTTCCAGCTTTCCCCGAGCTAGTTGCGCTGTTGATGTAGGCCCCCCGATGCCCGCCCGCGCCGCCAGTCCCGTCCGCAACCAACCGGTGTTCACCAGCACCAGCACGCCGGCGCAGCGGCTGGCGGCCTGCAAGACCTGGCTGCTCGCGGAAACGGAACGGATCCAGCTCAAGCACAAGGCCGGGGAACCGGGCCAGAAGATCGTGCAGGCCATCGCCGCCAAGACCGACCACCTCCTGCAGCCGCTTTTTGCCGCGGCGATCGAGTCCTGGCAACGCACCCACGGCGAACCGCCGGCGCCGGCCTGCCTGATCGCCCTCGGCGGTTACGGCCGCAGCGAGCTCAACCCGCTGAGCGATGTCGATGTGATGTTCCTCTACCCGACCGTGGCGAAGAGCCCGGACCTCGCCAAATTCCAGGAACACCTGACCAACGAGATCCTCTACCCGCTCTGGGACCTGCGGCTCAAGATCGGCCACTCGACCCGCATGCTGAACGAGGTCTTCGCCGAGGCCGCGCGCGACATCCGCACCAAGACCTCGCTGCTCGAGGCGCGCCTCATCGCCGGCTCCGAGTCGCTCTTCGAGAACTTCGCCACGGCCTACCGCAAGCACTACCTCTCGGACAATCCCAAGGGCTACATCGCCGCCCGCCTCGGCGACCAGGCCGCGCGCCGGCTGCAGCACGGCGACACGGTCTTCATGCAGGAGCCCGACATCAAGAACGGCGTCGGCGGCCTCCGCGACTACCAGAACGCGCTCTGGATGGCCCGCGTGCGCCTGGGCATCGAGCGCGTGGACCAGCTGGAGGAGCAGCACTACCTGCACGCGGGCGAGCTGCGCGAATTCAAGCGCGCCTACCACTTCCTGCTGCGGGTGCGGAACGAACTCCACTACATGAGCAAGCATCCGACCGATGTGCTCAACCTCGAGACGCAGCCGCGGCTGGCCGCCAATCTGGGCTACAAGCAGGAGGCCATGCTGGAGCGTGTCGAGGCGTTCATGCAGGACTACTACGGCCACGCGCAGGCCATCTACCGCATTTCAAAGATCATCGAGCAGCGCCTCGCCCTGACCATCGCGGGCGGCCCGGGCATCGTCGGCTCGCTCAAGAACCTGCTGCTGGCCCGCCGCTCCGAGCGCACCAAGCGCATCGACGGTTTCCTGCTCCGCGGCCGCGAACTCGCCGCCGAGCATCCCAACATCTTCAAGGAGGACCCCGTCCGCCTGATCCGCGTCTTCCGCCACTGCCAGCAGCTCGGCTGCACACCCGATGTCGACCTGTCCGCCCTCATCCGCGGCTCGCTGCGCCTGGTCAACAAGCGCGTGATCGAGTCCCTCGACGCCAACCTCAGTTTCCGCACCATGCTGGAGGAGGCCGGCCGCGTCTACCCGGCGCTGGCCCTGATGCACGAGCTCGGCGTGCTCGGCCGCTTCATGCCGGAGTTCAAGCCGCTCACCTGCCTCGTGCAACACGAGTATTATCACCGCTACACCGCCGACATCCACACGCTCAGCGCCATCCGGGAACTTGACACCATTTTCACGCCCGCCGCACCCAGCGCCCAGAAATACCGCGACGAGCTGCACAAGACCGCGAAGCCCACCCTCCTCTACCTGATCCTCCTGCTCCACGACATCGGCAAGGGCCAGGGCATCCAGGGCCACGCGGAGTCGGGCGTCGTCATCGCCGGCCCCGTCCTCCAGCGTCTGCAGATCGACGCCGGCAGCCAGGCCGTGGTCAATTTTATCATCAAAAATCACCTTGTGATGGCACGGTTCTGGCAGAAACACGACCTCGATGACCCCCAGACATCCGCTGCCTTTGCCGAGATCGTGGGCGACCCCGACCGGTTGCGATACCTCTACGTGCACACCTTCTGCGACGCGTGCGGCACGTCCGCCAGCCTGTGGAACGGCTACAAGGACTCGCTTCATCGCACCCTCTTCGACACCACGCTTGAACGGCTGACGTTGGGCGATAAAGTCGACACTCGCCTCCGCGAAATCAAGGAAATGACCCGCCAGAGCCTCATCGCCCAGACCATCCCCGGCATCAGCCCGGACGAGATCACCGCGCACTTCAACCTGCTGCCGGAACGTTATTTCATCCAGACCGACGCGCCGGAAATCACGCTGCACATCCAGATGGTGAATCGGCTGCTGCACTCCATCTCCGCGGCCGACTCGCTCGGCTCGCTGAAGCCCGTGATCGAGTGGAAGGACGACATCAACCGCAGCTACACCACCGTGCACGTCGTCACCTGGGACCGCGCCGGCCTCTTCTACAAGCTCGCCGGCGCGTTCAGCGTGGCGGGCCTGAGCATCCTCTCCGCCAAGATCACGACGCGCACCGACCACATCGCGATCGACACCTTCCACGTCGTCGAGCCCGGCCGCGGCGTCGTCCAGAACCAGAAGGCGATGGAGACCTTCGCCCGCACGGTCGAGGAGGCCCTCGTCGGCAACAAGGACCTGCTCCCCGACATCACGGCGCAGGCCAAGAAATACGCCGACGCCACGCGCTACACCGCGGCCGCCACCCCGCACCTGCCCGCCTCCTTCCCGCCGACGGTCGAGGTCTATCACGAGCTCTCGCTCAACCGCATCATCGTCGAGATCCAGGCGCACGACCAGATCGGCCTGCTCTACCGGCTGGTCAAGTCCATCTCCGACCACGGCTACGACACGACCTTCGCTCGCATCAACACCGAGCGGGGCGTCGCCATCGACACCTTCTATATCGAGCCGAACAAGCCCGATGACACAGAGGACAGCGCGCGGCTGCATACGCTCCGCGACACCCTCCGCGCAATCATCACGCCGCCGCCCGTCGCCGCCGCCACCGCCTGAGCGCCCGCGGCAGGCCGCCCGAAACGCCGGTGGCTGCGGGAAAGCGCGGCCGGGAAACCTAGTTTTCCCTCCCCATCCCGGTTGATTCCTGTTCATCTCTGCGCCGATGAGTTCCGATGAGACGAAGGAGATCGCCGTTCTCTACCGCATCGCGTCGCTGGCGGCCCGCGCCACCGACGCCGCGGCGGCGCAGGGCGAGATCCTGACGGTCATCATGGCCGCCTTCCCCGCGGACAGCGGCTCGCTCGCCCTGCTCAGCGCGGAGAGCGGCCGGCTGGAGATCAGCGTGCACCAGGGCCTGCCGCACGATGCCGGCGACTTCGCCCTCCGGCCCGGCCAGGGCGTGACCGGCTGGGTCGCGCTGCACGGCAAGCCGATGCTGGTCGCCGATGTCGCCGCCGAGCCGCGCTACATCTCCGCCCGCGCCGGGGTGCGCTGCGAGATGGCCGCGCCCGTCATCGTCGAGGGCCGGACCATCGGCGTGATCAACCTCGACGCCGACCGCGTCGCCGTCTTCGACCAGGCCGCGCTCGGCCGGCTGGTGCGGTTCGCGGAAGAGGCCGGAGCCGTGCTGCACCGCCTCTGGCAGGTGGAACGCATGCGCGCCAATTCCACCCAGCTCACGACCCTGGTGGAACTCGGGCACGCGCTCGTCGCCCAGCTCGCGCCGGAGGAACTGCTCTCCACCCTCACCCACAGCGGCCGCGCCCTCTTCAACGCCCGCCTCTGCCTGCTGCACGACTACGACGGCACGCGGCGCGAACTGCGCTTGCACGCCTGGTCCGCCTCCGGCGACCTCTCCGCCGCCGGCCTCGCCCTCCAGCAGCAGACCGTGCCGGCCGACCTCTCGCTGCTCGCCTCCGTGATCCGCTCCGGCAAGTCGACCGAGTTCCAAAACATCGACGGCCCCGGCTACAGCGAGGCCGCCGACCTCCCCCGCGACCGCACCCTCCGCTCCGCCCTCGCCGCGCCGATCATCCTGGAAGGCGCGCCGGCCGGCGTGCTGTCGGTCTTCTACGGCCAGCCACACCGCTTCAGCGACGACGAGAAGCGCCTCTTCACCGCCCTCGCCAGCTTTGCCGCCGTCGCGCTGCAGAACGCGCGCCTCTACGCCCGCGTGTTCCACTCCGAGGAGGTCCTGCGCAAGAACGAGACGCTCACCACGCTCGGCCTGCTCGCCGCCGAGATCGCGCACGAGATCCGGAATCCCCTCACGGTCATCAAGCTCCTCCACGGGACCCTCGGCGCCGACTTCGGCGCCGACGACCCGCGCCGCCGCGACCTGCAGGTGATCACGGAAAAAATCGAGCAGCTCGAGACCATCGTCTCCCGCGTGCTCTCCTTCGGCCGCGCCCCCTCGTCGCTCCACTCGCGCTGGGCATTGGCCGAGATCCTCGACGACACGCTCGTGCTGATGCGCGCGAAGCTCGCCCAGGCCAACGTGCAAATCCACTACACCGCGCCGCCGCGCTCGGTCCTGATCGACGGCAACAAGGGCCAGCTGCAGCAGGTCGTGCTCAACCTCGTCCTCAATTCCCTCCAGGCCATGCCGCACGGCGGCACGCTCACCCTGCAGTGCACCGAGGACGGCAAGGGCGCGGGCCGGATGGTGCATCTCGACATCACCGACACCGGCATCGGCATCCCCGACGCCATCCAGCCGCGCATCTTCGAGTCGTTCCTCTCCGGGCGGGCCGACGGCACGGGCCTCGGCCTTGCGATCGCCCAGCGCATCATGAAGGACCACCACGGCGAGCTCCGGCTCGCCGGCACCGGCCCGCGCGGCACGACGATGCGCGTGAGCCTTCCCTTGCTGCCAGAATGAAACGGTAGGGGCCGTTGCCCTCAACGGCCCGGGCGCTTGAGGGCAAGCGCCCCTACCTACCAAAAATCACCACCCCATCCGCCATGTCCTTCACCACCCTCGCCTCCGTTCCCGCCAAGGAAATCTTCGGCGGCGCCATCCGCGGCCATTACGCCCACCTTGAAAAACTGACCTTGGGCGAGGTGCATCTCGCGCCCGGCACCCTACTGCCGATGCACAGCCACCCGCACGAGCAGGTCACCTACGTCATCTCCGGCCGGTTCGAATTCACCGTCGGCGACCAGACCACGGTGCTTGAGCCCGGGATGATCGCGATGATCCCCGGCGGCGTCATGCACGGCGGCAGGACCCTGACCGCCTGCCGCGCCCTCGACGTCTTCACGCCGGTGCGCGAGGACTACCGGTAAAATACAGCGCAGGCCGAAACCCGGCTCACTCCTCCAACTCGACGTTCCAGTAGGCGACGTCGAGGAAGTCCTTCCACTTCTCGTGGTCGTGGTTGCCCAGCACGAGCGAGATGACGGGCCGCCACTTCGGGCGCACCGGCTTGCGGATGAGCCGCATGTGGGCCTCGTGCGGCAGCCGGTTCGCCTTGCGGGAATTGCACTTGATGCACGAGCAGACGATGTTGTCCCAGGTCGTCTTGCCGCCGTAGTGCCGCGGGATGACGTGGTCGAGGTTGAGGAGCTCGCGCTCGAACTTGTGGCCGCAATACTGGCACTTGTCGGCGTCGCGCTCGAAGACGTTGTTGCGGGTCAGCTTCAGCTCCTTGCAAGGCAGCTTGTCGAAATAAGTCAGCAGGATCACGCGCGGCAGGCGGATGCGGCGGTTGATCGTGCGCACGGTCTCCAGCGCGTCGACCGGCGGGTTGAAGGCCGAGAAATCAATCCAATCCATCAGCGAGTAGGTGCGGAACGCATCCTCGGTCTGGTGAACGACCTGGGCGTGTTCGCGGGCCAGGAGGGCGAAGGCGCGGCGCGCGCCAATGATGTTCACCGCCTGCCAGAGGCGGTTCAGCACGAGCACCGGTTGATCGAGTGCGGCTTCCATGGGCAACGGGCCTTGGAGATACCGGCGCCCCTCCGACCTGTCAAGCCGACCGGACGCAGGATAGCGGGCGGTTGCCGATAGGAATCCCCCTAATGAATCCCAGCTCCCGTCGTCATGCCTGCAATCATCCCGTCCCGCGCCCGCCCGAATTGTCGTGCGCAACAAACCCCGATGGGTTTTGTCTGAATCCCACCTCCTCATGAAATCACGCCTCCTTCCCCTGTCGCTGGCCGCCGCGCTGGCTCTCGCCCTCTCCGCCCGGGTCAACGCCCAGGCGCCCGCGCCGGCCCCCGACGCCGCTCCCGCCGGGGAAGCCGCCGCCCCCGCGCCCTCGCCCGCGCAGACCGAGTTCAAGCAGCTCTTCGAGCAGATCAGCGCGAAGCTCCAGGCCGGCCAGCACGCCGAGGCCGATTTCACCGCGGAGCTCAAGTCCTTCGACACCCTGGTCGCCAAGTATGCGAAGGACCATCCGGAGGACGCGGCCATGATCAGCGTCATGAAGGCGCGCCTCTACCTCGAGGTCTTCGAGAATTCCGCCAAGGCGGTCGTGATGCTCAAGCAGATCAAGGCCGACTTCCCCGGCACCCAGGTCGCGGCGAACATCGACAAGGTCGTCGCCTCCCTCGAGGCCAAGCTCGCCGCCGATTCCGCGCTCGCGGTCGGCGCCGTGTTCCCGAATATCGGCGAGCCCGACACCGACGGCAAGGCGATCGACCTCGCGGCCTACAAGGGCAAGGTCGTGCTCGTCGACTTCTGGGCCACGTGGTGCGGGCCCTGCGTCGCGGAGCTGCCCAACGTGATCGCCGCCTACGGCAAGTTCCACGCCAAGGGCTTCGAGATCGTCGGCGTCAGCCTCGACCAGGATCGCGCCAAGCTCGACGCCTTCCTCAAGGAAAAGAACATCACCTGGCGCCAGTATTTCGACGGCCAGGGCTGGCAGAACAAGGTCTCGACCAAATACGGCATCGACTCGATCCCGGCCACCTTCCTCCTCGACGGCGAGGGCAAGATCATCGCGAAGGACCTGCGCGGCGACGCCCTCGACCAGAAGCTCACGGCGCTGCTGGTGAAGTAAGCGGACTTCCCCCTTTCTCCGGCCGGCGATTTTCGCCGGCCGTTTTGTTTCGGGATTCCCGGCCAAACCGGAACGCTGACATGAAATGCAGGGCCGCCGCTCGTCGGCGCGCCGTTCCACACGCGAACAACGGCATGGCGGCAAGCGCCAGCCCTACATTCGATCGGCTATTTCGCACCCTTGATGGGCTGGAACCGTGTCAGCACGCGGATTCCTTCCGCGAACCTCGGATACGCCGCGCACAACGCCGCGCGATCCCCCAGCTCGAAATTTTCCCAGACGAATTCCGGCGCCACGATGCAGGAGAGCAGCGCCCACCGGCCGCCGGCCGCAATCCGCGTGCCCTGCCAGGTCCCCGCCGGAATCACGTCGTGCGGGTTCTCCCCGGCCGCCACATTCAGGCCCAACCTCACCCACGCCCCGCCGCCGTCGGTCCCGAGCCGGAGCGACTCGAGCGGATCGCCGGCGTGGAAACACCAGACCTCGTCGCTCTTGAGCCGGTGTATCGCGGAGAACGCCTCGGGCGTGAACAGCGAGTAGATCACCGAATGCGCGCGCCGGCCGTCCGGCAGGACCGTGCCCGACTCGGCCGTGCGCCGGAAATACCCGCCTTCCTGGTCGAGCGGCTCAAGCCGCAGCAACCGCACGACCTCCGCGGCGGTGAAGTTGTCCGGTGTCAGCGGCCGACCAGCCATGGGGATTACGGCGCGCCCGGTGCCACGACCGACACCTTCAGCGACTGGTTCTTCACGCGGATGCCGGCGAGCTTGGCGATCACGGCCTCGACGTGCTCGTCCGCGACGTCGACGTGCGTGTAGTCCTCATGGATGTCGATCGCCCCGACAATGTTGGCGGGCAGCCGCGTGACGCCCGCGATCTTGCCGACGAGGTCGGCCGGCGTGACGAGGTGCTGGCGGCCGATGTTGAAGGCCACCGGCGTGAAACCCGGCTCGCGGCCCGTGCGCGGCTTGCGGTCGTAGGTGCGTTTCTGCGCGGCAAACTTGTCGCCGGACGGAGGGCCGGCGTCCCGGCGGGCCGGGGCGGCGGCCGCGGGCTTGGCCGCCGGATAAGGCGAGCGCACATAGGGCGCCGCTGGCGCCGCCGGAGCGGACGCGGGGGCAGTCGGGGAAGCCTTCGGCTCGTTGGCGGCGACGCGTTCGGCGCGGATCTTGGCGGTCGGGGCGGGCTTGGCGGCCGGCTCCTCGCCGTTGCCCTGCATCAGGTGGATCAGCGCCGATGCAATGTCGGTGCTCGTGTAGCCCTGCTCCAGCAGACGGTCGATCATCTGGTCGTGCGAGCGGAACTTCTTCTCGTCGAGCGTGGCCTTCAGTTTCTCGAAGAAGACGTTGCCCTTGGCCTCCTCGACCTCGTCCAGCGACGGCACGCGCTCGCGGCGGATCTTGATCCGGCCATAATGGATCATGTTCTGCATCTTGTAGAGCTCGCGGCCGGCCACGAAGGTGAAGGCCATGCCCTTCTTGCCCGCGCGGCCCGTGCGGCCGATGCGGTGCGTGTAGTCCTCGGCGTCGTTCGGCAGGTCGAAGTTGAACACCACCTCGAGGTCGTCCACGTCGAGGCCGCGCGCGGCGACGTCGGTCGCGATCAGGAACTCGAAGCCGCGGCGGCGGAACTTGTCCATCACGCGCGTGCGCTGCGCCTGGGTGATGTCGCCGTGCAGGCGGTCCGTCGAGTAGCCGCGGGCGTGCAGGTGGTCGTCGAGTTCGTCGACCATGATCTTGGTGCTGCAGAAAACGATGCCGAAGCGGAAGTCGTGCAGGTCGATGAGGCGCGTGAGCAGCTCGATCTTCGAGCGGCGGTCCACCTCGAAGTAGATCTGCTCCACCTGCGGCGCGTTCTGCGCGAGGGACTCGATGCGGATCCACTCGGGATCGCGCGTGTAGCGCTTGATCAGGTCCTGGATCAGGCGCGGCATGGTCGCCGAGAAGAACAGGCACTGCCGCTCGGCGGGCACGGACTTGAGGATGTGCTCGATGTCGTCGCGGAAGCCCATGTCGAGCATCCGGTCGGCCTCGTCGAGGACGATGACCTTGAGCGCATCCAGCTGCAGCGTGCCGCGCTCCATGTGGTCCATCACGCGGCCCGGCGTGCCGATGACGACCTGGGCGCCGGCCGCCAGCGCGCGGAACTGCCGCTCGTAGGACTGGCCGCCGTAGATCGGCACCTCCATCACGCCCTTCTTGAAGAACGCCAGCTTGCCGAATTCCTCGGACACCTGCACCGCGAGCTCGCGCGTCGGGCAGAGGACCAGGACCTGCACCTTGCGGAGACGCGGGTCGACCTTCTCGATGGCCGGGATGGCAAAGGCCGCGGTCTTGCCCGAGCCCGTGGCGGACTGGCCCACAACGTCGCGCCCCGCCATGCCGAACGGAATGACGGCGGTCTGGATGGGCGAGGCTTCCTCGAATCCCATCTTATCCACCGCCTTCAAAATTTCCGGCGACAAGCCGAGCTCACTGAACGGGCGTTTTTCCATGGGTTGAGGGTGCCTGCGCCCCCGTGAAAAAGAGAGAACAAAGTGCGGATGTGTAAAAACACCTTTTCCCGGGCGCACGCCGGGCGGCGAACCCGGTCTTAGCGATTTCTTAATGCTTTCACCGCGACCCTTAATTAGCCGGCCGGGCGCGCGGCTGGTATGGTCTGGGGGAACCCGGCGGTCCCCCGCCCTACCATCATGAACGATCTCGTCTTCATCGCCATCTCCGCCGGCTTTTTCCTCCTCTGCGCGGCCTACGCTCTTTTTTGCGAGAAGGTGCGCTGAACCTTCCCGCCAATCCTTCCGCCTCCCGCCATGGAAAACCTCCTCATCGGCCTCATCGCCGTCGCCCTCCTCGTCTATCTCGTCGTGGCCGTCCTGCGCCCGGAGAGATTCTGACCGCACTGTCCCATGAACAATCCCAACGCCTGGTTCCAATTTGCGCTCTACGTCGGCGCCCTCCTCCTCGTCACCAAGCCGCTCGGGCTCTACCTCGTGCAGGTGCTCGACCCGCGTGGTCGGACGTGGCTCGACCGGATCGTCGGGCCCATTGAGCGCCTCACCTACCGGGTCTGCGGCATCGATCCCGTCAAGGAACAGTCCTGGCTCGGCTACACCTTCGCCGTGCTGGCCTTCAGCGCCGTCGGGCTTTTCTTCACCTACTTCATCCTGCGCTACCAGGACCACCTGCCGCTGAACCCGCAGGGCCTGCCCGGCCTGGCCCCTCACCTGGCGTTCAACACCGCGGCCAGCTTCACCACCAACACCAACTGGCAGAGCTACGGCGGCGAATCGACCATGTCGTATTTCTCGCAGATGGTCGCGCTGACCATCCACAACTTCACGTCCGCCGCCGCGGGCATCGCCATCGCCGCCGCCCTCGTCCGCGGCATCGCCCGCCAGAGCGCGCAGACCATCGGCAACTTCTGGACCGACACGGTGCGCGTCACCTACTACCTGCTCGTGCCGGTCAGCCTCGTGTTCGCGCTGTTCCTCGTCTCGCAGGGCATCATCCAGAATTTCAAGCCCTACGCCGTCGCCAAGACCTACGAGCCCTACACGACCCAGGTCCAGAAGACCGACGACAAGGGTCAGCCCGTGACCGCGCCGGCGCCGAAGCTGGACGACAAGGGCCAGCCGGTCGTCGGCGCTGATGGCAAGCCCGTGATGACCGACCAGCCGGTGATGGTGGACCAGAAGGTCGACACCCAGACCATCGTGCAAGGCCCCGTGGCCTCGCAGATCGCGATCAAGATGCTCGGCACGAACGGCGGCGGCTACGTCAACGCCAACGCCGCGCACCCCTTCGAGAATCCCACCCCCCTCTCCAACTTCCTCCAGATGCTCTCGATCTTCGCGATCCCGAGCGCGCTGACCTACTGGCTCGGCCGCACGGTGAAAAACCAGCGCCACGGCTGGGCCGTGTGGGGCGCGATGTTCGCCATGTTCGTCGGCGGCGTGCTCATCTGCTGGAAAGCCGAGATCTCGGGCAACCCCATCCACCACCAGCTCGGCGTGGCGGTCGCCGACGGCAACATGGAGGGCAAGGAGACTCGTTTCGGTATCTTCAACTCCGCGCTTTTCGCCACCATCACGACCGACGCCTCATGCGGCGCGGTCAACGCCATGCACGATTCCTTCACGCCGATCGGCGGGCTCGTGCCGCTCTTCAACATCCAGACCGGCGAGGTCATCTTCGGCGGCGTCGGTGCCGGGCTCTACGGCATGCTGATCTTCGTCATCCTCGCCGTCTTCATCGCCGGCCTGATGGTCGGCCGCACGCCGGAATATCTCGGCAAGAAGATCCAGGCCTACGACGTGAAGCTTGTCATGCTCGTCCTGATGGTGCTCTCCGCGACGATCCTCGGTGGCACCGCCTGGGCGAGCGTCACCGACTGGGGCCAGGCCGGCCTCAACAACACCGGCCCGCACGGCTTCAGCGAGATCCTCTACGCCTACAGTTCCGCCGTCGGCAACAACGGCTCGGCTTTTGCGGGCCTCACCGCCAATCCTTCCAACGGTGACCCGCATTGGGATGCCACGCTCGGCCTCGCGATGCTGATTGGCCGCTTCCTGATGATCGTCCCGATCCTCGCGCTCGCCGGCAACCTCGCCGCCAAGAAGCTCGTCCCCGCCAGCGCCGGCACCTTCAAGGTCGAGGGTCTCACCTTCGTCGTGCTGCTCGTCGGCACCGTCGTGCTCGTCGGGGCGCTCACCTTCCTGCCCGCCCTGGCGATGGGCCCCGTCGTGGAGCACTTCCTGATGCACGCCGGCACCCTCTTCTAGCCGCTCTCCTCTCTCCTCTCTCCTTCCTCAACACTCAACCGGCCGCGTCCGCGGCCCTCCCATGAGCACCAAAGCCGTCTCCCTTTTCGACCGCGCCATCCTCCGTCAGGCCGTCGTCGACTCCTTCAAGAAGCTCGACCCGCGCGCCCAGCTGAAGAACCCGGTCATGTTCGTCACGCTGATCGGCGCGCTGCTTACCTTCGAGCAGCTCTTCACCTCGCACGACCCCTTCAGCTACGTGCTGCAGGTCGCCCTGTGGCTGCTGTTCACCGTCCTCTTCGCCAACTTCGCCGAGGCCGTCGCCGAGGGCCGCGGCAAGGCCCAGGCCGACTCCCTCAAGCGCGCCCGCACCCAGACCTTCGCCCGCCGCCTCCGCGACGGCCGCGAGGAGAAGTCCGCCGCCACCGACCTGCGCAAGGGCGACCTCGTCGTCTGCGAGACCGGCGACATCATCCCGGCCGATGGCGACGTCATCGAGGGCATCGCCTCCGTCGACGAGTCCGCGATCACGGGCGAATCCGCCCCCGTCGTCCGCGAGAGCGGCGGCGACCGCTGCGCCGTGACCGGCGGCACGCGCGTGCTCAGCGACCGCGTCGTCATCCGCATCACCTCGGAGCCGGGCAACACCTTCATCGACCGTATGATCGCGATGGTCGAGGGCGCCTCGCGCCAGAAGACGCCCAACGAGATCGCGCTCACCATCCTCCTGTCCGCGCTCACGATCATCTTCCTGCTCGTCATCGTCGCCCTGAAGCCCTTCGGCATCTACGCCAACGTCGCGTTCTCGATCACCACGCTCATCGCCCTGCTGGTCTGCCTCATCCCGACGACCATCGGCGGCCTGCTGAGCGCCATCGGCATCGCCGGCATGGACCGCCTCCTCCAGCGCAACGTCCTCGCCACCTCCGGCCGCGCCGTCGAGGCCGCCGGCGACATCGACGTCCTCCTGCTCGACAAGACCGGCACCATCACGCTGGGCAACCGGCAGGCGAGCGACTTTGTCCCCGCGCCCGGCATCTCGCTCGAGCGTCTGGCGGACGCCGCGCAGCTGGCCTCGCTCGCGGACGAAACCCCGGAGGGTCGCAGCATTGTAGTGCTCGCCAAGGAGAAATTCGGCCTGCGCGGCCGCGAGCTCGGGCCGCCCCATGCGATCTTCGTGCCCTTCACGGCCCAGACGCGCATGAGCGGCGTCGATCTCTCGCCCCTCGACGGCCAGCCGGCCCGTAGCATCCGCAAGGGCGCCGCCAGCAACGTCAAGGCTTGGGTCGAGGCCCAAGGCGGCGTCCATCCGGCGGGCGTCACCGAGGCCGTGGACGCGATCGCGCGCAGCGGCGGCACGCCGCTGGTCGTAGCCGAGGGCCGCGAGGTGCTCGGCGTCATCCACCTCAAGGACGTCGTCAAGGGCGGCATCAAGGAGCGCTTCGCCCAGCTCCGCGCGATGGGCATCCGCACGGTCATGATCACCGGCGACAACCCGCTCACCGCCGCCGCCATCGCCGCCGAGGCGGGCGTCGACGATTTCCTCGCCCAGGCCACCCCCGAGATGAAGCTCGCCCGCATCCGCGAGGAACAGGCCAAGGGCCACCTCGTCGCCATGACCGGCGACGGCACCAACGACGCCCCCGCCCTCGCCCAGGCCGACGTCGGCGTCGCCATGAACACCGGCACCCAGGCCGCCAAGGAGGCGGGCAACATGGTCGACCTCGACAGCAACCCGACGAAGCTGCTCGAGATCGTCGAGATCGGCAAACAGATGCTCATCACGCGCGGCTCGCTGACGACGTTCTCCATCGCCAACGACGTCGCAAAATACTTCGCGATCATCCCCGCGATGCTCGTCGGCGCCTTCCCGGCCATCTCCCCGCTCAACGTCATGCACCTCGCCTCGCCGCTCAGCGCGATCCTGAGCGCGGTCATCTTCAACGCGCTCGTCATCATCGCGCTCATCCCGCTCGCCCTGCGCGGCGTGGCCTACCGTCCGGTCGGCGCTGCCGCCATGCTCCGCCGCAACCTCCTCATCTACGGCCTTGGCGGCATCATCATCCCCTTCGTCGGCATCAAGCTCATCGACGTCCTCATCAACGCCGCCCACCTCGTCTAAAATTCAATTGTAGAGGCGCCGCTTGACGGCGCCCGCGGGCGTCCACGAGGGACGCCCCTACACAACTCTCCCGCCCATGAAAACTCTCCTCCTCGAACTCAAGACCTCCCTCCTGCTCACGCTCGTCTTCGCCGTGCTCCTCTGCGGCGCCTACCCGCTCGCGGTCTGGGCGGGCGGCCAGGCCTTCTTTCCGTCCCAGGCCAACGGCAGCCTGGTCACCGATCAGGACGGCACCGTGCGCGGCTCGCTGCTGCTCGCGCAGAATTTTTCGAGCGACAAATACTTCCAGCCCCGCCCGTCCGCCGCGGGCACGGGCTACGACGCCGCCAACTCGTCCGGCACCAACCTCGGGCCGACGAGCCAGAAGCTGAATGACAGCATCAAGGCCGCGGTCGCCGCCTACCGCACCGCCAACGGCCTCGCGGCCGACGCCGCCGTGCCGGCCGACGCCGTCACCTCCTCGGGCAGCGGCCTCGATCCGCACATCAGCCCCGTCAACGCACGGCTGCAGTCCGCCCGCGTCGCCAAGGCCCGCGGCATCACGCCGGCCCAGGTGCAGGCGCTCGTCGCGGCGGCCACCCGCGACCGCGACTGGGGCATCTTCGGCGAGCCGACGGTCAACGTGCTCCGGCTCAACCGGGCGCTCGACCAGGCTTTCCCCGTGAAATGATTCCCGCCGTGTCCGCTCCCGGCATGAAACCCCGCCCCCCCGTTCCTCGCCACCAGGTGATGAGCGTGGCGGTGCTGGTCCTGCTCGCCGTGCTGACGGCCCTCCTCTGGTTCGCCGATCCCGCCCACCGGCCCTCCGGCGGCTCCCGCATCGGCTGGCCATCCCCCGGCGCGGCGAAACCCTGAACTCTTCCCCCGTGCAGACCAACCTCCTGCCACCACGTTGCTACGAGTTCTACTTTCCGGACGTGGATACGCTCGTGCGCGTGGAGTCGTCGCCCGATGAGGTGACCATCCGCGCCTCGCGCAACACGTTCAGCGAACGGCGCAAGCGCTCCTTCATCCACGAGCTCGCGGCGGAGGGATTCATCCCCGACCACTACGAATGGCTCTCCCTGGCCGGATCCGGGCTGTCCCGCGGGGCCCGCTGGCTGGTGGACGTCTCGTGGCTCAAAGCCGACCCGGCCGCCCGCGCCTGCGCGCGGCGGTTCATGCTGCGCCTGCTCGCCGGAGCGGCGCTCCTCTGGCTGGGACTGATGACGGCGCTGCTCCTCCACGCCATGCGATAAGGGGCGCCCAGCCCCCGCGCAGCGCGGCACCGGAAAGCCCGTCCGCCACCCACCGTTTTCCCAGAAATGAAACCGCAAAAAATCCTGTTCCTCTTCGGAGCCATCACTGCCGCGGCGCTTTGCGCTTCGGCCCAAACCGCCCCCGCCGTCCCGCCGCCGGCGCCCGCGTTTTCCGTCGTCGTCACCCCGACGCTGGCTTCGCAATACATGTTTCGCGGCGTCCGGCTTGGAGGCCCCTCGTTTGAGCCCAGCGTGGAACTGGACAGCGGCAACTTCGGCCTGGGGGTCTGGACGAACTTTCCGATCACCGCCAAGGTTCCCGGCCAGTCCGACCCGGAAATCGATCCCTACGGCTTCTACACGATCACGGTCAATGACAACCTCAGCGTAGTGCCCGGCTTCACCTGGTATAACTACCCGAACGCCGACAAGGGCGCCGGATTCTACAAGAGCACCTTCGAACCGAGCCTCGCGCTCAACTACACCGTGGCGGGGGTGAAATTCACCCCGAAGCTCTATTACGACATGGTCCTCGACGGCCCCACGGCCGAACTGACCGTCGCCTACACGGTGCCGCTGCCGGCCATCGGTTCCGAACTCGATCTCGCCGCCGTCGGCGGCACCTACAAGTGGAAGGACGCCGCGGCGGACACGGCGCCGCAAATCAAGAACTGGGGCGACTACTGGTCGCTCGGCTTCTCCCTGCCCTTCACCGTGACCAAGGACTCGAAGATCACCGCCGGCTGGGCCTACACCGAGGGCCGCCACAACTACCTGAAGCAGGGCACGAACGCCAAGGCCGCCAACCCCGCCGCCGTCGGCCGCGGCGTGCTCACGCTGGGCTACGCCTGGACGTTCTGATCCGCCGCGGGCTCTTGCCAAGGCCGGCCGTCTCCCGCATCCTGCGCCCGCACTCATGCCCGACCACCGCCCCGATCCCGACGCGCTGCTCGCCTCCCTGAAACAGGCGGAGGCCCGGGCGCAGCGCGGCCGGCTGAAGGTGTTCCTCGGCATGTGCCCGGGCGTGGGCAAGACCTACGCCATGCTGCGCGCCGCCCAGCAGGAACGCGCCGCCGGCATCGACCTCGTCGTCGGCGTCGTCGAGACGCACGGTCGTGCCGAGACGGAAGCGCTGCTCGCCGGCCTCACCGTGGTGCCGCGCAAGGTCATCGAGCACCGGGGCACGACGGTGACCGAAATGGACCTCGAAGCCATCCGCGCCCGGCACCCGCGCATCGTCCTCGTCGATGAACTCGCCCACACCAACGCTCCCGGCTCCCGCCACGCGAAGCGCTGGCAGGACGTGCTCGAGCTGCTTGACGCGGGCATCGAGGTTTTCACCACGCTGAACATCCAGCACGTCGAGTCGCGCGCCGACGCCGTCCGGCAGATCACTGGCGCGCCCGTGCACGAAACCGTGCCCGACTCCCTGCTCGACCTCGCCGACGAGCTGGAGCTGCTCGACCTCACTTCCGAGGCGCTCCTGGAGCGCATGCGCGAGGGCAAGGTCTACCTCGGCGAGCGCGCCGCGGCAGCGCAGGCCGGATTTTTCAAGGACTCCCATCTCAACGCGCTCCGCGAACTCGCGCTCCGCTACACGGCCGAGCGCGTCGAGCGCCAGCTGCGGGCCATGCGGGCCGGCACGGCCAAGCAGACCGTGTGGCGCAGCGGCGAGCGCCTCCTCGTCGCCGTCGGGCCGAGCCCGTTCTCGACGCAGCTCGTGCGCTGGACCCGCCGGTTGGCGGCCGCGCTCGGCGCCCCGTGGCTCGCCGTCTACGTCGAGGGCTCGGGCACGCTCAACCCCGAGGCCCAGCGCCTGCTCGACAAGAACCTCGCCCTCGCCCGCGAACTCGGCGCCGAGGTTGTCATCACCCACGACGAGGATGCCGCCGACGCCCTCGTGCGCGTGGCCCTGCAGCGCAACGCCACCCAGATCGTCGTCGGCAAGCCGCGCAGCCGCCGCCTGCTCGACATGCTCCGCGGCGGCACGCTGGTCGACCGGCTCGTGCGCCTCGGCGGCAACATCGACATCTACGTCGTCCCCGCCGAGAGCGGCCCGCGCCGCCGGGAGTGGCTGGACTTCGACGAGGCCCTGCAGAGCGGGCCCGACGAATACGGCTGGGCCGCCGGCGTCATCGCCGCGGTGACCGTCGCCGGCCTGCTGCTGCCGGGCGACTACTACCTCGCCGTCGGCCTTGTCTACCTGCTGGCCGTGATCTCCCTCAGCCTGAAGGTCGGCCGCTGGCCCGTGCTCGTGGCGGGCGTGCTCAGCGCACTGACGTGGAACTACCTCTTCATCCCGCCGCGATTCACCTTTGCGATCAACAAGGTCGAGGACGCCGTGCTCTTCGGCACGTATTTCATCGTCGCGCTCATCGCCGGCCAGCTCACCGCCCGCATCCGCGCGCAGTCGAGCCACGAGCGACGCCGCGAAGAGCGCGCGACGGCGCTCTTCCAGCTGACGCGCGCGTTGTCCGAGGCCCGCACGCTCGACGACGCGGTGTTCGCCGCCCTGCGGCAGACCGACGAGCTGTTCGGCGCCAAGACCGCGCTCCTGCTGGCCGACGAGGCCGGCCAGGAGATGCAGCCTCATTTCGCCGGCTCGCAAACCGTGGAGGAAAAGGAGCGCGCCGTGGCCGCCTGGGCGTTCCGGCACCGCCGGCCCGCCGGCCGCTTCACCGACACGCTGCCGGCCAGCACCGGTTACTATGTGCCCCTGGTCCGGGAAGATCATGCCGTCGGCGTGCTGGGCATCACCCTGCCGCCCGACGCGGGGCTCACGCTGGCCCAGCGCGACCTGCTGGAATCCTTCGCGCAGCAGCTGGCGCTCGTCGTCGAACGCGATCATCTCCGCGCGGCCGGCGAGCGTGAGAAGCTGCTCGCCGAGTCGGACAAACTCCACCGCGTGCTGCTCGACAGCGTTTCCCACGAGCTGCGCACCCCGCTGGCCGTCATCACCGGCTCGCTCGAGAACCTCACCGGCGCCCCCCCCGACCTGCAGGCGAGCCTCATCGCCGAGGGCCGGGCCGCCGCCCGCCGGCTCAACCGGCTCGTCGGCAACCTGCTCGACCAGACGCGGCTCGAGAGCGGCGCGCTGAAGCCGCGCGTCGACTGGTGCGACGCCCGCGATCTCGTGAATGCAGCGATCGAGGGCATGCGTGACGAACTCGCCGGCCATCCGCTTGAGGTGGTCCTGCCCGACGACATGCCCCCGATCCGCGCCGATTTCGCCCTGACCGAGCAGGCTCTGGCCAACCTGTTGCTCAACGCCGCGCGGCACACGCCGGCCGACACACCGGTCTTCCTGACCGCGGGGATAGAGCGCGGGGGCACGCGGGCCTTCTTCACCGTGGCGGACCGCGGGCCCGGCTTCCCGCTGGAGATGCGCGAGCGGCTCTTCAAGAAATTCGAGCGCGGCGACGCCGCGCGCGCCGGCGGCCTGGGCCTCGGCCTGTCCATCGTGCGCGGCTTCGTGGTGGCGCAGGGCGGCGACATCGTGGTCGGCGGCAACCCCGGTGGCGGCGCCGTGTTCACCATCTACCTGCCGCACAGCGCGCCCGCGGCCGTGCCGAACGAATGAGCGCGCCCGCCGCCAGGCCCACGCTGCTGGTGATCGACGACGAGCCGCAGATCCGGCGCCTGTTGCGCGTCACCCTGGAGCCCGCCGGCTACGCGCTGCGCGAGGTCGACACGGCCCGGCGCGGACTGGATGAGATCGCCACCCGCGTGCCCGACGCCGTCATCCTGGACCTCGGCCTGCCCGACATGAACGGCGTGGACGTCGTGCGGCGGCTGCGCGAGTGGTCCCGCGTGCCGGTGCTGATCCTCTCGGTGCAGGCCGCCGAGGCCGACAAGGTCGCCGCGCTTGACGCCGGCGCCGACGACTACCTGACGAAACCCTTCGGCGCGATGGAGCTGGCCGCCCGGGTCAGGGTGCTGCTCCGCCGGACGAGTGCCGGCGAGGAGGAGCCGGGGCCGATGACCTTCGGCCGCCTCACGGTGGATCTCGCCGCGCGACAGGTGCGGCGCGACGGCGTAGAGGTCGGGCTGACCCCGCGCGAATACGCCATCTTCCGCCTGCTGGTCCAGCACCGCGGCAAGGTCGTGACGCACCGGCAGATTCTGCGCGAAATCTGGGGACCCAAGGTCGAAAGCCACACCCACTACCTGCGCGTGTATATGACCCATCTCCGGCAGAAACTGGAAGCCGACCCGCACCATCCGCGCCATCTCAAGACCGAGCCCGGCATCGGGTTTCGCTTCGTGCCGGAGTAAGGGTCGCGCGCCAGACGGCCGCCGCGACCGGGCAAGCGCCCCCTCCCGGGCCTTGCGACCGCGCCCCGAGCCCGGCGCAGCCGGGCACGCCCAAGATCGGACCGGTTCTTAGCGCATATTTAGTGCTTTCCCGCCGCGCCCTAGCGGGGGCTTAGCGCGCGCTGGTATGGGGCGTGCACGATACACGCGTGCCCGCCCCCATCCACGATTCCTTCGCAACCATGGCTGCAAAACCACGCTCACCACAACCCCCGGCCCGCGGCCGGCGCTCCGACCCATCGCTGACATGACAACCAACGAACTCCTCCAAATTGTGCTCTTCTTCGGACTGGGCATCGCGCTCACCCCCGTGGTCGGGCGGTTCATGGCCCGGGTGTTCCAGGGCGAACGGACCTTCCTGCATCCCGTGCTCTTCCCGCTGGAAAAGCTCGCCTACCGCCTGACCGGCATCGACCCGAACGAGGAGATGTCCTGGCTCAAATATCTCTGGGCCGTGGTGGCCCTGACCTGCGTCGGCTTCGCCTCGCTCATGGCCATCCTGATGGTGCAAAAGTGGCTGCCGCTGAATCCGCAGGGCCTGGACAACCTGTCCTGGCACCTCGCGTTCAACACCGCGTGGAGCTTCACCTGCAACGCCGACTGGCAGTCCTACTCGGGCGAGGCGGTGATGAGCTACTTCTCGCAGACCGTCGGGCTTTCCGTGCACCAGTTCATCAGCGGCGCCGCCGGCCTCGCCATCCTCGTGGCGGTGGGCCGGGCCCTGGCCCGCGCCAGCGTCAAGACGATCGGCAACTTCTGGGTCGATCTCACCCGCGGCACGCTTTACCTCGTCATCCCGCTGTCGGTGCTGTGGACCATCCCGCTCGCGTGGCAGGGCGTCCCGCAGACGTGGAAGGCCTACCCCAACGCCACCCTCGTCGAGGCTTACACCGCGCAGGTGCCGAAGACGGACGACAAGGGCAACCCGGTCACCACGTCCGTCGCGAAGCTCGACGACAAGGGCGCGCCGGTGCTCGGTCCCGACGGCAAGCCCGTGATGGTGGACCAGCCGGTGATGGTCGACCAGAAGGTCGAGACTCAGCCCATCCCGGTCGGGCCCGTCGCGTCGTTCGAGTCCTGCAAGCAGCTTTTCACCAATGGCGGCGGCTGGTATGGCGTGAACAGCGCCCATCCGTTTGAGAACCCCACGCCTCTCGCCGGCTTCCTCGAGATGCTCGCGATCATCGTGGTGCCGATGGCGCAGGTCTACATGTTCGGCCTCCTGATCGGCAACAAGCGCCACGCCTGGTGCCTGTTCTCCGTCATGCTCGGCCTCTACCTGCTGTCGTTCGGCGTGGCCTGGTATGCGGAGACGCGGCCGAATCCCGTCACCGACAACATCCTCCCGCAGATGGAGGGCAAGGAGCAGCGCTTCGGCGTGATGAACAGCGTGCTCTGGGGCATCTCCGCCACCGCCATTGACAACGGCTCGGTGAATTCGATGCACGACAGCTGGATGCCGCTGGCCGGCATGATGCCGATGTGGAACATCCTCGTCGGCGAGATGCTCTTCGGCGGCATCGGCTGCGGCGTGTATTGCATGCTCTTCCACGTCCTCATCACCGTGTTCATCGCGGGGCTGATGATCGGGCGAACGCCGGAGTATCTCGGCAAGAAGCTCGGCGCCTGGGAGGCGACGTGGGCCGTGATCGGCGTGCTCGTGCCGAACGCCGCCTGCCTCATCCCCACGGCCATCTCGGTCGTGCTGCCGGCTGGCGTCGCGAGCATGAACAACGCCGGCCCGCACGGCCTGAGCGAGGTGCTCTACGCCTTCGGCGAGGCCGCGAACAACAACGGCAGCGCCTTCGCCGGCGTCAACGCGAACGTGCCCTGGTATGACGTGATGCTCGGCGTCGCGATCATCATCGGTCGCTTCGCCCCGATCGCCGCCGCCCTCGCCATCGTCGGCCGGCTCGCGGCCAAAAAGACCGTCGCGCCCTCCGCGGGCACCCTGCCGGTGCACGGCTGGACCTTCGGCCTCACCCTCACGGGCGTCATCATCATCGTCGCGGCCCTGACCTTCTTCCCCGCCCTGTGCCTCGGGCCGCTCATCGAACACGGTCTCATGCTGGCCGGCCGCACATTCTAACCCGCCATCCCCCTTTCCGTCCTCCATGAGCACCTCCACCAAGATAGACTATTCGTCGCTCGTCCGCCAGGCGGTCGTCGGCGCCTTCAAGAAGCTGCACCCGCGCGACGCGATCAAGAATCTCGTCATGTTCGTGGTGTGGCTCGGCTCGATCCTGACGACCGTCTGGCTCTTCGTCGACTTCTCCGGCTTCAACCTCCAGATCTGCCTCTGGCTGTGGTTCACCTGCCTCTTCGCCAATTTCGCCGAGGCGATGGCCGAGGGCCGCGGCAAGGCGCACGCGGACGAACTGCGCAAGATGCGGACCAAGACGACGGCCCGCCGCCTCGTCGGCGGCCGCGAGGCGCCGGTTTCCAGCAGCGAACTGCGGATCGGCGACCTCATCGTCTGCACCGCCGGCGAGCTGATCGCGGCCGACGGCGAGGTCGTCGAGGGCATCGCGACCGTGGACGAGTCCGCCATCACCGGCGAGTCCGCCCCCGTCATCCGCGAGAGCGGCGGCGACCGCAGCGCGGTCACCGGCGGCACCCGCGTCACGAGCGACCGGATCGTCGTGCGGGTCACGGCGGAGGAAGGCAAGGCCTTCCTCGACCGGATGATCGCGATGATCGAGGGCGCGCGGCGCCAGCTCACCCCGAACGAGATCGCGCTGAACATCGTGCTGATCAGCCTGACCGCCCTGTTCATCGTGGTCGTGCTCGTGCTGCCGCCCCTCGCGATCTACGACGAGGTCGCCGCGGGCCAGAGCGGCGTGGTCCTCACCTCCCTGCCGGTCCTGCTGTCGCTCATCGTCTGTCTGATCCCGACGACGATCGGCGGGCTGCTGAGCGCGATCGGCATCGCCGGCATCGACCGGCTCATGCGGCGCAACGTCCTCGCGACCTCCGGCCGCGCGGTCGAGGCCGCGGGCGACGTCGACGTGCTCCTGCTCGACAAGACGGGCACCATCACGCTGGGCAACCGCATGGCGACCGAGTTCGTCCCCGCGCCGGGCGTGGACCTGGCGGCGCTGGCCGACGCGGCCCAGCTCGCCTCCCTCGCCGACGAGACGCCCGAGGGCCGGAGCATCGTCACCCTCGCCAAGGAAAAATTCGACCTCCGGGCCCGTGAGGTGAGCGAGCCGCACGCGACCTTCGTGCCCTTCTCCGCCCAAACGCGCATGAGCGGCGTCGATCTGGACGGCCGCCGCATCCGCAAGGGCGCCGCCGACAACATCCGGGCCTGGGTCGACGCACAGCGCGGCGCCTATCCGACCGAGGTCGCGGCCGAGGTGGAAAGGATCGCGCGCGCCGGCGGCACCCCGCTGGTCGTGGCCGAGAACCACCGCGTGCTCGGCGTCATCCTGCTCAAGGACATCGTCAAGGGCGGCGTCAAGGAGCGGTTCGCCCAGCTTCGCACCATGGGCATCCGCACCGTGATGATCACCGGCGACAATCCCCTGACCGCCGCCGCCATCGCCGCCGAAGCCGGCGTCGACGACTTCATCGCGCAGGCCAAGCCCGAGGACAAGCTCGCGCGCATCCGCCAGGAACAGGAGGGCGGCAAGCTGATCGCGATGATCGGCGACGGCACGAACGACGCGCCATCGCTGGCGCAGGCCGACGTGGGCGTCGCCATGAACACGGGCACCCAGGCGGCCCGCGAAGCGGGCAACATGGTCGACCTCGACAGCAATCCGACCAAGCTCATCGAGGTGGTGGAGATCGGGAAGCAGCTGCTCATGACGCGCGGCGCGCTGACCACGTTCAGCATCGCGAACGACGTCTCGAAGTATTTCGCGATCCTGCCGGCGATGTTCGGCGCGCTCTACGCGACGCACAAGGGCGGCTTCGGCCCCCTGCAGGCCTACAACATCATGTTCCTGCACTCGCCGGAAAGCGCGATCCTGAGCGCGGTCATCTTCAATGCGCTGATCATCGTGGCGCTGATCCCGCTCGCCCTGCGCGGCGTGAAATACCGCCCGCTCGGCGCCAAGATCATCCTCCGGAATAACATGCTCATCTACGGCATTGGCGGCATCCTCGTGCCCTTCGTGTTCATCAAGCTGATCGACATGCTGCTCGTCGCCACCCACCTGGCCCCCTGAACCCCGTCTCCCGAGAGGACCCTACCATGCTTAAACTCATCATCCAATCGATCCGCCAGACGCTCCTGTGGACCGTCATCACCGGCGTGCTCTACCCGCTCGTCATGACCGCGGTGGTCCAACTGCTGTTTCCCGGGCAGGCGGCCGGCAGCCTCGTCCTGCGCGACGGCAAAGTCGTCGGTTCCGCCCTGCTGGCGCAGCAATTCACCGGCGCAGGCTACTTCTGGCCGCGGCCCTCGGCGGCGGGCTATGGCACCGGCCCCTCGGGTCTCGCCGCCTCCAGCGGCAGCAACCACGGGCCCACGAGCGCGCAGCTCCAGACCGACGTGCGCAACAATGCCAAGTCGCTGCGCGACGCGCACAAGCTGCCGGCCGACGCGCCGGTGCCCGCCGACCTGGTTTTCGCCTCCGCCAGCGGCCTCGACCCGCACATCAGCCCAGCGGCGGCGCGGTTCCAGATCGGCCGCGTGGCCGCGGCCCGCGGCGCAAGCGACGCGGCGGTCCAGGCGCTGTTGGAGAAATTCGTCGAGCCACCCCAGTGGGGTTTCCTCGGCGAGGCGCGCGTCAACGTGCTCCTGCTCAATACCGCCCTCGATGACCAGTTCCCCGCCAAGAAATAGCGCCGGGCTTGACCGCCGGCTGACTGGGGCCTAACGACGCGCATGGATCGTCTCACCCTTTTCGGCCTGTTCGCCGTCACCGCGATGCTCGTCTGCTACACGCTGGAATCACGCAGCCGGTGGTGGGTGCTGGCGTTTGCCGGCGCGTGCGCTCTCGGCTCGGTCTACGGTTTCCTGCAGGGCGCCTGGCCGTTCGGGCTGGTGGAGGCCGTCTGGTCCGCGGTCGCCGTGCGGAAGTGGTGGCGTGCCCCGCGGGCCTGACCGGTTTCCGGCCGCGGGTGGCGCGGTATTGTCGATTTATTTATACCTCAACGGACGTTGTTAACGTCCCGTTGAGGTTCGCTGGTATAACGGGTGCATAAGTGGCGGGGTCCCCTGGCAGACAATCCAAAAAATCCAAAAACCATGGCTGATAAACCCACCGCTTCGATGAAGCCCACTCTCGGGCTCACTGGTCTGACGTTCAATGCAATGGCGCTGATTGCCCCAGGCGCCTTTCTCTGGCTCACATTTGAGGAACAGGCCCTTTATGGCGCGCCTTTGGCCGGCGCCGCCATGTGGTTCGGCTTCTTCCTCGCGCTGCTGCTCTGCCTCGCGACCGCCATCAGTTACGCCGAACTCTCCAAGCTCTATCCGGGCACGGGCTCGTCCTACTTCTACGCGGAACAGGCGTTCATCGCCAAGAAGAAGGCGTTCAAATACACCCGCGTGATCAAGTTCTTCACCGGCTGGGCCAGCCACCTGTATTACTGGATCTATCCGGGCCTGATGGTCGGCGTCACCGCCCTGCTCGGCGGCTACCTTGCCGCCCAATTCTGGCCGGACACCTTCAGCAGCTCCTACAACAGCCCGCTGCTGATGATCATCATCTGCATCGTGTTCTCCCTCGCCGTCGCCTGGATCGCCCAGCGCGGCGTGACCGGCTCCACCACCGTGAACATCGCGATGAACGTGATCCAGATCCTCGCCCTGCTGGTGTTCTCCGTCATGGCGCTGGGCTACCGCATGAGCCACAAGGAGGGCGCGACCGCCATCCACCTCTCGAACGGCACCGCCATCAACTACCAGGTGGACCAGGCCAACGTGACCGACGACAAGGGCGCGCCCGTGCCGGACTCCTGGGCCGACGGCTCGCCGAAATACCAGACCGATGACAAGGGCAAGGTCCTCACCCAGACCGACGCCAAGGGCGCCCCGGTTCTCGACAAGGACGGCAAACCCGTGCCGCTCGCCGCCATCAAGCAGCAGGACCGCACCGTCACCGACGACGACCTGAACAAGGACAAGAACAAGGATCCCGACCTGCTCGCCGCCCTGACCTCGATGGGCCTGGCCAGCGGCGACCCCTACCCGCTCTTCGACAAGGACAAGGATGGCAAGTGGGTGAAGGACAAGGACGGCCACCTGACGCCGACGCTCTTCACGATCAGCTACACGGAAAAGGACGGCGGCATCAGCGGCACGGCGGGCAGCGCGACCGACCCGCAGACCTTCAACTACCACAGCTCCGCCGCCTCCGTGGTGGCGCCGCACAACTTCAGCTGGATCTTCGTGCAGGCGTGCATCGCTATCCTCTGCCTCGTCGGCTTCGAGTCCGTCTCCTCCATGGCCGAGGAGGCGAAAAACCCGAAACGCGACGTGGCGCGAGCCATCATCCTGTCGCTCGTGATCCAAGGCGCGGTCTGCTATCTGATCGAGTATTTCTGCGCGAATTACTTCCTGAACAACGGCTACACGATGCCGAACGCCGGGGCCTCCAGCGCGCCGATCGGCGACATGATGAAGATCGTCGGCACCTGGGCCTTTGGCAGCGCCAAGGCCGGCACCACCTTCATGCTGGTCGAAGCCTTCACGGTTTTCCTCGCGCTCATCGGCACGACCCTCGCCTGCCTCAACACCGGCGCCCGCGTCACCTACGCGATGGGCCGCGACGAGGAGATGGGCGCGCACTTCGGCATGCTGCACGAGAAGAACCTGACGCCGCACCGCGCGATCTGGGCCCTGGGCGTCATCTCCATCTTCATCGGCATCGCCACGGTGGCGATCTACCTCGGCGGCACGACGCCCGCGGCGCTCGACAAGCACAACCTCTGGTATGCCTTCGGGATCTTCTCCCCGGAGACCTACGCGGCGCTCCCGAACACCCTCGTCCTGATCACCCTGATCAGCAACTTCGGCACCTTCCTGCTCTACATGACGACCTGCGTCGTCGCCATGGTGGCCTTCAAGGAGCACCATAGCTTCCACGGGTTCAAGCACGTGGTCGTGCCGATCTTCGGCGTGGTCGCCAACCTGATCTGCATGCTGTTCTACCTGATCGGGCCGCTCCCGGTGAACGGCTCAAGCCTGGTCCCCGGCATGAGTTGGAAGGAACCCTATATCGCCCTCGGCGTCGTCGCCGTGTGGGGCATCTGGGGTTTCATTTACCTGCGCCAGCGCAGCAAGGCGGCCAGCAAGTCCATCTTGCTCTCCAGTCCGGCCCCGAGCCAGGGCTGAGCGTGTTCCCATTTGGCCCATGAGCACCAGCCCCCGGGTCACCTCCGGGGGCTGACTTTTCTACCCCTTGCAAGTCACCTACGCCCAGCTTTCCGTGACCGGCCCCGTCCGGGAGATCAACGAGGACTTCGTCTCGTTCTGGCAGCACCACGACGAGGGGCAGGTCCAGACCAGGGGCATGGCGTGGATGCTCGCCGACGGCGTCGGCGGCGAGAGCCGCGGCGAACTCGCCAGCCAGCTGGCCGTGACCGCAGCCCTCATCGCCTTCCAGCAGGCCCTCCCCGCCACGCCGCCCTCGGTGCTCCAGCGCGCCATGTTCAACGCCGCCAGTCAGGCCGTCTACGACGCGGCGGCGGCGGCCCCGGAACAGGGCAAGATGGCCACCACGCTGACCGTCTCGTTTTTCCACGAAAACACGCTGCATGTGGCGCACGTCGGCGACTCTCGCGTCTACCTCGTGCGCAACGGCCAGATCCGCCGCCTCACCACCGACCACTGCTACGTCGCCCTGTCGGTCAAGTTCCGCGTCATGCACGAGCACTGGGCCATGACCAGCCCCATGCGCTCGGTCCTCACCCGCAGCGTCGGTCACGAGCCGATCGCCAAGTTCGACAGCTGCCAGGAAGCTCTGGTGAAGGGCGACGTCGTGGTGCAGTGCTCCGACGGCCTCTACGCCTTCGTGGTCGACCAGGAGATCGGCGACATCGCCAGCCACTATGCCCCCCAGGAAGCCTGCCAGCGGCTGATCGCCCTCGCTGAGAAACGACAGGTTGACGACAACATCTCCGTCCAAATCATCCGGGTCGACCAGACCGACGTCATAACCTACTTCCGGGGGGTCCCGGTCTCCCGCAAAACTCCTTCCAACAACTTGAGCAGCGAACTTGAACCGGGCCACGTCCTCGACGAACGCTTTGAACTGACCGAGCTGATCAGCCGCAGCGGCATGGCCTGCATCTTCAAGGCCCGCGACCACCAGACCCGCGAGATCGTGGCCCTCAAGGTGCCGCTGATGCAGTTCGAGAGCGACGTCGCGACCTTCACCCGCTTCCAGCGCGAGGAGGAGATCGGCCGCCAACTCGACCACCCCTACATCCTCAAGATCGTCCCGATCGACAAACCGAAGAGCCGGCCCTACCTGGTGATGGAATACCTGCAGGGCCGGACCCTCGACAAGGTCACGGAGGCGACGAAGCCGCTGCCCGAGAAGGAGGCCGCCAAGATCGCGAGCCGCATCTGCGAGGCGCTCGATCACATGCATGCCCGCGGCATCGTGCACCGCGACCTGAAGCCGCAGAACATCATGGTCTGCGACGACGGCAGCATCCGCATCCTCGACTTCGGCATCGCGAAGGCCGCGCGGCTCCGCCGGCTGACCTTCGCCGGCTTTTCCCCGACGATGGGCACGCCCGACTACATGGCGCCGGAACAGGTCAACGGCCGCCGCGGCGACCACCGCACCGACATCTACAGCCTGGGCGCGATCCTCTACGAGATGGTGACCGGCCAGGTGCCCTTCGAAGGCGAGAGCCCCTACGTGGTGATGAACATCCGCACCACCGGAGACCCCGTCGCCCCGCGCAAGCTCAACCCGAAGCTGACACCCGTGATGGAGGAGATCGTGCTCCACGCCCTCGCCCGCAATCCCGACGAACGCTTCGAGAGCGCGGCGAAGATGAAGGCCGAGCTCGACGACTACGAGATCGTCGAACTCGTCGAGCGCTTCCGGAACCTGAAGCCGGTCAGCACCTGGAAGGGCCGGTTCCGCGTGATGCCGCTGATCATTTTCTTCGTCATCCTGCAGGTGGTCGGGTTCGGCCTGATGCTGTGGTATTTCACCCACCACGGGAAACACTGAGGCCGCGGACCTTGCCTCCGGCCTGATCCGGTCCTTGTATCCTTCGCCGCCATGAGCCGACCGACCGAGTCCAGCCGACCGAGCCCGCTCTTCCTCCGCTGGCTAAAGGGGGAGACGGACGCGCTGACCCCGGCGCAGGAATACCTCGTGGCCGCGCTCGCCGTCGCCGTCGTCACCGGCTGCGGTTTCATCATCCGCCCCTGGTCGGACTACTGGGCGGTCGCGGTGCTCTACCTTTTCATGATCGTGCTGCTCAGCCTGCGGATCGGGCAGGGCCCGATCCTCGGCGCGGCGGCGCTGGCCGCGCTGACCTGGGACTTTCTCTTTTTCCCCCCGCTCTTCACCTTCATGCTCGACCGGTTCGAGGACTGGATGATGTTCGGGCTTTTCTTCGCCATCGCGCTCGTGACCGGCCGCTTCACCGGGCGCATCCGGCTCGCCGAGCGCAGCGAGCGGCAGCGCGCGCGGCGGGCCACCGCGCTCTACGAGCTCACGCGGACGCTGGCCTCGGCCCAGTCAGCCGACGAGGTCCTGCGCCACGCGACCGAGCAGGTGCAGGCGCAATTCGGCACCCGGCTCGCCCTGCTGACGGCGGATCCCGCCGACCCCGACCGGCTCGTGCTCCACCCGGCGGCGACCTACGCGATCAGCGCCGCCGGCCAGGAAGCCGCCCTCGCGGCGTTCCGCGCGGACGGAGGATCCGGCGCGGGGACCTGGGCGACGGACTCCGCCCGACGGTTCTTCCCCCTGGAGGCCGCCGGCCGCCGCTTCGGGGTGATGGCCGTGGAGACCGACTCAACCGCCAGCCCGGCCGACGTGCTCGACGGCTTCGCCGCCCAGATCGCGCTGGCCCTCGAACACGAGCGGTTGCGCGCGGTCAGCGAGGCGGCCCGCGTGCAGGCCGCCTCCGACCAGCTGCACCGCAGCCTGCTAGACAGCGTCTCCCACGAGCTCAAGACCCCCCTGGCCGTCATCGCGTCCGCCGCCGAAAGCCTGCAGACCACGGTGCCCGCTCCGGACCGCCCGCTGGTCGGGGAAATCCACGTCGCCGCCCAGCGGTTGCGCCGCCTCGTGGACAACCTGCTCGATACCACGCGCCTCGATTCGGGCGGGCTCGACGCCCAGCTCGACTGGTGCGACCTGTCCGACCTGATCAACGCCGCCCTGAAGACCACCCAGGACATCCGCCATGGCCGCCGTCTGCACCTGCAGATTCCCACCGGCCTCCCCCTGGTCCGGTGCGATTTCGACCTGATCCAGCAGGCCTTGGCCAACCTCATCCACAACGCCTGTCGCCACACGCCCTTCGCGGCCGAGATCACGGTCTCCGCGGGAGTGGACGAGGCGGCTCGCCGCGTCTGGCTCGCCGTCGCCGATACCGGCCCGGGCCTGCGCGAGGACCAGCTCGCCCGGCTGTTCGAGCGGTTTTTCCGGGGCGAGCCCCGGCGCCCGGGCGGGCTCGGACTCGGCCTGTCGATCGCGCGGGGGTTCGCGGAGGCCCACGGCGGCGCCCTCAGGGCGGAGAACCAGCGCGGAGGCGGCGCGCGTTTTGTCATCTTGCTGCCCTTCGAAACCCACGACAACGTCCCTGCCGAATGAGCGAAGCCGCCGCCCAACCCGAAGTGCTGGTCATCGACGACGAGGAGCAGATCCGGCGGCTCCTGCGCGGCGCGCTCACCGCCGCCGGCTACAGCGTGCGCGAGGCGGGCGACGGCAGCACGGGACTCAGGGAGGTGGCCTACCAGCGCCCCGACGCCATCATCCTCGACCTCGGCCTGCCCGACCTGCCCGGCCTCGAAGTCCTGCGACGTCTCCGCGAATGGAGCCAGGTGCCCGTGCTCATCCTCTCCCTGCGCGCGCACGAGAAGGAAAAAATCGCGGCGCTCGACGCCGGGGCGAACGACTACATGACCAAGCCCTTCGGCTGGGGCGAGCTGCTCGCCCGCCTCCGCGTGCTGCTGCGCCGCGAGCCCGCGACGGCCGCCGCCAACGTGGTGCGCTTCGGGCCGGTGAGCGTCGACATGGCGCGCCGCGTGGTGACCAGGGACGGCCGCGAGCTGAAATTCACCGCGCGCGAATACGCGCTGCTGCGTCTCCTCGTGACCCACCGCAACAAGGTGATCACGCACCGCCAGATCCTGCGCGAACTCTGGGGCCCCGGCGCCGAGGCGCAGACGCATTACGTCCGGGTCTACATGGCCCGCCTCCGCCAGAAGATCGAGGAAGCGCCCAACCAGCCGCGGTTCCTCATCACCGAATCGGGCTCGGGCTACCGGCTCGACACCGACTGACGGGGCGGCCCGGCATTGATGCGTTGTTGATGCCGGGGCGGGTTGTTTTGAAGCAGCGTTGATGGGCGCTGGTATGGGCGCTGCAACAGGCACATGCACCTCGCGACGCGAGCAAACACCCTCCCGCCAACCCGCCAGCATGAAATTCATCATCGCCATCATCAAGCCGTTCAAACTCGACGAGGTGAAGGAGGCCCTGGGCGAGATCGGGGTGCAGGGCCTGACGGTCACCGAGGTCAAGGGCTTCGGCCGGCAGAAGGGGCACACCGAGATCTACCGCGGCAGCGAATACACGGTCGACTTCCTGCCCAAGGTGAAGATCGAGCTGGCGCTCCCCGACGATCTCGTCGGCCGGGCCATCGATGCGATCACCTCGGCGGCGAAGACCGGCAAGATCGGCGACGGCAAGGTCTTCGTGCTCCCGGTGGAGGATGTCATCCGCATCCGCACCGACGAGCGCGGCGAGGCCGCGGTCTGATTTCGCCGGATGCCCGGCACCAATTGGGTCAGTTATAGTGAAGCGGCCCCCCTTTAGTGATGTGAAGGGGGGCCGTCTGCTTTGCGATCGCAGTCTCGGCCGGGTCTGCGGGCTTTACGCTGCGACCGACCTCGGTAAGCTGCCCGCATGACCGTAGTGGCCGCCAAATCAAACATCCTGATCATCGACGACGAGGTGCAGATCCGCCGTCTGCTGCGCGTGACGCTCGAGGCGGAGCACTACAAGGTGCGCGAGGCCGAGACCGGCCTGCTCGGCCTGCAGGAGGTCGCCCACCAGGCACCCGACGGCATCGTCCTCGACCTCGGCCTGCCCGATCTGGACGGCCTCGAGGTGGTCCGCCGGCTGCGTGAGTGGTCCAAGGTGCCCGTGCTCATCCTGTCCGTGCGCGGAAGCGAGGACGACAAGATCGCCGCCCTCGACGCCGGCGCCGACGACTACCTCACAAAACCCTTCAGCGGCCGCGAGTTGCTGGCGCGTGTGCGCGCCGTGCTCCGGCGGACGCCGGCCGCGTCCGAGCCGGCGCTCATGCGGGTAGGCGACATTGAGATCGACCAGGCGGCGCGGGTCGTGCGCCGGGCCGGCACCGAGGTGCGCCTGACCGCGAAGGAATATGCCCTCTTCCAACTTCTGGTGCAGCACCGCGGACGGGTCGTCACCCACCGGCAGATCCTCCGCGAACTCTGGGGCCCCAACGCCGAGGACAACACCCACTACCTCCGCGTGCACATGACGCACCTCCGCCAGAAACTCGAGGCCGACCCGCACGCGCCCGTCCACCTGAAGACCGACGCCGGCATCGGATACCGGCTGGTGGAGAGCTAGCCGACCCCGACGTTCGTTTCATGGGCCGGCCACGCGAATTGGTCGCCTCTGACCCCCAACCCGCAATCTCTAGCGAGGCGGTTCAGGGCGCCGCTTAGGACAGGCTGAAGGGCTGCGGCAAGCGCAAACCGCTTAAGACACCGTTTCGACCCCGGGCGCGGATCGGTTTTGCCCGGTTGGCACGCTTGGCGCATAAACGGCGGCACTTAACACCCACTGCATTCCTTCGCCTTGGCCCCACGCAGCCCCAGCCGCTGCTTCATCGCCGTCCCATGTCCCTCAAAACCCTGCTTTTCGGCAAATCGCGGTCGCTCACCGACCATGATCTCTTTCACAAGGTGTCGCTCATCGCGATCTTCGCATGGGTGGGCCTCGGGGCCGACGGATTGTCGTCCTCGTGCTACGGCCCCGAGGAGACCTTCAAGGCGCTCGGCGGCAACCCGCATCTCGCCTTGTTCGTCGCGCTGGCCTCGGTCGTGACGATCATCGCGATCTGCGCGAGTTATTCGCAGATCATCTCGCTCTTTCCCGCGGGCGGCGGCGGCTACCTGGTCGCCACCAAGCTGCTGTCGCCGTTCGCCGGCGTGGTGTCGGGCAGCGCCCTCCTCATCGACTATGTCCTCACGATCACCATCTCGGTGGCGAGCGGCGCCGACGCGCTCTTCAGCATCCTGCCGCCCGAATACGTGCCGTGGAAGCTCGCCTTCGCCCTGGCCGGCGTGGCCGGCCTTACGCTGGTCAACCTGCGCGGGGTGAAGGAGTCCGTCATGCTCTGGGTGCCGGTGTTCTTCCTGTTTGTCGGCACGCACGCCTTTGCGATCATTTATGCCCTGTGCACGCACGCCGGCGGGCTGGGACACGTGGCGGCCGCGACGGCCGGCGAAGTCCACCTGGTCAGCGCATCCGTCGGCTGGTTCGGGCTGATGGCCCTGCTGCTCAAGGCCTACAGCATGGGCGCCGGCACCTACACCGGCATCGAGGCCGTCAGCAACGGCCTGCCCATCCTGCGCGAGCCGCGCGTGCAGACCGGCCGGCGCACCATGATCTACATGGGCGTCTCGCTGGCTATCACCGTCGCCGGCCTCCTGCTCGCCTACTTGCTCTACGCCGTCAAGCCGATCGAGGGCAAGACGCTCAACGCCGTCCTGTTCGAGGCCATGACCGGCGACTGGGGCCAGCGCTCGGGCTGGTGGTTCGTCAAGGTCACGCTCGCCTCCGAGGCGGCCCTGCTCCTCATCGCCGCGCAGACCGGCTTCCTCGACGGCCCGCGCGTGCTGGCCAACATGGCGCTCGACCGCTGGTTCCCGGCGCGCTTCGCCAACCTGAGCGATCGCTTCGTGACCCAGAACGGCCTGGTGCTCATGGGCGCCGCGGCCTTCGTGATGATGGCCTTCACGCGGGGCTCGGTCGACCTGCTGGTGGTGCTCTACTCGATCAACGTCTTCATCACCTTCTCCCTGTCGCAGCTCGGCATGGTGGTCCACTGGTGGCAGGAGCGGGCGGTGGAACCCCGCTGGCGGCGCAAGCTCGCGATCAACGGCTTCGGCTTCGCCCTCACGTTCTTCATCCTCGTTTCCCTCACCCTGGAGAAATTCACCGAGGGCGGCTGGGTTACGATCGTCATCACCGGCCTCCTCATCGCCGCCGCCTACGCCATCCGGCGCCATTACCAGAACGTCGGCCATCACCTCCGCCGGCTGGACGCCATCGTCGAGGCCGCCGACCTGCACGTGCCGGAGATCCGCGTGACGGACGCCCCGCCCAACCCGAAGGCCCGCACCGCCGTCATCCTCGTCAACGGCTACAACGGCCTCGGCCTGCACACGCTCATGCATGTGCCCCGCATGTTCGGCGACACCTTCCGCAACTTCGCCTTCGTCCAGGTGGGCGCGGTGGACGCCGGCAATTTCAAGGGCGCGGCCGACATCGAGGCCCTGCGCCACCACACCGCCGCGGAGGCCGAACGCTACGTGAAGTGGGCGAGCGCCCGCGGTTACGGCAGCAAGAGTTACACCACCATCGGTCACGACCTGGTCGGCGAGGTCCTGACCCTGGCCAAGCGGGCGGCGGCCGACTATCCCAACCACGTCTTTTTCGCCGGCCAGCTCCTGTTCACCCGCGAGACCCGGCTCACCCGCTGGCTGCACAACCACACCGTGTTCACCCTGCAGCGGCGCTTCTTCCTCGCGAACATTCCCTTCGTGATCCTGCCCATCCGGGTCAGCGAGGATTAGCCTCGCCTTGCCCCGGCATAACCGGGGTAATGGTCGGCTATGCCTTTTTCCAAGCTCGGGCTGCCGCCCACCCTGATCAACGGTGTCAAAGCGATGGGCTACGTCGATCCGACCCCCATCCAGCTGCGCGCCATCCCGGTTGTGCTGACCGGTGGCGATCTCATTGCGTCCGCGCAGACCGGAACCGGCAAGACCGCCGCCTTCGCCCTCCCCGTCCTCGCCCGCCTCGACAAGCACCAGCCGCGCGGCCCGCGCGTGCTCGTGCTCGAGCCGACCCGCGAGCTCGCAGCCCAGGTTGAGACCGCCTTCCGCGACTTCGGCCGGTTCACCGACATCCGCGCCACCGTCGTCCATGGCGGCGTCGGCTACGGCCGCCAGCGCAGCGAGATCCAGACCGGCACCGACATCGTCGTCGCCACGCCGGGCCGCCTCATGGACTTCCTCAACGAGGGCACGCTCCGCCTGGGCGGCCTGCAGATCCTCATCCTCGACGAGGTCGACCGCATGCTCGACATGGGCTTCGTCAAGGACGTGAAGAAGATCATCGGCATGTGCCCGAAGGAGCGCCAGACGCTGTTCTTCTCCGCCACGGTGCCGCCGGAGATCGAGGAGGTCGCCCGCTTCGCCCTGCGCAACCCGGTGCGCGTCGAGATCGGCGTGGCCCGCACGGTCAACAAATCCGTCACCCACGCCTTCTATCCCGTCAACGCCGGCCAGAAGTTCGACCTGCTCATCGCCCTCCTCGAGCAGACCGAGTTCCACAGCTGCCTTGTGTTCTCCCGCACCAAGCACGGCGCCGACAAGATCGCCCGCAAGCTCAAGGCCGCCAACCACTCCGTCGCCGTCCTCCACGCCAACCGTTCGCAGTCGCAGCGCGTCGAGGCCCTCGAAGGCTTCAAGTCCGGCAAATACGAGGTGATGGTCGCCACCGATATCGCCGCCCGCGGCATCGACGTCGCCGGCGTCTCGCACGTCATCAACTACGACATCCCGGCCAACCCCGAGGACTACGTCCACCGCATCGGCCGCACCGGCCGCGCCATGGCGGTCGGCGATGCCTTCACGCTCACCACGCCGGAGCAAGCCACCGAGATTCGTGACATCGAGCGCTTCATCGGCCAGAAGGTCCCGCAGCTGAAGCTCGAGGGCTTCCCCTACGGCGCCGCTCCGCGGCCCGCGATGGGTTACCAGGGCGCCGCGCCTTCCTATCCGCAACGCCAGGAGCGCGGCCACCAGCAGCGTCCGGCACATGGCGGCGGGCAACATTCCGGCCCGCGCCCGGCGCATGCGCCGCATCAGCCGCAACGGCCGCAGCACGCCCAGGGAACCGCCCCCCAGGCGCCACGGCCCAATCCTTCGCACAGCTACCAGGCGCCCGGCCAGGCCGAGCGCCCGGCCGGCGGACAGGCCCAGCCCGCGCCACGCAAGTTCGGCGGTCTTTCCCGCGGCACCTGGAACCGGCGCTGAGAGAGAATCCCTCCGTTGGGTGAGCGTAGGCCTCCGCCCCGACGCCTAGCTGAAGGGAACCGAGGCTCAGGTGACACGCGCCCGGGTGAGAAATCGCTTGGCTCGGGTGCACGGCGGCGACCATGATGCCACCCGCATGCTCAGCCCCGCCCGCACGATTCTCCGGCAGACTTGGTGGGCGCCCTTGGTGTGCTACGGCCTCGCCTGGCTCCTGGGGCGGACTGAGGCTGCCGACCAGCTGGAATGGCGCACGCTGGACCTGCGCACGAAGTTCCGCGTGCAGTTCCAGACCCCGCCGGATCCCCGCCTGCAGCTGGTGCTCTTCGACGACGACACCTACGAAAACCTCATGCCCTGGCCGCCGACCCGCCAGCTGCACGGCAACCTGATCGAGCTGCTCGCGGCGGACGGCGCCAAGATCGCGTGCATGGATGTGTTCATGACCTCGTCGCGGGACGACGGCGGCGATGCCCTGATGGCCGAAGGGGTCAAGGCCGCCAAGGCGCGCGGCCTGCAGGTGGTCACGGGCGCCGTTTCGAGCGAATTCGATGTTCTCGGCAACGATCAGCAGATCAAGGGACCCACGGAACCCCTGCCCGATGTCACCGGCGATATTTCCGGGCTCGTCGGAGACCGTTACGCGGCGATGCCTTTCCCCGCCCTTCGGGCGGTCAGCACCTACGGCTTTGTCGATGTGCCAAAGGACAGCGCCGACGGCGTGGCCCGGCAGCCGCCCCTCGTGGTGCGCATCGGCAAGGAGGTCTTCGCGTCACTCTCGCTGCAGACCCTGATGGCCTACTTCCACGTCCCTCCGGCATCCGTGAAGGTCCGGCTGGGCGACGCCGTTTACCTGCCGACGCCACAAAAAACCTACCGCGTCCCCATTGATGAGCGCGGGCGCTATCTCCTGAACTACCGCTATGAGTCGCTCGATACGCCGCTGGGCATTCCAAGCGTGGGGTATCGCGCGCTGCTGCTGGGGTTGAATTCGAAGTATGTGGAAAAGAACCCCAACGTGCCGCCGCCACCCGACATGAAGGGCAAGATCGCGATCATCGGGCTGCTTGTGACCGGCAATTCCGACGCCGGCCCGACCCAGCTGTCGCCGATGTCCCCCCTGCCGCTGGTCCATGCCAACATCATCAACAACGTGCTGGCGGAGGATTTCGCCCGCAAGGCGCCCGACGGGCTCATCTGGGGCCTGGCGATCCTCACGGGCTACCTTGGGCTGCTGGTCATCGCCGACCGCTCCGTGATCGTGCTCTGCGGCGGCGCGGTTCTGGGCATGGTCGGTTATGCCTCGCTGGCCCTCTGGGCCTGGGTCTGGGGCAGCTGGTGGTTGCCGCTGACGACGCCGCTCGTGGGCTTCGGCATGCTGCAGTTCATCGTGATCGGCCGCCGGATCATCGCGGAACAGCGCGCCAAGCAGGAGATGAAAGGCATGTTCGGTGCCTATGTCTCCCCGCAGCTGGTGGAGCGGATGGTGAAGTCCGGGCAGAGACCCGAGCTCGGCGGTCATGAGGAGGACCTCACGGCGTATTTCAGCGACATCCAATCCTTCTCGACCTTTTCAGAGCAGCTGCCACCCGACCGCCTGGTCGAGCTGATGAACGAATACCTCACGGCCTGCACCGACATCGTGCAGGAGGAGGGGGGGACGCTTGACAAGTATGTCGGCGACGCCGTCGTCGCCATGTTCGGTGCGCCGATCGCCCTGCCCGACCACGCCTACCGCGCCTGCGTGGCCGCGCTGCGGGTGCAGGTGAAGCTTGGGGAACTGCGCACCCGGTGGGCCGGCGCCGGTGACAAGTGGCCCAAAATCGTGCACGCCATGCGGTCGCGCATCGGCCTGAACACCGGTCTTTGCGTCGTGGGCAACATGGGCAGCCGCTCGCGCTTCAACTACACCATGATGGGGGACAACGTTAACCTCGCCGCCCGCATGGAATCAGGGGCCAAGAGCTGGGGTGTCTACAGCATGTGCACCGAGGCCACCCGGGCGGCCTGCGAATTGCACGGCGGCGACCGGGTGGTTTTCCGACCGCTGGGCCGGATCGTGGTCAAGGGCCGGGCTCAGGCCGTGCCGATCTACGAAATCGTGGGGCTCAAGGAACACATGACGTCTGCCATCCGGGAGTGCCTGCAGCTCTTCCAGCAAGGGCTGGAACGCTACTACGCGCGTGATTGGGCCGCCGCGAATGCCCTGTTCCTGCGCAGCGAGACCTTGGAACCCAACCAGCCAAGCACGACCTCCGGTGTATCCGCCAACCCCTCCCGCATATTCCTGGGCCTCGTTGCGCAGTATGCCGCCACCCCACCGCCCGAGGATTGGGACGGTGTGCATGTGATGAAGGCCAAGTAAGTTGTCGTTCCCAACGGACAAAATCGCCGGCGTAAAAAGATGCGACTTACCATCATTCCGCTCTTGCACATGGGCTGCAAACTACTGAGATGTCTTTGCAATTCTACGCCGAAGCTATCCTTACACCTACTTATTGTCATGAATATCCGAAAAGTCCTCCTCCTTATCACTGCTTTTGTCGGAATGGCTGCAATCGCCGCCGCCCAGACTACGACCGTTGAAGCCACCGTTTCAAAGGTCACGGGCACCGCGACCGTCAAGCTGCTCGATGGCAGTATCCAAGTGGTCACCGCCGGCATGAAGCTGCCGCAAGGTGCCGAGGTTACGACCGGCGACGGCTCGCAAGTGGTCGTGCAGGCGCACGATGGCATCATCGCGATCGCCAGTGCCAAGACGGTCATCTCGATCGACGAGCTGAGCGTCGGCGCCGACGGCATGCGCAACGCCACCATCGCGCTGAAGTCGGGCAACCTGGCTTCGTCCTTGGATCCCACGAAGCATTCCATCAACAATTACAAGGTCAGCACCCCGAAGGGTGTGGCCGCGGCCCGCGGCACGACGTTCTCGGTGGCCTACGAGGGCGGCACCCTTTCCGTCACAGTCGTCGCCGGTGTCGTCCAGTCGTTCAGCCTGAACGGCGTCCCGCTGGCCTCCACTGCGGCGGGTAATGTTTCCCACACCGGCACCTCCGGCACCACGACCCAGACTCTGGCCAGCGTGATTTCGAGCGCGTCATCCGATACGTCGGCTACGGCCAGCCTCAATACCGCTCTCACCGCCCTCGCCAGCGCCGTCGCCAATGTGTCCGGTAACAATACAAGCGACGTTTCCGCGGTCGTCTCAGCGATCGCCACGGCCGCCGGCACGAGCTCGAATGCGACCGCCATCGTGGCGAATGCGACGGCCTCGGCAGCTGCGATCCTCACTCAGAACAACGGCAACACCAACGCCGCTGCCACAGTGGTTGGCGCCGCCGTGGCGGCCTCGGCCACGGCCGGCAACTCGGCTGGCGCCGGCACCATCGTCGCCACCGCGACGACCACCGTAAGTTCAGTGAGCGGCGGAACGAGCGCGGTCGCCTCAGTTGCGACGACTCTTTCCACTGCCGCCACGACCGCGGCCACAAACGCCGGCACCTCGGTGACGATCAACGTGGCGAATGTTACCACGGCCGCAACGAATGCCGTCAACTCGGTCTCGACGACGACGACTACCACCACGACCGTGACACCCACGCCTACGACCACGACCACTACGCCGACGAGCACTCAATCGAACACTCCCGTGATCACCACGCCGCAGCCGATCGACCCCACCACCGTCAGCAAATAGTAGCACGCCGTAAACTTCATCTTTCGAGCCGGCCCCCTGCGGGCCGGCTTTTTTGTGCCTGCATCCAAACGTCAAACCGTGTTCTGCTGGGCATGTGCATCTCACCCACCTCGTCTGCACCGCCTGCGGCAAAGAACACGACGCCTCGGTCCCCCAGAACGTCTGCACGGCCTGTGGCAAGCCGCTCTATCCCCAATACGACCTCGCCGCCGCCGCCCGCACCCTGACCAAGACCGCGCTTGGCGCCCGGGAAAAATCCCTCTGGCGCTACCGCGAGGTGCTGCCCGTCCGCACCGATGCGGACATCGTGTCGCTCGGCGAAGGTCTCACCCCGCTCCTTCCCGCCCCGCGCCTCGGCGCGAGGCACGGCCTAGCCCGACTCTTCATCAAGGACGAATCTCTCAACCCGACCCAAAGCTTCAAGGCCCGGGGCATGGCGACCGCCGTATCGATGGCGAAACAGTTCGGCCTGAAAAAACTCGCCGCCCCTTCCGCCGGCAACGCCGGCGGGGCCCTCGCCGCTTACGCCGCCCGCGCCGGAATCGAGGTCCATATCTTCATGCCGGTCGACACGCCCAGGGCCAACGTCATCGAGTGCCGCGAACTGGGCGCGCATGTCACGCTGATCAACGGTATGATCACCGACTGCGGCGCCGAGGTCGCCAGGCGCAAGGCCGCCGAGGGCTGGTTCGACGTGTCCACCCTCAAGGAACCCTACCGCGTCGAGGGCAAGAAGACCCTCGGCTATGAGGTCGCCGAGCAGCTCAACTGGACCTTGCCCGACGCCATCATCTACCCGACCGGCGGCGGCACCGGTCTCGTCGGCATGTGGAAGGCCTTCGACGAGATGGAGCGCATGGGCTGGATCGGGAGCAAGCGCCCGAAGATGTTCAGCGTGCAGGCCGACGGCTGCCAGCCGATCGTCCGCGCCTTCATCGCCGGCGAGAAGTTCGCCGCCGAGCAGGTCGGCGCCCACACCAAGGCTTCCGGCCTCCGCGTGCCGAAGGCCATTGGTGACTTCATCATGCTCGACATCCTGCGGAAGTCCGGCGGCGGCGCGGTGGCCGTGACCGACGCCGAGATGATCGCCGACACCCGGATTGTCGGTGCGGCCGAGGGCCTCTTCGTCGCGCCCGAGGGCGCCGCCACCTACTCCGCCCTGAAGCGCCTGCTCGTCGCCGGCCAGATCGACCCGGCTGAGTCCGTCGTGCTCTTCAACACCGGCGCCGGGGTGAAGTATCTGGAATGCTACGGCGGGTGAGAGGTGTTGACCATATGGTCCGCGAAGTTCGCCACTCTTTGACCGGTCATCCCGAGCCGTGCGAAGGATCCAACAGGATTCTCACACGCCCACGGATCCTTCGCGCGACTCAAGACGACAATCGACGGATTTTGCATCAGCCTTGGCCCGTCTTTGCCCGGAAGGCCGGCGGGACGACGCCCAGCTGTTCGTAGAAATGCAGCACGTCGAAGAGATCGCGTTGCTCGGCTATCTTGCCGTCCCGGAAATGAAAGACCGACACGAACCGGACGCGGACCGTCTTGCCCATGAGTTCCCCGATCATCATCCCCTCGACGATCAGGTCGTCGCCCGCGATCGTGCGATGGAGCACCTCGTGGTGCAGCGCGGTGTATTTGGCCAGCACCTTGACCAGCAGGCCGCCGATCTCGGCGGAACCGTGAAGATCGAGGTCGAATGACGGGTCGGCAAGGGTCGCGTCAGCGGCGTAGAAGTCCGCCAGCTTTGCGGCGCCGGTCGCGTTGTAGACGGCATAGAAGTCGCGCAGGAACGAATCGGCCCTGGCCGGCGTGAGTGCGGCCCCAACCGGGCTGACCAAGGCCATCAGCACGAGGAACGCCAGCATCGGCCGAAGCATACAGGGTGTTTTCATAGACCAAACCTAACATCCCGCGCGCCGGCCCGCCCGCCGAATGCGACCAGCTGCGGAAAAACAACTCCCGGCGCCCCGATCGGCAGGGCGGCTGGCACAAGCAGCCCTTCAAACAATGTCCCGAAACCCCGTTTTCCGGTTGGCCCCGATGCGTCCGGCCTGCATATTTCCCGCAGTCCCATGAGCAAGATCACGGATCTGAAATTCGAACTGGTCTCCGGCTGCCTGTTGGTGACAGCCACCGGCCGGCAGGCGGTCGACCACAAGGAAGCCACCATCCGGGCCATCGGGGACGAGATCAAGGCCCGGTCGGCCAAGGCGGCGCTCGTTGACATGCGCGGCGTAGCGAAACCCTACGGCTTTATGGACCGCTACCAGCTGGGCGAGATGGCCGGGCGCTACCTGACGGCCGTGCCGGTCGGGGTCCTGTCCCGGGTGCAGCAAGTCGACCCGGGACGCATCGGCAAGCTCGTCGCCAACAACCGCGGGGCGAAGCTCGAGGTCTTCACGGACGAGACCACAGCCTATGCCTGGCTCAAAAAATTCCAGGGTTCGGCCCCTGCGCAGGAAAACATCCCCGCTTCGCCGCTCGCGAAGCATGCCGGCCGCGCAAGCAAGCCGGCCGCTGGCAAATAGCCCGGCAAAACGCCCCGGCCTCACCGCACCTGCAGCGTGTCGGCCTCGTAGGCCAGGCCGAGCGACGGGATCGTGACCGCCTTGCGGCCGCCTTGCTTCTTCACCCGGCCGGCAACCCAGGCGTCGTGGCCGGCGGCTGCGGCCGCGGCGAGCACGGCCTCCGCCGACTCCGGCGGGACAAAGGCGGCGAACCCGACGCCCATGTTGAAGGTCGCGTAGGCCTCGCGCACCGTGATCGGGCCGGCGTCCATCATGAACTGGAACAGAGCCGGAATGCCGCGGGGCTCGGTGATCTCGTAGACAAAGGGCTCCTCCAGCCGCATCAGCTTGCGCCAGCCGTGGCCGGTGACGTGCGCCACGTAGTTGAGCTTCACGCCCGCCAGCTGGCACTTGACCACAAAGTCCACATAGATGGCCGACGCCGCGAGCAGCGCTTCACCGTAGCTGCGGGTGTCGCCATGGCCGATGGGCGTCGCGTAGCCCTGCGGCAGCTTGTCCGCGATGAGCCGGCAGAGGCTGAGGCCGTTGGTCTGCACGCCCGTCGAGGCGAGGAAGATGATCGTATCGCCGTCCCGCACGTCGCCCGTGATCCGCTGGCTCTTGGGCTCGATCTTGCCGATGGCCGAGCCGGCGAGGACGATCCCGTCGGGATTCACGATGCCCTTGAGCGTCGGCGTCTCGCCGCCGCCCCAGACCGCGCCGGCCCGGCGGCAGCCCTCGGCCCAGCCGGCGACAAGCAGCTCCATGCGCTTGGCGTCCGCAAACCAGCCGGAGTCGCCGACCGCCGCATGCATCGCGACCGAGATCGGCCGCGCGCCGCAGGTCACGAGGTCGTTGACGATGGTCGCGACCGTGTCGATGGCGATGGCGTCGTAGAAACACTTCCCGCTCTGCGCGTAGACCGCGTCGGCCACGAGGTTCTTCGTGCCGAGGCCTTCCTCGACGTGCGCCAGGAAATGATCGGCGCCCTCGATCAGGTAGGCGCTCTCGCCGCGGGTCGTCGCCGGCTCGGCGTAGCCGTGGGCCGCGAGTTCCACCGCGGTCGTGCGCGCGGCCTTCTGGCACGCGCGCTTGAACGCATCGAGCTGGTCGTAGCGGACACCGGAGGATTCGTAGCTGAGAGACATGAAGAGTGATGAGTGGCTAGTGACGAGTGATGAGCAAGAGGAGTGATGGCAGGTTTCTTAGTTTGGAGCTTATCACTCGCCACTCATCACTTGTCACTCAGTAGGATCGGCCCTCGGCCTTCTCGAAATAGTTCACGTAGGCCTGGTTCACGACGCGATAGCCGCCGGGCGTCGGATACTTGCCGGTGAAATACCAGTCGCCCGTGTGGTGCGGCAGCGCGTTGTGCAGGTTCTCGATCGACTGGAAGATGATCTCGATGTCGCCTTTCCAGCCGTTCGGTTTCGGCGACACCAGCTGCGTGATCTTCGCCGAGATCTCGTCGGCGGTGAACGGCTCGTAGATCTTCCGCACGTGGTTGACCGGCTCGGCGGAAGGCTTCCGCAGCTCCTCGCGGCAAAGGCGGTAGACCTCCTCGATGAGCGCACCCTGGCCGCGCTCCTTGAGCAGCGTGATGGCGGCCTCGAAGGCCACGAACTTGCCGATCTCCGACATGTCGATGCCGTAGCAGTCGGGGTAGCGGATCTGCGGCGCGGTCGAGGCGACGATGATCTTCACCGGGTTCAGCCGCTTCAGGATGCGGAGGATGGAGCGGCGCAGCGTCGTGCCGCGCACGATGGAGTCGTCAACGCACACGAGGCTGTCGCCCGGCTCCACCACGCCGTAGGTGACGTCGTAGACGAGCGAGGCGAGGTTGTTGCGCGACTTCTCCTGGCTGATGAAGGTGCGGAGCTTCACGTCCTTCGTGACGATCTTCTCGCCCCGCGGCCAGTTCTTGATGATGAGATCGTCGACGAGCGCCTCGGTGACCTGCCCGGCCTTGGCGGCGGCGAGGAGCGTGTCCTTGACCTCCGCCCGGCGGCGGAAGCGCAGCTGGCTCATCAGGCCGAAGTAGGCGACCTCGGCGGTGTTCGGGATGAAGCTGAAGACGGTCTTGGCAAGGTTGCCGTCGATGGACTTCCAGATCTGGTCGGCCAGCCCGGCGCCGAGGGCCTTGCGCTCGCGGTAGATGTCGGCGTCGTTGCCGCGGGAGAAATAGATGCGCTCGAAGGTGCACTGGGTCTTCGGCAGCGCGGGCTTGATGCGCTCGGTGGTGACGCTGCCGGACTTCTTCATCACCACGGCGCAGCCGGGCTCAACCTCCTGGACGTCGGCCGCGTTGAGATCAAACACTGTGCAGAGCGGGGCGCGCTCGGAGGCAAAGGCCACGACCTCGTCGTTCTCGAACCAGTGGCAGGGGCGGATGCCCGACGGGTCGCGCGTCACGAAAGCGTCGCCGTTGCCGAGCACGCCGACGAGCGAGTAGCCGCCGTCCCAGTTCGCCGAGGCGGTGCGGAGCACGCGCGCGGGATCGATCTCCTCGTTGATGCGGCGGGTGATCTCGCCGCCGGGGATCGCCTCGTTGCGCAAGGCGCGGTAGAGGCGCTCGTGCTCATCATCGAGGCAGAAGCCGATGCGCTCGAGGATGGCCTGGGTGTCGGTGGCGAAGATCGGATGCTGGCCGATGGCGATGAGGCTGTCGTTCAGCTCCGCCGTGTTGGTCAGGTTGAAATTGCCCGCGAGCATCAGGTTGCGGGTCGGCCACGAGCTGCGGCGGAAGAACGGGTGGCAGGCGCTCAGGTTGTAGCCGCCCGAGGTGCCGTAGCGCAGGTGGCCGAGGTAGAGCTCACCGCCAAAGTCGAAGTTCTTCTTCACCGAGTCCGCGAACTCCGGGTGCACGATGCCCTCGTCGACCAGCGTGTTGTAGCGCGCAGTCAGGGCCTGGAAGATCTTGTCGAGGGGGTTCGTCTCGACGTTGCGCTCGCGGAACATGTAGGGCTCGCCGGCCGGCACGTCGAACTTCACGCAGGCCACGCCCGCGCCGTCCTGGCCGCGATTGTGCTGCTTCTCCATCAGGAGGAAGAGCTGCTGGAATCCCCACAACGGCGTGCCGTATTTCTCCTGGTAGTAGGCGAGCGGCTTTTTGAGCCGGACCAGGGCGATGCCGCATTCGTGGCTGATGAATTCGCTCATTAAAAGACGCAGATTTCGGAGAGCCCCGGACAATGGTCAACGGCTTTCTCTGACCCAGCTCAACCCCCGGGCGGATTTGCCACAAAAAGCACAAATATCACAAAAATTTGCTCTCTGAAAACATCCCTTCCTCCGTGGTCGTTCCGGTTTTGCGGTTTTTGTGCTTTTTGTGGCCAACCCTGGCCGAAATCAGGCCACGATCCGTGTCATCCGCGGCAAATTCACGAGGGTTGTCCTCTCGCCTACTTGACGCCTGCGTCCGCTTCATGAGTAATCCGGGTTCCAGACCATGCTGACCCTCCGCGGCTCACCTGCCCTCTCTTCGTTCCGCCTCCAGAAACTCCTCTTGGAACTCACCGCCGCGGGCCTCCCGGCCAAGGCGGTCGGCGCCGAGTTCGTGCACGTGGTTGAGCTGGCCCGGGACCTGACCGCCGCAGAGCGCAGCGTGCTTGACCAGCTCCTTACCTACGGCCCCAGCCGGGCCGCGTCCGACATCAAGGGCGTCGTCCAGATCGTCGCCCCGCGCCCGGGCACCATTTCCCCGTGGTCGTCCAAGGCCACCGACATCGCGCACATCTGCGGGCTCGACGCCATCAGGCGCATCGAGCGCGTCGTCCGCTACACGGTGGACACCGGTGAATCGGTTCCCCCCTTCCCGTTCTCGAAGCTCGACGCCGCCCAGCAGAAGGCCCTCGCCTCCCGGCTCCATGACCGCATGACCCAGGTGGTCTTCGGCGACCTCGAGGCCTGCGCCGCCCTCTTCCGCCACGAGGCGCCGCGCCCGATGTCGAGCGTGCCCGTCCTCACGGCCGGCCGGGCCGCGCTCGTCGCCGCCAACCTCGACCTCGGCCTCGCGCTGGCCGACGACGAGATCGACTACCTCGTCGCCGCCTTCACCAGGCTCGGCCGCGACCCGCACGACGTCGAGCTGATGATGTTCGCCCAGGCCAACTCCGAGCACTGCCGGCACAAGATCTTCAACGCCACCTGGGACATTGACGGCCAGGCTCAGGCCAAGTCGCTGTTCCAGATGATCAGGAACACCTACCAGCTCCACAGCGACGGCATCCTCTCGGCCTACAAGGACAACGCCGCCGTCCTCACGGGCTCGCGCGGCGGCCGTTTCTACCCGGACCCCGGCACCAACGAATACGCCGCGCACGACGAGGACATCCACCTGCTCTGCAAGGTCGAGACGCACAACCACCCGACCGCCATCTCCCCGTTCCCCGGCGCCGCCACCGGCTCGGGTGGGGAGATCCGCGATGAGGGTGCGACCGGCCGCGGTGCGAAACCCAAGGCCGGCCTCGTCGGCTTCACGGTCTCGAACCTTCGCCTGCCCGGCGCCGTCCAGCCGTGGGAAAAGGACCACGGCAAACCCGGCCGCATCGTCTCCGCCCTCGACATCATGATCGAAGGCCCGCTCGGCGGCGCCGCCTTCAACAACGAGTTCGGCCGCCCGGCAATCAACGGCTATTTCCGCACCTACGAGCAGCAAGTCCCGGGGGCCAGCGGCTCCGAGATCCGCGGCTACCACAAACCGATCATGCTCGCCGGCGGCCTCGGCAACATCAAGGCCGGGCACGTCCAGAAGGGCGCGATCAACCCGGGCGACAAGCTCGTCGTCCTCGGCGGGCCGGCCATGCTCATCGGCCTCGGCGGCGGCGCGGCCAGCTCGATGGCCGGCGGCACCGGCAACGAGGACCTCGATTTTGCCAGCGTCCAGCGCGACAACGCCGAGATGGAACGCCGCTGCCAGGAGGTCATCGACCGCTGCTGGGCCATGGGCGCGGACAATCCCATTTCCTTCATCCACGACGTCGGCGCCGGCGGTGTCTCCAACGCCCTGCCCGAGCTCGTCAACGACGGCGGCCGCGGCGGCAAATTCGACCTGCGCAAGCTGCCCAACGACGAGCCCGGCATGTCCCCGCTCGAGATCTGGTGCAACGAGTCGCAGGAACGCTACGTCCTCGCCGTGCCCGCCGACCGCATCGACACCTTTGCGCAGCTCTGCGCGCGTGAGCGCGCCCCCTTCGCCGTCGTCGGCGAGGCCACCGAGGAGAAGAAACTTTCCGTCGAGGATCCGCATTTCCAGAACACGCCCATCGACCTGCCGCTCGACGTCCTCCTCGGCAAGCCGCCGAGAATGCACCGCGTCGATCGTTCTCTTTCTCGTTCTCTTTCTCCCCTCGACCTCCGCGGCATCACGATCCTCGAGGCCGCCAAGCGCGTCCTTTCCCACCCGGCCGTCGCCGACAAGACCTTCCTCATCTCCATCGGCGACCGCACGCTCGGCGGCCTGATCGTCCGCGACCAGATGGTCGGTCCCTGGCAGGTCCCGGTGGCCGACTGCGCCGTGACCGCCGCCGCCTTCGATGTCTACACCGGCGAGGCGATGTCGATGGGCGAGCGCACCCCTGTCGCCGTCAACAGCGCCGCGGCCTCCGCGCGCCTCGCCGTGGGCGAGGCCCTCACCAATCTCGCCGCCGCGCAGATCGGCGACCTCGGCAAGGTCAACCTCTCGGCCAACTGGATGGCCGCGCCCGCGGTCGCCGGCGACGGCGCCGACCTCTTCGCCGCCGTGCAGGCCGTCGGCATGGACCTCTGCCCCGCCCTCGGCATCACGATCCCCGTCGGCAAGGACTCGATGAGCATGAGCACCGCATGGCGGGACGGCATGCAGGAGAAGCGCGTCACGGCCCCGGTGTCGCTCATCGTCTCGGCCTTCGCGTCTGTGACGGACATCCGCCAGAGCCTGACGCCGCAGCTCCAATACGATCCTTTGGCACAGGAGGAAACGGCGAGAACAGAGAAAGACCTCAATTCCTCCTCTGTTTCCTCCGTTGCCTCCTGTGAAAATAAGGAGCTGGGCGATACGGTCCTTCTCCTGATCGACCTCGGCCGCTCCAAGCACCGCCTCGGCGGCTCCATCCTCGCGCAGGTTGTCTCCCAGACCGGCGAGGCGCCACCCGACGTCGACAACGCCACCGACCTAAAGAATTTCTGGAAGGTCATCCAGCAGCTCGGCCGTGAGAGGAAGATCCTTGCCTACCACGACCGCTCCGACGGCGGCCTGTTCGCGACAATCGCCGAGATGGCCTTCGCCGGGCACGTGGGCGTCGATCTGGAAATTCCGCACCTGCACGACCCCTTCGCCGCCCTCTTCAACGAGGAACTCGGCGCCGTCATCCAGGTGCGCGAGGACGACTTCGACGACGTCTATCTCGCCCTGCGCGAGAACGGCCTGAAGGCCTGCGTCTCCCGCATCGGCACGCTGAACAGCCACTTTGCTCTGCGCGTCACGCAGTCGGGCAAGACACTCTTCAACGAGAGCCTTGTCACTCTCCGCGGCTGGTGGTCCGACGTCACCCACCGCATCGCCGCGATGCGCGACAACCCCGCGGCGGCCGACTCCGAGCACGCGCTGCGGCTCGACAAGGACGACCCAGGCATCACGCCGGTGATTACTTTTGAGTTAACCACGAAGGACCCGAAGAGCACGAAGTCCGATCCCTCCGAGACCTTCGGGCCCTCTGTGTCCTTCGTGGTTAAAAATACGCCAGCCGTCGCCATCCTCCGCGAGCAGGGGGTCAACGGCCAGGTCGAGATGGGTGCCGCGTTCACGCGCGCCGGGTTCAGAGCGATCGACGTCCACATGACCGACATCCTCAGCGGCCGCGTCTCGCTCCGGGACTTCCGCGGCCTCGCCGCCTGCGGCGGGTTCAGCTACGGTGACGTCCTCGGCGCCGGCGAGGGCTGGGCCAAGAGCGTCCTCTTCCACGAGAACACCCGCGCGGAATTTCGGGCCTTCTTCGCCCGCGAGGACGCCTTCGCGCTCGGCGTCTGCAACGGCTGCCAGATGATGAGCAACCTCAAGTCGATCATCCCGGGCGCCGGCCTCTGGCCGCGCTTCGTGCAGAATCAAAGCGAACGCTACGAGGGGCGCTTCGTAGCGGTGAAGCTGGAGAAGAGCCCGAGCGTCCTCTTCAAGGGCATGGAAGGTTCCGTGATCCCCGTCGCCGTCGCGCACGGCGAGGGCTACGCCGAGTTCCCGGACGCCCAGGCCGCCCAGTCCTTCAGCGCTTCCGGGCTGGTCGCCGGCCGCTTCGTCAACAACCGCCACGAGCCAACCGAGCAATATCCGCTGAACCCCAACGGCGCCCCCTTCGGCATGACCGCGCTCACAAGCACCACGGGCCGC
>Ga0265327_10000128_pt1 | contig 165601 bp, 178 predicted proteins | sample 41621metaG_FD_202089 | JGI IMG/M metagenome (GOLD analysis project Ga0265327, IMG submission 202089) | Rhizosphere microbial communities from Carex aquatilis grown in University of Washington, Seatle, WA, United States - 4-16-21 metaG | ecosystem: Host-associated > Plants > Roots >...
GACAGTCGGGTCGAGATGAGCGCTTGCGCGAAGACAGTCGGGTCGAGATGAGCGCTTGCGCGAAGACAGTCGGGTCGAGATGAGCGCTTGCGCGAAGACCGTGCGGCTCGGCTAGCTGTTCCCGCGCCGCAAGACATACGCCGCGGGCAGCATGCCGACCACGATCAGCAGAACGGGCCAAAACCCGACGAAGACCACATCGCCGCCGGGGCCGCCGAACAAGAGCACCATTGTCGTGGCCACGAATGCCCACAGCGGCGCCCCCGCCCATCGCGGCGTGGCCGCCCACTCCAGGGCACACCACACCAGTACGGCATTGAGCACGGCGCTGATGATCAAGCCAAGCGGAACCAGAACCCCGCCAAAGCGTGTGTTGAGCAGAGCGGCGCCGAGAATCGCGCTGATGACGCCGTCAAAAATGAGCGCGGCCATGACGAACCCGCGCATGAATGCGTTCAGACGTCTAGATCGGGATCGAGTCGAGCTGAGCTGCGAGCGAGCCGACGACCCATTGGAAATTGTCCAGCCGGTCTTGCCAGTGCTGCTGGTTCGGATCCTGGTCTTGATCGGGTGGCATGAATCGAGCTTACAACTCCACCCCAGCGAAAAGATCTGATTCCCACCCGGTGTCGACGCCGGGCTCACCGCGCACCAGCACGAAATGCTCGATGTCCGCGATGGGCAACGCGATCAGATTCGATAGCGCCATCGCGGATCCGTCCTCGGAAACCGTCAGCTGGGTGGCGTGCGCGCGCAGGGCAGCGACCTTGGCGTCGCGATAGGCCGATACATCGAGGGCGGCGCTGATCTTCTCGTCGGCGAAGGTGGGTATGAGGTCCAGCGGCGCTGGTTGGCATCCCGGCGGCAGCTGCGTCAGGGACGCCAGGCCCGCCTCCAGCGCACTGGTCGCGATGACGGTCCAGTACAGCTTGGCCACCTGCCAGGTCGCCTGCTCCACGGCGGCAGTGGTCACCGTGTGCGCCTGGATGTGATCGGGGTGCCCGTAACCGCCGAAGGGGTCATAGGTGACGACGACGTGCGGGCGGTGTTCGTCGATCAGCGCGGCCAGCGCCCCCACCGCTTCATCCCGTTCGGCGCCAGCGAAGGCGCGCGGGTGCAGCGGCCCGGTGTCCGCCATACCGGAGTCGCGCCAGTGCCCCGCACCACCCAGGAAGGTGGGCCCGTCGACACCAAGATGCCTTAGTGCGGTGGACAATTCGCTGATCCGGTAACCGCCGAGCTGATCGGCGCGGTCTGCTGCCAGCTGCGCCCAGCGGTCGCCAATCACCTCGCCTTCTTCTCCGAGGGTGCAGGTGACCAGCAGAACGTCGGCACCTTCGGCGGCATAGCGCGCGATGGTTCCGCCGGTGGTCAGAGACTCGTCGTCGGGATGGGCGTGCACCAACATGAGTCGTCGGGTCATGGGCGGGTCTTCTTCCACTCTCCTGCGGTGGCAACAATCCCCACCGGCACCGCGCCGGCCAGCTCCACATTCTGCGCGCTGGGGCCCGCCGCGGCGATGGTGGTGTCCTGCATGATCGGCAAAACCGTTGCCATCTTCCATAATTGAGGCTCGGCCTGATCGATGACCTTGCCCACATCGGCATGGCCCGTCAACGCGGCGTCGATGCTCGCCTGCAATTCCTCATCGCATAGCCCGGTGAGATTGCTTGGGGCGCGAACTGATTCCTCTCTCGACGGCGGCGCGGGCGTATTGCTCGCCGGCGGCGGAGGGGGCGTGGTGGTGCGGGTATCGGGCAGCTTGCCCGCCTGCAGCGCCGGGCAGCCATACCGGGAAGCCAATGCGGTAGCCAGATCACCACCGGCCTGATGCCAGCCGACGATGGCATCCACACGCCCATCCGGAATCGCCTGCGCATACAGCGTGGGCGGGTCGAGGGCCAGGACGCTGGCCCGCACCCCCGCATTACGCAGTTGATCGGCGGCGGTGTTGGCGACCGCCACCGAGGTCGGGTCGGAGGAGGCTGCGCCGATGATCAGCGCCAGCGGCTCGCCATCCCTGGTGATCTGTGGCGGACCCGCGGCGGCACCGGGCGGTGGCGGCACCTCGACAGCCTCATACCCGGCCTCCTTGAGCAACGCCAGGGAGGCGTCGCGGGTGAGCGCGGTGGGCGCAGTGGGCTTGTATCCGGGATCCGATGGAGAACGCACCTGGGCCGCCGCCAGCGTGACGGCGTTGTCATTGCCCGCCGCGACCGCCGCCAGCAGGCCTACATCGAGCAGACCGAGCAGACCGCGACGCACCTTGGCATCAGTGAGCGTGGGCTGTCCGGCGCGCAGGGTCAGCTGCAGGGTGCGCGGCGCGACGATGCGCGCGGTGCGCACCCCGGGGATGTTGGACAGCTGGGCGAACGTCACCCCACTGCCATGCACCTGAGCCACCTGGGTGTCACCGTTGCGGATGGAATCCGCCAGCACCGTGGGAGCACCCGCACGACGGAACAGGATCTCGTCGGGAACCGCCTGGGTTGCCCAGTACCGGTCGTTGCGGGCCAGCAGGATCTCGTCGCGCTGGGGGTCGATGGTGTCGACACGGAAACGTCCCCCCGAGGCGGGCATCGACTTGACCAGTCCGGAGGCGAACCCGCCCGGGATGTCCTTCACGATGTGCGCGGGCAGCAGATCGGTGAACAGCTCGCGCCATGCGGGGTACTTGTGGTCGAAGGTGACAACCACACGCTTGCCGCCGTCACGCGACTGCACGTCGGTGATGTTTCCGTAGCCCGCCGGGTCGACGGTCCCGGGCTGGGTGAGCATCTGTTGCCACAGGTACGAGAAGTCATCCGCGCCGATGGGAGCGTTATCTGTCCACTGCGCCTCGGGGCGGATGGTGTAGGTGACCGTGAACGGCTCCTGGCTGGTCTCCTCCGCGGAAACCAGCAGCGTCGGGTCCATCTCCCAGCGTGAGCCGGTGGTGGTGGCCGAATCGGGCACCGGCCGGAACGCACTGGGCAGCACCAGCGCGCTGATCGCGGCGTTCACCGGCGACTGATCGGACAACAGGTGTGGGTTGAATCCCGCACCGATCGCGTCGATACCCACCACGATCTGCTCTTTTTTGGGCGGCGGCGGTGTGGTTGAGCTGGTGGTTTCGCTGCCCTGCACGGCCGGGGGCGCGCTGACGGAGCACCCGCCGAGGAGCACCACACCAAGCACTGCACACAGGCGCAGGCGCGAGGTCTCGGTAGGCATGAGGACCAACCTTATCGGTGGGTCTTACGACGTGCCCCCGGCAACCAGTCAGGGGGTCACGATGGCAAATCCGGGGTCGGGCGCATCGAGGACCGAAACCAACCGCGCGAGGCCGGCCATCTCACCCTCCACGGCAACCTCACCCGAGGTGATGAGCAGTGCGGGGTCCTCGCCTGTCAGCAGAAGTTTGACGAGGCCGGGCCGAGTCAGCGTGAAGGCAACCTCGGGCTGCGGCAAGTTGTCACCCGCGGGCCGGTCGTAGTGCACCAGCACGCCGTTGCGCAGCTCTACACGGTGCACGCGGTCCTCGTCAGTGAACGTCCAATCGCTCACGAAGCGCTCGTTCCAGGCCTTGGGTCCGTTGATCCGCAGTGAGAGCGCATCGAACACCTGGTCCACGGTCAATGCCGCCATCATCGTCGGCGAGCCAACTGCCATCGGGGTCCCCACGTTTCCATGGCGCAGTTCGTACGCACCCATCAGGTAGAAGTTACGCCAGGTGGCATTCTCCGCGCCGTAGCCAAGCTGTTCGAAACAGCTGGCCTGCAATGTCTTCGCCGCTTCGTTGGCCGGATCGGCGAAGATCACATAGTTGACCACTTGGGCCACCCACCGATAGTCACCCTCTTCAAAAGCGATGTGCGCCTTGCGAAGCACCTCTTCGGAGCCGCCCATGAACTCCACGTGCCGCTGCGCATTCGCGACAGGTGGATGCTCCCAAAGGTGTGCGGGGTTGCCGTCGAACCAACCCATGTAGCGCTGATAGATCGCCTTGACGTTGTGGCTGACCGAGCCGTAGTAGCCGCGCGCATGCCAAGCCCCGGCGATGACCGGCGGCAGCTGCAGCGTCTCCGCGATCTCCGAGCCCACGTACCCCTGGTTGAGCTGCCGCAACGTCTGATCGTGCAGATACGCGTACAGATCACGTTGCAGGGAAAGGTATTCCACCAGACGTGCGGTATCCCAGGTGGGCCAATGATGAGAGGCGAACACCACGTCGGAGTCATACGCGTACAGGTTGATGGCCTCGGTGATGTATCGCGCCCAGACATGCGGGTCGCGCACCAGCGCGCCGCGCAACGTCAGGAGGTTGTGCAGGGTATGGGTGGCGTTCTCGGCCATACACAGTGCCCGATGCTGCGGGAAATAGAAGTTCATCTCCGCCGGCGCCTCGGTGCCCGGGGTCAGCTGGAAGATCATGCGCACACCGTCGACGGTCTCTTCCTGCCCGGTGTGGGTGATGTCGAGGGTCGGCGGGATCAGCGTGACAGTGCCAATCGAATTGGTTTGCCCAAGACCGGATCCCACCTGTCCGAGGGGCCCCCTCGGCAGAACCGCACCGTACATGTAGACGGCACGGCGTGTCATGGCCGTCCCGGCGTAGACATTCTCAGCCACGGCATGTTCCAGAAATCCCGCCGGCGCCAGCACCGGACAGCGCCCCGCCGCAACGTCTTCGATGCTCACCACACCCAACGCACCCCCAAAATGGTCGGCGTGGGAATGGGTGTAGATCAACCCGGTCACCGGGCGGTCGCCGCGATGGCTCCGATACAGCGCCAGCGCCGCCGCGGCGGTTTCCGCGGACACCAGCGGGTCGATCACGATGACCCCGCGCTCCCCCTCCACGATCGTCATATTGGAGATGTCGAGGCCCCGAACCTGATAGATGCCCTCGGTGACGAGATACAGCCCCTGCCGGATGTTCAGCCCGCACTGCCGCCACAGACTCGGATGCACCGAGGCCGGGCAACTGTCACCCAAAAAACCGTAGGAGTCGTTGTCCCAGACTGTTTTCCCGGCCGCGTCCGTGACGACACCTGGTTCCAGCGCCGCGATGAATCCCCCTGTTGGCGTCGTCCTGGTCGACGGCACTGGCGGACGGAAGCTCCTGCGCCGCCGCCGCGTTCTGATCGATGATGCGAGATGTGGGCTGGGTTTGCTCCGGCATATCGCGATAGTACCCACCGGCCCGATCGACTGATCGCGAAAACTGTTATCTCTCAAACACGTTCATCGGTCTAGGCAACTGCTGTAACCAAAATCAGTCGAGGTCCAACCGGAGAGTCAGCAGTTCGGTACCCACCGCACGCACTACCGCACTGTTGCCCCGCGGCAGCTGCTGTAGCCGTGCCCGAGCGTCATCATCCGGTAGTAGGTGCGCGGTACCGGTGCGCCATTGATCGCGGATACGTAACCGGACCGCGGGGTTGGCTTTGATGTTGCGCACGTAGTCGGAGTGCTCACCATGCTCGGAGACCAGCCAGAACTGGTTATCGACGAGTCGTCCACCTATCGCGGTGAGGCGAGGTTGTCCGGACTTGCGACCCGTGGTCTCGAGCATCACGACCGGCAGCCGACGCCCCACCGGGTTCACCAGGTAACGCTGGGTGTTCTGAACCACCAACCGCTTGAGGGAGTTGAAATCGGCCACGCCACGCAGTGTGCTCCGATTTCGCCGACGGCGCGAGGCCAGCGGGTCGAAGTCCGCCACGCATCTAGCTGTTGTTGGCGGCAGCCTTCGCGCGGGAACGGTTGCGTGCACGGGTGTTGGCATCCAGGTCAACCTTGCGCACGCGCACGATTTCCGGTGTCACCTCGACACACTCGTCGGCCGCGCAGAACTCCATGGCCTGCTCGAGGTCCAGTTCGATCGGCCGTGCCAGCGTCTCCATGACGTCGGCGGTCGACGAGCGCATGTTGGTCAGCTTCTTCTCACGCGTGACGTTCACGTCGAGGTCCTCAGCGCGCGGGTTGATCCCGACAACCTGGCCCTCGTACGTGTCTTCACCCGGCTCGACGAAGAACTGTCCGCGGTCGGCCAGCTGGATCATGGCGAACGGGGTGATGCTGCCGGTCCGGTCGGACACGAGCGATCCGGTGTGCCGCGCACGGATCTCGCCGGCCCAGGGGCGGTAGCCCTCGAAGACGGCGTTCGCGATGCCGGTGCCCCGGGTCAGTGTCAGGAAGTCGGTACGGAAGCCGATGAGGCCACGCGACGGCACGATGAAGTCCATGCGAACCCATCCCGCGGCGTGGTTGGCCATCTCCTCCATGCGGCCCTTGCGGGCGGCCATCAGCTGGGTGACGGCGCCGACGAATTCCTCGGGACAGTCGATGGTCATGGCCTCGAACGGCTCGTGCAGCTTGCCGTCGATCTGCCGGGTGACCACCTGGGGCTTTCCGACGGTCAGTTCGAAGCCCTCGCGGCGCATCTGCTCGACGAGGATGGCCAGCGCCAGCTCACCACGGCCCTGCACCTCCCAGGCGTCGGGACGGCCGATGTCGACGACCTTGATCGACACGTTGCCGACGAGCTCCGAATCCAGCCGCGACTTGACCATCCGCGCGGTCAGCTTGTGCCCGGACACCTTGCCCGCCAGCGGCGAGCTGTTGGTGCCGATGGTCACCGAGATCGCGGGCTCGTCGACGGTGATCCGCGGCAGTGCGTGCGCGTGATCGGGGTCGGCCAGGGTGTCACCGATCATGATCTCGGACATACCCGCGACGGCCACGATGTCACCGGCGACGGCCTCTTCGGTGGGGCTGCGGTCGACACCCTCGGTGGCGAGCAGCTCGGTGATTTTCGAGCTGGTGATGACGGGGTGGCCGTCGACTTCACGCATCCACGCGATCTGCTGGCCCTTGCGGATGCGCCCGTTGTAGATGCGGATCAGCGCGAGCCGGCCCAGGAAGGCCGATGCGTCGAGGTTGGTGACCAATGCCTGCAGGGGCGCCTCGGGGTCACCCTTGGGCGGCGGGATGTGCTCGAGCAGGACGTCGAAGAGCGGGTCGAGGTTCTCACCCTCGGGAATCTCGCCATTGGCGGGCTCGACGGTGCTGGCCACACCGGCACGGCCCGAGGCGTACAGCGTCGGCAGGCCGAGCGCGTCCTCGGCGGCCTTCTGAGCCTCCTCGTCCAGGTCGGAGGCGACATCCAGCAGCAGGTCATGGCTGTCGGAGACCACCTCGGCGATGCGGGCGTCGGGCCGGTCGGTCTTGTTGACCACGAGGATCACCGGTAGGTGCGCGGCAAGGGCCTTGCGCAGCACGAACCGGGTCTGCGGCAGCGGGCCCTCGGAGGCGTCGACCAGCAGCAGCACACCGTCGACCATCGACAGACCGCGCTCTACTTCACCGCCGAAGTCGGCGTGGCCGGGAGTGTCGATGACGTTGATGACGGTCATGGAGCCATCCGCATGGTGCCGGTGCACCGCGGTGTTCTTGGCCAGGATGGTGATGCCCTTTTCCTTCTCCAGGTCACCGGAGTCCATCAGGCGCTCGACAGCGTCATCACCTCGGTGCGAGAGCGCACCCGATTGTTTGAGCATCGCATCGACCAGGGTTGTCTTGCCGTGGTCGACGTGCGCAACAATGGCTACGTTCCGGAAACTATGGGTCACGTCTGCCAATTCTGGCAGTCATGACCCCTGTTCACGAAACTGGCGTTATCACGTGTGACGCCCGACATAGACGTAAACACAGCCCAAGACACATTTAGACCCAGAAGTAGGACCCTTAGTGAAGGCCAGCAAGGTCGCACGGCTCAAGCCCAAGAAGAAGTGCTGTAAGAGCAAACCACGCTGCATGAAGTGCCCTCTTGTGGTGCACAAGATGCAGAAAGCCGAGCAGCACGGGCTCTCCGACAAGGAGCTCAAAAAGGTGCTACACCGGGCGCGGGCCCACTAGCGCCGCCCGCAACGCGGGGATCCATCCCCCGTCCGCGGCGACCCACTCCACCGCGTCGAGCTCGTCGGCGGTGACCCAGCGCAGGGCCAGATGCTCATGCGGATGAGGGACGCCGCCGCGCAAGCGCGCGCGATAGGCACGCAGCACCAGGTTCCCGACGACGACGTCCTCACCGATGCGGATATCAACCTCGACATCGATCCCAAGTTCCTCGCGTAGCTCCCGGGCAAGCGCCTGCGGCTCCGATTCGCCCTCGGCGACCTTGCCGCCCGGAAGCTCCCACTGTCCGGCGAGTTCGGCGGGCTTGGCGCGCTGCGCGATGAGCAGCTTGTCCCCGTCGATCACCGCGCCCGCGACCACTATCGCCATGGTGCTCGACGCTATACGTTGAGTTCATGGCCCTGCTCACCGATGACCAGATCAACGCAGCGCTCGCCGAACTTCCCGGATGGACACGTGAGGGCAACTCCCTGCGTCGCGCCGTCACGTTCGATACCTTCCTCGACGGTATTGACGCGGTACGCCGCATCGCCGAGCACGCGGAATCCGTCGACCATCATCCCGATATCGATATCCGATGGCGCACAGTGACATTCGTGTTGTCCACGCACTCCGAGGGCGGCATCACCGATAAGGATGTGACGCTGGCCCGGGCTATCGATTCACAGGCCGGGCTCTAGGGAAGTTCTAGAGCAGCGCGGCGGTCTCAACACCACACGCAGGCCCCGCCCGCCTATACGCGACAAATGCGCTTTGGTCCCCGCCGCACTGCCCACGTTGTCGCATAGAGGCGGGCAGCAGCACGATGGTTTCGGGAAACCGCAGCACGATCGAGTGTCACAAGATCGCGGTGACGTTCCCGTGCCGCATCACCCTGTCCTCGCAGTGCCAGGCCACGGCACGCGATAACACCAGGCGTTCCACATCGGATCCGAGCCGCACCAGATCCTCGACCGTGTGCGTGTGATCGACGCGGATCACATCCTGTTCGATGATCGGCCCCTCGTCGAGCTCCGCTGTCACGTAATGCGCTGTGGCACCGATCATTTTGACGCCACGTTCCCGCGCACGGCGGTACGGCATCGCGCCGGTGAACGCGGGCAGGAATGAATGGTGGATGTTGATCAGCGGACAGTCGATCTCGTTGAGAAACTCCGGCGACAGAATCTGCATGTAGCGGGCCAGAACCACCAGGTCGACATTTCCCTGCAGCAGTTCGAGCTGCTTGCGTTCGGCTTCGGCACGGTTCTCCCGGGTCGCGGGGATGTGCACGAACGGCAACCCGAACGAGCGCACCTGCTCGGCAAGGTCGGGGTGATTCGAGATCACCATCGCGATCGACATGTCGAGCTCGCCGCGACGGTTGCGCCACAGCAGATCCAGCAGACAGTGATCCGTTTGCGAGACCATGATCGCCACTCGCTTGGGCTTGGCGGCCTCGCTGAATCGGTACTGAATGTCGAATTCCTCAGCGATCGAGGCGAACTTGCTCTCCAGATCCTCGCGCGCGGCGGTGAGCCCGGAACGGTGGAACACCGTGCGCTGCATGAACCAGCCGCCCTGAGGTTCCGTCGAGTACTGCGCCAGCGAGATGATGCTCGCGCCTGCATCGGCCAGGAAGGCACTGACGGCGGCCACCACTCCGATCCGGTCCGGGCATTGCAACAGCAGTCTGCCGATGTCCTTGGAATGGAATGCGTCTGATGATCCGGTGGGGTGCATACCTTGGGGAAACATGCTTATCGCACCTTCAGCCCGTGCATGCGCGCCAGGAATTTCAGGAATAGCCGGGCGGGTAGCAGCCGTTCTGCGGCCATGATGAGTGGGGCGTTACTCCCCTTGGCGTACAAGGGTTTCGGGTCCGGATTCAAGGCCACATCGACAATCAGGCGCCCCAAGTCGTCGGTGGCCATGCCGTGTTCTTCCCGCGCGGCCATGGCCGCGTCGACCGTCTGGAACGCTTCGCGGTAGGCGGATCCCTCAGGGACAATGCGGTTACGTCGCGTCTCGATTCCTGTCGCGATGACCCCGGGCTCCACTGTGCTCACGGTGATCCCGAACGGCGCAACCTCGTAGCGCAAACAGTCGGCCACGGTATGCAACGCCGATTTCGCCGAGCTATAGGTCGACCGGAACGGGACGTGCAAGGCGCCCGCCATCGAACCCACCATAATGATGGCGCCCCGGCGCCGTTCCCTCATACCGGGCAGCACTGCCTTGGTGAGCGCAACCGGCCCAAAGACATTGGTGGTGTAAAGCTTTTCGAAGTCATCAAGGGAGATGTCTTCGAGCGCGCCGATCTGACTCTCGCCGGCATTGTTGACGAGGATGTCCACCTCGCCCGCTTGTGCCACACAGTCGGCGATGCTCGCCTTGTCCGTCTGGTCGAGCCGCAGATACTGCACCCCCGGGATGCCATCGGCGACGGTCTCAGGGTTGCGACTGGTACCGAATACGCGGTGTCCGCGCTCGACGAATATCCGGGCCGCGCTCGCGCCGATCCCGCTGGAGGCGCCGGTGACCAGGACGGTCCAATGTTCAGACATGGCGCCACGGTAGCCGACCTGACCTATCCCTCCGCAATGCGTCTAGTACGGCTCGATCGACTCAGCCAGCGCCTGCGCGGCGGCCCTGTCGATCGGCGGAGACCACAGGTCAGTGATTGCCGGACTGACGGGTTCGCCAGCCCACCACCGCCATCCAGGTCAACGTTGCCATTGCGACCGCGATGTCCACCAGCCCGGCCCAGGCCAGCGGCCAGGGCCGGTCAATGCGCCAGATGTCGGGTTGGGCGAAGCTGAGCAGCCAGGGCACCCCGATCAACAACAGCACCAGCCATCCGTACCCAAAAACCTTCGCGCCCAATTTTTCTCGCCATGGTCCGTGCAGCAGCCACACCATGAACGGAACCATCCAGACCCAATGGTGCGTCCACGAGATGGGCGAGATGAGCAGGCCGAACATCTCCACCACGCAGATCTGCCCCAATCTGTCGTCTATCGCACGCCATGCCAAGAAGGCCAGTACGGCGGTGACCGCGTAGGCGAACAGCACCAGTGCGCCAGACCCGGCGTCGTGTCCCAGGATCCTGGAGATTCCGCCCCGCCAGGACTGGTTGAACACGGTGGCAATCGGCCCGATCCGGTCCGGCTTACCCAATAGATCGGTGAAGTAATAGCGCCCCTGCCCCCCGACGAGGGCGATGCCGATCAGCACAGTCAGCAGGAAGACCACGCCTGCCCAGATGGCGGTCACCCACCGGCGCGCGCCCAGGAAGTAGAGCCCACTGACCAACGGGGTCAGCTTCACCCCGCCCGCAAGTCCCACCAACGTTCCCGAGACCCACCAGCGTGACGACGTCACCGCCAACAAGATCAGCAGCATCAACAGCACGTTGATCTGCCCGTAGTCCAGGGTGGAACGCACCGGTTCGGTCCACATCGTCACCGCGGTCCACACGGCGGCAGCATGCGGGTCATTGAATCCGAGTAGCCGCTGACTGAGCCGAACCACCGCGTACAGCGCGGCAATGGTGCCCAGAATCCAGCACAGCCCGAGCAGGGTAAAGGGAATCAGGTGCAGCGGCCAGAACACCACGGCCGCGAAGGGTGGATAGGTAAAGGGCAGCGGAAAGTCGGGCGTCTTGTCCGGATAGGTGAATTCGTAGAGATTTCCGTGCCCCAGCGTGGCCGGACCGCCGACGTACACGTGCAGATCGACCAGGTCAGCACCGTGCGGCGTCAGGTATGCCCACGCGAGGCGCACCGCGACACTCAGCGCCAGCAGCCACGGACCCCAGTCGCGGACACGGCGCCACGCCGACGCGCCGCGTGTCGGAACCAGCTGGGGGTACCTCCCGCTTGCGGGGGCCTCGTCATTCGCCCTGGTCGGCTCTGTTCGCTCGGTCGCCATGGGGACTTTCGATAACCTCGCTCACTCGTTTTGGTAACGGTTCCGTCTACACCACACGCGTCACTTGAGTAACACGCGTAACGGACTACCTTGGCGTTTAACACCAGTAATCACGTCTAGCGAAACAGCATTGGAGTTCAATATGTCACGGATCACCAACGTCTTCATGGGCGCGTCGATCGCGGCCTTCGCGTCGGCCGGCCTGGCGCTGGGCCTGGCGTCGACCGCCAGCGCTGACCCCATCCCGGCCCCCGCGCCGAACCCGACCAACCCGGCCGCGATCCTGGGCCAGGCTGCTTCGGGCTTCGGCAACGCGCCCGCGGCAGTCGCCTCGCCGGCAGCACCTGCCCTGCCTGCTGTCGCTCCGGCCGCGCCTACGCTGCCCGGCGTCACCCCGGCTGCACCTGCGCTGCCCGGCGTCACCCCGGCCGCTCCGGCGGTCGCACCGGCTCCGGGTGTGGCACCCGCCGTCCCGGCCGTTCCCGGCGCACTGACTCCGGCCGCCGCTGAGGCGCTGACCCCGGCAGCGGCTCAGGCGCTGTCGCCTGCGTCGGTTCCCGCCGTCAGCAATGTCCCCGGCGTCTCGCAGATCCCGGGCGCAGAGGGTGTCACCCAGACCGTTGATCTGTGGGCCACCAACCTGCCCAAGCTGCTGCCCGCTGGCGTACAGCAGACGCTGATCCCACCGGCGCTGGTCAACGGAATCCCCGCCGCGGCAGCGGCTCCCGTTGCCGGACTGCCCGCCGCCACCGCCGCCACCCCCGGCGCCGGCCTGGTCCCGTCGGCACCGATGTTCGCCGCGCTGCCGTAGTTCACTCAGCACACAAGCAAGGCGGTCAGGGCTTTATGCCTTGGCCGCCTTTGCTTTGGCCGCCGCCTTCATTTCCTTCTTGTGCGCGCGCACAAGGCCCAACGACTCGGCGTCGACAACATCCGCTACCGATAGATGCGTGCCCTTCTCGCCGTAGCTTCCGGCGGCCTTGCGCCAGTCCTTCGGCTCAACGCCATACTGTTTGCCCAGCAGCGCCACGAAGATCTTGGCCTTCTGCTCACCAAAACCGGGAAGCGCCTTAAGCCGCTTGAGCAGCTCGGCCCCATTCGGATCTCCGGCCTTCCAGATGTTCTCGGCGCGGCCGTCGTACTCGTCGACAACCTCCTGCGCGAGCACCTGAACACGCTTGGCCATCGAGCCGGGGAACCGATGTATGGCGGGTCGTTCCGAACATAGGGCCACGAACTTGTCTGGGTCGTATTCCGCGATCTGGTGCGCGTCGATGCCGCCGATCCGGTCCGCAATCTTCTTGGGCCCCGCGAACGCGACCTCCATCGGAATCTGCTGATCAAGGAGCATCGCTATCAACAGCGCCAGCGGATTCTCCTCCAGCAACTCATCGGCGGCTGGGTCTTGCGCTAGCTGCAATCTCGCCACGGTGGCATTCCTTCCGAGAGATCTACGTTCTCAACTCAAGCTGGGCACGGGTAGCCATCACATGATGCGGCCACAAACGATTCCGGATCAGATTCAGAGTGGATCACGACGATGACGAGGCGTCTCGACGAGCGTCGATTGCTAACATCGAGCAACTCTTTGGTCAAGGGCAGTTGCGCGTACAAAGCGGCGGGCGCGGCTCTCCACTCCAGTGCCGGATGCATTCATCTCACGCTATACGCTGCGCCATTCACTGGTGATCAGATTCGTCTAGCGGACTACCTGTTTTAAACGACCAGGTGCTGATGGAGGCAGTTCTATCAACGGCGCCGGCAGATTCTCCGCCAGCAACACACATCGCGTCCGGGTCTTGCACCGGCCGCAATCTCGCCGATGTGACATTCCTTCCTTCTGAACTTTGACAACCCCAGCGGTGCTACGCTACGGCAACTTGGGCAACCAAGATCGCCACGCTCGGGGAGGCAGCCGCTGTCAGGCCAATTGGACATTGATCTAGAGGCGTTGCGCAAGCTGTCGCCGGAATTAAGAGAGCAGGCCCAAAAGCTCTGTAACCGGGCCGCCAACCCAACCAGGGTTGAAGCGGGGGATGCCCCATCGCTGACAGCAGTCAGGCGACTGGTCACTGAGGTCATTCCCGAGCTACAGCGCATGTTCGCCGCGCGCTGCGTCAACATGGCCGACCTGTCCGAGCAGGCGCAAACCCGGTTCGGAGACACCGAAGAGTACGTACGGCAGACCATCCTTTCGGCCGCGTCATTGTCGAGGCCGCAATGAAATTGGAGTATTCGGCCAGAAGGTTGCTCACCAACCACCCCGAACAGTCGATCGTGCCGTTGCGCCAGGCGATGCTCGCCGCTGCCGAGCTGCAGCACCGCGCCCAGGACTACAAGCACTCGATCGACAGGCCCGGCGGCCTACCCTGGGACGGCGAAACCGCCCGGGCGATCCAGGACACCGCAGCCAACGACGAGAAGACGATCTACCTGGCCACCCAGATATTGCTCGATGACGCCCCCAAGGCCCTGATCACGTTGGAATTTCAGTCGATCGAATATCGACGCGAGGCTGTCGACCTGTACAACGAGGCCGTCGACCATGGCTACACCGTGGCCGAAGACCTCACTGCCAGTTGGATCATGCAGCCCCACGCCAGCGCGGAAACCATCGACAAGGGCAATCAGTACGCCGCCAAGTTCACGCGGATGATGCGCAAGGCCTATGACAAGTGGTGGGGGGCCGAACTGGAAGCACAACAACAAATCGACGATATTTGCAACGCGCTGGCAGCCTCGTTCAACCCCTTCAGCGGACTGACCTCTGCGCAGGGAACCCGGGATGGAGCCCATTTCCAAGGCGACGCCACGCGAGACCAATCCGTGCTCAACCGAGTCCATGCGGCATCGCTCCTGGACGATCGCCAGCTCAAGGATCTCGCGGCCGGCAAGAGCGTCACCATTCCGTCGAACCAGCTGCAATACCTCTACGAGTTCGCACAGTCCTTCGACGGTAAGTCCGCCACCGAGATCGCCGCGATCAAGGCGGGACTGCCCGAAGAATCCCAAGACGCGATGACCCGGGCATTCGATCTGGTGTCCAACAACCAGGTCAAGTCCGGCGTGCCCTTCACCGACGGTGCCCTGAAGAACTTCATTCCCGACGTGGGCTCAGAGCCCCGCCTCCCGGACGGCATCGTCAGCGAAACGATCAACCTGCCTCCCCTGGAGCCAACCGACGCCGAGAAATTCCTGCGCGCGGTCAATCAACAGTACTGGGACGAACCGATGCGCAAGGAGGCATAAGAGACAGCCGAGGGGAAAGCACTGCCCCGCTTTGTTTTTCCCATGAGCTCCGCGCCGCCACGATGACATTCGCACTCGTCTTCGTGCGGCAATCACCCAGGTGTATGTCCTCTCGCGGGAACAACCTCGCATCGTCCGCGACTTACATTGGGTTGTGATTGCCCGTCTGCGCCGTTCGGCCGCCTTCGTCCTCCTGGCGTTCAGCTTCTCCGCAGTCATGATCGGCACCACCATGCCGACCCCGATGTACGCGTTGTACTCGCAGCAGATGCATTTTTCGGTGCTCACCACGACGGTCGTGTACGCCACCTACGCCGCCGGTGTGCTGTTCGCACTGCTGATGTTCGGCGGCTGGTCCGATGTTCTTGGCCGTCGCCCCCTGCTGCTGACGGGCGCCGGATTCGCCATCCTCAGCTCGGTCATATTCCTGTTCGTCGACTCGGTTCCGGTGCTGCTGATCGCACGCATCGTCTCGGGGCTGTCGGCGGGCTTTTTCACCGGTGCGGCTACCGTCGCCGTCATCGAGGCGGCACCCGAGCAATGGCGGGGACGGGCAACCGCGGTGGCCACGGTTGCCAACACGGGCGGCCTCGGACTCGGCCCGTTGGTGGCCGGCATCCTCGTTCAGTACGCGCCCTGGCCCACGCGGCTGGCGTTTGTCGTGCACATCGGACTCGTGTCGATCGCCGTGGTGGCCCTGCTCTTCGCACCGGAGACCGCACCGAGGCACGGAAAGCTTGGTATGCAACGTCTTTCGCTACCTACCCAGGTGCGTGCGACGTTCGCGGCCGCGGCGACAGCGGGCTTCGCCGGTTTCGCGGCGTTGGGATCTTTCACGGCGGTGGCACCTGGATTCCTGTCCGGAGTGCTCGGCATCGACAACCATGCGGTGGCCGGGGCAAGTGTGTTCCTGACATTCGGGTCTTCTTGTCTGGCACAGGTTCTCACCCGACAGGTACCGGCCGCCAAGGCACTGATCATCGGCTGCGCGATTCTGCTGACCGGAATGCTGCTCGTGGTGGTGGCCCTGCAGGCTTCGTCACTGCCCTGGTACCTGGCCAGTGCGGTGGTGGTCGGCATCGGGCAGGGCATCAGCTTCAGTCGCGGACTGGCTTCGATCGCCGACCGGACCCCCGAAGACAATCGGGCCGAGGTAACCTCCAGCTACTTCGTTGTCGCCTATATAGGAATCGCCCTGCCGGTCATCGGCGAGGGCTTGGCCGCCCAGGCGTGGGGGCTGCGCACCGCAGGCGTCACCTTCGCACTCGCGGTGGCCGCCCTGGCGGCACTCTGTCTGGTCGCCGTCATCTGGCAGGAGCGTCCGCGCCGAGAAGTGGGACCACCGGCTAATCAAGAGCCGTTGCCGAAGGACCCCATGACCACAGGTTCGCTACCGAAAATATAGGTAGCACAGCACAGTTCGCGGCTACCCCGGCCGAGCGAAATAGATGTCCCGGACAAAACTATTCATCAGATGGGGGTTGTTCCGGGCCGTCCATCGACGCTAAGTTGGCGGCGACCCCCGCCTACTTCGGGGTCGTTACCGGTCTTTTCAGAAGGAGTCGATGGGTCGTGCCTGAAGTCGTGCCGGATGACGGAGAAGCCCCAGTCATTGTCAGCCTCGTCGATGCGGCAGTGCACATGTACTCGTCCGCCATTGACACCTTGCCCGAACCCACCGACCCCGAGTACGGCGAACGCGTCGCCGTCGTACTCAGCGGGTTGCGCAAGCTCGAGGGCGCGATCTCGAAGGCCGCCGGCCGCAGCCGGGTGACGCCCTCGGTGATCGTCGCACTGAGCGGAGTGCGTCATCGGTACGACGACCTGATGAAGGCCGCCGCCAACAGCCCCAGCGCCACCTTGGGCCAACGCCTGTACACCGCACGGCGGCGCGCGCGACTCACCGCGCAGGAGACCGCCAATGGCGCCGGCCTGAAGGTCGGATTCCTGACGGCCATCGAATCCGAGGAGTCCGTCACCGAGGACGAGGCCGCCAAGATCAAGGACCTCATCGCCGCTCTCGGTGGCTAGCCCGTAGGTACGCTCTCGCCACACCGGCAGGGGTAACTACCTAACCGATTCGGGTAGGTACGCGCTGCAACAGGGCCGTCGTCAACGCCACGCTGGGTGCATGACGACAACTCTGGGCTTGCCCACCGCCGAGGAGGTGGGTGCGGCCACACCGACAACGCGCGACCGCGCACTTGACGTGATCCGGATCGTGTCGCTAGTCGGCGTGGTTCTTGGGCACACCATCATGGCGGTGAGCACCATCGACAACGGTGTGCTGCTGTGGAGCAACCTGCTCAATGGACGGCCGATTTTCCAGGCCCTGACCTGGGTTTTCCAGATCATGCCGCTGTTCTTCTTCGCCGGTGTCGCGGCCAGCGTGGGGTCCTGGAAGCCCGGCACCAGCTGGGGTTCCTGGCTCATGCATCGCTGCACCCGGCTATACCGCCCGGTGTTCTACTACCTGGGCTTCTGGGCGGTGGCCCTGCTGACACTTCGGCAGATCCTGCCGCTGCATGTGTACGAACCGGTCGCCGGTGTGAGCACCCAGCTGCTGTGGTTCCTGGGCGCCTATGTGCTGGTGCTGGCCGCGGTTCCGCTGATGGCCCGGATCACCACGACGCGCGCCATGTTCACCGCGCTGGCGTTGATCTATCTGGGCATCACGACGGTTGACGTGCTGCGACTGGGCCTGGATGCGCCCAAGGGCATCGGGTACGTGAACTTCGTGGTGTGGCTGCTGCCGGCGGTTTTGGGCGTGGGGTACCGCCGGCAGCTGATCACCCAGAGGGCGGCCCTGGTGCTGGCCGCAGTCGTGTTCGCCATCAACATCGCGCTGGTGACGTTCGGCCCGTACACGATCAGCTTGGTCGGGGTGGCCGGCCAGAAGGTGCCGAACATGATTCCGCCGTCGCTGGTGCTGGCCGGGCACGCAATCATTTTGTCCGCCCTTGCCATCGCGGCGATGCCCGCCATCAATCGGTGGGCTCAGCGTCCACGGGTGTGGTGGGCCGTGGCCATCGGCAACTCCGGCGCGATGACGCTGTACCTCTGGCACATGCCCGCCCTCCTGGGCATGCACCTGGTGTTCGACTTCCTCGGGTTCCCCCGATACGACACCGCCGCAGCGAATTTCATCGCACTTTCGGTGCTCCAGGTCGCGACGATGGCACTCCTGGTGACCGGCCTCTTCCTGGCCCTGCGGCCACTGGAGAACAATCCCCTACCCGGTTGGGACGGCGGTCACGTCGCCCAGGCCGGTGCCCGGAGCGTCGTCGTCGGAGTGGCGCTGATGCTTGCCGGCGGATTCACCCTGGCCTCAGTCGTCTGGGGGCTCAAGGGCTTTGGCCTGGTGTGCTGGGTGGTTGTGCTGGCTGGGTTGATCACTGCCCGGGCGCTCGCGAACCAGAAGACGGCCGCTTAACCGCTCTTACGACGGAATTCGCGATGCGAGCCGGCCCGGCCATGTGCATGGGTCGGCTTGCTGGCGGTGTCTTTGTTGTCGGCAGCCGCGCTGGCCTTGTTGTTCTTGCGGTCAAGCGCCTCGCGGAACTTGCGCTTGGCGTCGTCCGCGGCCGAGTCGCCGCTCCCCTTCGAATCGGTCATACCGGTCAGCCTAGCCAAGAGGGCGTCCGATCGTCGCACCATTTCATTAGCATCGGATTCATGACCGAGTCCGATGCTCTTCGCCCCAGCGCCTCATCGCCGATCAGCGGAGACAACCTCGAGGGCGTCTCGGCTACCACCTTGTGGACGCTGCACAACCGTGGCACCGAGGCCAAGCGCCCGGACGGCCTCATCAAGGACCCGCTCGCGGCAGAGCTCTTCGATGCCATCGAGTACGACTACCGCAAGTTCGGGCGTCCGTCGCAGAGTCACGCCCTGCGGGCCCTCTCGTTCGACACACAGGCCCGCGTGTACCTGGCGACGCATCCCCGGGCGGCGGTTGTCGCCCTGGCCGAAGGTATGCAAACCAGCTTCTGGCGATTGGGCGGCGAGAAATCCACAGCCCAATTCACTTGGTACTCGGTCGATCTACCACCGGTGATAGAACTGCGCAGCGCGCTACTGCCCCAGAACGAGCGAATCGTCACGCTGGCGCAGTCGGCCCTCGACCTCAGCTGGATGGACCGGGTGGACGCCTCCGGTGGTGCGTTCATCACGGCCGAGGGGCTACTGATGTACCTGCAACCCGAGGAGTCACTCGGACTCATCGAAGCCTGCGCCAAGCGTTTTCCCGGCGGTCAGATGATGTTCGACAGCATCCCGCACTGGTTCAGTAAGCGCACCCTGCAGGGTCTGAAGTTGTCGGACCGCTACGTGGCTCCGCCCATGCCGTTCGCGTTGACGGCCGATGAAGGCGAGGCACTCACCTCCATTCCGGGAGTGGTCGCGGCCGTCGACATCCCGCTGCATCCGGGCCGCGGAATCTGGAAGTTTGTCAACGCCAGGCGTCTCGATCGCGGATTTCTGCATCGGACCCGTCCTTCCATGACGCTGCTGCAGTTCGGATAAACATGCCCGGCCGGTGGAATCACAACATCCACTACCAGCGCGAGGTACTGCGCAGGATTCCCGCCGGTGCCACTGACGTGCTCGACGTGGGGTGCGGCATCGGGATGCTGACCCGCGAGCTGGCCCCACTAGCGCAGCGGGTGGTCGGGATCGACCCCCACGAACCGAGCCTGCAGCTCGCCCGCGCGGAAACATCGGCGCCGAACGTCGAGTACATCTGCGATGATTTCCTCCAACACCCTTTTCCCACTGGATCTTTCGATCTCATCGCGGCCATCACGGCACTGCATCACATGGACATCGAACAGGGCTTGGGGCGGATGTCGGACCTGCTGAAGCCCGGCGGCAGAATAGTTGTCATCGGCTTCGCCGCCAGCCGCTCATTGACCGATCTTTGGTACAACAGCCTGGGCTTCTGGGCGCACCGCTATTACCGCTTCCGTCGCGGCTGGTGGGAACATCCCTCGCCGATCATCTGCGAGGATCTGGACAGCCACGACGACGTACGACGCATCGCCCAGCGCGTGCTGCCCGGAGCCCGGCTACAGCGCCTCGTGATGTGGCGTCACCTGCTCACCTGGGAGAAGCCATGACCAGATACGCCGCGCTGCTTCGCGGAGTCAACGTCGGCGGAATCACCATGAAGATGGCCGACGTCCGCGATGCCCTTGAGGCCGACGGATTCACCAATGTGACAACAATTCTCGCCAGCGGCAATGTGTTGGTGGATGCAGCCGAACCCGCGGGCGCCGTCAAGGAACGACTGCAACAGGTGCTCGGCGAGCGCTTCGGATACGAGGCCTGGGTGCTGGTCTATGACCTGGACACCATCGGCCGCATCATCGCCGGGTTTCCCTGGGAACCCGAGATCGAGGGCGTGCACTCGTACGTGATGTTCTGCAGCGACCCGGCGGTGCTGGCCGAGCTGGCCACCCTGGAAGGCGAGCTCGATGAAAGTGAACGCATCGCCACCGGTGACGGGGTGCTGTACTGGCAGGTGCCCAGGTCGCAGACCCTGACCAGCCCCATCGGCAAGACCACCGGGAAGAAGCGATACAAGTCGACGACCACCACCCGGAACTTGCGGACGTTGCACAAGCTCGTTCGCTAGTAGTGTGGCGTGCATGGCCGCCATTGATGCCCGCCACCTCGACGGGGTATCCGAAACCGCACTCATCACCTTGCGTCAGCGAGCCGTGGAGGCGGCCCGGCCGGACGGTGTGATCGATGATCCGATGGCGGTCGTCGTGTACGAGAGCCTGGACTACGACTACCACCATTTCGGCCGCACACATCAAGGTATTGCACTGCGGGCGTTGACCTTCGACAACGTCTCCAACGAGTATCTGGCGGATCATCCGCGCGCCACCGTGGTCGCGCTGGCGGAGGGACTGCAGACCAGCTTCTGGCGTATCGACAACGGCGAGCTCAACTGGCTGACCGTCGACCTGGAACCCATCGTGAGATTGCGGCGGCAGTTGCTACCGCCGTCGGATCGGGTTCGGTACGTCGCGCAGTCGGCACTCGATCACTCCTGGATGGATCAGGTCGACGATTCCCACGGCGTATTGATCACCGCCGAGGGGCTGTTCATGTACCTGGAGCGCGATGTGGTGTTCGATCTCATCGCCGCCTGCGCCAAGCGCTTTCCCGGCGGATGGATCGTCTTCGACACTATTCCGTGGCTGATGAGCGTGTATTCGCGGCGGCGCGGCTGGAAGCTGAGCGAGCACTACACCGTCCCGCCGATGCCGTTCTCCTTCACGGCCAACCAGTACGACGAGCTGCGCGCCCTCGAGGGCGTTCGTACGGTCCGCGAGGTCCGGATGCCACCCGGGCGCGGCACCCTCATGAAACTTGCCACGCCGCACTTCTACGACCTGCCGTTGACCAATCGGATGCGGCCGGCCATGACGGTCGTCGAATTTGGTTAAGCCGAATGTGGTTGATAACCAAGCGCTCTAAACGGGTTTGACCGCACGCCCGATGACGATCGACGAGAACGGCATCGGGATGCCGAACACCGTCAGCCAGTCGTCGCGCTGCCCTTCGATCTCGAATCCGGCCCGCTCGATCGCGGCCAGGGTGTCCCGGTGGGTATGGCAGTTCCCGAACAGTCTCGGCCAGAACGTCGCGTCCACCGCGCGCTGTGCCAGTCCGAGCGCACCCCCGTGGGCCACATGCTCGAAGAAGCGCACCTCACCTCCGGGTCTGAGCACCTCGAACGCCTGCGCGGCCGCACGATCCGGATCGCTCACCGAGCACAGCACCAGCGAGCACACCACGGCATCGAACTGCTCCGCATCGGTCACCGTCAGATCCTCGAAGACGCCCGCGGTCACCGTGACCGGGATTGCGGCGCCCGCCGCCGCGTCCTCGGCTTGCGGACGCAACCGGGATTCGGGTTCCAGTGCCGTCACCGAGGTGACGGTGTTGGGGTACAGCGGGAAGTTCGAGCCGGTTCCCGCGCCCACCTCCAGCACACGCCCCGTCAGGCCGCGTAGATTCTCGGCGCGCAGCTCCTTGATCGCAGGGGGTTCTCGTCGCGCGATGGCAGACCACGTTGCCGAGAAGAACCTGTTATCGAAGCTGACGGGCGTCGTCATGCCACCAACCTAGCCCCGCTGATGCAAACCGCACCCGAACTCTGGAACACTGGGGTCATGGCACAGATCACGTTGCGCGGAAACCCCATCAACACGGTCGGCGAGCTTCCCGCTGTCGGCTCTCCTGCCCCGGCGTTTGAGCTGGTAGGCGCCGATCTCGGCCCGGTCACCAGCGACCAGTACCGGGATAAGCCGGTGATCCTCAACATCTTTCCCTCGATCGACACCCCCGTCTGCCAAGCCAGCGTGCGCACCTTTAACCAGCGTGCCGCCGAGGCCGGCGCACCGGTGCTGTGTGTGTCCAAGGACCTGCCGTTTGCCCAGAAGCGTTTCTGCGGTGCCGAGGGCATCGAGAACGTGGGCACCGCCTCTGCGTTCCGTAGCTCGTTCGGCGAGGACTTCGGTGTCACCATCGGCGACGGTCCGATGACCGGGCTGCTGGGCCGCGCGATCGTCGTGATCGGCGCGGACGGCAATGTCGCCTACACCGAGTTGGTACCCGAGATCGCTCAGGAACCCGACTACGACGCGGTGCTCGGGGCCCTGTCCTAGACAGGTCCTGACGAACCGTGTCCAGCACCCCCTTTGCCGATGAGCTGCTGGCGACCGTTCAGGCGTCGCCGGCAGCTGTCGGTGCTCACGACAAGGACACCTGGGTCGGCCTGTTCGCCACGTACGGCCAGGTGAACGACCCGGTGGGTTCGCGGCCGCATATCGGCGAGGCCGCTATCAGCAAGTTCTACGACACCTTCATCGCCCCCAACACCATCGTCTTCGAAGTCGAAAATGATGTGGTTGCGGGAATGTCGGTGCTGCGCGACCTGACCATTCACACGACGATGTCCACCGGCGTCACCATGCGTATCCCCATGCATCTGCGCTATGACGTGGTCGAGGACGGCCCGGCGTCCTCGCTCAAGATCGACCGCCTGTTCGCCTACTGGGAACTGCGCGCCATGATCAGCCAGCTGCTGGGCGCCGGCAGCGATGGCCTACTTGCGAGTGCCAAACTGGGACCGCAGCTGCTGAAGAACCAGGGGCTCAACGGAGTGCTGGGATTCATGCGTGGACTCAAGGGCGTGCATGACGCCGGTAAGCAGCGGGTCCAGGAGCTCGCGGCGGCCCTGGGCGCCCGCGATGTTCCGACGGTCACCACGCTGCTCTCCCCCGAGGCGTCACTCTCCCTGGACGGGGTGTCCGAGGCTTCGCTAGCCGAATTCGCTTCCGGGGCAAGTTCTTTAGGCGTCGATAAACTGTTGGCCGCGGGCTCCTCGGTATCGGCCACGGTATGCCTGGGTGATCGGCGCGGTGTCGGGCTCTTCGAGTTCTCCGACAACTCCGCAGCGCCGGGCACGCTGGCCTCGGTGCAGCTCTACTTCTGACGCGGCAGTACGTCGGTCAGGTCGATATCACAAACCGCCTGTCCCAGGCAGGCGGCACGCAGCACCTCGCTGGCAAATTCTTCGGGGTCTCCCCAGGGCAGATGTGGTTTGGTGACGAGCATCGAGGCGATGCCGTGCGCGGCCACCCAGAGCTGTAGTGCCATCGTCACGGTGTCACCTTCCGGGTACAAGCCCTCGACGACAAGCTCTTTGACTCCGTTGTGCAGGTGGTCGAAGGCCGCGCTGGCCATGGTCTCGTCGAGCTCACCTTCCGGTTGGGCGGCCGTCGCCAACCGGTACATCAGCGGTGTCGCGATGGCGAAGCGCACGTATGCCATCCCCTGGGCGTGCAGCCGTTCCAGCGCGGTGATGTCACTGCGGGCGGCCTCGACCATTTTGTCGTCAAGACGCTGAAAGTACTGCCCGCAGACAGAATCCATCAGTTCGTCCTTGTCGGCGAAATGCAGATAGATCGACGGCGGCGTGACGCCGATTTTGCGCGCCACTTCGCGGATCGATGGCGCGCGCAACTCTTTGGCCTCCAGGACAAGACCTATTGCGGCGTCGATTATTTCGTCGCGCAGTTGGTCGCCCGAGCCGCGCGACGAGCGCTGCCGCTTAGTCACTGAATCCGATCCGTTCGTGCAGTTTGACCAGCGGCTTGGGAGCCCACCAGTTGAGCCGCCCGAGTATTCGCATGAAGGACGGCACCAACAGCATCCGGATGATGGTGGCGTCAACCAGGATCGCGATGGTCAGGCCGGTACCGAACATGCGCATGAAGGACACCTGTGCGGCCATCAGCGCCGCGAAGGCAATCGTCATGATCAGTGCCGCTGCCGTGACCACTCGCCCGGTGCGGGCCACGCCGAGCGCCACTGCCTCATCAGCGTCGGCGCGGGTGCGTCCGGAAGCTATCCAATACTCGCGGATGCGCGATATGAGGAACACCTCGTAGTCCATTGATAGCCCAAATGCGATGCAGAATAACAGCATCGGCATGGTGGCGACGATGGTTCCGGTGACCTCGGTGCCGAACCCGGCGAGGTGCCCTTCCTGGAATATCCAGATCAGCGCGCCGAAGGTGGCGGTCAGCGACAGCACGTTCAGGACCAGCGCCTTGAGGGGCAGTATCACCGAGCCGGTCAGCAGGAACAGCAGCGCAAAGGTGACCACCGCGATGATCGCGAGCACCAGGGGCAGCTTGTGCACGATGCCGTCGACGGCATCGCGGTCCAACTGGGCTCCCCCGCCGATCTTGACCGCAACGCCGCCCGGACCGGGCAGGGCGTGGATGGCATCGAGCTGATGCTCGGCAATCTCCGTGTAGGGCTTGGCTGCGGTCTGGACCGTGAAAAGCGCTGTGCCATCTTTGATTCCGGTTGCATTCGCCGGCTGGCCGACCTTCATGCCCCGGATGAAGGCGCCGGTAGGCGCGGCGACTTCCTTGACATCCTCGATCGTCGACAGGTCCTTGGCGTACTCGTCGATTTCCCGCGGTGGCACCGCGCCGACGCCCTCGGCGATGACGGACAAGTTGGTGGAACTGTTGTTGTTGAAGTTGCGACGCATCTCATTGCCGACCTGGTGCGCCGAGGCCGACGCGGGCAGCACCCGGTCATCCGGGAAACCGAACTTGCCATTGAGGAACGGCAAGCCAAGGACCACCAATGCGGTGACGATGACGACAGCAATCGGAACTGCCCGGGCCATAACCTGTTTGGTGTTCCGATACCAGAAGGTTTCGGTGACACCCTTGGTGACGGGTTCGGGCCTGCCCAGAATTTTGCGGATGAGGCGGCGCACATCGAGAGCATCGATCCGATCGCCGAGCAGCGTGACGACTGCCGGCACGATGACCAGCGCCGCGATGGCTCCGACGAATACGACGGCGACACCCGCGTACCCGAACGATTTGAGGAAGTACATCGGAAACAGGATCAGCGCGACCAGCGCAAGGGCCACCGTCAAGGCCGAGAACAGCACCGTGCGACCCGCCGTGGCCATGGTCAGTACCAGCGCTTCGTCGCGCGGTTTGCCTGCGTTCACCTCTTCGCGATAGCGACTGATGATCAGCAGCGAGTAGTCGATGGCAAGCGCCAATCCCATTGCGACAGCGAGGTTCAGCGCGAAGACGGATACGTCCGTGACATACGTCAGACCCCGCAGGATCGACATCGCTCCGACGATGGAGAACACCCCCACCACGAGGGGCAGCAGGGCTGCGTACAGGCCACCGAAGATCCACACCAACACCACGAAGCTGATGGGAATCGCGATCGATTCCATGACCAGCAGATCCTTCTCAGACTGCGTGACGATCTGGTTGTAAAGCGTGGCGACACCGCCAGCCTTGATCGACACTCCGTCGCGGTCCACGGCCAGGGATTTGATGAGGGTCGCCGCGTGCTTCTGCGCATCGTTCTCGCCGCCGGTCAGACCGGCGACGATCAACCCCGACTTGCCGTCGGCGCCAAAGAGATCCTCGGCGACCTGCGGTGGCGCGGTCCAGGCCGAGGTCAGGTTGATGACCTCGCCGGATTCTTTGAGTTGGCGAACCAGATCGTTGGCGACGGCGCGCATCTGCGGGCTTTTGACACCGTGGTCGCTGGTGAGCATGAAGACCAGCGACTGGTCGCTGATGTCGAACTTCTCCCTGAGAACTCTTGTCACATGGGCAGACTCGGAGTTGGGGTCTTGCTGGCCGCCGGCGGCCAGATGCTTGGTCACCGGTACGCCGAAGATGGCGGCCGCAATGGCGATCAGCAGTGCCACACCGAGGACCAGGCGGGGTGCCCCGATCACCGATCGAGCCAAACGTTCGAGCATCATCGCGCCTTCCGCCGGAGAATAACGGCGTTAAGTTATCAGCGATAAGTTTAGGCGGTCAAGCGTGGGAACCGCCGCAGAGCGGAGGCGGCAGCCCGTCTGACCTGAGGCTTCAAGAAATCTTGAAGATCTTGGAACCGAATCGCCCCCTAGGCCGTCGGATATTTACAAAGGGGTTTGTGTCAATCAAGGAGAGTCAGCCATGCCGAGCGTTTCGGGGCCTTCGGGCAATTCCTTGCATGTCGACCCCACTGAACTGCAGAACCACGGCAAGCAACTACACCAGCACGCTGACGACCTCAAGGAAGCGCACGACGCCGCGAACCGGGCGATGAAGGACGCGCAGGCTGGATTCGGATCGGCTCGCTCGGCTAGTGCGTTGAGCAGCCGAATCTCCGACTGGGAGAAGGAAACCGCAGCGCATCACGCCGAGCTCACCGGTCACGGCGACAATCACATCTCGTCTGCCCAGAAGTTCGTAGCGCGCGATGAGGCCAATCGTGACCTCATCAAGCGCGCCGGACCGGACGGCAAGGTTTAGGGGGAACTCGTATGGGAATGACACTCGCCGAGCTGCAGGAATGGCCACCGCATATCAAGGCGCTCGCGGACGCAGCATCCAAGCGTGGTGACGCCAGCCAACAGGCCTCGGGCAAGGTGCAAGCCATTGTCGATATTTCGACCTGGCAAGGCGACGCCGCCGACGCCGCCAAGGATGCGATGAAGCGCTCGGCCGCGCGATTCGACAATGCTGGTTTCGAAGCGATGTATGTCGCGATGCATGCCAACAAGGCCTACGGAGATTCGCAAGCATTGGCCGATGACATCGGCAAGTTCTTGGCTGACGCTGCCGCCGACCCTCCGGTGGCTATTGATCCCAAGACGAACACCGTGACGCCCCCGGATATCACAGGGAAAAAGCCGGCCGAGATACAGAAAATCATTGACAAACTCAAGGACCTCCACAGCCGGGTGACCGGACTGATAGCGCGCGGTGAAGTATTGGACGACGATCTCGCCCGAGTCCTGGACCAGGGCACCGGCGGCCACACCCTGGCCCAGAAGCAGCTTTCTGAGGAAACGCCACAACAAGCACAACAAGACGTGCACGACGTTCTGGCCGGAACCGCCACAGACGAGGAAAAGGCGCGCGTCCAAGCCGCATCCACCTTGAGCCCAGAACAGGTCGCGGACCGCGACGCCGGCCGGCCTGTGCAATTGACGCGTTCCCAGCAGCTGGTGCTCGGGCAGATGAACGATCAAATGAAGGGCATGTCCATCGAGGACATCCACCGGGCCGAGCGGCGCCTTGGCGACAACAAGAGCATCGTCGGCAACGCGCTACAGATGATGAGCTCGAACCAGTACGCCTTCGCCAAATCCGAAAGACCCGGGGAGCAAGGATCGACAGACAAACTTGCGACTGGCGGATTCAATGAATTGCCAACGTCAGTTCAGAATGCGTTGAACGACAAGTCACCTGGATACAACTATGTCTCGCAAGGGCCGGGCCAGGGAACCGTGCCTGTCACTGATGGTTCGATCCTCGGCAACCTGGACAGGCTGTCAGACGTCATCAAAGATGGCGATCCTGGATTGCAACATGGCACCGAGCTGGATCAGAAACTCATGCAACGCGGCGCTGATATCTTGCACTTTGAAAACGAGAATCACAGTGCACATCAGGGACCTGCAGACTCGACAATCCAGAACATCTTCTCTTCCGCAGGCCGCGATCACATCGTCGATCACAACATGATCGTCAATCTTGATGGCAAACCCAATGAGCAATTCTTGGGAGATCTCACGCATCATCAATTCACTGATGGCGGCAAGGCAGCAGGAAGCTTGATGAGCTGGACCCACGATTCAGCTCATGTGGGGCCGGGCGTGTCCCAGGAGCAGGCGCAGATGTCCGGGGAGACCGCTCGTGCCTACGCTAGCTACATCGCCGATCATAAGGAGTTGAATGCGCTGCCTGCCACAGACAACCAAGGACTCGGCAGCGGCGGAGTGAAGACGCTTGGCCAACTCAACCCTGGTCTTGTACAAGGCATTGCCTATGGCTTGGCCCCGTACGCGGGAGTTATCGCTGGCGGAGACCCCGCCATCGTTGGGGCTACACCTGGTTTCGACAAGCCCTTCGACACAGATGACTCCATTGGCAATGGTTCTATGCCGCATGCCAAAGCCCTCTTTAAGGTGCTGGATACAGATGCGACCGCGGCCACGACACTCGGCAGTGCGCTTTATGGCGACTCAATTCTCGCAACAAATCACTATGCGGAAGCTGTCAAACAATTCGGTACCGGACCAATCGGCGACTTGGACCAGGCGGGCAGATTCCGCGGCCTAGCTGATGCAGGTTTGGCTGCGGGCAATGACGCGCAACACAACGCCGCATCCGTCACCGCTGAAAAGAACGCCAAGGACCTACAAACACTGAAAGAGCTTGCCTACGGCTCAATTACGAAAATCCTGCCGATCCCTGAGGACCTGACTACTCCGTTTGGCGTACTTGCCGACGGTCTAAAGCCAACCATCGTCGGCTCCCTGCCCGATCCGAGCCAGCTCGCAAACAGCACGGTTCCAAACATGAATCCAGCCAATGGTCAGCAGGCTCTCCTGAGTGCGTACGTCGCTACCGGAGTCTTGCGGCCCGAACAGTTCCCGCCCAACATGCTTGTGCCCGTTGGGCCCGATCATCCGGGCGCCATGAGAGTAGGAACCTTGGCGGAGCTGCAAGCCATGCGCCTACCCGACGGCAGCTTGGCCAATCCAAGCCTGTCCATGGACGGATACCACACCAGGGTCAACGAAGTCCTGCGTCAAGTACCCGGCGAAGCCGGGTCTGCGGAGCCTCTTGTGGATGCATACAACAACGCAGTAAAGACGACACAATGAGACTCCCACCGGAAGGGTGCGCAGTCGCCCGGATACTGATCAGCTTGCTGGCGACGATTACGTTGACGTTGGCCGGCTGCACCCCGTCCCACGAGCCAACAGTTCCGTTCACCGGTCTGACTCAGGATCTGCGCATCCGGTGGTCCGCCGAGCCAGGCATCGACCTACTCACCGGTCCCGCCGTCATCGTCCGTGCTTACCGAGAGTCTTACGTCCTCGGAGGCCTCATGGCCAATCCTGCGTACTACTACCCCGGCTTCGAGCACGCCGTCCCACCAAACGGCGCAAAAGTCAGTCCGCTGATACGGCCGCTCGTCACCGGCGACCCGCAACTGGAGAGCCGCGGATTTCAGACCACCACCCCGATCGTCGGTACCTGGCGAGAACACATATTGTCACTCACCGGCGACGCGACATCTGGCTACACCGCAAAAGTCTGCGTATGGGATTACGCCACCGGAGTACGGCTAGAGAACGGCAAGTACCGCTACCCCAATCGACTTCCGCCAAACCCATCATCGACTTCGGCACCAGCCGACTTCGCGACGCTGCCCCTCCGGATCACTCTGACCCCGCCCTCACCGTCTGAACCGGACCCCACGAAAACTTCTCAAGGCGGGAGCTCGACCCATCCCTCGACCGACGTATTCGGCGGCTGGAAAATCGGCGCCGCGGACAGCCTAAGCACTGCGGCATGGATGGGCCGTATTACGGACTGGCCGCTGGATGACTATCGCCTCACGCTGTACGCGTGCGCTAAGAAAATTCCTGATTCATACGAGAAGCTGAGCTCCTACATGACCGGCGAACACCCCAGATCCGACTACCCCGCGCTGCCCGCTGACCCCGGCTGGCCTGCAGCGGGCACTTAACCGCCCCTCAAACTCCTCCCACAATTCGCTCGAAAAACATGGAACCGAACCGCATGCTCTAGCGTCGTAGCTATATGTAGGACAAACGTGTCCGCATGACCAGCGAGGGGAGCGTCCATGCCTGGAGAATCAGGGCTCGACATGAACGAGCTGCACCTAGCGCCCGGCGCCGCAACGAAGGTGTCACAGGAGTTCAGCGCGGCGGTCGACAAGTTGGAAGAACTTCGTATGACGGCCGCCGGTAACTATATCGATCTGGGCATGGGTTCGTGCGCAGAAGGTACGTCCTGGAACGATGCCTTGAGCGACTTGGTGTCAGGCGAATCAGACTCAGTCATTGCAGTAATCAACGCGCACATCAAGACCGTGAAGACGTGGGCCGAGTGGGCCAAGGTGGCCCAGAACGAGTATGACAACACCGAGCACCGAAACGCCGAATCCTTCGAACAGCTCAGGGGGGACACCATCGACAGCAAGGGTCTCGGTGTCTATCCGCCACCCACCACCAGCTGACAGCTCAGGAAGACTCGAACCGATGAGGATGAAATGGATCGCTGTCGTTGTCACTTTGACTGCGATGGTCGCTGGCTGCGCCCACGATGGGATCCACGGCGCACCTGCCACGGGGTCAATCTCAATCTCATCGAGTTCATCTTCGTCATCTAGCAACACGGCTCCGACAACCATAAGCACCAACAACAGTCCCGCCAAAGGAACTACCTTCGACGGATGCGCAGCGGTAACTGAAGCCGATCTTGCGAGCTGGGAAGTAGACCCTGCAAGCAGACAGGACGCACACAACATCGCCTTTGGTCAGAACGTTCGAGGATGCATGTGGGTCGGTCCGAAGTGGGGAGTCAAGATCTACGCGGTCGACGCCAACCTGGACCAACTTGAACAGCCCCAGAAACGTTTTGATCGGCAGGAGCGCATTCAGATCGGATCACGTTCGGGGTGGCTGGTTCACACATCGAATGCGATGGGCTGTGCGGTTGCGATTCCTTCGCAACAGTCAGTTGTCGCAGTCCAGGTTGATCTAAAGACTGAACTCACCGAGCAACACTACGACCAATGCCCGTTAGCCCTGCAGATCATGAAGCAGATCGAGCCGAAAATACCTTAGAACCAGCGGTTTTCAGGAGGAGAAGACATGGGGAAGAAGCAGATCCAGAAGGAACACTGGGAAGGCCGCGACCACCAGTCCATCTACAACGCTGCCCAGGCATTCCAAACCGGCAACCCGCAGATGGCCAAGGAGTCGATCAACAGCATCGCCGAGCAACTGGGCGACATCATGAACACGCTCGGCGGCAAGGTGCAGGGGGTGCTGGTTGAGGACTGGCGCGGTGCGGCCGCAAAATCCTTACAGACCAACATGTCTGATTACTTCCGGGCCTCGGAGAGAGGCATCCTGAGCATCCGTCACGTGGCGGACAGAATGCCGCCGCTTGGCGACGCGATGAGCACCGCCAAGCGGACTATCGAGCCACCGATGTCCGACGCCCAGGTCTCGCAGATGAAGAACTCTGGATCGTCGGATGCCGACGTACAACAGCGGAAAAATCAAGAGCAGTTCTTGGCCCGCCTTCAGATGGTCGGTCTGTTCAGCGAGCCGGTCGTGCGCGAAGGCGATAACGTCACCGACGTTCAACCGCCAAAAGGAAACAACCCGGGCAACATCACGCTTCCGCAATCTGCGAATAGCCCAGGCGGCGGCCAAGGTACGGGAGGCGGCGGCCAAAACGGTGGCGGCTCGGGCGGCGGTCAGGGCGCGGGCGGCGCGAACAATGCCACCGATGGTCTCGCCAACAAGGACACCAAACCCGCCTACAGCGACGGCTCAGGTAACCAAGGCGGCCAAGGTCAAGGCGCGGGCTCCGGTAGCGGCAGCGGTTCCGGTGGCGGCAGCCCCCAGAGCGGTTCCGGTGGCGGTTCGGGTGGCGGACTGGGCAACGCCCTCAGCGGCCTTGGCGGCGGCTCAGATAAGACCGGTTCCGGCCTCCCGTTGGGCAGCACCACCGCGGCAGGTTACAGCTCGCCGTCGGGCTCGGGTTCGGGCACCGGAACCCTCAGCGGCCCTGGAGCATTGCGCGGTGGCGCAGGTGTTCCCGGCCTGGGAGGCGGCACAGGCACCAACCCCGCCGGCATCGGTGGCGCCGGAGTCCGCGGTGGCGCAATGGGTATGGGTGGCATGGGCATGGCACCCATGGGCGGTGCCCACGGCCACGGCGGCAAGGGCGAAGAGGACGACGACCACGAGACCCCGGAGTTCCTCATCAACTGGGACAACGGCAACGAGCTGTTCGGCGATCTACCCAAGGCATCCCCCGGTGTCATCGGCGACTGGACCGAGCATGAACGCGCCGAAAAGCAACGACGTGAATCGGAGATACGCCGCTACAAGTCCATGGGCTGGAACGTGGACTTCGGGGACGAGCGTTAGGGATCGAGCGCCGGCTGCTGCTCGTCGACGGCCGATCCGTTGAGCAGCAGCCGAAGCTGATCCCGGTGTTGCTCCAACAGCTCGGCAAGTTGACGCATCTGCAGCAGGGCTAAGACTCCGCTGTCCGCCCCCGGCGAATGTTGAGCCGCCATCTCACGCAGTGCCGCGATCTGTCCCTGCAAATGCTGAGCGCGAGACCGTTCCCGCTCCAACTCGCGCGCATGATCGGCGGGTTCCACGACTTGACTCGGGGGCGACTTGGGGCCCCCGTCCGCGAGGTCGGATTGCCACCGGGCCCGGCGTTCTACCCGCTCTTGCACGGCATCCTGCTTTGCTTGCGCCATCCGGTCCTCGTGCCGCCGCCGGTGCCTGACGCATTTTGGGCAGCGGCAACCGCGCGTGTACCCGATGCAACCCTCGACAGCCATCGGATTCAGTGTAAGAACTCCCGGCAAACCTTGCCGGACTTAGCTGACGTGAAATGGGAGCGTTCCTAGGAACCGGCCTGTGCCGCTTCGACCGCCTCCCGGGCGACAGCCACATCGAGCTTGCGCATGGTCATCATGGCCTGCATCGCCGCGTCACCGGTGACCGGATCGGAATGGAAGATCAGGTCGATCAGCTCACGCGACACCACCTGCCAGGAAACCCCGAATTTGTCCTTGAGCCAACCGCATTGGGACTCCTGTCCCCCGTCGGCGGTCAGCGCTTCCCAGTAGCGATCGACCTCGTCTTGAGACCCACAGTCGATTTGAAACGAGATCGCCTCATCGAAGGTGAACTGAGGTCCGCCGTTGAGGGCGGTGTACCGCTGTCCGTCGAGTTCGAACTCGACGGTGAGCACAGTGCCCTCCGGCATCGGGGTGTTCGGCCCGTAATGGGTGACCTCGAGGATCCGCGAGTTCGGGAACACGGACACATAGAAGTTGGCGGCTTCGGCGGCCTGGGTGTCGAACCAGAGGCAAGGGGTAATAGTCGGCATACCGGTATCGACCCGCACCGAGGAGAAAACTCATCGCAGCTGGCGAGAAACCTCGGTGAGCGCATCGGCCAGCAGGCCTTCGTAGTGATCGGCATCGGGCATCACCGCCGCGCTGGTGTGCACGCTCACCGTGACGGTGTCGCCGATGCCATGCACTCCATGGGTCAGGCCCATGACCGGCGACAGCGCCGGGAACCCCGCAGTGAATGCCACTCGCCCGCCGCCGAGCATCAGATCGGCGGCACCGCGCAACACACTCGACACCACGGTGTTGCCCGCCACGGTGGGCGGCATGAGGTCGGCATTGAAGGCGTTGACACCCGCCCACATCATCGGCGCCGGTAGCGCCGCTCCGCCTGCGCGCTGGGCGACCAGGACCGGATGCGCGGCACGACGACGCCTGCGCTCGATGCCGTCCGCTATCTGCCGTGCCCGGGCGCGCACATCCGGCTCACCCCAGCACAGGTCCACACCAACGTTCCGGAAGTTGTTGCGCGCCATAGATTCCCCTGGCACGGCGACGGTCACCTCGGCACCCAACCTGTCCGGCACCCACTGGCCGTGATCGCGCAGATACTGCGGCAGCGCCGTACCGATCGCCGTCATCACCGCGACGGTCACGCTGACGTCCTCGGTGCGAAGTTCGTCGCGCGGGCGCACGATCATCCGAATTTCCCGACGGTCATCGGGCCGAGCATTCAGCGAAATCAACGGGAATCCTTGTGGTTCCGGTTCCATCTCACCCGCCGCGACAAGTTCCTGCTGCCGTTTGTAGGCCACGTATCCATCTCTGCTCGCGCCCAGCAGCCGTCCCAGATTCGCCGGGAAGTCCACCAGCCCACGCAGGGCGGCATGGCCCGGCACCTCGGGTAACGAGCCGCTCTCGGGTGCCTCGTCACCGAACAATGCGCGCGCCGCTTCGGTGGCCCGCCTGCCGTCGGCCAGCGCGTGCGATACCTGCAGCACCGCCACGAGGGCCTCACCGGACACCCACGGCGCACCGTTCACTCCAGGGAAAAGATGTAGATGCCAGGGACTTTCGCGAACGTCGACAGTACTGGTCAACAGCGCGGCGATCGCGGATCGGCAATGCGGCCAGCTGGAATCCGCCAGCGCATGCACGGTAATCGGCACCTGAGATTCATCACGCGGCCCCCAGTAGGGGTAGTCGAGGTGCCCGGCGACGTCGACAGCGCGAACCCGTAGGTCCGCGATCCGGGTCGCGCGTTCGGCGATCACCGCACACACCGAGGCGATGTCCTGCGTCGGCGAGTCGAAGCAGAACAGCAGAAACTGATCGTTCGGGATCTTCGACGACATCCAGTACATCTGGGCGTCGCGGGGCGCCATCTGTTCGACGGATGAGCCCCTTGGGCGAAGACCATTGACCGCCGTCACCCGACACCTACTTGTAGGTGCGCCAGTCGTCCCATAGCCGTTGCCACGGCGCAATTCTGCCGTAGTACCGATAGACGTGTGCCTCGTCCTCCCCTGGCGCGTGCAACAGCTCGATCCGCTGCACACCCCGGAATCCTTGAGCGAGCCTGGGATCCGGGTCGTCCACGCCGATGTACATCATGTCCGTCATGGATTCCGGTGGCGCCCCGAAGTAGTAGTAGCCGCGGTGGAAGCTGTACGCGCGCGAGATTCCTTCACGTCCGGCCTCCACGTCATAGGCAGCGGCCATGGGATAGATCTGTACGACCAGGGCCGTGCGGGTGCGTACCTCCGGCGGCATCGAGTCGTAGGTGTCCCTGGCGATCTGTCGCAGCCCCTCCGTGGAGTGATCGCCTTCGGCGAGCATGGTCGGCCCCATGTCACCGGCCCAGGAAAACCAGCGTGCGGCGGCCGATTCAGACACGATGGGCAGCCGGACGATTGCCATGATCACCGACGCGGCCGTCACCACCGCGATCAATGTGTAGACCACGCCGCGCATCGCGGGACGGACCGGGCGCCACCGAGAAAGCCCCACCGCACCCGCGGCAATAAGTAGGGCATACAACCCCATGCCGTAGTAGGCGCGCCCGTGAGAGGCGAACATGAGCACGCCGACCAACAGCGCGGCCGATCCCAGATACCGGTAGGGCCGCAGCGAGGGCGCCGCCACCAGCGCGACGACCCCGGCCAGCAGCAGCACCAGGCCGATCACAGCGGACCCGAGGAGCATGCCCGCCAGCAGCGCCGCTCCGCGCTCGGACTCCGCCGCCACGATGCCGGCCATCCGCAGATACGGCCAGCCATGGGTGGCCTGCCAGATAAGGGTCGGGACGGTAGTCACGACGACGACCGCGGCCCCGATCCACAGTCGCCTGCGGCGCAGCAGCGTCCGCGGCCCGAGTACCGCCGCGCTCAGCAGCACCGCAAGCCATAGGGCTAGGATGAGGAACTTCGTCTGCATGCTGACGGCGGTGACGATCCCCGCCCAGAGCAGCAGGCGATCATCGGGCAATCGTTCCCGGAGGCTACGAGTCCAGCGCACCAGCAGCCAACACACCACCGCCCACAGCGCCGGATCGATCGCCGGTGTCTGCAACCAGTGCGCCAAGATCTGAAACATGGCCGTCGCATAGGCAATCGCCGACACAGATTGGGTAAGGCGGCCGCCGCCGAGCTCGGCGGCGATCAACCCACACATCAACGTCCCGACCGCCACCGCCGCGGTGGCCGCCAGACGCAGCACCCACAACGATCCGGGCGCGATGTTGTCGGCCATGCCGGCGATGAACGGCACCAACGGAGGTTGATCGAAGTACCCCCAGGACAGGTGATCTCGCCCGGCGACAACGAAGTAGGCCTCGTCGAAGAAGTATCCGTAACCCCTACTGGCCCAACCGAACACAAGAGCAGTGAGCGCCGTGATCGCTGCCAGGTCGGCGCGTGCGATGCGCACGGACGGTACGCCGGGAACCGCGTTGCCGGCGTCGTACCGGGAGCTGACCGCTGCCATAGCGGGTTCACCCTAACGCGCGTGCCATAGACTCCCGGCGTGCCGAGTGCCAAGCAGTACAGCGATCCGTTGACCCGCAACGATATTGGACTCCTGATCCTGCGTGTCGCAGTGGGAGTGACGCTGTGCTGGAGCGGGCTGAACGTCGTGTTCGCCTCCGAGCAGTTCGTGCAACTGGGCTCGACGGCCAGCGCGTCCGCCGATCTGGCGGCACGCGTGCTCGCGGCGACGTACAGCATCGGCGGCGCGCTACTTGTCGCCGGACTGCTCACGCCCCTGGGTGGCTGCGCGGTGTTGGGTTCGATGCTCTACTCGGCAGTCCTTGGCTACTCGGTGCGCAGTGATCTCTTTCAATCCGGTACGGAAGTGCAATTCCCGCTGGTGCTTGCCGCCGCAGCCACTGCGGTAATCCTCATGGGACCGGGACGCATCTCTGTGGACGGGCGATTCGGCCGCGAACAGTGGCCGAATGCGGTCTCATCGGTGCTGGTCGTGGCCGGATTCGGGGCCGCAATTGCCGCCTGGGTGCTCATTAAGGGCACCAACCCGTTTTCTTAAGAGTTCAGCAAGGTCGCTCATGGTCTATGACCTGGGCCGATGCGTCTAGCGAAAATTGCCAGACTTTTCCGATTCGTGACTCAATGATTTCTTAATAGTGACCCCTACTGTTCAGTACATGACGAACGAGGAATTCGGTGCCACGGTCATCGAGATCGACTTCGAAGCCATCTACAGCGGCGAGCTGCTGGTCGAGGGCGACAACACGGAGCAGACCGATGAGTGGTTCCCGCTAGCCGTATAACGGCAGGTTGGCGAACCCCCAGAGGGGGGACGCATCGGCGAGGCGCGTAGCGCATCGCATGCCGGGCCAAGTCCCGGACGTTTCTCACCCAATCCGTTCAACAGGCGAGGGCAGTCACACCGACTGCCCTCGCTTTTTTATGGAATTCTGGCCCGGACTACTCGAGCTCTTCGGCGAGCTCCATCCACTGCACCTCGGTGGCGTCCTTCTCGGCGACGACGGCATTGAGTTCAGCCGTCAACGTCACCACCCGGTCCGGGTCGGTGGCGTGTTCGGCGAGCCGCGCGTGCAGGGTGGCCTCGCGCTCGCCCAGCTTGGAGACGGCCCGCTCCAACCGGCCGAGTTCCTTTTGCGCGGCTCGCAGGGCTGCGCCATCGCGGCCGCGGTCCGGTGCCGATTTGACGGGCGCCGCGATCGGTTGCGCATGCCGGCGCAGGTACTCCTCGATGCCACCCGGCAGGTTGGTCAGCTTGCCATCACCGAACAGTGCCCAGGTGGAATCGCAGACTCGCTCGATGAGGTACCGATCGTGGCTGACCACCACCAGGGTGCCCGCCCAGCCGTCCAACAGGTCCTCCACCTGCTGCAGGGTTTCGATGTCCAGGTCGTTGGTGGGCTCGTCGAGCAACAGCACGTTCGGCTCCGCCATGAGCACGCGCGTCAACTGCAGCCGCCGGCGCTCACCGCCGGAGAGATCCCCGACCGGTGTGCGCTGACGCGCGGGGCTGAATCCGAGCATCTCGGCAACCTGGGAAGCGGACAGTTCCTTGTCTCCCAGTGTGATGCGCAGAGCGATCGACTCGATCGCGTCGAGCACCCGGATGTCCTCCGGTAGGTCGTCGAGTTCCTGACGCAACCAGCCGATGCTGACCGTCTTGCCCTCTTTGCGATGCCCGGCAGCCAGCGGCACCGCGCCGGCCAGCACGCGCAGCAGGGTCGTTTTCCCCGATCCGTTGACCCCCACCAGGCCGATGCGCTCGCCCGGCGCCAGGCGCCAGGTCAGATCACGCACCAGCTCTTCACCAGTGGGCGTTGTGACCGTCGCGTCCTCGAGTTCGATGACGATACGGCCCAGGCGCCGACGCGCAAATGATGTGAGCGCCACCGAGTCTCGCGGCGGCGGCACATCGGCGATCAGGGCTTCGGCCGCCTCGATCCGGTATCGGGGCTTGGAGGTGCGCGCGGGCGGGCCACGCCGCAACCACGCCAGCTCCTTGCGCGCCAAATTACGGCGACGGGCCTCCGCGGCATCGGCCTGCCGTCCGCGTTCCGCGCGCGCGAAAGTCCAGTCGGCGTATCCGCCTTCGTACGATTCGACGCTGCCGTCGACCACCTCCCAGGTGCGGGTGGCGACGGTGTCCAGGAACCAGCGGTCGTGCGTCACAACCACCAGCGCGGTGCGCCGCGTAAGAAGGTGTTCGGCAAGCCACTGCACGCCTTCGACGTCCAGGTGGTTGGTGGGCTCGTCAAGGATCAGCAGGTCCAGGTCCCGTACGAGCGCGGCGGCGAGCCCCACCCGGCGTCGCTGGCCTCCGGAGAGTTGATCCACGCGCCGGTCCAGTCCTAGCGCGGCCACCCCCACACCGTCCAGAATCGAACGGATCCGTGCGTCACCGGCCCACTCGTGCTCGGCGACGCCCAGCGGCGCGATCACGACGTCGAAGACCGTCTCGCCCTCCAGGTCGTCGCGCTGGGTGACGACGGCCTGGCGCAGGTCCCCAACGCGGCTGACCCTGCCCTGGTCTGCGGGTTCGACGCCAGCGAGCACCTCCAACAGGGTGGTCTTGCCACCACCGTTGAGGCCCACCACCCCGATGCGGTCTCCCGCTTGCACCCCGAGACTGACGTTGGAGAGCAACGGCTTGACGCCGTATGACTTCGACACGCTCTCGAGATTGACGAGGTTGATGGACTTGGCAGGGCTGGTCATGGCCTCCACAAACTACTCACGCACCGGCAGCCGGCGCCACTTTCCTATCCCGGTCGAGTAGCCCGGCCCGGCGCAACGCGAACAATGCCGCGCCGCAGACCAGGCCGACGGCGGTCAGCGACACCCACAGCAACGACGGTTTACCGTGCTGTTGGGTGTAGCCGAAGATGGATCCGGTCAACAGGTTCCCGGCCAGAATGCCGACACCAACGATGGTGTTGTAGAAGCCGTAATGGGTGGCCACCAAACGGTTGCCCGCCAGCCTGACCACGGTGTCCATCTCGAACGGGAAGGTCGCGATGGTCCCCACCGCCAGCAGGGCCGCCGATAACAGCAACGCGGCGATCGCGACGAGTCGCCCCGCCGACGCCGCTGTGGGTAGCAGCGCCAGCGGCACAAAGGCCGCCGCGATGACCAGCATCCCGAGCACCAGGCTGCGGCTGGGGCCGAACCGCGCGGACAGCCAGCCGGTCAGTCGCACCTGACCGGCGATGGCCACCAGCCCGGACACCACAAAGATGCTTGTCACCAAAACTGTTTCGGATTTCTTGTCGTCGGTGAGCAGCGCCGCCTGGAACGGCAACGCGAGGTACACCTGAAATGTCAGCACATATGAGCCGATCATGGCCCCGGAGAACAACAGGAAAGCCCTGTTGGACACCACCGAACGCCAGCTGGCAAGCATCGGAGCATGATCTGCAGTCGCGTCCGGCTCGGCGCGGTTGGGCGGCAGTGCCGTCAACTGGATGACCGTCAGGAACGCGAAAACCGCTGCGGCCACGGCGCAGGTGATCCGGAAGTCCCAGGCGGTCAAGGCCAAACCAACGATCGGCCCGAACAAGATCCCCGCCTGATAGAAGACATTGAAGACCGCGAAAGCCTCCACCCTGCGCTCCCCCGAATCCGCCGCTAGGTAGGCGCGCACCGCGGGGTTGAACAGGGCACCCGCGAAACCTGTTGCGGCTGAGGCGATCAGTATGGCCGGCAAGGTGCCGACAAACGCCAACATGAGGAATCCGGCGGTGCGCAACAAACATCCTGCGACGATCAGCGGCTTGTATCCGAACCTGTCGGCCAGCGTGCCGCCAACCAGAAACATGCCCTGCTGTGAGAAGTTTCGGACTCCCATCACCAGGCCCACCATCCACGCGGCCAAACCCAATGGACCGGCCAGGTATCCGGCGAGATAGGGCATCAGCATGTAGAAGCCGATGTTGATGGCGAACTGGTTCACCATCAACATCTGGCTGGGCCGATCGAAAGACCGGAACTGGCGGAATGTCTGGATCACGCCTTCCGTCCTATCGGGTCGATCACACGGGTCAGTCTGGTCCATCGATCTACCACGCGGTCCGATGGATCATCAATCACGTCGGGATCCTGCGCGGGCGGGCGGTCCAGCAGATCGTGGCTGCGGCAGTAGTCGTCATCGTAAATTGTGCCGTGATAGCGCATCGGACCGTCGGGGAATATCGCGGCGACTCGTGCACCGGGAGGTGACGTTCGCGCCACCCAGCCCGCCACCAACGCCACCGCCCCAACACTCCATCCGCCGCTGGCATGGTAGTTGGCGGCCAGGGCGCGGGCCGTCCAGACCGCTTCATTCGGTGCGACCCAATGGGCTTCGTCGAACGCTGCATAGTCGACATTGCCCGGATAGATGCTCGACCCGAGCCCGCGCATCAGCCGCGAGCCGGCGGGCTGGCCGAAAATTGTCGAGCCAATGGTGTCGACCCCCACCAGGCGCAGGTTCGGATTATGTTCCCGCAGCACACGTCCCACGCCCGACGAGTGCCCGCCGGTCCCTACCGAGCAGACCAGCGTGTCCACGGTGCCCAGCTGGTCGATCAGCTCCTCGGCGAGCCCACGGTAGGCGTCGACATTGTCGGGGTTCTGGTATTGGTCGGGGCACCACGAATCTGACTCGGCGGCAAGTGTTTCCGCGACGCGATCCTTGCGGGCCTGCTGCCAGCCGCCGATCGGGTGCGGTTCGGTGACGGTGTCTACGCGCGCACCGTAAGCAGTCAACATGCTGCTGACGATCGGTTCCAGGCCCGGATCGGTGACCAGAGTGACCGGGTGACGGTAGATGATCCCCGCCAGTGCCAGCCCCAACCCCAGCGTTCCGCTGGTTGATTCGACGATCATGGCGCCCGGCTTGAGATCTCCTCGTTCCCGGGCCTGTTCGATCATGTGCAGCGCCGGCCGGTCCTTCATGCCGTTGGGGTTATGGCCTTCGAGTTTGGCCCAGAAGCCGGTACCCGGAGTTGCGAATGGCTCCGAGACCCACAACACGGGGGTGTTGCCCACCAATGTGTTGGGGTCGTGGAACCTCGGTCCTTGATGAGTGCAGCTACGACGAGATGACAGAGCAATGCTGTTGTTCATGGGAATCCCTGCGTGAGGGCCACATCGAGGCGGCCGGGAAGCTGATGACGGCACGTGTGGGCATGGCGGAACCCCGCCCTGCCCGAGAGCCGATCAGCGCCGAATGACGCAGAGGTTGGTGAGAATGTCGCGGCCCGTCCGGGCCCCGTAACAGCCGACCGGCAAGGGCGGCCCGCGCGACAGACAGGTGGCCAACGGCTGGAACACCAGCGCGGTCAGCGCCAGCGCCGCCAGCACGACAAGAATCCGCAGCGGGCTATGCCCCCGGGCCAACCCGAACAATCCGTCCACGGTGTGACACGCCATCTGATGCATCGCGTTGTCCAGGTGTGCGTGCGTGGCCGACGGACCGTGACCGGGAAGTGCGGCGTGTGTCGCCTGATGATGTGGCGCGTCGGGACCGCCGTCGCTGGCAACGCAGTGCAGGATCGGCAGACTCGCCATCGTCCCGATCAGGAGTGCGACAACCCATAGCCGACCCCGACCACTTCTGCGGCGCACTCGGGTCGACATGGGAGCCAGGCTAGCATCATATTGCATACCCTTACGGGGTATGTAATCGGATCGCGACCTCTCCGTGGTCGGCACTCAACGCGAGCGCCACGTTGCGTGCGATTGCGTCCCATACCCCCGCGGGGTATACATGACGGCATGACCACTGGCATGTCACCACTGCTTGGCAGACGTCAGCTTCTGCGTTGGGGAATGACGGTTGCGGCTGCAGGATTCCTGGCTTCCTGCAGCAAGAACTCGTCGGGAGCCGCCACCGGGCAACGCATCAACCCCGATTCGCCCAGGATCGCCGCCGTGGAAGCGGCCAGGAGAGGTCCGGGGGCTAGCGTCCGGCAATTCACCCTGAACGCCGGTCCCACTCAGCTCGACCTTGCCGGAACGCGCGTGTCGACGTGGGCATACGGGGGCCGGGTACCCGGTCAGGAGATCCGTCTGCGCAAGGGCGAAATTCTTCGTGCACAGTTGGTCAACAATCTCCCGGCGCCCACCACCGTCCATTGGCACGGTCTGGCGTTGCGCAACGACATGGACGGTGTGCCGGACGTTACCCAGTCAGAGATCTCGCCGACCGGAGTATTCGACTACGAGTTCGCGGTACCGCACGCCGGGACGTACTGGTTCCACCCCCACGTCGGAACGCAAATCGATCGCGGCCTCTACGCTCCGCTGATCATCGAGGACCCCGACGAGCGCACCGACTACGACGAGGAGTTGGTGGTGGTGCTCGACGACTGGATCGACGGCACCGGCACTGATCCCGATCACGTACTCGAAGGGCTACGCGCCCAGGGCATGCCAGCGATGGACCACTCCATGGGCGGCATGGGGATGGACCCGACAGCACCCCTGGGTATGGATGCCGGTGACGTGGTGTATCCCCACTATCTGATCAACGGACGGGTACCGGCCGACCCACAGTCCGCTACCTATCGCGCCGGGCAGCGAGTGCGGCTGCGCATCGTCAACGCGGGAGGCGACACGGCGTTCCGGGTCAGCATTCCGGGCGTACCGATGATCGTCACCCACACCGACGGCTTCCCGGTACAGCCATACAAGGCCGATACCGTCCTGGTCACCATGGGCGAACGCGTCGACGCCGTTGTCACCATTCCGGCTTCATCGATGCCGCTGGTCGCTGTCCCCGAAGGGAAAAAGGGCTTCGCGCAATTGATTCTGCGTTCGGGCGATACGCCTGTGCGCGGGCGCGCCGAAGACGCCGCGATGCTGATGAAGTCCCAGGTGCCGCTGGATACCGCGACGTTGACCGCCACCCCCGAGGTGCATCTCGGGCGCCGCGATCCCGATGTGACGCACGATGTGCGATTGGCCGGTCCCGTCGGCAAGTACACGTGGACCATCAACGGCAAGACCTATGACCCGCGCGAAGGTCTACCCGTACGCGAAGGGCAACGCGTCCGTCTACGTTTCATCAACGACTCAATGATGTTCCACCCCATGCATTTACACGGGCATACTTTCGCGGTCCGCGATACCAACGGAGCGTTCCGCGCCCGAAAGGACACGGTTCTCGTCGCGCCCATGAAGACCGTCGAGGTGGACTTCGACGCCGACAACCCCGGACAGTGGCTTACCCACTGCCACAACATCTATCACGGTGAGGCCGGGATGATGGCGGTCGTGTCGTACATGCAGGGCTAGCCGCGCAACTGATTTCGGTCGAAACCCCTCAGACCCCGAACTTGGCGCGTGCCTGCTCCGTGACTGGAGCGAACAAATTGAGCAGATTCCCGTCGGGGTCCCGGAACAGCAACGCACGGTTACCCCACGGCATCGTCGTCGGCTCCGTTACCACCTCGGAGAGCTGCGCGCGAAGCCGCGCATACTCGGCGTCCACATCGTCCACGATGAACTCCAGAATGGCCGAGCGGTTGGCCGCCGGCTCGGCAGATCCCTGCCCGAACATCGGGACGGTCTTGTCGCTGCCGATGGCCAGTGTGCCGACCGATGTCGGAATCTCGGCGAAGAGTTCGTTCGCCCAGACAGCTGCCGTCTCGGTCACCATCTCGTAGAACGTGACCAACCGATCGACGTCGGCTGTGATGATTCGTGTCGAAACGAATCTCATCGATAGACCTCCTGAGCTGCCACCGTGATCGGCGGATTGTGTGGTGAGGCAGATGCTAGGCACGCACCCCGACAAGTCAGGGAAGCTGGAAGCATCTGATCGAAAGAAAGGCCGGCTATGAATGACAGCGATCTGCGAGGCGCGCTCGAAGCCCACTGGGCCGCCTCAGACGCGAACGACTTCGATGCCGAACACCGCCTCTACCGACGTGATGCGGTTCTTGAGTACCCGCAGTCCGGAGAGCGAATCCGCGGCCGCGCCAACATTCAAGCCTCACGCGAAGCCCAACCGAACGCGAAGCGCTTCACCGTGCGACGAATCGCCGGTGGTGGCGATCTATGGGTCAGCGAGCTCGTCACGACCTACGATGCACAACCCTTTCATGTGGTGAGCATCATGGAGTTCCAGGATGGCGAGGTCGTCCGCGAGACGCAGTACTTCGGCCAACCCTTCGAAGCCGGACCGTCCCGCGCTCAGTGGGTTGAACCCATCGGGTGAATTCGACCGCGATCGGCTAGGTGATCGCGGCACGGACGATCTCGGCAACGCGCCGCTCGGTGACGTCATCCAGGCCCTCGAAGTACCACGCCGCAGGAATCAATAGTCCGTTCTCACCACCGGCGGGCTTGAGCGTGGCCTTTTCGGTCACCCCAATGCTCATCAGGTCGTCGTTCCGGAAGAAGACGAGGACAGGACTGCTCGCGGACTTGGCATAGCCCGGCATGCCATACCAAATACGCGGCTTGAGTTCGGGTGCGGCAGCGACAATCACGTCGTGCATGCGCCGCATGACACTGCGCGCAGGCTCACTCATCCCCGCGATCTTGTCGAGGACCTGCTGGAGGTTCTTGTCGTCCTTGGTAGCCACTGTCATGTCCTTTCGTCAGCCGATATCGGTACACCGGCTCAATGGAATTGGCGCGCCAGAAGGCGCAGCACCCCATTCGGACATGTCCTGATCAGTCAGGCCTCTCCGCAATGATTCAGGTGATCGTTCACCTGGAAGCGCGAATGTGGCAGGCAGCGCTGCCACGGCAGACACGTTAACACTCAGGTCACACGTTGAAGCGGAACTCCACCACGTCGCCATCAACCATGACGTAGTCCTTGCCTTCCATCCGGACCTTCCCGGCGGCCTTCGCCGCGGCCATCGAACCGGCCTCAACGAGGTCCTGGTAAGACACCACCTCGGCCTTGATGAAGCCCTTCTCGAAGTCGGTGTGGATGACGCCGGCCGCCTTGGGCGCGGTATCGCCCTGGTGGATCGTCCACGCCCGCGCCTCTTTTGGCCCGGCAGTCAGATAAGTCTGCAGCTTCAAGGTGTGAAAACCGGCATGCGCCAAGGCATCCAGGCCCCGCTCGGTCTGTCCGATCGATTCCAACAGCTCGGCAGCGGACTCTTCGTCCAGCTCCTGTAGCTCCGACTCGATCTTCGCGTCCAGGAACACCGCATCGGCAGGCGCCACCAACTGGCGCAGCTGCGCCACTCGCTCCTCATCGCCGAGCACCGACTCGTCGGCGTTGAACACGTACAGGAACGGCTTGGTGGTCATCAGGTTCAGCTCGCGCACCACCGACCAGTCCTTCCCCGTCGAGAACAGCGTCTTGCCCCCGTCGAGCACTTCCTGTGCGGCCTTGGCAGCATCCGCGAGCGGCTGGCGTTCCTTCTTGGTCTTGGCTTCCTTCTCCAGCCGCGGCACGGCCTTCTCCAGCGTCTGCATATCGGCCAGAATCAGCTCGGTCTCGATCACCTCGATATCGGCTGCCGGGTCGACCCGCCCATCGACGTGCACGACGTCGTCATCGGCGAACACCCGCACCACCTGACAGATGGCATCGCATTCGCGGATGTTGGCCAGGAACTTGTTCCCCAGGCCCGCGCCTTCGGAGGCGCCCTTGACGATTCCGGCGATGTCCACGAACGTCACCGTCGCGGGCAGCGTCCGCGCCGAACCGAACACCTCGGCCAGCTTGTCCAGGCGCGGATCCGGCAGCGGCACCACGCCTTCGTTCGGCTCGATGGTCGCAAACGGGTAGTTGGCTGCCAGCACGTTATTGCGGGTCAGCGCGTTGAACAGCGTCGACTTTCCGACGTTCGGCAGACCAACGATTCCCAAGTTCAAGCTCACGAGATGGAGAGTCTACGGACCGCGGCGGATAAGAATGCTGAGGTGACCTTTTCGACCAAGCGAATCTACGAGACTCCCGACCCCTCGGACGGTTATCGCGTGTTGGTCGACCGGCTCTGGCCACGCGGGGTCAGTAAGGCCACCGCTCAGGTCGATCTCTGGTTCAAGGAGATCGCCCCGAGCCCCGATCTGCGGGTCCGCTGGCACCACGCGCCCGCCGAAAATTGGGGTCTGTACGCCGACGAGTACCGCGCCGAGCTGGCCGCCAACCCCGCGCTAGACCTTGCGCGGGAACTCGAGCGCACACATGGCACCCTCACGCTGCTGTACGCCGCGAAAGACCCCGAGCACAATCACGCGATCGTGCTGCTCGACTTCCTCAGTGGTTAGTCAGTGGTTGATGTCAGCAGGTGATGTCGACGTGCATGACCCGATGAGTCGACAGAATGGAGCCACCCCAGCTGGCCCCTGGGGCGTTGATCGAAGCGCCCGGCGCCAAGAGCCGACCGGGCCGCACTGCCGTCGCCTTGCAGTCGGCCATCGGTCCGCTCCCGACGCGATTGATCACCACGATGTTGCCGCGAGACTCCAGATCGGCGATGACGTCTGCAGCACTCTCGCCGTCCTCCGGACCGGCCAGTGCCGACGGCGCCACCAGTAGTGCCCCCGCGACCGTCAACGTAAAAATCGCACAACGAGAAAACATGGATGCTCCTGTGTAGAACCGCGATATCGCGGCATGACTGACATGGGTCGGGTCGCACCGACCACATCAGCACCTATGTACACAGCCTTTGAGCAGCACGGCCCGGCCGTGGTGACCAATAATCCGTTGCAGCACAGGCGATCCCCGCGTCGCCGTGAGCAGCACGTAGCGCAGCACAAACGCCAGCACCAGCAGCATCGACCCCGCGAGGACCCCGCGGCACATCTTGGCTATCTGCACGACCTGGGCGAAAGCATCGACCTGGGGCGCTTCCCCGGGTGCCGCACTGGCCTGCGGATCGAGGACATGCATCGCCGACATCGACGACTGGCCCACAACGCTTCCCGGATTCACGCCCACGAAGCACAGGACACCGAGAACAACGACCAGCACAGCAACCCGTAGGGGGTACTCGTATGGCCGCATGCGCGCAGACTAACCCACGGTTTGCCCCCGTGCCGAGTGTCATACACCCGGTGGTTACGAAAAATTAACTTTCCGCCCGCGCCTCACTGCTCCCGAGGAATGAGCGCCCACAACACCAGGTAGGCCAGCACCTGCGGTCCCGGGAGCAGGATCGATGCGACCGTCAGAACTCGGACGATCGTGACGTCCCATCCGAAGCGTTGCGCGAAGGCCGCGCATACCCCGCCGATCATGGTTCCGGTGCGGGGACGTCGCAGTGCAGTAGTCATGAGTTCACCGTAGACCGTCGAAACACCCTGGCGCATCGGGGAAGTCCCTGATGTTTCCTGACTCTACGGCTCAGCATTTCAGGTGCACGTAGTACGTTCCGTGGTCCAAGACCTTCGTGGGAGCGGTGTTGGAATCGGCTCCAACAGCCCGCTCATACCGGTACACGGAGGCGCCCTGGCGAACCTCGGTTACCGTACAGTCCTCGAGCGGGAGGTCGCCCACCCGACTGAGGATGACGTAATTGCCCTGCTCCTCAAGGGAAGTGATCAGTACCTCCGGGTCGCCATAACCCCGTGGCCCCGCATGCGCAACGGCCGCCAGCGCCACTGCCGCAACCGGGAGAACCACCACCATGGCATCCAAAGCTGTTACAAAACACGCCGATTTACTCACATCTCGACGCTATGAATCAAGATCACGAGACACATCAGGGATGGCCCCGATCTTTCCCTGATCTTGAACAGACGGTCGATGTACTAGGGGCCCGGCGGCGGGCACATAAGGTAGCGCGCATGGCTACAGATGAGCCGCAAGTCTCGACTCCCCCGCCCGGCGTCGAGCTTTTGCGCACCGATCCCGACCTGCCACCCGTCGGCGTGATCGACAATCGGGCGCCCTCACCCACCGCCCGCGTAGCGCTGATTTTGGTGGCATTACTGGGCGCCTTCGCCTGGACGATGATCGCGCTGCTGCGCGGGGAGCACGTCAACGCGGTCTGGTTTGTCGTCGCGGCGATCTGCACCTACCTCATCGCATACCGGTTCTACGCCAAACTGATTGAACGCAAACTCGCCAGACCTCGCGATGACCGCGCCACACCCGCTGAGGCGCTGGACAACGGCAAGGACTTCATCCCCACCGACCGACGGGTGCTCTTCGGCCACCACTTCGCGGCCATCGCCGGTGCAGGCCCCCTGGTGGGCCCGGTCCTCGCCGCGCAAATGGGATACCTGCCGGGCATCATCTGGATCGTCGTCGGCGTCGTACTGGCGGGTGCGGTGCAGGACTACCTGGTGTTGGTGATCTCCACCCGACGTGGCGGCCGCAGCCTCGGCCAGATGGCCCGCGATGAGATGGGCACCGTCGGCGGAGTCGCGGCGATGGTCGCGATCTTCATCATCATGATCATCCTCATCGCGGTACTGGGCCTGGTCGTCGTCAACGCCCTCGGTGAGAGCCCGTGGGGTGTCTTCTCCATCGCGATGACCATCCCCATCGCGCTGTTCATGGGCGTGTACCTGCGCTACCTGCGGCCGGGGAAGGTGAGCGAGGTGACCGTCATCGGTGTGGCCCTACTGCTCACCGCGATCATCTCCGGGCGCTGGGTAGCCGAATCGGGCTGGGGCGAAACATTGTTCAGCCTCGACAAGACCACCATCGCCTGGCTGATGATGTTCTACGGATTCGCCGCCTCGGTGCTGCCGGTGTGGCTGCTGCTGGCTCCCCGCGACTACCTGTCGACGTTCATGAAGGTCGGGACCATCGCGATGCTGGCCATCGGCATCCTGATCGCCCGGCCGGTGGCACAGCTTCCGGCGGTGAGCCAGTTCGCCTTCAACAGCGCGGGCCCGGCATTCGCCGGATCGCTGTTCCCGTTCCTGTTCGTCACCATCGCCTGCGGGGCACTCTCGGGCTTCCACTCACTGATCTCCTCGGGGACCACCCCCAAACTGCTGGAGAAGGAAAGCCAGGCCCGCTTCATCGGCTACGGCGGCATGCTCACCGAGTCATTCGTCGCCGTCATGGCCCTGGTCACCGCCGCGATCCTCAACCAGCACCTGTACTTCGCGATCAACGCCCCCAGCGCGGCAACCGGTGGCACCGCCGAAACCGCCGCCACCTACGTCAACAGCCTGCCGCTCAGCGGCCCGAAGATCACCGGTGAGCAGCTGACGCACACCGCACGCGATATCGGTGAGACCTCCATTGTTTCGCGCACCGGCGGGGCCCCGACGCTGGCCATCGGGATCTCCCACGTCATGTCGGGAGTGTTTGGGGACAGCGGATTCGCTGCCGGAACCAAAGCCTTCTGGTATCACTTCGCGATCATGTTCGAGGCCCTGTTCATCCTCACCACCGTCGACGCCGGCACCCGCGTCGCCCGGTTCATGTTGTCGGACTCACTGGGGAACCTGGGCGGGCCGCTGCGCCGCTTTAAGGACGCGTCCTGGCGCCTGGGCGCATGGATCTGCTCCGCGATCGTCGTCGGCGGCTGGGGCTCGATCCTGCTCATGGGAGTCACCGACCCCCTCGGCGGTATCAACACCCTTTTCCCGTTGTTCGGCATTGCCAACCAGCTGCTGGCCGCGATCGCCCTGACGGTGGTGACGACGATCGTCGTCAAGCAGCGGCTCTACACATGGGCATGGATCCCGGCGCTGCCCCTGGGCTGGGATCTGATCGTCACGATGACCGCGTCCTGGCAGAAACTCTTCTCTGCGGACCCCGCCGTCGGGTACTGGAAGCAGCACCAGCTCTACGCGGCAGCCCGGGACGCGGGCCTGACGAGTTTCAAGACCGCCAAGACCCCCGAAGCCATGGACGCCGTGATTCGCAACACGTTTGTGCAGGGAACGCTGTCAGCCGTCTTCGCCTCGTTGGTGTTGATCGTCGTCGCCGCCGGAGCCTGGACGTGCCTGCGGGCGGTCCGGTCCGGGGGCCTGCCGACCACCGAGGATCCGGAAGAGCCCTCGAGAATCTTCGCGCCCAGCGGCTTCCTCGCCACCGACGTGGAGAAAGAAGTAGAAAAACAATGGTCAGCACCTGAACCCGTCGGGACGCGGACATGAAGGTGATCAAGGGGCTGCTGTGGTGGTTCACCTCAGTCATGGGCGACCACGACTATCAGCGCTACGTGGAGCATCTGCGGCGCCGCCACCCGGATGGCCCGGTGCCCACCGAAGGCGAGTTTTGGCGCGCACGGTACGCCGACGCCGACGCGAATCCGTCGGCGCGATGCTGCTGACACAAGCGCGCTGACGGGCACCGTTACCGAACTTCTGGCTCGGCACCGGTACCTTTCAACATGTGACAGGTCAACGCGCCCGCTCATCGGTGGAAGCCGATCGCCGGTCGGCGCACCCCGATATCCCGGGCGTGCCGTGGTGGGGCGCCATCCTGATAGCGCTTGCCGGAACCCTGCTCGGTTTCGCACTTGACGCGATGACCAATGGTGAGAAGCTGACCGGCGCGTTCGCTGGCTGCTACGCGGCCGGCTGCGTCGTCGCGGTTCTCGCGGTCCGGTACGCATCAATCTTTACCGCCGTCGTACAACCGCCACTGATCCTGTTCACGAGCATCCCGACGGCCTACATGATCATGTCGCAGGCACCACTTTCCGGCGGAAAGTCGACAGCGATCACCATCGGATACCCGCTGATCGAACGTTTTCCGCTGATGATCAGCACCGCGCTGGGCGTCCTGATCATCGGGGTGGTGCGCTGGTACTGGGGAATCTTCACCGGCAAGCCCATCAAGGAAAAAGCCGCGAAGCCCGCCAAGCAGAAGGCCACCAAGGCAGCCAAACCGAGGACGTCCACCCGGACCCGGGTGCAGGCACTGGTCGATACCGAGGGCACACAGGCCAAAACGACCATGTCGCGCCGCGTCGGTGGCGCCGACAAGCCCACCACGCGCACAACACGGCACGGACGACACGAGTCTGCGGCACGTCGACGTCCCACCCACGATTCCGAGCCTGTATCGCGGCGGACGTCGTCATTGGGCACCCCGTGGGAGGACGAGCGCCCGATGCGCACCGAACGTCGTCCCGCGCGCCGGGTCCGCGACGAATACGACGACTACGGCTACGACGCCGGATACGAGGAACGGCCCCGCTACCGGGAGCCACGCGCGGAAGCCCCACCCGAACCGCACCGGCCCGCGGTGCGATACCGGGATGAACGTCCCCCGGTGCCGCCACGACGTCGTCAAGACCGATACGACGCCTGGGACTACGACCGCTAGCGTGAACTAGTGGCGTGCCGCCCGCAGTTCACGCGGCAGCGAGAACACCAGCGTTTCATTGGCCGTGGTGACCGGCTGCACCTGCCCGTATCCGTACTCCGCGAGCCGCTCCAGCACGCCGCGCACCAGCACCTCCGGCACGGAAGCACCCGAGGTGACGCCGACAGTGGTCACGCCCTCAAGCCAGGCCGGGTCGATGTCCTCGGCGTAGTCGACCAGGTACGAGGCGTTCGAGCCCGCACCCAGCGCCACTTCCACCAACCGCACCGAGTTCGACGAGTTGCGTGAACCGACAACGATCACCAGCTCACATTCGGGGGCCATCGCCTTCACCGCGACCTGACGGTTCTGGGTGGCGTAGCAGATGTCATCGCTGGGTGGGTCCTGCAGCGTCGGGAAACGCTCCCGCAGGCGCTGGACGGTCTCCATGGTCTCGTCGACGCTCAGCGTCGTCTGAGACAGCCAGATGACCTTCTTCTCGTCGCGGACGGTGACCTTGTCCACCGAGCCCGGGCCGTCGACCAGCTGCACATGGTCGGGAGCCTCACCGGCGGTGCCGACGACCTCCTCATGGCCCTCGTGGCCGATGAGCAGGATGTCGTAATCGTCTCGGGCGAAGCGCTTCGCCTCCTGGTGCACCTTGGTGACCAGCGGGCAGGTGGCGTCAATGGTCTTCAGGTTGCGCGCCGCGGCATCCACATGCACGGTCGGCGCCACCCCATGGGCAGAGAACACCACGATCGCGCCCTCGGGCACCTGATCGGTTTCGTCGACGAAAATGGCACCCGCCTTGGCCAGCGTGTCCACCACGTAGCGGTTGTGCACGATTTCGTGCCGAACGTAGACGGGGGCGCCGTGTTTCTCCAGCGCCCGCTCGACCGTCTCGACAGCACGATCGACGCCCGCGCAGTAGCCGCGTGGCTCAGCCAGCAGCACACGCTTACTCGTCGCCGGGCCGACGACGGTGCTCACCATCCCCGGAGTGCCCATATCGACTGCAGACATAGTCACCAGCTTACGGCCCAGTCTTTCGCTGCACGACCGACGTAAGGCAAGCTTGAACCTATGATTCGTCCTCCGTTCGGCGTCCGGTTGCTTCTTGGGGTCGCCGCTACCGTTCTCGAAGAGACTCGCAAACTGCCGCAGGCGGTGCTGACCTATCCCATGACAGCGGCCAGTCAGACCGTCCAGAACTTCATGCGGTTCCAGCAGACGGTCACCGAACTGGCCATCAAGGGCGACGAGGCCTGGGAAAACATCTTCCCGCCCACCGAGGAGCAGCCGGAGTGGGCGACGTTCGACGAGGACCTCGACGAGCTCGATGCACGCGAACCCGACGAGACACAGGCCACCGCCGTCTACGAGGACGCCGCCGGGCGGATGACGCAGGGACGGTTTGCGCTGTACTCCTCGGAGGCTGAGACGGCAGTGCCGGCACCCGAGTCCGAGCCGGCCGCCAAGCACGCGGCGCCGCGCAAGGCACCGGCGAAGAAGGCCGCCCCGAAAAAGGCAGTACCCGCGCCGGCCTCCGAAGCCACCGACGGGGATGCTCCCGACGTTGTCGCCGAACTCGGCTACCACGACCTGACGCTGGCCCAGCTGCGGGCGCGACTGCAGTCGTTGTCCGTGGCCGAGCTCGAGGAGCTGCTGGCCTACGAAGATGCTCACAAGGCCCGGGCGCCCTATCAGACCTTGCTCGCGAACAGGATCACCCGCGCCGCTGCCCGTGGCTGATCCGGGAACAAGCCCCGAAAACCCCTGGCCGGTCCGGGCCGTCGCGACCCGGGTCGCCAAGTGGATCGACCGCTTGGGGCAGGTGTGGGTGGAAGGCCAGCTGACGCAGATCGACGTCCGCCCTGGCAGCAAGACGGTCTTCATGGTGCTGCGCGACCCGGCCGCCGACATGTCGCTGACCGTCACATGCCCGCCGGACATGGTGCGCAACGCTCCGGTGAAGCTGACCGAAGGCACCCAGGTGGTGGTGTGTGGCAAGCCCACCTTCTATACCGTGCGCGGATCGTTCTCGTTGCGGCTCAGCGAAATTCGGGCGGTGGGCATCGGCGAGCTGCTGGCCCGGATCGAACGGCTGCGGCAGCTGCTGGCCGCCGAGGGGCTGTTCGACCCGCGGTTGAAGCGCCCTGTTCCATTCCTGCCCTCCCGCATCGGGCTGATCACCGGCCGCGCCAGCGCCGCTGAACATGATGTGACCTCAGTGGCGTTGGCGCGTTGGCCCGCAGTGCAATTCGCGGTGCGTAACACCCCGGTGCAGGGTCCACACGCGGTGGCCGAGATCGTCGCCGCATTGCAGGCGCTGGATGCCGATCCTGCGGTGGATGTGATCGTGTTGGCCCGCGGTGGCGGCAGCGTGGAGGATCTGCTGCCTTTCTCCGATGAGACGTTGTGCCGCGCGATTTCGGCGTGCCGCACGCCGGTGGTGAGCGCCGTCGGCCATGAGCCCGATAACCCGCTCTCGGATCTGGTGGCAGACCTGCGTGCCGCGACTCCCACCGACGCCGCGAAGAAACTGGTGCCCGATGCCGCGGCCGAGCAGGCGTTGATCCTGGATTTGCGGCGACGTTCGGCGCAGGCGCTGCGCAACTGGGTGCAGCGCGAGGAGCGGGGGTTGGATCAGGTGCGCAGCCGGCCGGTGCTGGCCGAGCCGCTGCGGATGCTGACGACGCGGCACGATGAAATCTCCGTCGCCCGAACGGCACTGCGCCGCGACGTGCGACGGTTGGTGGAATCCGAATCGCAGCGGGTCGAGCACCTGACGGCCCGGCTGACCACGCTGGGTCCGGCCGCGACACTGGCCCGCGGGTACTCGGTGGTGCAGCGCGTGCGCGACGATGGCACGGTTGAGGTACTGCGAACCGTGAGCGACGCACCCACCGGCGCGTCTCTGCGAGTGAGAGTTTCGGACGGTGCCGTGACGGCAACCGTGACAGGAGAGGGTTCATGACGGAATCCGTAAGGCCCACGGGCGAACTGGGCTACGAGGAAGCACGCGCAGAACTGATCGAGGTCGTACAGCAGCTCGAACAGGGCGGGCTGGATCTGGATACCTCGCTGGCGCTCTGGGAACGCGGTGAGGCACTGGCCAAACGCTGCGAAGAGCACCTGGCGGGTGCGCGCAAGCGCATCGAAGACGCCCTGGATTCCTAGCCGCCGTCGCTACTTACGGACGTAGGGCGCGAACCGGCCCCGGGCACGCATCGGAACCGGACGGCCATCCAACCGACTCGCTCCAGTAGTGTCGCGGCATGTCTGACACGGCAGTACGCAACGGACTGGATAGTCTCGACACCCCGTTCCTGGCCGTCGATCTGGCGGTGATGGACCGCAACATCGAACGCCTTGCCGGACGCCTGCGCGGTGCCGGCGTCCAGCTGCGACCACATGCCAAGAGCCACAAGTGCATCGAGATAGCACAGCGCCAGATCGACAGTGGCGCGATCGGCCTGACCGTCGCCACGATCGGCGAGGCCGAGGTCTTCGCCGACGCCGGATTCACCGACCTGTTCATCGCCTACCCACTGTGGCTGACCCCGCACAAGGCAGAGCGGCTACGCACAGTGGCCTCCACCGCGGAGCTGCGTGTGGCGGTGGATTCGGCTGCGGGCGCCCGGCAGTTGGCCGAGCACCTTGGCGATCTGCCCCTCACCGTTGTCGTTGAGATCGATTCCGGACATCACCGCACCGGGGTCACCCCGGACGAGGCCGGCGCGGTTGCGGCAGCAGCACGAGCGGCCGGGCTGAACGTTGTGGGTGTCTTCACCTTTCCGGGCCACGGCTACACGCCCGGACAACGTCGACAGGTCGCCGCGCAGGAATCGCGTGCGCTCGACGCGGCCGCCAAAAGCCTGCGCGCACAAGGGATCGAACCCTCGGTACGCAGCGGCGGCTCCACCCCCACCGTCGGCGCTGCCGACAACATCGTGCTGACCGAGGTACGGCCCGGCGTCTACCCGTTCAACGACGCCCAGCAGTTCGAGTTGGATGTCTGCACGCTCGATGACATCGCGCTCAGTGCCGTCACCACCGTGGTGCACACCCGGGACCGCACCGCCATCGTGGATGCCGGCAGCAAGATCCTGGGCGCCGACCGACCGGGTTGGGCCACTGGTTTCGGGCGCCTGATCAATGAACCGGATGCCCGCATCGTGGCGCTGTCCGAGCATCACGCGACCATCGAGTTCCCCGGCGCCGCACCATCTCCCGGCACCCGGCTGCGCATCGCACCGAATCATCTGTGTAACGCCGTAAACCTGGTCGACTCACTGGTGATCGACTCCGCGGATGGCCCGCATCACTGGGCGGTGGCGGCACGGGGCGCCAATACATAGCGGGTATCGAGATCCACGTTGTGCAGCAAGACAGCACGAAGAACCCTGCATTTCGTCGATTTCGACGCAGCGGGACCTGACTCGGTAAGCAGCCGGACCTAACGAGGAAGTGGCGTGGCCGTCTGCACGGCGCGTGCGACAGTCCGGAAGGTCTCCGCATCCCCGGCGCCAGTGACGGCGACGGTCACCTTGTTGTCCAGCCGGGTAACCCACAGGGGCTCGACTCCTTCGTCGCCCTCGTAGGCCACCCAACGCACACCGTCGACAGCCTCCGGCCCGCGTGGGACCAGCGACGTGTTCACCTTCGGGACAAGCTTTTCCTCGGGTGCACCGCTTTGCAGCACCGCCATGTAGGCACCCGACGGGCTCAGGTATCCCACCTTGGACAGTGGCGTGCCCCCAACGCTGTCCCGTCCACCAGAGTTGGTCCGCCACCCGTCGGGCAGCGACGGCTCACGGACCGGAAAAGAGAATTGCCGGGCATCGGCCTGCAGCGCGGCATGCGCGTCATAGGAGGGTGGCTGACCGACAGTCGGCCCGCTCGGGGTGAACGAGCACATGCCGAGCACTCCGGCCAGCACGATGCACACCAACACCAACGGAGCCATCGACCAGAACATGTCGCGGCCGTCCTGAAACAAACGCGGCTTGGCTGGCCGCGGCGCCGGGACGGCCACACGGTCGTTGGGCCCCTGTGGCGGGGATGCGTCTGCCATGCTGCCATCCTCGCAGGCGCCGCCTGATGCTCTTCGCGCAAGCGGCTCATCGGTACTTCGTGCTCTTCGCGATGCTCTTCGCGCAAGCGGCTCATCGCGCCATGAAAGAATCACCACTCATGAGCCCGTCGCGCAGAGAAGCCCCGGACCGCAACCTGGCATTAGAGCTGGTCAGAGTGACCGAGGCCGGTGCCATGGCCGCAGGCCGGTGGGTCGGCCGCGGCGAAAAGGAAAAGGGCGACGGTGCCGCCGTCGACGCCATGCGTGAGCTGGTCAACTCCGTTTCCATGCGCGGTGTGGTCGTCATCGGCGAAGGCGAGAAGGACAACGCCCCGATGCTCTACAACGGCGAGGAAGTCGGCAACGGCGACGGTCCGGACTGCGATTTCGCGGTGGACCCGGTGGATGGCACCACGCTGATGAGCAAGGGCATGCCCAACGCCATTTCCGTGCTCGCGGTTTCCGAGCGCGGCACCATGTTCGACCCGTCGGCCGTCTTCTACATGGAGAAGATCGCCGTCGGCCCCGACGCCGCCGATGTCATCGACATCAGCGCTCCCGTCTCGGAGAACATCAAGCGCGTCGCCAAGGTGCGCAACTGTTCTGTATCCGATATCACTGTCTGCATCTTGGACCGGCCCCGTCACGGTGAGCTGATCCAGAACGTCCGCGAAACCGGTGCCCGCATCCGCCTCATCTCCGACGGCGACGTGGCCGGTGCCATCTCCACCGCCCGCCCCAACTCGGGCACCGACATGCTGCTGGGTATCGGCGGCACCCCCGAGGGCATCATCGCCGCGGCCGCCATGCGCTGCATGGGTGGCGCCATCCACGGCAAGCTCGCACCGCGTGATGATGAGGAACGCCAGAAGGCCATCGACGCCGGCTACGACCTCGACCAGATCCTGACCACCGAAGACCTGGTGTCCGGTGAGAATGTCTTCTTCTGCGCCACCGGCGTCACCGATGGCGATCTGCTGCAGGGCGTCCGGTACTTCGGCGGCGGCTGCACCACGCAGTCGATCGTGATGCGCTCCAAGTCCGGCACCGTCCGGATGATCGAGGCGTATCACCGCCTCACCAAGCTCCGCGAGTACTCCGCGGTCGACTTCACCGGTGACGACGACGCCACCCATCCTCTCCCCTAATTCCATCATCGACGACGAGAAGGAAGACCATTGTCTGAACAGCAGTACCGCATCGAGCACGACACCATGGGCGAGGTCCGGGTCCCCGTGGAAGCCCTGTGGCGCGCGCAGACTCAGCGCGCGGTCGAGAACTTCCCCATCTCGGGGCGCGGCCTGGAGCGCACGCAGATCCGTGCGCTCGGCCTGCTGAAGGGCGCCTGCGCCCAGGTCAACAAGGATCTGGGCCTGCTGGCGCCGGAGAAGGCAGACGCGATTATCGCTGCTGCACAAGAGATTGCCGACGGCAAGCACGACGACCAGTTCCCCATTGACGTGTTCCAGACCGGTTCGGGTACCAGCTCGAACATGAACGCCAACGAGGTCATCGCCTCGATCGCCGCCAACAATGGCGTGACCGTGCACCCCAACGACGACGTCAACATGTCGCAGTCCTCCAACGACACCTTCCCGACGGCCACCCACCTGGCCGCGACGGAAGCCGCTGCGCGCGACCTGATCCCGGCGTTGGATTACCTGCAGCAGGCGCTGTCCACCAAGGCCAAGGCATGGAAGACCGTGGTGAAGTCGGGCCGCACGCACCTGATGGACGCGGTGCCGGTGACCCTGGGCCAGGAGTTCGGCGGCTACGCCCGTCAGATCGAGGCCGGCGTCGAGCGCGTGAAGGCGACGCTGCCCCGCTTGGGCGAACTACCGATCGGCGGCACCGCGGTGGGTACCGGCCTGAATGCCCCCGACGGCTTCGGCGCGAAAGTTGTTGAGGTACTGAAGCAGTCGACGGGCCTCTCGGAGCTGAAGACGGCTACCGACTCGTTCGAGGCGCAGGCCGCCCGCGACGGGCTGGTCGAGGCGTCCGGCGCGCTGAAGACCATCGCGGCGTCGCTGACAAAGATCGCCAACGACATCCGCTGGATGGGTTCCGGCCCGCTCACCGGCCTCGGCGAGATTCAGCTCCCCGACCTGCAGCCCGGCAGCTCGATCATGCCCGGCAAGGTGAACCCTGTGCTGCCCGAGGCCGTCACCCAGGTCGCGGCACAGGTGATCGGTAACGATGCCGCCATCACCGTCGGTGGCCTGTCCGGCGCGTTCGAGCTCAACGTGTACATCCCGGTCATGGCCCGCAACCTGCTGGAGTCGTTCACGTTGCTGGCCAACGTGTCTCGCCTCTTCGTCGACAAGTGCGTCGACGGCCTGATCGCCAACGAGGAGCACCTGCGGACGCTGGCGGAGTCCTCCCCCTCGATCGTCACCCCGCTGAACTCGGCCATCGGCTACGAGGAAGCGGCGGCCGTTGCAAAGGAAGCACTCAAGCAGCGCAAGACGATTCGGCAGACGGTCATCGACCGCGGTCTGATCGGCGACAAGCTGAGCGTCGAGGAGCTGGACAAGCGCCTGGACGTACTCGCCATGGCGAAGGTCAAAGACTAAGACCCGTCACCGTGGTCGCCTAATACGACGGCAGGACGATGTCCTCCCAGGTGACGGTTATGTTCGGTAGCTCGATACCGATGATGTCGTTGACCACTGAGGCAGCTCGCTTCCTCAGTGCGTCACCGTCATCGAGGTAGGTACGGTCACGATCGGCAGTACCGATGGCCACCAGGTTGATGCGTAGTGCCGCCACCGCATGCCCGTCCACGTTCACGTCCACGGCAGCAATCGCTGCTGACGCCTCGGCGGCGAGCTCGGCCAGGCTTGATGTCAGCGCTTTCGCCAACGCCAGATGACTGACGGTGACCCCCGGGATTGCCGTGCTGATCGGCTTGCCCCTGCGTGGCAGTGCGGCGATCCGGTGTGCGACGGCTGCGCGCAGCTGCTCAAGGGCGGATCCACCCTCATTCCAGGGTGCTGCCGGTACACGGCCATCTGCTCCGCCGTCGAACTCGGCCAATCGGCGCGTGGCATCGGCGATCCATGCCGTGGCGTCAGCGACGGCATCATGGTTGTCCCCGGTTCTCACATCCATCAGTCCTCCAGTGTTACGCCATATGCCGGGAGCTGTACAGCCGGCGGACTGAAAGTGGTCTCCGCGTTCACTCATGGTCGGAAGTCCTTCAGCGTTTCCGCCAGCCGCTTGCGGGTGCGCTGCAAGTTGCCGCGAACCGATCCCTCGGTCGTCCGTAGAACGGTCGCTATCTCCGCCAGAGGTAGGTCGTAAACCTCACGAAGCCACCAGGCCGCACGCGCCGCATAGGGCAGCTGCGATAGCTCACGGCTCAACGCGGCAAGGAAATCACCGTCCAGCGCTCGTTCACTGGGCCCAGCACTGATATCCGCGACTTCGGGCATGTCGTCGATATCGACGTCGCGACGGCGCCGCCGCATCGCGTCAACGGTCTTCCGGGACGCAAGTGAGTACAACCAGGTGCGGAACTGTGACCGAAAGGCAAACGACGGCAGCCCTTTCCAGGCGGCGATGAACGTCTCCTGAACGATGTCGTCATACTCGGCCCGTTCCGGATACGTCCGGGCAACGAATCTCAGCAGTGCGGGGCCATGACGGACAACCAGAACATCGAACGCCTCTGAATCCCCTTGCTGGGCGCGTCGAGCAAGCATCTCGTCCGACAACGACGCCAGCAGCTCGCCCCGCGGCAAGAGCGGCAGCACCACTGTGTCCCCTGTCGTCGTAAGCACGAAAATGTGCGTTAGATCTCATCGGCGTGCGCAATACCAACCGTAGCCCGACGAACTCATTGTGCCGGACGGAAATGTCCGGAAGTTGAGACAAGTCGAAGGAGAAGCTGATGACCACGGCAACCCAGACCCCCGAAGTGCGTTCGTCGAAGCAGGTAGACAAGTCCGGTAGTGCTGTCGAGAAGGTCGCGAACCACGGCGTCACCACCATCGCCGACGTGGTGGTCTCCAAGATCGCTGGTATCGCCACGCGCGAGGTCGATGGCGTCTACGACCTGGGAGGCCAAGCTGCCCGCGTCGTGGGCAAGCTCCGCGAGACGCTGCCGGGTTCACCCAGCCTCACTCAGGGCGTGAGCGTCGAGGTTGGCGAACGTCAGGCAGCCATCGACATCGGGATCGTCGCTGATTACGGGATCGCCATCCACGACCTGGCCGAGGGAATTCGCAGCAACGTCATCTCCTCGGTCGAGAACATGACCGGACTCGAGGTCACCGAGGTCAACGTCACCGTGCACGACGTGCACTTCGCCGACGGTGATGACGATGCCTCCGACGCCGGAGAGCCACGAGTCCAGTGACGGACGCGACCGGCGAGCGGGTCGATCGTGTGGTCGCGGCGGTAACTGCCGTCGACGGCGTCATCGGCCTGTATTCCGGAGGGCTAGGAGTCCCCGCCACGCACCTACCCGGTCGGACGGTGCGAGGTGTGCGGCTGGGGGCCGACGGCGGCGAGGTTCACGTGGTGCTCGACCTGCGGACGGGTCTACTCGACGTGGCGGCCCGGGTGCGCCGAGCCGCCAGCGAGGCGGCGGGTGTCCCGGTAGTCGTGGTGGTCGACGACGTGGCAGTGGCCGAAGCACAGGCCTGACCGCCGTGCTCAATGTTGAACGGCAGGCACGCCGCGAGGCCGTGCGAAGGCATCACCCCGACGCGGGTGGGTCGGCGGAGGCGCTCATTGCAGCGCTCCAGGCGCTGGCCGACGAACGGACCCCGCGGCGCGCCGCGGTTCGGGTACAGCGGACCTGGCGTGGCCGGTTGACAACCCTGGCGAGCGCAGCTCGGCGGCGGCGCATCCGGAGACAACGCATCAAATATCTCGATAGGAGATGACAAGAATGAATGGAAATTACGCAGTGATCGGCCTGTTCGCGGGCCTGCTGCTGGCGATTGCGGTCGTCACTGGTGGCCTCATCGGATTCCTCCTTGCCGTGGTGTTGGCCGGGGCCGGTGGCGCTATCGGTGCACATCTCGATGGCACTATCGATCTCACCGCGCTCGGTCGCCGCGACCGGAGCTGACGATGGTGACCACTACTGGGGTGGTGCCGGTGCGCGGTGTCACCCGCGTCCACGAACGGGTGCGCCATCGATTGATCGAGCATGCTGTGCTGTCGGTACCCGGGGTGGTTCGCCACGGGAGCATTGCTCCCGGTCGGGCATTGCCCTCGATTGCCATCGCCGACGACACCCGCCCGATGGTGAACGTCAAGATCGCGGCTACCTGGCCCCATGACGGTGCGCGTGTTGTCAACGCAGTCCGGGCAGCAGTGATCCACGAATTGCACGAATCGCTCGGCGAAGAGCCGGCCAGTGTGAACGTGCGTATCGCGCGGATCGAAAGCAATCGCACGCCGGCCGAAGTAGCCGACGCCTACGCCGCCGGAAGGGACCCGCAGGAGAGCGACACCGCGCTAGACATAAGCAGTGGATACCGCGGGCCGCACCGGGTGGCCGGGTCAACCATCACCAGCATCCTCATCGCCATCGCGCTGATTGCCGTAGGCGTAATCGTGTTGCGCGACGCGGCGATCGGTGTCGGATGGGTTGGCGGTTCGGCGTGGACCGCCGCAGCGACCCGGTGGGCGCAGCACGCCCACTGGATGTGGTGGACCTGCCCGGCAGCCGTGGCGGCGGGGATCGCGGGGTTGACCCTGCTCGTCCTCACGGTGAAGCCGCGACGCCGCACGCATGTCGCGGTGGGCGATGGAATCTTGGTGCCTCATGCATCAGCTCACCGATGGCGCGACGACCATCGCGGCTCACTTCGCGAGAAGAAGGGCGGAACCAATCAGTGACACGCACAACGCAATTCATCGACAGGCTGCTCACGGCGCTACTGGGCATCGTATTGTTGACAGGCGCGGCCTGGCTGATCGGCTACGGCACTCACACCCGCCTGGCTCGTCGGGCGGCGGCAGCAGTCGACCCGCAGGCCCCGGCTCGCGCCCTCGAATGGCCGTGGCTGTCGGGCGTGCTTGCGGGAGCCGGAATCGCTGCCATCCTGCTCGGCGCCTGGTTACTGCTTGTGCACCTTCGCCCAACATCGGTACGTACTCTCGGCGACGCCGAAGGGGAAGTCGACCTCTCTCGGCTCGCCGACGCGGCCGCGGATGACCTGGCGCGCCACCCCGCCGTACAGAGTGCTCGGGCAGTGACATTGCGCGAGAAGGGCCGGCCGGTAGTGAGGGTCACCGTCGGTGTCTCGCCCCATACCTCAACCACTGAGATCCGCCGCCTCGCCCGACAATGCGGCGCCGATATTCGGCGTGCGGCCAACGGCGACCTGGACTTCCAGCTCCTGGTCAAGGACGTACCCCCGGACAAGGTTCGTCCACAGGTCGTATGAACACGGTGTCCCGCGCACTTCCTCATCAACGCGGAATGAGATGGATGAAAGAGCTTGGGTGCAAACGTGAATCGAGCGATTGCCCCCGGGATTAGGTAATGATCCAGCACCGCCCAACGGAAAGGGTTCCACAACATGGGAATAACCGATGACGCAAAAAACAAGGCCGAAGACTTGAAAGGTCGCGCGAAGGAGGCCTTTGGAGCGGCCACCGACAACGACGATCTCAAGGCCGAGGGTCAGGCGGACCAGGGAATTGCCTCCGCGAAGCAGGCCATCTCTGATGCCGCGGACAAAGTGAAAGAAGGCGTCGAAGCGGTCAAAGACAAGTTGACCGGCAAGTAATTCACGCCCTGGTGTCAGGGCCGGCACGTGTGAGCACACGCCCGCGCCGGTCCTGACGCTGTCAACGCGGCCGCGATATGGTCACCGTGGAAACCGCTTCCTGGGCCACGTCATCGGCGGTGAAGACCAACGGGCGCAACTGTTCTGCGCTGAAGGCCTGGGCCCCCGCGTAATACGCCGGATTCCTCGAATCATCCGGGTTTCCGTAGACCAGAAGGCCTTTCGCATCCGGGCCGTCCGGGCCGTATTGCAACGCCATGATGAAGCTGTCGCCCTCCTGGATGGGGTAACCGTTGAGCACCCCCGAGGCTTCCGGGATTGCGCGCAGCTCGGTACCCGGTTCCAGGCGTTCGCCGGGATTGGGCTGCGGCTCAGATGTAGTGCCCCAGGAACAGCAATCCACGATGTTGGCAGCACCCTCGATATCTGTTCCACCGCCAACCGGCAGCAGACGACCGGTGTGGAATTCGCGTTGCAGATTCCCCAACGGGGCATCGACGGGGATGCGGGCCCGCTGCAGTAGTCGCACGGCGGCCGCTAGTTCGGTGAGCCAGGGCTTGACATCGGCGGCCGGAACCGAGGGCGAGCCAATGGGATTGGCGGGGTCGAAGCCATCCGCAAAGAGCCTGCCCCGGTCCTTACGCTCCGCGGGAGTAAAGCGGGAGAGCCATTCGCGGAACACCACGGCCCCCCGCGCGGTCTTGGTGAATCTGCCGTCCCAGCCCGCCAGCGCGGAACATGCCGGCGCGAGGTCGACACCGTCGACAACCTTGGTCGCGGTACAGGCCCGCACCAGCGGCACCCGCAGCTGATCGGCGAGAATCGCGCGATCACTAAACAGCGCGGCACCCACATCGTCCAGGGACCACTTGCCGCTGTTTTCGGCGAGCAGTCGCGCGTTGGTCTTGGTCCGGGGTGACAGTATCCACCCCTCACCGCCCTGCTGCGGTTGATAACCGGTGAGCAGCTGATCTGGATTCGCAAGCCACATACTGTCATTGGCGTTGAAGACGTAGTCGCGCCGCTCCAGCTGTGGCATGTGGTCATATCCGATGAGCCCGGGCGCCGCGGCGTTCTCGTCATCAGCCCAATCAAAGAGTGACCGGGATCCGTTGAGCACCACCATGCCCGCGGAAAGATAGGCCTCCCTCATCAGGCCCGGCTTCTCGCGGTCGACGGCCCAGGCGGCAAGGGCATCTTTGGACAAATTGGGCGTGGCCGAGCTGTCAACGATCCAGGCACGCCCGTCGGCGCTGGTCGAGACGGTATTCATCCATGGCACACCGCGATTCACACGGAACACGTCTTGGAACTCGTCCATCGAGTGCGCGGTGGCCATGCCCAGGTACTGCGACAACATGGTGTTGGTCTCGGCGTTGGCATCAGCCAACGCAACGGCCTGCGTGCGGGTCCAGCCCACGGTGTCCACGTCGGCCACCGGGCCGTGTTTGGTGGCGTAGAGCGTGCGGCTCACTGGCGAAATGCCATGATCGCCGGCGACTTCGATGGTGATGGGATCGGGGGTCATCACCAGACGGCGGCCGTCGACGTAGTACGCGGTGGGGTCTGACGGATCGAGGTCGTATCGGTACAGCGCGAAGCGTCGCCCAGCGGCCACGGTCGCCGTCCAGGCCACCGCATCGGTGAATCCGAGCTGCATCAACGGCATTCCCGAGAGCGCAACGCCGTAGACGTTGAGCTGCCCGGGAATGCTCTGGTGTGCCTCCCAGAGACGGTTCTCCCCCGTCCACGGATAGTGGGGGTTGGCCAACAGCAGACCGCCGCCCGTGGTGGAGCGTTCCGAGCCCAGTGCCCACCCGTTGCTTCCGATGGGAGGTGAAGCGGGCAGTGCACCCGGGTGGGGTGCCGACGTGCCTGACGGTGGTTGCGCCCTGCCGATTTCGGTGATCATGGAGGTGCTGGACACCGTCATCATGACATCGGAGAAATGCGCGTACAGGTCCTGTGCGGTGATCGGGCGGACCCAACCCGCGCCGTCGCACCAGCCGCCGTTCGCACCGTTCACCGCCAGCGACTCGTTGAACCCGGCGACGTATCCGTCGACGAGTTCACGCACTCTGACCGGCTGATCGGCCCAGCGCTTCGGTGCGTTCTCCCACAGCTTGAGGTGACGGTAACCGAAGTCCATATCGACATTCCGATTGTCGACTCCCGGCCCCAACCACTTGCTGCGCTCACCGCGCACCTTGACGATCTGGTCGATCAGCGTGCAGGCACGATCCTCGCTGAACGCGTACCCGGTGCCATAGCCCAGCGAGCCCCAATCATCGGCGCTGACATGCGGAACACCGCGTTCGTCCCGGCTGATCGTCGCCGAATAGCGTTGGGGAGCGGGAAGTACGACGCTGGCAGGTCCGACCAGAAGTGCCGTGATCAACACCAAAGCGACGAGACGCACCCCTACTGCCCGACAGTCGGTCCGCCCGCACCCTGATTGGGCAGGTCGGTGATGGGGATGTTGGTCGCGGGCAGCGGCGACGGAGTGTTCGGCAACGGCGGAATCTCCGATGCCGGAATATCTTTCAGAAGGTTGACCGGCGGACCGTTTTCCCTGCTGCCATAGCTGGTGCCGGGTTCACGTGGGCCGAGCATCTGCGTGACGGTCACCGCATGGTAGCCGTTGGCCGTCAGCACGGGTAGGAACTGCTCAACCAGATCGACTGTGCTCGAATAGGTGTCGTGGAAAAGCACCACCGACCCCGGCTTGATCTGTGACATCAGGATCGCCCGGGAGGCGTCGGTGTTCGAATCGTTGGCCCAGTCGAACGGGATGACATCCCAGTTGATGTCGGCCAGGCCTTGCTTCTTGGCCTCGGCGAGCACCTGGTCGTTGATCAGGCCGCCGGCGGTACGGAACAGCTTGGGACGCTGTCCGGTGGCCGCTTCGATCGCGTCGCTGGCCTTGCTCAGCTGACCCGCGATTGCCTCCGGCGGGACCGTCGTCATGTTGGGGTGTTCCCAGGTATGACTGCCCAGTTCCATCCCGGCGTCCACCACGCGCTTGGCACCCGCCGGATCGCGCTGAACCTTGTTGCCGATTTCGAAAAAGGTGGAGTGCGCACCGTTGGCTCGCAGGATGGCCAGCAGCCGGTCGGTGAACGGGCTGGGGCCGTCGTCGAATGTCAGCGCGACACACTTCTCTCGCTGGCAGTCCACCGGCTCGGCGAAGGCGCGCTGCTTATCGGTGACGACGATCGCGGCCGCGATCAGACTTCCCACCGCGGCCGCGACCATCGTCCAACGAAAGACGTCACGCTGTGATAGCACGCTCAACAGCGTAACCGTCAGTTCATGAAGAGAGCCCGGGGCCGAACTCCTCCAGCATCTCGGTGACCAGCGCCGCGATGGGTGAACGCTCGCTGCGCACCAGCGTGACGTGCGCGAACAGCGGATGCCCCTTGAGCTTCTCGATCACCGCGGCCACGCCGTCGTGACGACCGACACGCAGGTTGTCGCGCTGCGCTACATCGTGTGTCAGCACCACTCGTGAGCCGGTACCCAGTCGCGACAGCACCGTCAGGAGCACATTGCGCTCCAGGGACTGCGCCTCGTCCACGATCACAAAGGAGTCGTGCAGGGACCGACCGCGAATGTGCGTCAGCGGGAGCACCTCGAGCATGCCCCGTGCGAGCACCTCTTCGATGACTGCTGGTGACGCCAGCCCCTCGAGAGTGTCGAAGACGGCCTGCGCCCACGGGCCCATCTTCTCGCTCTCACTACCCGGCAGGTAGCCCAGTTCCTGGCCGCCGACGGCGTACAGCGGGCGGAACACCACTACCTTGCGGTGACTGCGCCGCTCCAGCACCGCTTCGAGTCCGGCGCACAGCGCCAGCGCCGACTTACCGGTACCGGCCTTGCCTCCGAGAGAAACGATCCCTACCGACTCGTCGAGCAAGATGTCCAGTGCCACACGCTGTTCCGCAGACCGACCGCGCAATCCGAAGACCTCACGGTCACCGCGCACCAACTGCACCCGCTTCTCCGCGTTGACGCGGCCCAGCGCGCTCGAGGTTCCACCCAGGAGACGGATTCCGGTGTGGCACGGGAGATCTCGCGCCGCCTCCAGATCGGCCTCACCGGACTCGAAGAGGGAGTCGATGACTTCGGCGGTAGTGTCCAGCTCGGCCATACCGGTCCAGCCCGAGTTCACCACGTCCTGCGCCCGGTACTCGTCCGCAGCCAATCCCACCGCGCCCGCCTTGACACGCAACGGAATGTCCTTGCTCACCAACGTAACCAGCTTGCCCTCGGCGGCGAGGTTGAGCGCGCACGCCAGGATCCGGGAGTCGTTGGAGTCGGTGCGGAAGCCCACAGGCAGCACCGAGGGATCGGTGTGGTTCAACTCGACATGCAGCAAACCACCTTGTGTCCCAACAGGAATGGACTGATCAAGACGGCCATACTCCAGCCGCAGATCGTCGAGCATCCGCAACGCAGTGCGGGCGAACCAACCCAGCTCGTGATGGTGACGCTTGCCTTCCAGCTCGCTGATCACCACCAACGGGATCACTACCTCATGTTCGGCGAATCGGTTTGTGGCCCAAGGGTCAGACAACAACACCGAGGTGTCGAGCACATAGGTACGGATTGTCCCAGGGTTCATTGAAGCAGTCACCGAGCGCTCCTGACATCCGTGCGGCACCACACGCGATCTGTCGTGGACGCGGTCGGTACCGTGTGTGGACGCCTCATGAGACCGTCCACATCAGGACCGGGGCCGGTCCTGTCGCTCTCGCCACGATCAGTACCTCCCGGATAGCAAAGCATGTCGCTAGCCATCGCTTTTGACGCTACTCGCACCTACCCACAGATGCCGCGCACCGAATCAAGCGTGTTGACTAACACCGGGTTAACGCGCATTTCGCGCGAGTGTCGAGTTGTCACACGAGTACACAAGTGCCCCCACAGAGGGCGACACTCGGCGAAGCTTTAGAGCCGTTCGGTGACGCCCCACTTGTCGGTGAGTTCGCGAACCACGGCCTGCACGGTGCCCTCGTCGAGGATTCCGGCCTCGGCCACCGTGGCGACCTTGTCCTCGTAACCGTCGATATCAGCGCCGATGACCTTCAGCTCCGCGGCGCGGGCCTTGATGGCCGCGATGGTGTCCTCAGGGTGCAGACGCAGGCATTCGAGCACGATGTTGCTGAAGATCTGCTCGTGGCGGCGCTCGTCCTTCTCGATGTTGGCGAGCAGACCCTTGAGGACGGAGTCGTCGGTCTGCGCGGCCAGGTTCTGGACGAACACCGCATGCATCTGCTCGAAGAACGCGTTGAACACCAGCGTCTCGATCTGGCTGTACGAGTCGGCCCGGTAGCCCTTCATGACATGCGCCAGTCGGGTGTCTTCGTCGGCATTGGGGTCGGCGTTGCGGGTCACCACGAGGAACTCACGCAGCGCGATGGCATGCAGGTTCTCCTCAGCGGTCCAGCGCCCGATGAAGTCCGCCCACGGGATGATCTCCAGCGAGAAATGCTCGACCATCTCGCGGTGGTAACCCGCCAGGTTGTCCTTGGTGATCAACAGAATCTGAATGGCGTCAACGACGGCCTTAGGCAGCTTGACGTCAGAGGGTTCCCAGTCGCGTCCACCCAGGAAGGCGAAGTTCTCGCCCTCGTCGTAGGGGACGTGCTCATGGGAGTACCAAAGCTCCGCGGTGTCGCGGTGGCGATCGATGTTCTCGGCGACGACATCCGTCAGCTCAAGAGTCAGCGCATTGGGTACAGGTTTCTGTGCCATGCGGTAACAGTAACTCGGTGAGAGAAAAATGTGAAATCGCCGCGCCAACCCCCGCGAGCTGGCGTTTAGCCCTCAGAAATCGTCAAAAATCGTAGGGCTAAATGCTCGCTCGCGGGGTGACTTTGGACCCTAGAGAGTCAAACCCGGGTACAACGGGTTCGCCGCCAGCAGCTCAGCCGAGGCGGCCTTAACCCGGTCCGCGACTCCCTCGGCAAGCGTGTACTTGGCCTTCGAGGTGCCGTCGGCCTCGGTGTTGGACAGCACGTCGACGACGAGCTCGGCCACCTTGTCGAACTCATCGCCGTCGAATCCGCGGCTGGTGAGTGCCGGGGTGCCGAAGCGGATGCCGCTGGTGTACCAGGCTCCGTTGGGGTCGGCCGGGATGGCGTTGCGGTTGGTGACGACGCCCGCGTCCAGCAGGGCCGACTCGGCCTGTCGCCCGGTGAGCCCGAAGGACTGCACGTCCAACAGCACCAGGTGGTTGTCGGTGCCGCCGGTGACCAGGCGGGCGCCACGCTTGAGGAAGCCCTCGGCGAGCGACTTGGCGTTATCGGCGACACGCTGCGCGTACGCCTGGAACGAGGGCTGGCGCGCCTCGGCCAGGGCCACGGCCTTGGCGGCCATCACGTGCGACAGCGGTCCGCCCAGCACCATCGGGCAGCCCTTGTCCACGGCATCGGAGTACTCGGCGGTGGCCAGCACGAGCCCGCCACGCGGGCCGCGCAGCGACTTGTGGGTAGTGGTCGTGGTGATGTGGGCGTGCGGCACCGGGTCCTCGTCGCCGGTGAACACCTTTCCGGCCACCAGGCCGGCGAAGTGCGCCATGTCCACGAACAGGGTGGCGCCCACCTCGTCGGCGATCTCGCGCATCTTGGCGAAGTTCACCCGGCGCGGGTAGGCCGAGTACCCACCCACCAACACCAGCGGCTTGAACTCGCGGGCCGCCGCGGCCAGCGCGTCGTAGTCCAGCAAGCCCGTCTCCGGGTCGGTTCCGTAGCTGCGCTGGTGGAACATCTTGCCCGAGATGTTCGGGCGGAAGCCATGGGTCAGGTGACCGCCGGTATCGAGCGACATACCCATGAGCCGCTGATTGCCGTACTGGTGGCGCAGCTCCTCCCAGTCGGTCTCGGACAGGTCGTTGACGTTGCGCACGCCCTTCTCCGCCAGCGCCGGCGCCTCCACCCGGGTAGCAAGGATTGCCCAGTAGGCAACAAGATTGGCGTCGATACCCGAGTGCGGCTGCGCGTACGCGTAGGGCGCACCGAACAGCTCGCGGGCGTGCTCGGTGGCCAATGCCTCGACGGTGTCGATGTTCTGGCAACCGGCGTAGAAGCGGTGACCGATGGTGCCCTCGGCGTACTTGTCCGACAGCCAGGTGCCCATGGTGAGCAGCACGGCCGGCGAGGCGTAGTTCTCACTGGCGATCAGCTTGAGCGAATCACGTTGGTCGGCAAGCTCTTTGCGGGTCGCGTCCGCGATGCGCGGCTCGATGGTCTCGATGACCTGCAGGGCCGACTGGTAGGCGGCACTGGCGGTCTCGGCATACTGCGCACCCTGCGCGATATCGCTGGAGGCTGAAGTCGTCATGACCACCAGCCTAGTCGGCGGCTACACCAGGGTGGACGCCACCAGGGGCTCATCGAGCAGCCTGCCGAAGCGGGTCGTCAGCGACTGCTCCGGCGGGCGACGATCCAGCCATCCCTTCAACAATTGATAGCCCTCGACGTAGGTGGAGATGTACGCCCGCCACAGCGGCGAGGACAGGAATGTGAGCATGTGCCGGGCCCGCTCGTCGGGGACCAGCAGCCAGCGTTTGAGGAAGGCAATGACGTCCTCGGCGTCGCGATGTTCGTCGTGAAGCATGAGCGCAGCATCCTGTCTGACATTGATCAGCCCGGCGCGCGCTCGCCCAATGGCCTGCGCCTGCTCGCCATCGAAGCGCAGCCCGAGGTCGGCGTAGATCTCTTGGGCCCACAGGCCCCAGTCCTCGCCGACGGCCGCGTAGAGCGCCAGGTCGGCAAGCCCCTCGGCCATCAGGCACTGCGGCGTGTTGACCAGGAAGATGGTTTGTTCCTGCTGGTCTCCCAGGTGCACCAGGCCGGCCTCCTTGCGGCAGTGCTCGGTGTGGTGTCCCGGGTAGGACTCGTGGGCGATCAGCGCGGGCACATTGTTCAGATACTGCTTGAGGTCGGAGTTGACGGCGACCGTCGAGCGATAGTTGCCCTCGTAGTAGTTGAAGCCCGACCACGGCTTGTCGCTGACAACCTCGTACGTGACCGTCTCGGTGTCCGGCAGCGGAAAGTCGGCACGCACCCGGTCGCGCAGCGCGCTGGAGAAGGCGTCGACGCATTCCTGCAGCCGGTTCGGATCGATCTCCTGGAGCCGGTCGTAGGCGGTCTTGCGTTCCAGCAGCGAACCACCTTCGGGCAGAACGCTTTCGAGGGCTTCATGCGCCTGCTGGTAGCGCTCCTCATCGCCCTTGGCGATGAGGACGTCGAAGTAGTCATGCACCTCGTCGACAAACCCGATGTCTTCGCCGGCGAACTTGCGCCCGGCACAGGCCAGCGCCTTCAGGTGCGTGTCGATGAAGGCCTTGCGCGCCCCATCGAGGTCGCTTGCCGCCAGCTCCGCCCGCAGCGCGCCGGCCTGGCGGGCGAGGTCGACGGGGTTGGGGGTGGGCTCGTTCTCGACACGCTGCCGCAGCGCGGGATCACCGGTGAATGAGTCGACGTACCCGCTTTCGATGCGGTCAAATCGCAGCCCGAGCAGCAGATATTCGGTGACGACACTATTCTTCGACTCGCCGTTATCGCCCATGTCACACAACCCTAGTGCCGCGTTCACGAATGCTTCCTGCAAGACTTGCGCCTATGTCGTCGGTCTTCGCGCGAGCGGCTCATCCATGCCGCGGCTGAGCGAGCCGAGCCCCTACGTGGAGTTCGACCGGAAACAGTGGCGCGCGCTGCGCAAATCCACGCCGCTGGTTCTTACCGAAGAAGAGCTCATCGGCCTGCGCGGCCTGGGCGAGCAGATCGACCTGACCGAGGTCGCCGAGGTCTATCTGCCGCTGGCCCGTCTGATCCATCTCCAGGTGGCCGCCCGGCAGCGGCTGTTCGCCGCGACAGCGACGTTTCTGGGAGACCAGCACCCGGACCGTCTGGTTCCCTTTGTCATCGGGGTGGCGGGCAGCGTCGCCGTCGGCAAGTCGACGACAGCCCGTGTGCTGCAAGCGCTTTTGGCCCGGTGGGACCACCACCCCAGGGTGGACCTGGTGACCACAGACGGATTCCTCTACCCCAACGCCGAGCTCTCTCGGCGGAACATCATGCACCGCAAGGGTTTTCCCGAGAGCTATAACAGGCGTGCGCTGCTACGGTTCGTCACCGAGGTCAAATCCGGTGCGCGGGAGGTCACCGCACCGGTGTACTCGCACCTGCTGTACGACATCATCAAGAACGAGAAACACGTTGTAGAGCAACCCGATATCTTGATTCTTGAGGGCCTGAACGTGCTGCAGACCGGGCCCACGCTGATGGTCTCGGATCTGTTCGATTTCTCGATCTACGTGGATGCCCGCATCGAAGACATCGAACAGTGGTACATCTCCCGCTTCCTGGCAATGCGCTCCACTTCATTCGCGAATCCGTCCTCGCACTTCCACCACTACGCCAAGCTGTCCGACAAGCAAGCAACCCTTGCCGCACAAGAGATTTGGCATTCGATCAACCTGCCGAACCTGCGGCAGAACATCCTGCCGACCCGGCCGCGGGCAACGCTGGTGCTGCGCAAGGACGCCGATCACTCGATCAACCGGCTGCGACTGCGCAAGCTGTAACCCTTGAGCCCGGTAGACCGACTGGTATATTCGCCTCATGATCAACAACGTGGTTGAAACCTGGCACGGCATCATTTCCGGCGCGAACCCGGAAGCACTCAACGACCTGCTAGCCGAGGATGCCGTCTTCTACTCCCCTGTGGTGTTCACCCCGCAGCACGGTAAGGCGGTCACCGCCATGTACTTGCTGGCAGCCTTCGCCACCCTCGCCGGACCCGACAACAACTTCCACTACACCAAGGAAATCCTTGCCGGGAACACCGCCGTGCTGGAGTTCGAGTCCTCCATCGACGGCAAGTACATCAACGGCGTGGACATCATCACCTGCGACGACGCCGGAAAGATCGTGGAATTCAAGGTCATGATCCGTCCGCTGCAAGCCATCAACGCGATCCACGAGAAGATGCGCGCCGCGTTGGCGCAAGCGCAAGGCTGATTTCACCCCACAGTGCACGACCAACCAGTAGGTTGGCCGCCATGGACTATGACTACGACGTAGTCGTCATCGGGTCCGGATTTGGTGGGAGCGTTGCGGCCCTCCGCCTCACCGAAAAGGGCTACCGAGTCGGCATACTTGATATGGGAAAACGCTGGAAACGCGAGGATTTTCCCCCGAACAACTGGCACGTTCGCAAGGCGATGTGGGCGCCCGCGCTCGGGTGCTTCGGACCGCAGCGACTTACCGTGTTGGGCAAGACCTTCATCGCCAGCGCGGTGGGCGTGGGCGGTGGATCGCTGATCTACGGCAACACCCTGTATGAACCGCTGGAACAGTTCTACACCGACAAACAATGGGCACATATCACCGACTGGAAGTCCGAACTGGCGCCCTATTACGACCAGGCCAGCCGGATGCTCGGAGTCGCGCAGACTCCGCACACCACCCCACCCGATGAGGTGCTACTCGCTGTCGCCAAGGACCTGGGCGTCGAGGACACCTACCACCCCACCAATGTCGGTGTCTTCTTCGGCGATGAGCCGGGCAAGACCGTGCCGGATCCGTTCTTCGGCGGCGCCGGCCCCGAACGTTCCGGCTGCATCGGCTGTGCTGCCTGTATGACCGGCTGCAAGCACAATGCCAAGAACACCACCGAGACCAACTACCTGTATCTCGCCGAACACGCTGGCGCAGAAATACATCCGCTGACCGAGGTGCTCGACGTGCGGCCCCTTCAAGATCGTCAGGGCTATGCGGTCAGCACCAAACAGACCGGGCGGCTGGTACGCAAGAAGAAGCGCACGTTCACCGCACAGCATGTGGTGTTCTCGGCGGCATCGCTGGGTACACAGCGGCTGCTGCACAAATTCAAGGATTCCGGGTCGCTGCCCAACCTGTCGGATCGCCTGGGCGAACAGACACGCACCAACTCCGAATCCGTGCCCATCGTCTATTCCCCCACCCGCGATGACTTCTCGCAAGGCGTCGCCATTACTTCGTCGATCCACCCTGAACCCAACACCCATGTCGAGGTGGTCCGATATGGCGAAGGCTCGACCTTCCTGAGCATGTTGGGCACCAACATGGTTGACGGCGGCCCGTGGCGTTTCGCGCGCACCTGGCTGGCCAACGTGCGGCACCCTGCCATGGTGTTCCGATCGATGTTCCCCTACCGCGCCGCGCAGCACTCCATCATCGTGCTGGTGATGCAGTCGTTGGACAACTCGCTGACCACCTATCTCAAGCGCGGGCTGTTCGGCAAGAAGATGACCACCAAACAGGGCTCAGGAGAACCGAACCCGGATTGGATCCCGGTCGCGCACGACGTCGCACGGCGGATGGCCGACAAGGTCGACGGGTACGCGGGCAGCACCCACCTGGATTCGATGAACATCCCGCTGACGGCGCATTTCATCGGCGGCTGCCCCATCGGTGATTCTCCCGAGACCGGCGTGATCGATCCGTACCAACGGGTCTACGGATATCCCGGGCTGTATGTCTCCGATGGTTCGGCGATCTCGGCCAACCTGGGGGTGAATCCGTCATTCACCATTACCGCCCAGGCCGAACGCGCAATGGCATTCTGGCCCAACAAGGGTGAGCTCGATCCACGGCCGGCGCTGGGCTCGCCCTACAAGCGCGTCTTCCCGGTGCAGCCCAACCGCCCGACGGTTCCGGAGTCCGCGCCCGGTGCGCTGCGGTTGCCGCTGACGCCGGTCTAGACATGAAGGTGCCGGGCCACCATGAGAGATGGCCCGGCACCGGCTCACCGCGGGATCGGGTGAGCATATGGGCGGCTACGCGGAGCGCAGACGCCGAAGTCCCATGAATTGGATATCCGCCATGACCGCCGTGTAGATGCCGAACACGATGCACAGCGTCACCCCGGCGGTGGTCAGCGGCACCCATTTCATGACACCTGCCGCCACGTAGATTGCGGTGGCCAGCAGGTTGCCCGCGATATAGACGATGCCGATCGTGGGCAGCTTCGACCTTTCGGCCCGGCTCAATACGAAGGCCAGCAGGCCATATCCCATGAGGGCGGCGGCATGCACCATCTGGAATCCGAGCGACGGGCCGAGCGGCTCGACGAGCCACTTTGCCGCGATCAACAGTACGACGCCAACCACCCCGGTGCCGATGCCGTCCAAGCCGATTCCGAATCGCAGCAGGGAGTCGGGCTGGGCAAATCGTGTACGAAGTACCGAGGCGTTCTCTGAAGCTATGGACATGGGGACTCCTTGGGAAAGTTCCGTCTGGAAGTTGGGACACTCTGAACGCTCCCTACGTTGCCGCCGATGTACTGCCATCTCGACATTCGGCACTGCCAATTTCTGCCAATTGCCCGCGCAGTGTGCCATCATGAAAGGATGGCAACAGCGGATGTCATCTCTACTGCGCCCGGCGCACAGCTGGGCCGTCATTCATTGTTATGGCGCTGGGCCGGCGATATGCGGATCGCCCTCACCGGCGGTACCGCCGGGCTCCTGCAAACGATGGATCCTGCCATCGGCTACGCACTGATCGAGCACTCAAACTTCTTCGCCGACCCCGTCGACAGAGTGTTCCGCTCGTTGCCCACAATCCTCGGCACCGTCTATGACGATCCCACTGCCGACACCGGCGTGAAGGTGCGTGATTTTCACCGCGACATCAAGGGAATCCAGCCCGACGGCGTCCGATATCACGCGCTGAATCCGACGACCTTCTGGTGGGCCCACGCGACGTTCCAGGTGATGGTGGAGCAGACCATAGACAGGTACTCCCGCTATCGACTCACCGATACCGAACGCGAGCAGCTCTACCAGGAGGGCGTCGAATGGTATCGCCGGTATGCGATGAGCGAGCAGCCGCTGCCGCCGAATAGGGCCGCGTTCCAACAGGAGTGGGACCGCTATTGCAACGAGGTGCTCACCCCCAATCCCGCCGCCGACTACCTGATGAAGGTCATCGAGAGGGGTGTCGTTCCCGATATGAGCAAGTCTCCCTATCTACCCGTGGCCTCATACTTGAAGCCCGCCGCCAAACTCGCGCTGCCCACCACCCCGATGCGGATGGTGTTGGCGCCTCCGCTACGGCTGACCATCTACGGCGGCCTGCCGCCCCAGGTGCGCAAGCGTTTTGGGATCCGGTGGAACCTGGCGGACGAGACGGCCTACCGCGCGTTATTGCACGCCGTGCCGCTGGTGTGGCCCTTCATCCCGACGTCGTGGCGATGGCATCCGGGCAGCCATGCCGGATGGCGGCGAGAGCGGGGCCGGCTACAACGCAACTGGTGACGAGCCGTTAGTACGAACACCATTGGGCAGCGGGACGCTCTGCGCGCGCAGGTCCGCGGCGATGAGCTTAGCCGCGGCGTTCTGCCAGTTGTGCAGAGAACGCTGCGGCACCTCGGTGACCAGCCACTGCCAGGCTTGACGCGACACCGGGTCCAGTCCCGCGGCCGTCGCGCCCTGCGCATATGCCCGCACACCCATGACGTACGGGAAGTACAGGGCGTTGTAATAGCGCCATTGATCGGTGGTGCCGAAGTCCCCGTCGTCCCGGGGTTTGAGCCGCGAGATGGATTCGGCGAGCACCGCCCTGAGCTCATTGGCGCGTTCGACGGGCTGCGCCGAGGCGCCGCGACCGGTAAGCCGCTCGTCGATGACCGGCAGGGCGGCCAGCGGGCTGGCCACGAGTTTGGCGAGATCGCCGTAATGGCTGAGGGCACGCCGAGTGAGCCGGGTGAAGCTCTCATCATCGATTCCCGCGATGGGCGATGCCGATTTAAGCGGCAACGCGGCCTCGGTGTTGCGCAGCTCGGAGCGTTCCTGGCGCAGCTGCGGCGACCGCGAGAATGCCAGGCGGTCAAGGAAGTCGGCGAACGGGCCCGATTGCACCTGGATGCAGACCGCCAAACCGACGCTGGTGAACAACAGCACCACCAACGCGACAGACTGGCCCACGACGGCGATGCCGATCATGGCCTGAGCACCGAACAATGCCCCCACGAGAATCGAGGCGACAAAGGAGCGCAGCATGTCGCCGCGCAATGCCTGGCCCTCGTCGAAGGCGTCCCAGAGCGCGACGCCCAATCCGAGGAGCACCAGGTCGAAGCCGGTTGATGCCAATGCCAGCCAGCTGGGCACGATGCCGAGCGGGATGATCAGCTGGGCGTCCCCGAGGGTGAAGAACATGGTGGCGACGAGAACGACACCACGTGCCGAGCCGGGTATCGAGGCGCGCCGGCGGAACAACAGGATGGCGGCGCCGATGGCGGCGGTCCCATTGGCACAGAACATGATCCAATGCCCGAGCCGCGCGGGGCCCGCGATGGTGCCCGCCAATGACGCGCCCACCAGCAGGACCACCGCCAGGACGACACCGGGCACGGCCATAGCCGCGCGATCACGCCACCGATCACCGCTATTGGTGAGTTCGAGCAGCACCAACAGCCAGGCCACGCTCGGGACGATCGCGGTGAATACCTCGATGCGGCCCAGAAGTTCGGCATCGGAACCGGGCGTGACCCGGATAGCGTCGAGCGCGACGACGAGGGAATAGCCGATCAGTCCGATGGCCGCCAGGACCAGAACGGGCTTGCGGGGGTTGCGCGCCAGCAGATACAGACCCAGCCACCAGCTGAGCCCGAAAACCAGTGCCGACATCGCCACCATTACTCATAGTGTGACAGGTGCCAAGTCGACGTGTCACGCCTGTCGGTTGAGCATGACGGTCGTCTCGCGCGTCAGAGCACGGTCAGCGGTAGCGACTTACGTGGCTCGAAGACGAACCGCGATCCCCCGCTGACATTGGCGATCATCACCTCGGGCAGCATTTTGTCTTCACCCTCATGCTCGCAGAACGAGGCCACCCAATTCGCTGCATCTCCCGCCACCTGCACACCGATATGCGAGTCGACCGCCGTCGCGATGGCCTGCAAGGGCCTGACTTCAGAGGGGCCACACAGCGAGATCCAGGCAGCATCCTCGTGCGCGGGTGATCTCCACACATGAAGCTGCCCCGCGGAAATCTCGGCATTCACATATCCAACGGGACTCAACATCGGGTGCAATTCCAGCACCCGCAGCACACCCTCGATGCCATCCGGTATCTGCAACGCGTGCTTGATCCGCGCGGCCGCGACGCCCGCGAGCCCGATGAGCTGCTGGGTGCACACGGTGCGGGCCAGCTCCGCATCGGACGCCCTCTTACGCACCGCGATCGCGAACCCGAGAAACAGCAGATGCATCTGCAGACAAATCTCGTCCGCGATCCGCACCAACGCAGAATGCGAGAAGGAACCGAAGTCCAGATCCGATAGCAGCGGCCCGGAGTAGTCCGAGGCACCCACCTCAGATGTGTCGATACCGTCCAATTCCCAACCGGCGGCGACAGATCGGCCGACGACATCCAAAGCAGGGATGCCCGATACGGCCGGATACGACTCGTCGATGGTCACCGTCCACGCACAGTGCGGGCGCCGATCGGCTGGGGTACGCGGGGGCCGGTGAATCGGCCGTACCTGGGCGTGCGGGTTGGTGGCGAATGCCGTCGCATCGAAGGTCGGGTCCTCGATGTCGTGGCACATGCCCGTCACGTAGTCGGGCCCGAGTGGTTCCACATCGAGCAGCGCGCCGCAGTGGTCGAGGTGAAACTCCCCGTGCCACTTGTCATGCACGGTGTAGCGGAAGTCCATGAACTGCGGCGGCGCCCCGATATCGAGCTGCATGCCCTTGAAGATGGTGATCACATCATCGCCCTCGATCCGCAGCGCCCTCTGCATGCGCCGGGTGTAGATCGGGCTGGAGGACGCCCACTCCTCGATGGCAACCTGCAACATCTCTTCACGGCCGAAATGCTGTATGCAGTACGCCATTCCGGAGCGGTCGATCAGCTGACCGATCAATAGCAGCTCGGGAACCAGGATCGCCAACTGGTCCCGCGACAGCCCGGAAAATCGGCTAGTCACCCGAGGATTCCTTCGTGCGCTTGGCTTCATTCTGTTTTGCCACGGCCATCTCGACATGCTTGTTAACCCGCTGACCCAGCGGCCAGCCGACATAGTGCGTGATGAAGATGGCGACCTCACGCAGCTCTGCCTCGGTGAGCTCACCGTTCCTCAGCGCCGCGCCCGTCTGGATCTCCAGGATCTCGTCGAGCCCCAGAGCACTCACCGCACCGAGAAGCAACAGTCGGCGATCCCGCATCGACAACTCGGGGCGTGTCCAGATGGTGCCGAAGAGATGCTCGATCGTGTATTTGAAGTAGTCGCCCGGGATATCGGGCATATCCCAGCCGTAGACCTCTTTCATCTTGTCCAGGCCCTGGCGGCGCACGTCATCCATTGCTTGCTCCTTCACTGTGTGGCACACCAAGACTTGCCGCCAACCGTTCTCGCGCCAGCGCCGCCAGCGGCAGTTCCACCGATTTCTCCTCGCCCAGCGCCAACGCCAGGCTCAGATCCTTCTCACCGAGGCCCCGCACATGGGTGAAAATCGGCAACCAGAAGCTTTCGGATGTCACCGGTTCGGTGGTGTCCCGCAGCATGATGGCGCCCGGCCCGCCGGTGATGGCATCCGTGTGACGTACCACCTTGCCCAGGTCGGTGATGTCCAGCCCGCAGCTTTCGGCCAAGCGCTGCGCCTCGCCCGCCGCGGTGAACGCCACAAAATGCAACAGGTTGCGCGCCAGCTTCATTCGGGTGCCCGCGCCCGGGGCTCCGGCGTGGATCACCAACGATGCCCACGCGGAGAAGGGCTCCTTGATCCGCGCGAAGGTCTGCTCATCGGCGCCCACCATGGTGGCGAGCTCGCCCTTGTGGGCGCCGGGCGCGCCACCGCTCACCGGCGCATCGATAACGTGAATCTGCTGGGAGGCCAGCTCATGCGCAAGCTGGACCGCGGTCGAATCGCTGATCGTGGAGTGGATCGCGACGATGGTTCCGGGCTTGACCTTCGGCGCGAGCTCACCTACCACTTCACGCACCTGCGCGTCATCGAGCACCGTCACGCTGATGAGGTCTGCGTCCGCGACATCGGCGAGGCTATCCGCCGCCCGGGCGCCCGCCTCGACAAGTGGCGACATGGCCTCGGCCCGCAGGTCGAAGACCGTGAGACCGTCGGGCCAGTCCACCAGCCGCCGGGCCATGGGCGCACCCATGTTTCCCAGACCGATAAATCCCAGTTTCATGACCGGATGATCTGTCCGCCGTCGACGTTGAACACCTGACCGGTGATCCACGATGCCTTGTCCGACAGCAGGAATAGGCACATGCCCACCATGTCGTCGACGGTGCCCATGCGGCTGAGCGGGATGTTCTTGACCAGCTCGCTGCGGAACTGCTCGGGCACGGTGCCTCGGGTGGCCTCGGTATCTGTGGGCCCCGGCGCGATGGCGTTGATGCGGATCTTCTGACCACCCAACTCCCGCGACAGCTGCTGCGTCAGACCGTTGATGCCGACCTTGGCCAACCCGTAGAAACCCGAGTACAACCACGCCGCCGTCGACGACTGGTTGACGATGGCGCCGCCGCCGCGCTTGGCAATGTGCTTGTAGACCGCCCGCGTGCACACCAGAGCCCCGTCCTGGTTCACGCTCATGAACTTTTTGTAGTAATCCCAGGGCACCGAGAGCAGCAGGTCCAGCTTCATACCGCCATAGATCGCGGCGTTGTTCACCAAGTAATCGATGCCGCCGAACTCGGCGACCGTCTTATCTGCCATGGCAATTGCCGAGTCAGGATCGGAGACATCCACACTGGCGAAAATGGCCTTGCCGCCGTCGGCGACTATCTGTTTGGCGACGCCCTCACCCAATTCGGCGTTGATATCGGCGACCACTACCGCAGCCCCCTCACGGGCCAGCGCATGCGCGTATGCCTCACCGATGCCCTGTGCCGCGCCGGTGACAATGGCGACCTTGCCCTCAAACTGCCCAGTCGAACTCACGTTACGATCCTTCCTATTTCACGGCCTTCGCAATGACTTTGGTCTCCAGGTATTCCTCGAAACCGGCCACACCCATTTCCCTGCCGTTGCCCGATTGCTTGTAACCTCCGAAAGGCATATCAGCCGAATACCACACGCCACCATTGACATTCACGGTTCCGACCCGTAGACGGGACGCGACCCGGGCTGCGCGTTCGTCATCCCCGCTGAATACCGTCCCGGACAGTCCGTACGGCGAATCGTTGGCGATCCGCACCGCGTCGTCGTCGCCGTCGTGCGCGATCACCACAAGCACGGGACCGAAGATCTCCTCACGCGCCACCCGCGCCTCGTTGGTAAGACCCGCCACCACGGTGGGCTCGATGAAAAACCCGCGATCCCTGCCTTCGGGCCGACCGCCACCGCACGCGAACGAACCACCCTCGGCGACAGCCAAATCCAGGTAGGACTGCACCCGGTCACGCTGGCGCGCCGAGATGACGGGCCCGCAGATCGTGCCCGGCTTGGTGGGATCTCCCGGCTTGAGTGAGCCCATCGTGGCAGCGGCTGCCTGGACCGCGTCGTCGTATCGTGCGCGCGGCACCACCAGCCGGGTGGTGATGGCGCACCCTTGCCCGGCGTGCATCGCTGCCGTGAAGGCGGCGACGGAACAGGCCGCACCCAGCTCGGCATCGTCGAGCACGACGAACGCCGACTTACCGCCAAGCTCCAGGAAGACCTTTTTGACGGTGGCGGCGGCATCGGTCATCACCGCGCGCCCGGTGGCGGTGGAGCCGGTGAATGACACCATGTCCACCCGGGGATCCGTCGACAGCTGTGCACCAATCCGATGGTCGCTGGAGGTGACGATGTTGACGACGCCCGGCGGAAAGTCCGTGTGCTCGGCGATGATTCGTCCCAGCACCGCCGCGCACCACGGGGTGTCCGGGGCGGGCTTGAGTATGAGGGTGTTGCCGGCGGCGAGCGCCGGGCCCACCTTGGCGAGGTTGATCTGATGCGGAAAGTTCCACGGCGTCACCGCTCCCACCACGCCGACCGCCTCGCGCGCGAGAGTGCGCCGAGTCTTGATACCCATGGGTGAGGCGACCCCGAGATCAGCGCTCCAATCGAAGGTTTCGGCGGTATCGGCGGCGAACCGCAGATCGTCCACCGGCCCTTCCAGCTGCGCGCCGGCGGTCAGCATTCGCGGCGCACCCACCTCGGCGATGGTCAGCTCTCGCAGTTCCTCGATGTGCGCCTTCATCCCCTCGCGGAGCTGACGAAGACATTGCACCCGCAGCCCCACATCCCGCGACCAGTCGGTGTCGTCGAATGCACGGCGCGCCGCCTCGATGGCATTGCCCATGTCGTCAGCGTCGGCATCGGCAGCGGTTCCGAGCACTTCCTCGGTGGCCGGGTTCACCGTGGGGAAGCGCCCCGCGCCTCCGGGGACCAGCTTTCCGTCGATGAACAGTTCACTGTCACCATCGGCCAGGAGCGTCATCTCACCTCGCCTCCAATTCTGGACACTTGTCCATTCAGTACTCACAAACCATAACCACGCAAATCCCACCATGGCAAGGCCATGGCCAGGCTTCCCTCAATAATTGATGGTGGACAGCATTTTTCACACCCGATCTTGCCGAGTAGCGCGCGTGACGCTAATCTGGACACGTGTCCAGTGAAGTTGTAATGGCCCTCACAGATGAAACGCCGCGGAACAAGCGGCAAGAAGAGACGATCCACAAGATCGTCACGGCGGGCCGGGAGCTGCTCGGCGAGACCACATACGCAGACATGACGATCCGCGGTGTGGCAGCCCGCGCGAAGGTCGCCCCCGCCACCGCGTACACGTACTTCTCGTCAAAAAGCCACCTTGTCGCTGAGATCTATCTGGACCTCATCCATGAGGCGCCCTACTTCACGGACGTCAACGACACCCAGGCCACCCGGGTCACCAAGACGCTGCGAAGCCTGGCTCTTGTCGTTGCCGACGAGCCCGAAATCGCGACCGGCTGCACCACGGCGCTGCTGAGCAATACCGACGAGGCCGTGCGCAGTGTCCGCGACAAGATCGGACTGGAGATCCATCGCAGGATCCGCTCCGCGATGGGGCCGGACGCCGATCCTCGCGTGGTATCGGCCCTCGAAATGACGTTTTTCGGCGCGCTCATGCACGCGGGCAGCGGCACGTTCACGTATCACCAGATCGCCGACAAGCTGACCTTCGTCGTGGATCTCATGTTGGGAGAGCGCGACCGATGAGCCGCTTGCGCGAAGAGACGAGGGAAATGACGGCGTCACCTCTAGTGCTCGACCCGTACAACTATGACTTCCACGAAGACCCGTACCCGTACTACCGGCGATTACGTGACGAAGCACCGCTCTATCGCAACGACGAGCTGAACTTCTGGGCGCTGTCGCGACACCACGACGTGCTGCAGGGCTTCAGGAACAGCGAGGCGCTGTCCAACGCCAACGGTGTATCGATGGACAAGGCCTCCTTCGGGCCGCACGCCAAACTCGTCATGTCGTTCCTGGCCATGGACGACCCCGAGCACCTTCGGCTGCGCACGCTGGTATCAAAGGGATTTACCCCCAGGCGCATTCGTGAGCTCGAGGGACAGGTCGTCGCGCTGGCACACACCCATCTGGAACGAGCACTGGCCGGCGCGTCCGACGGCTCTTTCGACTTCATCGCCGACTACGCCGGCAAGCTGCCCATGGACGTGATCTCCGAGCTGATGGGTGTGCCCGAACCCGACCGCACCCGCATCCGGGAACTGGCCGATGGCGTCATGCATCGCGAGGACGGACTGGCCGATGTACCCCCCAAGGCCATTCAGGCGTCCATTGATCTCATGACGTACTACATCGACATGGTCAAGCAGCGTCGACGCTGCCCCACAGAGGACCTGACATCGGCGCTGTTGCAGGCAGAAATCGACGGGGACCGACTCACCGACGAAGAGGTGCTGGCATTCCTGTTCCTCATGGTGATCGCCGGGAACGAGACCACCACCAAGCTGCTGGCCAACGCGGTCTATTGGGGCCACCGCAATCCCGACCAACTCACGGCCGTGCATGCTGATCACGAGCGCATACCGCTGTGGGTGGAAGAGACGCTGCGCTATGACACATCCAGCCAAATCCTGGCTCGCACCGTCGCCCAGGACATGTCGTTCTACGACGACACGATTGCGGCCGGTGACGTTCTGTTGCTGCTCCCCGGGTCGGCCAACCGCGACGACCGGGTATTCGACGGCGCCGACGAATACCGCATCGGCCGGGAGATCGGCGCCAAGCTGGTCAGCTTCGGTAGCGGCGCGCATTTCTGCCTCGGCGCACACCTGGCCCGCATGGAGGCCAAGGTAGCCCTGACCGAACTGTTCACCAGGATCAAGCGCTACGAGATCGACGAAAGCAACTCCATACGTGTGCATTCCAGCAATGTCCGTGGATTCGCCTACCTGCCCATCACCGTGGAGGTCAACTGATGCCGCGTTTTGATCCGCACCCAAAGCGTCGCCCGTCCATCATCGCCGGAGCCTCCTCGGGCATCGGCGCGGCAACGGCAATCGAACTGGCGGGCCGCGGATTTCCGGTCGCGCTCGGCGCCCGCCGCGTCGACAAGTTGACCGAGCTCGTCGACAAGATCCGCACCGACGGCGGCGAGGCCGTGGCGTTCCCGCTGGACGTCACCGATGCCGACTCGGTGAAATCGTTTGTCGCGGAGAGCATTGACGCACTGGGTGAGATCGACCTACTGGTATCCGGCGCCGGTGACATGTACCCGGGCCGCGTCCACGAAATGAGCGCGGACACCTTTGCCGCGCAGATTCAGGTACACCTGCTGGGTGCCAATCGGCTCGCCACATCGATCGTTCCCGATATGGTGGCGCGCCGGCGTGGTGATGTCATCTTCATCGGGTCCGATGTCGCACTGCATCAGCGTCCACACATGGGCGCCTACGGTGCCGCCAAGGCGGCACTGCTCGCGATGGTCAACACCATGCGCATGGAGTTGGAGGGCACCGGCGTTCGGGCATCGATCGTGCATCCCGGCCCCACCCTGACCTCGATGGGCTGGCAGCTCTCCGCCGAGCAGGTTGCTCCCATGCTGGAGGATTGGAAGAGCTGGGGTCAGGCGCGCCACTCCTATTTCCTGCGCCCCGCCGATATCGCGCGCGCAGTGTCCTTCGTCGCCGAAACCCCTAGGGGTGTGCACATCCCGGAGATGGAGGTGCAGCCCGAGGCGCCGCTCAAGGATGCACCGCCGGACAAACAGAAGCTTGAGCTGGGTGAAGAAGGGATGCCGTCATGACCACACCCACCGTCCCCCGAGTCTCCGGCGGTGCGGATCAGTACGGGCATCTCGAGGAGTTCCGTACCGATCCCATTGCGCTGATGAAGCGCATCCGTGAGGAATGCGGAAACGTCGGCACTTTCCAGCTCGCCGACAAGCAGGTCGTCTTCCTTTCTGGCGCAGAGGCCAACGAGTTCTTCTTCCGTTCCAGCGATGAAGATCTGGACCAGGCCGAGGCCTACCCGTTCATGACACCGATCTTCGGCAAGGGGGTGGTCTTCGACGCCGATCCGGAACGCCGCAAGGAGATGTTGCACAACGCGGCACTGCGCGGTGAACAGATGAAGGGGCACGCGGCCACGATCGAAAATGAAGTACGCCAAATGATCTCGCGCTGGGGTGACAGCGGCGAGATCGACCTTCTCGACTTCTTCGCCGAACTGACCATCTACACCTCGTCGGCCTGCCTGATCGGCAAGAAGTTCCGCGATGAACTGGACGGCAGATTCGCCCATCTCTACCACCAGCTGGAGCAGGGCACCGATCCGCTGTGCTACGTGGACCCATACCTGGAGATCGAGAGCTTCCGCCAGCGCGACGAGGCGCGCCTGGGCTTGGTCGCGCTGGTTCAAGAAATCATGAACAACCGGATCGCCAATCCGCCGACGGATAAGAGTCAGCGCGACATGCTCGACGTGCTGATCATGATCAAGGACGAGGATGGCAATCCGCGCTTCTCCGCCGATGAGATCACCGGCATGTTCATCTCCATGATGTTCGCGGGCCACCACACCAGCTCGGGGACCGCCTCCTGGGTGCTCATCGAACTGCTGCGCCACCCGGATATCCAGGCTCAGGTCATCGAAGAACTGAATGAGCTGTACGCCGACGGCAGCGAGGTCAGTTTCCATGCGCTGCGGCAGATCCCGAAGCTCGAGAACGTCCTCAAGGAAACCCTGCGGCTACATCCGCCCCTGATCATCCTGATGCGGGTCGCCAAGGGCGAATTCGAGGTGGGCGGGTTCCCCATCCACGACGGGGACATGGTGGCAGCCTCCCCCGCCGTCTCGAACCGGATAGCCGAGGACTTCCCGGACCCGGACGGCTTCGTACCTGACCGCTACGAGAAGCCGCGCCAGGAAGACATTGTCAACCGCTGGACGTGGATACCGTTCGGCGCCGGCCGGCACCGCTGTGTAGGCGCCGCCTTCGCCACCATGCAGATCAAGGCGATTTTCTCGGTGCTGTTGCGCGAGTATGAGTTCGAGATGGCTCAGCCCGCTGACTCGTACCACAATGACCACTCCAAGATGGTGGTGCAGCTGGCGAAGCCCGCCAAGGTACGTTACCGCCGCCGGAGCCGCGGGGCCGACGACATCCAACACCGGAGTGCCTGATGACCTACCGGGTCGACGTGGACGCCGACCTATGCCAGGGGCACGCCATGTGCGAGCTGGAGGCCCCCGACTACTTCCGCGTGCCGAAACGCGGCACCGTCGAAATTCTGAACCATGAACCACCCGAGGACGCCCGCGACGAGATCGAGCGGGCCGTCGAGGAGTGTCCCGTCCGAGCACTGTTCATCACCGAGAAATAGGAGCGTCGACGATGCCGCAATTCCCCCGCCAAGAAATCGACGATGTCGTCGCGGACTGGCTCCAAGCCAACCTGGATGCCGAGAAGACGGGCGACTGGAAACCGTTGGCACGCTTCTACACCGACGATGCCACCTACGGCTGGAACATCGGCCCCAAGGAGGACGTGATGTGCGTCGGCATCGACGAAATCCGCGATATCGCCCTCGGCCAGGAAATGGAAGGGTTAGAAGGCTGGACGTACCCGTATCAGAAGGTGATCGTCGACGACAAGCAGGGCGAGGTGATCGGATTCTGGAAGCAGATCGCGACCGGGTCCGATGGAACCGGGTCCGAGATCTACGGTATCGGCGGCAGCTGGTTCCGGTACGCCGGCAATGGCCAATGGAATTGGCAGCGCGACTTCTTCGACTTCGGCCATGTGTCCGCCCTGTACATGGATCTCATCAAGGCGGGCAAGCTCAGCGCCGGCATGCAGAAACGCATTCAGCGCGGCCTGTCTGGTGAGAAGGTGCCCGGCTACTACCCGCTTGGCAAGACTCCGGTACCCCTCTGGTGACCGCCATGAAAACGGCTGTGGAGCTGGGTCTTCCAGAGGGCTTCGATTTCACCGACCCCGAGCTGTACGGCACCAGGATGCCCCATGACGAGTTCGCCACCCTGCGTCGCGAAGCTCCCGTCTGGTGGAACCCGCAACCACGCACCGTCGGCGGGTTCGCCGACGACGGGTATTGGGTGATCTCCAAACACCATGATGTACGCGATGTTTCACTGCACACCGACATCTTCTCGTCGGGCCGCAAGGGTGCCATCCCCCGCCTTGAGGATCACATCAGCCCCGAAGAGTTCCAGGCCACGCTGTCGGTCCTCATCAACAAGGACGCCCCCGAGCACACGCAACTTCGCGGATTGGTATCGCGCATGTTCACGCCGCGCTCCATCGCCGCACTGCGTATCACCCTGGAGGAGCGGGCCGAGCGAATCGTGCGGGCAGCCCTGGACGGCGGGCACGGCGAGTTCGTCCGCGAGGTGGCCAGTGAGCTGCCGATGCAGGCCATCGCCGAATTGATCGGCGTCCCCGAGGAAGACCGCGTCAAGCTCTTCGAGTGGAGCAACCAGATGACGGGGTACGACGAGGCCGATGTCGACGTCGACCCGCGAATCGGCGCCGCGCAGATCCTCGGATACTGCTATCAGCTCGCCGAACAGCGTCGCGACTGTCCGGGGAACGACGTGGTGTCCCGCCTGCTGGCCGGCACGGTGGACGGTGAGCAGCTCACTCCCGAACAGTTCGGCTTTTTCGTCGTGATGCTGTCGGTCGCGGGCAACGAAACCACCCGGAACGCAACCACCATGGGCATGATGGCGTTCCTGGAACACCCCGACCAGTGGGAGCTGTTCAAGACCGGCCGCCCCGCTACCGCGGTTGACGAGATTGTCCGATACACCTCGCCGCTGATCTCACAGCAGCGAACCGCACTGCACGACACCATGATCGGCGGAGTACCCATCGCGGCAGGTGAACGGGTAGTGATGCTCTACCCGTCGGCCAACTTCGACGAGGAAGTCTTCGAGAACCCACATGCCTTCGACATCATGCGCGACCCCAACCCCCATCTGGGCTTCGGTGGCACGGGTGCTCACTACTGTCTGGGCGCCAACTTGGCGAGGGTCGAGCTGGAGATCATCTTCAACAAGATCGCTGACCGGATGCCGGACATCTCGCGGATAGGGGATGCACCCCGGTTCCATTCGGGCTGGATCAACGGCGTCAAGAAGTTCGACACGGCGTACTGTCCGCAGTCTGCCCGTCCGGCAAGAAGCGCCCAAACTGCACAAACATCAGGGTGAGCAGGGCAAGCACGGAACATCGAAAGGCCACCTCGGTCCCGGTCCACTGCGTTGAGCGCCACATCTGGAACCACTCACCACCGATCACGATGAACCCACCAAAGAACTGCAGGATCACCATCAGCAGTCCTGTCGTGGACACTGCCCGTGCCTGGGATGTACGGCCCGTCAACCACTGCCACACGCTCACCAGAAGTACGACGCCCGCAAGCGCCTCCCACACGATGATGAGGCAGTAAGTCGCGGTCTGCGCCGCCGGCGAGCGTCACCGCAGGGCCGCTATTGCCCGAAGCGCCGGTTCCTCGCGGCGTAATCGCGCAGTGCGCGCAGGAAATCCACCCGCCGGAACTCTGGCCAGTACGCGTCGGTGAACCACATCTCGGAATAGGCGCTCTGCCAGAGCAGGAATCCGGACAACCGCTGCTCCCCCGATGTGCGGATCACCAGGTCTGGATCCGGCTGCCCCGAGGTGTACAGGTTCTCGGAGATGCCCTCGACAGTCACCGCCTGCACCAGCTGCTCGGCGGTGGCGCCGTTGGCGAGCTCCTTGTTCAGCAGGGTGCGCACCGCATCGGTGATCTCCTGCCGGCCTCCGTAGCCGACCGCGACGTTGACATGGAAACGAGCATCCGAAGGGGCGGACTTCACGGCCTGACGCATACGTTCGGCCACTTCGTCGGGCAGCAGATCGAGGTCACCGACGCTGCGCACGCTCCACCGGTTCTGCGGGGCGCACAGTTCCTCGACCACATCGGTGATGATCTCCAGCAGCTCCCCGAGCTGCTCCGGGTCACGCGTCAGATTTTCGGCCGACAGCAGGTACACGGTGGCCATCTCGACACCGGCATCCTCACACCAGCCGAGCATCTCGCCGATCTTGCGGGCGCCCATCCGGTATCCGTGGCTGACATCGGTGTACCCCGCCGACCGCGCCCAACGACGGTTTCCGTCACACAGGACAGCGATATGCCGCGGTTTCGACGCCTTGGCCAGCTCCTGACGGAGCCGCATTTCGTAAAGCTTGTACAGCGGTTCCTTTAGCGTCGGCGGGATAATCTCCACAGACCCAGCGTAGCGAGCCAGTCGCGCACCGGAGCAGCAGATATCGATCTGCACAGAACGTTCACAATCGTCGTCCAGACAACAAGGGATACTGTGACGCATGCAGACCGATGAGGTCCCCGCAAGCGGGACGGACCCCCAGCATGCACCCGAAGCACAAGGTTCTGAACATTCCCTGCCTATGGCCGCATTCGTCGGCGGTATCGAGACTCTCCCGATCAAGCCCAAGGCGCGTGGCTGGATCCATTTCTACGCGTGTGTCACGGCCGTGGTGGCGGGCATTGTGCTGGTGTCGGTCGCCTGGTCGGTGCGCTCACCGCAAGCAGGCCTGGCCACCGCCATCTACAGCCTGACGGTGCTGGGAGTCTTCGGGGTCAGCGCCGCCTATCACCGGGTGAACTGGAAATCGCCGACCACCCGCACCTGGATGAAGCGGCTCGATCACTCGATGATCTTCGTGTTCATCGCGGGCAGCTATACGCCGTTCGCGATGCTGGCAATGCCACCCTCGGAAGGCAACCTGGTGCTCGCCATCGTGTGGGGCGGCGCGCTCGCCGGGGTGATTCTCAAGATGTGTTGGCCGACGGCTCCGCGCTGGGTCGGGGTGCCGTTGTACCTGATGCTGGGATGGGTAGCGATCGGCTTCTCATCGACGCTCCTTCATGGCGCCGGGGTGCCGGCACTGGTGCTGCTGATCGTGGGAGGGGCCTTCTACAGCGTCGGCGCGATTCTGTACGCCGTGAAATGGCCCAACCCGTGGCCGCTGCACTTCGGGCACCACGAGTTCTTCCATGCCGCGACGGTCATCGCCGCGACCTGTCACTACATCGCGGTCTGGTTCGCCGTCTTCTCGTAACGGCCCCTCACGCGAGCGCCGCCTGAACCGTGGCGAAGTTCCGGACAACGGATTCGGCGTCGTCGGCAGCCATCGTGTGGACGACGCGGCCGAGGGCCGATTCCTCGTCACTCGTCAGGGGCACCCCGTCCGCGGTTTTCCCGACGATCGAACTCACCTGTCGGACCCAAGCCTGGAGCAGAAGGATGCGCTGCCTGCAGTAATCGGCATAGCCGGCGTCGTAGTGGTCCCCCAGGTGGATGCGGGCCGAGTTCAGGTGCTCGTCAAAGTAGGCCGCGCTCGCGGCGTGCGCGATCCCCCGCGCACGCGAGTCGTTCGGCTGTGGCCGGTTCCCGTCGATCCAGCCACGCACCGCCGCGATGATCGGGCTGAGCGCCGCACGCTGCGCCACGCTCAGCCCGCTCTCGAAATCGAACTGCCGGACCGTATCGCCGACGAGGTCAAGGGCCCCCTTGAGCTCGTCGGCGTTCACGTCGACCGGGCGTTGCGGGTCCAGCATCTGCATCGTCCTGGTGAAGACGAAGACTCGCTGCAGATAGCTGTACAGAAAGCCCAGCCCTTCGAGCTGGTCGCGTGCAGAGGCAATCATGCGGCGAACATACAGCGCCGCAAGCGGTCTAGAGCTGCTTGATGTCGTCCTGGGTCCAGAAGGCCCGCATCGAGGTGATCTTGCCGTTGTCGTCGAAGGTCATCACGTCGATGGGCGCGATGACCATGCCGCCGTTCGCGTGCTTGATGGTCAGCTCGAAGTTGAACGCGGCCTCGTTGTTCGTGGCCCGCACCAGCTTCAGCTCGCCGTGACGGTCCAGCGGCTCGATGGTGGCGTAGAAGCCCTGGATCGCCTCACGGCCCTTGAGGACGTCGGCACCCAGCGGATCCTCCACGGTCGCGTCATCGGCGTACAGGTCGGCGATCTGCGCTGCGGTGCCCGAGGTGAGCAGATCGCAGTAGCTCTGGACGACGGCGAGAACTTGTTCGCGGGTTACGGTCATGCCCCGGACGCTACCTACCCAACGCGGCGTCTAATTGTGCGGTCCCAGTGACCGGGAGATCGCAGACGGTGCCCCGGCACACATAGGCCGCGTCGGCGTCGTTGATCTGCCCCCTGTCGCGCAGTAGCTCGCTCGAATCCTTAACCCCACCAACCACAATCGCACCACCGGGGGCGGACAGCCGCGCCCGTCGCAGCAACGCGGAGGTCTCCGCGTTGCAGGCCACCGCCACCTGAATCGGTCCGCAGACCGCGGCTTCGGCCACCGCCAGCCAATGGCCGGCCGACCGCGGTGCGCGCGCCAGTGCCATGGACGCCGCCGACAGCGAGGCCTGCGCGGCGTCCCGATACCGGGCCTCCTCCAGCAGATAGCCGGCGGTAAGCAAGGCTTCGGTCACCGAGGACGCCCCGGACGGAGTCGCACCATCAAGCGGATCACTCGGACGCAGCACCAGCTGCTCGGCATCGTCGGCGACATCGAACCAGGCGCCGGGCGATTCCGGATCGGCGAAATGGTCAAGCGCGGTATCCAGCAGCTCGGCGGCGGCCTCACGCCAACGCCATTGGCCGGTAACCTGATACAGCGAGAGCAGACCCGTCGCGAGTGTGCCGTAATCCTCCAGCACACCGTCACCGTCCGATACCTGACCCCCTAGACTCGCACGCCGCAGCCGCCCGTCACGCACATGCAGCTCCAACAGTGCGGCGGCACACCCACCCGCCGCGTCCAGCAGATCATCGCGGTCCAGGGCGATCGAGGCTTCGACGAGCGCAGTGATCGTCAGCCCATTCCAGGCGCTGACTGCCTTGTCGTCGCGGCCGGGTTGCACTCGTCGCAATCGCTCCGCCAGCAGCGCCGCGCGTACACGTCGCCACCGATCCACGTCTACATCGCCTTCGGGGTCACGCAGCAGCTGCAGCACCGAGCTGCCGTGCTCGAACGTTCCCGTCGGCGTCACTTCGAAAAGTGTTGCGGCCCAAGCACCATCCTCAGGGCCCATAACCTCGGCAAGCTGCTCGGGTGTCCACACATAGGTGGAGCCTTCGGAGCCGTCGGCGTCGGCATCCAGCGACGAGACGAACAAATCGCCCACCCGCAGCTCGTTCAGCAGGAAATCGGCCGTCTCCGAGGCGATCCGACGTGCCAGCGCATCGCCGGTGCGGCGCGCCCAATGCGCATAGACGCGCAGCAGGAGTGCGTTGTCGTACAGCATCTTCTCGAAGTGCGGCACCACCCAGGCGGCGTCCACGCTGTACCGCGCGAACCCTCCGGCCAGCTGGTCGTAGATGCCGCCGCGCGCCATCGCCGTCGCGGTCCGGGCCACCACGCCGAGCACCGCGGCGTCCCCGGTTCGTTCGTATCCGCGCAGCAGCGCTTCCAACAGAGACGACGGCGGAAACTTCGGCGCCCCACCGAAACCTCCGAAGCGCATGTCCTCGGCGGGCAGGATCGCGGCGATGGCGGCATCGCACAACGCGATGTCCACACCCGGCCCCGCGGGTAGGCGGCCCGACATCTCTTGCAGCTGTCCGGTGATGCTCGATGCGGCCTCTTCCACCTCATCGCGGCGTTGGTCCCAGGCCTCGCGCACCGCCGAAAGCAGCTGCAGAAAACCCTGTTTCGGGTAGTACGTGCCGGTGTAGAACGGCCGGCCGTCCGGGGTCAGGAAACATGTCATGGGCCATCCGCCCTGGCCGTTCATCGCGACGGTCGCGTTCATGTAGACGGCATCCAGATCGGGACGCTCTTCACGATCGACCTTGATGTTGACGAACCCGGCATTCATGACGGCAGCCACCTCGTCGTCCTCGAAGGACTCGTGGGCCATCACGTGGCACCAATGGCAGGCCGCGTACCCGACCGACAGCAGGATCGGCACGTCACGAGATTGTGCTTCCTGCAACGCTTCCGGCGTCCACTGCTGCCAGTGCACCGGGTTGTCGACATGCTGGCGCAGGTATGGGCTGGTCGCCTCGCCGAGCCGGTTAACGGTCATCGCCCCGCTGATCGGTGGAATCCGAGGGAGTCTCGGGTTTGTCGGCGGACGTTCCCACCGTGCCATCGTCGACGGCCTGATCGGGCTCGGGATGTTCGGGATCGAACGTCTCCGGCAGCTTGCGCAGATGCGCGTTCATCGACCGAATCAGAAAGAAGGTACCCACCAGCAGCAGCACCACCACTGTCAAACCGAAGGGGCCGGCCTTACCGAAGTCCGGCCCGACATTGGTCGGGCTCTTCTCGTCGGCGAGCACCAGCACGGCGTCCATCAACATCATTTGGTTTCAACTCCTGCGAACAAATCGTCCTCGGGGGTGCTCGTCGGCACGCGTGACTTCGCGAGCTCGAAGTCCTCAGTGGGCCATAGTCGCCGCTCGAACTCGCGAGGCACTGCGAAAAAGCTACTGTCCGGCGGGATCTGCGACGCGTGCGCCCGCAACGCCGCGTCCCGGACGTCGAAGAAGTCCGCGCAGGGCACCCGGGTGGTCACCCGGCGGTCGAAGGTGTCGTCATCGGCCGGCCAGCGCTCAAGCCATTCATCGAACGGGCCCTTGTATCCATGTTTCTTGCACTCGTCGTTGAGCAACTGCATACGTGCTCGCATGAATCCATGGTTGTAGTAGATCTTGCTGACGGTCCACGGCTCGCCCGCCTCGGGGAACTGCTCCGGATCGGCCGCGGCGTCGAAGGCCGCCATCGACACCTCGTGGCACCGAATGTGATCCGGGTGCGGATAGCCACCGTTCTCGTCGTAGGTCGTCATGACGTGCGGGCGAAACTCCCGGATCACCGCGACCAGCTTGGCGATCGGCTCCTCGATGGGCACCAGTGCAAACGAATCCGACGGCAAGGGCGGCAGCGGGTCACCCTGCGGCAGACCCGAGTCCACATAGCCCAGCCAGCGGTGTTGCACGCCGAGCTCGGCAGCGGCCTTGGCCATCTCCTCGCGGCGGATGGTCCCGATGTTCGCGGCAACCTCGGGACGGTCCATGGCCGGGTTGAGAATGTCGCCGCGCTCGCCACCGGTGAGGGTCACCACCATGACGTCGTTGCCCTCGGCGGCGTACCGCGCGCTGGTGGCGGCTCCCTTACTGGCCTCGTCATCGGGGTGGGCGTGCACCGCCATCAATCGCAATCCGGTCACCCGTGCGCCCGCCTCTTTCTGTCAGCCATTACTGCTCTCGCGCCCCCATAGTTTCATCTCGGGTATACCCGTCATACCGTTGACCCGTGCAGCGACCAGAGGACCGTTACGGCACCAAGCCCGCCAAGCCCCACCGCGGCCGCTGGATCGCGATCGGACTGACCACATTGGTCATCGTGGCCGGGGTCGCGATCGCCGCGATCGGATATAGCCGCTTGGGACCCGGGGACGTCAAGGGCGAACTTTCCGCCTACAAGCTCGTCGACTCCTCGACGGTCTCCGTCACGGCCTCCGTGGAACGCAAAGACCCGTCCAAACCCGCAGTCTGCATCCTGCGCGCACGATCCATCGACGGCAGCGAGACCGGCCGACGCGAGGTGCTGGTGCCACCGTCGTCGGAACGATCCGTACCGGTCACAGGCCTCGTGAAGTCGACGCGCCCCCCGGTGACCGGAGACGTTTACGGCTGCAGCCTGGCGGTTCCGGTGTATCTGGTCGCATCCTGACCTAAAACCTGCCGCCAACGGCCCCACAGAACCACACCCGGCGCCATCAAGCAGACGTCGGCAACGTTCACATCGGGCAAACCTCCACCAAAAATAGGCTGAACATCACAGCGACAGTGGTATGCTGGGCGGATACACGGATCCCTGCTGGGACCGTGTATTGCTGCATTTTGGAGAGCGAAAGCCGCAGCAATGCACCCGACCCGGCACCCGATAGATGAGCGCCAGTGGACGTTGCTGGCCTGAGGCAAGGAGTACCTGCACCATGACCGACACCCAGGTGACCTGGCTGACCCAGGAATCACATGATCGGCTCAAGGCGGAACTCGACCAACTGATCGCCAACCGCCCCGTCATCGCCGCCGAGATCAACGAGCGCCGCGAAGAGGGAGACCTGCGCGAGAACGGTGGCTACCACGCCGCCCGCGAAGAACAGGGCCAGCAAGAGGCGCGCATCCGTCAGCTGCAGGAACTGCTCAACAACGCCAAGGTCGGTGAAGCGCCGACCCAGTCCGGCGTCGCGCTGCCCGGTTCCGTCGTCAAGGTCTACTACGACGGCGACAAGGGCGACACCGAGACCTTCCTCATCGCCACCCGCCAGGAGGGCGTCAAGGACGGCAAGCTCGAGGTGTACTCCCCCAGTTCACCCCTCGGTGGCGCACTGATCGACGCCAAGGTCGGCGAGACCCGCAGCTACACGGTGCCCAATGGCACCGAGGTGCAGGTCACGCTGGTCAGCGCCGAGCCGTACCACGAGTAGTTTTTCGATTAGTTCTTCGATCGAGTGCGAGCCTCACGCGGAAATCTGAGCCGGAATCCGCGTGAGGCTCGCACTCGTTGTGGATTTGGCGGCATTCCTGAGCGCCTCACCAACTCGCGCGACCACAGTGCCCGCCCGATGACGCAGCATGTCGGCACTCACACGCACGATTACCCAACCCTCGGCCGCCAATTCCGACGCCCGATCGATGTCTCGAGATCGTTGGCGCGCATCTAACCAGTGCTGGGCTCCGTCGAATTCCACGCCGACCTTCAGGTCCTCCCACCCCATGTCGATGCGCGCGATGAAGTCGCCGTAGCGGTTGAATGCCTGGATCTGCGTCTGCGGCCGCGGTAAGCCCGATCTCACCAGGAGCAGCCGCGTTCTGGTCTCCTGCGGCGATTCGGAACCACCGTCCACCAGACTCAAAGTGTCGGCCAAACGTGCCAGGCCGCGCACCCCTTTGTGCACCGTCATCACGGCTTCGATCTCGGAGGTCATCACTCCGGTGGCCGCCATCAGGGCGTCTATCCGCTCTACGGCCGGGGCCTGCGGCAGCCATCTAACCAGATCGAACGCCGTACGGGCGGGGCTCGTGACGGCAAGGCCTTGGACGTGTGCAATCTCGTTGTCCATCAGTACATCCCGATGGACTCGTAAACCCGCGGCGGTCTTGTGATGTCGGTGGATCAGGTCCACGACCGCACTCGCGTCGACCCATTTGGCGCCATGCACGGCAGACGCCGCCGCCCCGGCGACGACGCCGCTGCGCTCGGTCCACAACCATGCCGCGTGTGCGCGCTGAGACACGTTCACCTCAGCATCACGCGGTAGGTAGATGCCGGGGAATAGCTGTCGATATCGGGTGCGTAGGTGGTGCTCGGTCATCGCGCCGGTGGAAAGCATCTCGGTTGAGCGGAACGGCCACAGAATCTCCCCCATGGCTCGCAGCATCACACCGGCGACCGACATCCACCGCACCCGACGCCGAGCGCGAGCCTCACGCGGAAAACGAGGCCGAAAACCGCGCCAGGCTCGCGCTCGATCGGCAAGAGGGGTGTGGGGCTACCGCTCTTCTTCAACCGTCAGGCCGGCCGCGACGATTGCGTCGAGGACGGCCTGACGGTGTTCTGGCCCCCGTGTCTCGACGGTCGCCAAAACATCCACCTCGCCCAGACGCAGACGCTCGCTGTTACGCCAATGCGTGACGTCGACGACGCTCGCGCCGGAGGACCGGAAAACGTCCAACAGACCTGAGAGGCCGCCCGGTGCGTCGGCGACGGTCACCCGCACGGTCAGGTAACGACCGGCCGCCCGTAGACCATGGGTGATGACGTGGGTGAGCAGCAGCGGGTCGATGTTTCCGCCCGAGAGCACCGCGCACACCGGGCCGGTGAGTCCCAGCTCCTCCGCGGACAGGGTGAGCAGCGCGGCCACCGCGGCAGCCCCAGCGGGTTCCACCACCAGCTTGGCCCGCTCCAGGCAGAGCAGCAGCCCGCGCGATAACGCCTCCTCGCTGACCGTGACCACATCGTCGACCAATGCGGCCACATGCTCGAAGGGCACCGCCCCGGGCCTACCCACCGCGATGCCGTCGGCCATGGTGTCCATCGATTCCAATGCCACCGGGTGCCCGGCTTTCAGCGACACCGGGAAGGCGGCGGCACCGGCGGCCTGCACCGCGACGATCCGCACCTCCGGCCGCTCCGCCTTGACCACTGCGGCGATGCCCGCGACGAGGCCACCGCCGCCCGCGGGCACCACGATGGTGCCCACCTCAGCGAGCTGCTCCAGGATCTCCAGTCCGACGGTGGCCTGCCCGGCCACAACATCGCGATGGTCGAAGGGATGAATGAGTACCGCGCCGGTTTCCGCTGCGAAATCCGTCGCGGCCACCAGCGCCTCATCAATGGTGCTGCCCGTGAGGTGCACGGTTGCACCGTAGGCGCGGGTCGCGACGATCTTGGGTAACGCCGCCCCCACCGGCATGAACACCGTCGACGGGATACCCAGCGTGGTCGCCGCCCAGGCCACGCCTTGAGCGTGGTTACCCGCGCTGGCCGCCACCACCCCGTTCACTCGTTGGTCATCGGGCAGCAGACTGATCCGGTTGTAGGCGCCGCGCGGTTTGAAAGATCCTGTGCGTTGCAGGTTTTCACACTTGAGGCGCACCTCGTGCCCGCAGCGGTCACTGAGCGCGCGGAAGGCCACCATCGGTGTGCGCCGTATCACGGGGGCGAGCCGCTCGGCCACCTCTTGGATCTCCTGGACCGTTACTAAACCCGTTGCTCCCGCTGACTCTGTCGCCATGCCAGGCATCATGTCACCAGTTCTGCCGCTATTGTCCCCTCATGCCACAGATTGCGGAGGACCTCCTGCTTCTGTTGCTGAACAACGCCTCGGGACGGCCACTGCTGGACAAGAATCGGCGCACGCAGGCTCTAGCTGCCGCGATCGTGTTGGATCTTGCTCTGGCGCAACGCGTTCGACCGGCAACACACGGTGAGCCCTCGAAGGCCGGCCATCTACTCGTGCTGCAGGCGCCCGATATCGGGGATCCGGTGCTCGACCGGGCGATACACCGGCTGCGACGACGGCCGATGAGCCCGGCCGAGGCGATTACCAAGGTGGGCCGCGGGGTGAACTCGCAGATGTTGCACCGGCTGGAGATCACCGGCGATATTCATACCGTCCGGATGGGTAGCCGACTGTTCCCCGAGAAGTACTGGCCGGTGACCAACAATGAGCGCGCCAACGCCGTACGCCAGGGCGTCACGGATGTGTTGTTCCACTACGCACCGCCCGCGCCGAGCACCGCCGCCATCATCGCAGTGCTGCACGGGGTCAACGGATTCGACGCGATCTTGAGTCTGGACCCAATCGGCAGGCAGCAGGTGTCCCGCTGGTCGCAAACGATTGCCGACGGCGGATGGGCGGCCCAGACCCGCGATAATCGCGGTCCTGCCGTCAACCTCGCAGTGACCGCCGCGGTGATCTCGGCGGCCCTGCATTCGATGAACCATTGCGTTTAGCGCAAGGCGTGTTCGAGATCCCCGATCAGGTCGCCGACCTCTTCAATCCCCACCGAGAGCCGCACCAGATCTTCCGGTACCTCCAGCAGTGATCCGGCCGTCGACGCGTGCGTCATGGCACCGGGATGCTCGATCAGCGACTCAACGCCGCCCAAGGATTCAGCCAGAATGAAAAGCTCTGTTCGCGAGCATAAGTCGAGTGCCGCCTGGCGCCCTCCGGCGAGCCGCACGCTGATCATTCCCCCGAATCCACGCATCTGCTTGGCGGCCACCGCGTGCCCGGGGTGGCTGTCCAGTCCCGGGTAGATGGTGTCCGCCACCGCGGAGTGGCCGGCCAGGAACTCGGCCACCGCTTGCGCGTTCTCGCTGTGCCGCTGCATGCGCAATGCCAAGGTCTTGATGCCGCGATAGGTCAGGTAGGCATCGAACGGGCCCGGCACGGCGCCCGCCCCGTTCTGCAGGAACGCGAACGCGGTGTCCAACTCCTCGTCGTTGGTGAGCAACGCACCACCCACCACATCGGAGTGTCCGCCAATGTATTTGGTAGTGGAGTGCAACGCGATATCGGCGCCGAGATTCAGCGGTTGCTGCAACGCGGGCGAGGCGAAGGTGTTGTCCACCAACAGCTTCACCGAATGCTCGGCCGCCACCTGCGCGACCGCCGCAATGTCGGCGATGCTCAGCAGCGGGTTGGTGGGCGTCTCCAGCCAGATCAGCTTGGTGTTGGGGATGATTGCCGCACGAATGGCGTCGACGTCGGCCACCGGCACCGGGGTATGACTAATCCCCCACTGCGAGAACACCTTGTCGATGAGCCGGAAAGTGCCGCCATAGGCGTCGTTGGGGATGATCAGGTGATCGCCGGGGCGCAGCAGCGCACGCAGGACGCAGTCGGTGGCCGCCATCCCGGATGAGAACGCTCTGCCGAAGTGGGCGTCCTCCAATGCCGCCAGCGAGGACTCGAGAACCGCCCGCGTGGGGTTACCCGTGCGTGCGTACTCGAAGCCTCCGCGCAGCTGACCGACGCCGTCCTGGGCGAAGGTCGAGCTGGCGTAAATCGGCACGTTGACCGCGCCGGTCTGCGGATCGGCATGAAAACCGCCGTGGATAGCCCTTGTGGAAAACCCTTGCCACCGAGACGCGTCGGCGGCGCTGCGCTGCTCACTCATCGGGTCCGAGCCTATACCGGACCGGTAGGGGTGAGACAGCCCAGCGCCGCCTGACGATTACTTCTACTTGGGAACGACGACGGTCTTCACTAACATGTCGGCGATCGTCTGACGCTTCGCGGTGAAGAGCGGCAACAGGAAGCCGATGTAACAGATGACAGCATCGAGGAAGTGCGCGATCTGACGCACCACGGACATGCCGAATCCGATGGGCTGGCCGGTGGTCTCACTGAGCACCTTGATGCCGAGCACACCCTTACCGATGGTCGAGCCGGTGTCACCCTGCTTCTTCAGATTCCAGAGCCAGAAGGCAAGCGCTGCGATACCGAAGACGGTGACCGCAGCCATGCCGAGGCCGGTGAAGCTGTAGACCTCGGCGTCCTCGCCGTAGGACATGCCATTCATGGAATCGCTGTCGTACACGCTTGACGAGAAACTCTGCTTCTCGGCGGTGGCCATGGCGATGCCGTATCCCATCCAGTAGAGGACCGCGACAATCCCGTTGTCGATCAAAGCAGCGCCAACGCGCTTGATCCAGATCTCAAAATTGCTACCCGGCAGGGCTGGCGCACCGGCGGCAGGAGGAGGCGGCGGGTAAGCGCCCGGATCCTGCGGCGGGGGTGGTGGAACTTCGGTCACGATTGTCCTCCAGTTCGTATGACACGCATCAGCGTCGACCAACAGAGCACATTACGCGTCCAGCGTTTCCACAGGTTGGCTTCCGCGAAACGATTTGGGGCGAAATTCAGTGCCGTACGCCTCTATCCGAGGAGACGAATCCCAGCAGGTCATGGCGGGTAATAACGCCAACGGGCTTGCCCTCGTCGACAACCATCACCGCGTCGGTGTCACGCAGCATGGACCCGGCGGTGCTCAGCGGCTCACCCGAGCCGACCAGCGGCAACGGTGGGCTCATGTGCTCAGCCACCGCATCAGCGAGTTGGGCCCGGCCTTCGAATACCGCTGACAGCAGCTCTCTTTCCGAGACAGACCCGGCGACCTCACCTGCCATGACGGGCGGCTCGGCACCCACGACCGGCATCTGCGACACCCCGTACTCGCGCAGGATCTCGATGGCGTCACGCACCGTCTCCGACGGATGAGTGTGCACCAAATCCGGTAGTGCACCGGACTTTCCGCGCAGCACGTCGCCCACAGTGGGCTCGGAGACGCTGCCGTCCAGACGGCTGCGCAGGAACCCGTAGGAGGACATCCAGCCGTCGTTGAACACCTTGGACAGGTATCCGCGGCCGCCGTCGGGCAACAGGACGACGACCAGCCCCTCGGGACCGACCCTCTCTGCCAACCGAATTGCCGCCACCACTGCCATCCCGCAGGATCCGCCGACCAGCAATCCCTCTTCCCGGGCAAGGCGGCGAGTCATCTCGAACGAGTCCGCATCGGATACCGCGATGACCTCGTCAACCACACTGGGGTCGTAGGCGGTGGGCCAAAAGTCCTCTCCCACACCTTCGACGAGGTAAGGGCGACCCGTGCCGCCGGAATAGACCGACCCCTCCGGATCGGCACCGACGACCTTGACGGCACCCCCCGATACCTCCTTGAGGTACCGGCCCGCGCCCGTGATCGTCCCTCCGGTGCCCACCCCGGCGACGAAATGGGTGATCTTGCCATCGGTGTCGGCCCAGATTTCCGGGCCGGTGGTCTCGTAGTGGCTGGCGGGGCCGTTCGGATTGGAGTACTGGTCGGGCTTCCAGGCGCCCTCGATCTCACGCACCAGGCGGTCCGAAACGTTGTAGTAGCTGTCGGGATGCTCCGGCGGTACCGCGGTGGGGCACACGACGACCTCGGCCCCATAGGCCCGCAACACATTCCGCTTGTCTTCGCTGACCTTGTCGGGGCACACGAATACGCAGCGATACCCCTTGCGCTGGGCGACCAGGGCCAGTCCGACGCCGGTGTTACCCGAGGTGGGTTCAACGATGGTGCCACCGGGCTTGAGCAGGCCCGCCTCCTCGGCGGCCTCGATCATCTTGACGGCGATGCGGTCCTTGGAGCTGCCGCCGGGGTTGAGGTATTCGATCTTGGCGGCCACCGTCGCGTATCCCTCGGGCACCACCGAGTTCAGCCGGACGAGGGGGGTGTTACCGATCAGATCCGAGACATGCTGGGCGATGCGCATGCCGGTAACGCTATTAGACCGACGAGCAGCTCGCGCAAAGAGGCTCCATCACCGGCGGCTGGTTGCGCACGCCGAGGACCTCAGCCGAGATCAGACCGCAGCCGGTGCGACGAACTCGGCCGAGGACGTCTCGGGCACCGCGTCGCGGATGTACTGGCCGATCTGCGCCAGCGATCTCTTGGCCTCGGGCACGATCTTGGTGGCCACCTGGAAGACGTGCATCTGGCCGGGCCAGATCTTGATCTCCACCGGCACCCCCTGCTCGGCAAGGCGCTGCCCCAGCAGGCGAGCGTCGTAGAGCAGCACCTCCGACCCGGAGCAATGCACCAGCGTCTGCGGCATCCGGCCGTCGACCTTGTCGATGATCTCTTGCGGGGGTATTCCGCCACCGGCCTTGGTGAGAATCTTCTCGAGCGCCTCAAAGCAGTTGGGCGGCAACATGACATCGGTCTTGGCGTTCTCGTGCGCCACCTTGGGCGCGGGATCCAGCTCGATCAGCGGCGAGATGAGGGCCAGCGCCGCCGGGGCCTCACCGTCCTCAGCCAGCAGGCGTTGAGCCACGGCTACCGACAGAAAACCGCCCGCCGAATCACCCGCCAGCACAATCTGATCCGCCGCATATCCCTGTGCGCGCAACCAGCGGTATCCATCGAGGCAGTCGTCGACGGCCTGGTCCAGGGAAGCCTTCGGCGGCATCCGGTAATCAACCACCAGACACGGTGCGTCGGCATGCTGGGAGATGGTGGACACCATGGCGCTGTGAGTGTTTGGGCCACCGACGATGAACGCGCCGCCGTGCAGATACAGCACCACACGCCCGGTGCCGTCCACCGGCCCGACACCCTTGGCGCGAATCAGCCGCGCGTTGGTGTTCGCCAGCGTGACGGTCACCCTGACCGTGCCACGCGGGGGAAGCAGGACGCGGCCCAGCTCTTCGATCAGCCCAAAAGGATACGGGAGCGTGGGGGCGTGGCTGCCGATCTGCAACACCGTGCGCACCGTCATCCGGACGCCGAATCCGAGCAGCTGTGCAGCCAGACTCGCCGCGTCCTCGATCACTTCGACGGCGGCGCCATCACTCAGCGGCAGGCCGCGGACCAGCGTGTCCAGGGCACTCCGCGAGGATCCTGCAGACCCTGTCGCATGCCCGTATCCGGGAGCGTGCTTTGGTGCGGTCATCTGTTCAGGCTCCTTTGCCTAGCCAGTGTCCTGCGTGTACTCAGGGTGCTAGCTAGCAGCTAGCGCCCGATGGACTATACCCATCAACAAGCAACAAACCGCTTTCGATACCGCATCGTCCCTGCCTCATTTCTCGTAATGCTGGTCAGAGGACTGGCGCGGTGTGTCGCGGTCAGTGAAAATAGCCAGCGTGAGCATCCTCGCCACGCGCCGACGCACCATCTGGGCAGCCCTGAGCACCGGGGCCGCGGGCGCCGCGATGGGCACTGCCGGGTGGGGCGCGTACAGCTTCTTGAATGCGCAGGCCAGGCAGGTTCGCCGCGTGGTCCCGAAGACACATGACGCTCCCCCCGTCGCTGACGGCGTGTACGCACCGGGCGGGGGTCCGGTGACGAAGTACAGCCGCGGCGTTCAGTTCGACCTGCATCTCGCGATATTCGGTGACTCCACCGCCACCGGTTACGGCTGCCACGTACCCGATGAAGTGCCCGGGGTGATCTTGGCGCGCGGTTTGGCCGAAGAGTCCGGAAAGCGAATCCGCCTGTCGACCAAGGCGATATCGGGAGCCACCTCAAAGGGATTGGCCGCCCAGATCGACGCCATGTCGATCATCGGCCCGCCACCGGACGCCGCCGTCATGATGATCGGCGCGAACGATGTGACCTCGCTCAACGCGGTGCGGGCCTCCGCGCAACGCCTGGGCGACGCGGTGCGGCGACTGCGTGCGGCCGGGTCCGTCGTCGTGGTGGGCACCTGCCCTGATTTCGGGGTAATCACCGCCATCCCGCAGCCGCTGCGCGCGGTGGTGCGCTCCCGCGGGCTGCGGCTGGCCCATTTCCAGACCGCGGCGGTACGAGCCGCCGGTGGCCTACCGGTTCCGCTTGCTGACCTGCTGGCTCCAGAGTTCCTGCAGGCGCCCGAGGAAATGTTCGCCGACGATCACTACCACCCCTCGGCCGCGGGATATGCGCTGGCAGCACGGTTGCTGCTGCCAGCCCTCGCGAATTCACTCGGTGAATGGACGGGTGGGCCCATCCCAGATTTGCCGTGGGTGTCCGCAGCGGCCGAATCACAGACCATGAGCGCGCGGATGCGCGTCCTGGGCCGAATCTGGCGGCGTAATGCCGTGGAGATCGCTACCGGCATCACGGAACCCGACGATCTGCCCGCGGTGTCGCTGCATTAGATTCCTGGGGAGTAGAACCAGTACTAAATCCCCTATATTCAGGAGTTTTCATGCCCGAAGCCGTGATCGTTTCCCTTGCCCGCTCCCCTATTGGGCGGGCCGGTAAGGGCTCGCTGGTGAGCATGCGGCCGGATGACCTGGCCGCGCAGATGGTGCGCGCCGCTCTCGACAAGGTGCCCGCACTTGACCCCAAGGACATCGACGACCTGATGCTGGGCTGCGGTCAGCCCGGCGGCGAGGCCGGTTTCAACATCGGGCGCGCCGTAGCGGTGCAGCTGGGCTACGACTTCATGCCCGGCACCACCGTCAACCGCTACTGCTCGTCCTCGCTGCAGACCACCCGGATGGCGTTCCACGCCATCAAGGCCGGCGAGGGCCACGCCTTCATTTCCGCTGGCGTGGAGACGGTTTCGCGCTTCCCGAAGGGCACCTCCGACGGCTGGCCCGACACCCACAACCCGGTGTACGGCGAGGCCGAGGCCCGCACCGTCACCGCCGCGCAGGGTGCCACCGAATGGCATGACCCGCGCAACGACGGCCTGACCCCCGACGTGTACATCGCCATGGGTCAGACCGCCGAGAACGTGGCATTGCACACCGGTATCAGCCGCGAGGACCAGGACCACTGGGGCGTGCGCAGCCAGAATCGGGCCGAAAAGGCCATCGCTGACGGCTTTTTCGAGCGTGAAATCACCCCGGTGACCCTGGCCGACGGCACCGTCGTGTCCAAGGATGACGGCCCGCGTGCCGGCACCACCTACGAGGCCATCAGCCAGCTGAAGCCGGTGTTCCGCCCGAACGGCACCATCACCGCCGGTAACGCGTGCCCGCTCAACGACGGTGCGGCCGCGCTGGTCATCATGAGCGACGTGCGGGCCAAGGAGCTGGGTCTGACCCCGCTGGCGCGCATCGTCTCGACCGGTGTCTCCGGACTGTCCCCCGAGATCATGGGTTTGGGCCCGATCGAGGCCGTCAAGCGCGCACTGGCGAACGCGGGCAAGTCGATTGGCGATATCGATCTATTCGAGATCAACGAGGCGTTCGCGGTGCAGGTGCTGGGCTCGGCCCGCGAGCTGGGCATCGACGAGGACAAGCTGAACGTCTCCGGTGGCGCGATCGCTCTGGGTCACCCGTTCGGTATGACCGGTGCCCGCATCACCGCCACGCTGCTGAACAACCTGACCACCTATGACAAGACCTTCGGCGTCGAGACCATGTGTGTCGGTGGCGGCCAGGGTATGGCGATGGTCATCGAGCGGCTCGCCTAGTTCTCCCTTTCGTCGACACGCCGTGTTGCGGCGGGTTCGTCTCGTACGTTCCCGCCACGACACGGCGTGTCGGCGTTTGTGGCGCCTGCCAGCCATGCGGCAGGCGCCCGCTCACTAGAATTCCGTGGCGATGACCACTATCGGAACTCCCCTGTCACCGCGGGCCACCCGCGTCATGCTGCTCGGCGCGGGCGAACTCGGCCGCGAGGTACTGATCGCCCTGCAACGCCTGGGTGTCGAAACCATCGCCGTCGACCGCTACCAGGACGCCCCTGGACACCAAGTCGCCCACCACGCACACGTCATCTCGATGACCGACCCCGAGCAGCTGCGCGCCCTCATCGAGGCCGAGAAGCCCGATCTGGTGGTTCCCGAGATCGAGGCGATCGCCACCGCCACCTTGGAGGCCCTGGAGGCCGAGGGTGTGGTGCGCGTGATCCCCACCGCTCGCGCGGCGCGGCTCACGATGGATCGCGAAGGTATCCGCCGGCTAGCGGCCGAGACACTCGAATTACCTACCAGCCCTTACCAATTCTGCAGCTCGCCGGACGAGTTGCGGGCCGCGATCGACCCGGAATCCGGGGGCATCGGCTACCCCTGCGTGGTGAAGCCGCTGATGAGCAGCTCCGGCAAGGGACAGAGCAAGCTCGACGGACCCGCCGATGTCGAGAACGCCTGGGAGTACGCGATGGCGGGCAGCCGGGTAACCAATAACCGGGTGATCGTGGAGGGGTTCGTCGACTTCGACTACGAGATCACGCTTTTGACGGTCCGGGCGCTGGGCGCGGACGGCGAAATCGAGACGAGCTTTTGCGCGCCTATCGGGCACCGGCAGGCCAACGGTGACTACGTCGAGAGCTGGCAGCCCCATGCGATGTCGGACGAGGCCCTGCGGAGTGCTCAGCACATCGCACGATCCGTCACCGAAAACCTGGGCGGCCAGGGAATTTTCGGTGTCGAACTGTTCGTCAAGGGCGATCAGGTCTACTTCAGCGAAGTCAGCCCACGCCCACACGACACGGGCATGGTCACCATGATCACGCAGTGGCAGAACGAGTTCGAGCTACATGCCCGCGCCATCCTTGGGCTTCCCGTCGACACGACCATGAAGTCCCCCGGGGCCAGCGCCGTGATCTACGGCGGGGTCGACGCGCAGGGCGTGGTGTTCGACGGCGTCGAGGACGCTCTCCGGGTCCCGCGTACCGAGGTGCGGTTGTTCGGCAAGCCCGAGAGCTTCGTCACCCGCCGCATGGGTGTGGCGCTGGCACGCGACGAGAATGTGGACACCGCACGCCGCAATGCCGCCGAGGCCGCCGGCCGGGTCCGCGTTTCTGACTGAGCCTTTCGACGAAAAAGGGGCGCCCCTTGGCGGGGCGCCCCTTTTTTGCTGTGTAGCGCTAGTCGTTCTGGAAGTAGCTCAGCAGTCGCAGGATCTCGACGTAGAGCCAGACGAGGGTGACGGCGAGTCCGAGGGCGATGCCCCAGGCGGCCTTCTCGGGGGCACCGGCGCGCACCATCTGGTCGGCGGCGTCGAAGTCGATCAGGAAGCTGAATGCGGCCAGACCGATGCAGACGAGCGAGAAGATGATCGCGATCGGACCACCGCTGCGCAGCCCCATGTCGATACCGAAGAGTCCGAGCACCATGTTTCCGAGCGCCAGCACCATGACGCCGACCAGGCCGGCGAGCAGCATCCGCTGGAACTTGGGCGTGACGCGGATGGCACCTGAGCGGTACACGAAGAGCATGCCGATGAACACACCCACGGTGCCCAGCACCGCCTGGCCGATCAGGGCGCCGGCGTTGGCCCCGGCCACCTGGAAGGTCAGCGCAAACGAGATCGCACCGACGAACAGGCCCTCAAGCGCCGCGTAGCTCAGCACGATCGCCGGGCTGTCCTGCTTACGCCCGAAGCTCGCGATCATCACCATGACCAAGCCGCCGAGCCCACCCACGAGCAGGAACGGCATTGCCAGCGCCGGGTTGGTGCTGACCATGAAGAAGGATGCGATGGCCACGGCGACGATGACACCGAGGGTGATGCCGGTCTTGGTGACCACATCATCGATGGTCAGCGGCCGGGACACCCCGGACTGTGCCTCCGGGTAGGCGGTGTACGGGTCCTGGCGCATCTGCTGGGCCGCCATGGCACCGGCGCCTGCTGCACCCGCCCCGAACTGCGCATAGCCGCCACCCTCTTTTCCGGGCAACGACCGAAGAATGGGATTGCTGGTGGTTCGCACCGTCGTGATCCTCTCCTGGAAGTGCGGTACCGCGATATGCGGCCTCCGCAGATGACGTCAATCAAAGTCAACTGGACGTTTAACGAGCAGGCAAGTGCAAGAGTTCCACGCTTACGCCTAGGGTTCCCGAACTGTCCGGCCACGTCGTGGACTCACAGTACCGCCCGCTGCCTGCCGTTGTGGCAAATCCCTGTGAGATCCCTGTGAACAGTAGGATTTTTAGCTGGAAGTCCTACTAGACATTACCTGGATGTCCAACTAGATTTGGCAGTGCCGACCTCCCTGATCTCCCACCGTTTCCCAAGGGGCTATACCATGAGTTCGTTACCTGATTCGCTACCCAAACTGACGCATTTCGTCGCCGGCAAGCGCGTTCCCGGCACCTCCGGCCACTTCGCCGACGTGTTCGACCCGACCTTGGGCAAGCCGGTGCGGCAGGTACCGCTGGCAGACGTTTCCGAAGTCGAGGCGGTGATCGCGAACGCCGCGGAGGCTCAGCCCGGCTGGGCCGCCCGCAACCCTCAGCAACGCGCCCGTGTGCTCGCCAGGTTCGTCGACCTGGTTCGCGCCGAGATCGACGACCTGGCCGCGATGCTGTCCCAGGAACACGGCAAGACCATCGCCGATGCCAAGGGCGATATCGAACGCGGACTTGAGGTCTGCGAATTCGCCACCGGCATCCCCCATCTCATCAAGGGCGAGTACACGAGTGGCGCCGGCACGGGCATCGACGTGTACTCCATCCGCCAGCCCCTCGGCGTGGTCGCGGGTATCACCCCATTCAACTTCCCGGCCATGATCCCGCTCTGGAAGGCAGGCCCCGCGCTGGCGTGTGGAAATGCCTTCATCCTCAAGCCCTCCGAGCGCGACCCGTCGGTGCCGCTACGCCTCGCCGAACTGTTCCTCGCAGCAGGCCTGCCGCCCGGCGTCTTCAACGTTGTCAACGGGGACAAGACCGCCGTGGACGCACTGCTGAACGATCCACGCATCGCCGCAGTCGGATTCGTCGGCTCCACCCCGATCGCGCAATACATCTACGAGACCGCCACCGCCAACGGTAAACGCGCCCAGTGCTTTGGCGGCGCCAAGAACCACATGATCATCATGCCGGACGCCGACATCGATCAGGCCATCGATGCGCTGATCGGTGCGGGATACGGCTCGGCCGGTGAGCGCTGTATGGCCATCTCTGTCGCGGTGCCCGTCGGCGAGGCCACCGCGGAACGGCTCGTCGACGGCCTGGCCAAGCGTGCCCGCGAACTGGTGGTCGGGCCATCGCTGGATGCCGACTCCGATTTCGGCCCGCTGGTGGGTGCCGACGCCCTCAAGCGGGTGCGCGACTACATCGACATCGGTATCGCCGAGGGCGCCGAACTGGTTCTGGACGGGCGCGATCTCACGGTCGACGGCCACGAGGATGGATTTTTTATCGGCGCATCGCTGTTCGACCACGTGACGCCCGAGATGCGCATCTACCAGGAAGAGATCTTCGGGCCTGTGGTGTCGGTGGTGCGCGCCAAGGACTACGACGAGGCGGTGCGGTTACCGTCCGAGCACGAGTTCGGAAACGGTGTCGCCATCTTCACCCGTGACGGCGACACCGCGCGCGACTTCTGCGCCAAGGTCAACACCGGAATGGTCGGCGTGAACGTTCCGATCCCAGTTCCGGTGGCGTACCACACCTTTGGCGGCTGGAAGCGATCCGGATTCGGCGACCTCAATCAGCACGGTCCCGACTCCATCCGGTTCTACACCAAGACCAAGACGGTGACCCAGCGCTGGCCTTCCGGCACCAAAGAAGGTGCCTCCTTTGTCATTCCGACCATGGACTGAGCAGACTGTCCATGTTCAATCTCACCGACGAACAGCGCGAAATCTGGAATACGGCACGCGAGTTCGCCGATATCCATATCGCGCCCTATGCCCTGGACTGGGACCGCGACAAGTACTTCCCGGTCGAAGTGTTTCCCAAGGCCGCGGCCCTGGGCATGGGCGGCATCTACATCAACCCCGATGTCGGGGGCTCCGGACTCACCCGCCTGGACGCCTCGTTGATCTTCGAGGCCATGGCCACCGGATGCTCCGCCGTCTCGGCGTTCATCTCCATCCACAATATGGCGGCCTGGATGATCGACGAATTCGGGGACGAGGAGCAGCGTCAACGTTGGCTGCCCTCGATGTGCACCATGGAGACGATCGGCGCCTACTGCCTCACCGAGCCTGAATGCGGCAGCGACGCCGCGGCGCTGCGCACCAATGCGGTTCGCGATGGCGACGACTACGTGCTCAACGGCGTCAAGCAGTTCATCTCCGGCGCCGGGGCCGCGGACCTATACGTCGTGATGGCACGCACGGGGGGCCCCGGGCCACGGGGCATCTCCACCATCGCGGTTCCCAAGGACACCCCCGGCCTATCCTTCGGCCCGCCCGAACGCAAGATGGGCTGGCATGCCCAGCCCACCGCGCAGGTCATCTTCGACGACGTCCGGGTTCCGGTGGCCAACCGCATCGGTGAGGAAGGCATCGGGTTCACCATCGCGATGCGCGGCCTCAACGGCGGCCGGCTCAATATCGCGTCATGCTCGCTGGGCGGGGCGCGCTCTGCGCTGGAAAAGGTCATCGAGTACCTGCGCACCCGCAAGGCCTTCGGTGAGCAGCTGATCAAGTTCCAGGCGCTGCAATTCCGGCTCGCGGATATGGCCACCGAGCTGGAGGCCGCCCGCACCATGGTCTGGCGTGCGGCCTCTGCGGTCACCGAGGGTGATCCGCGCGCCGCCGAGCTGTGTGCCATGGCCAAACGCATCGCCACTGACGTAGGTTTCACCGTGGCCAACGAGGCGTTGCAGCTGCATGGCGGCTATGGCTACCTGGCCGAGTACGGCATCGAGAAGATCGTACGAGACCTACGGGTGCACCAAATCCTGGAAGGAACCAACGAGATCATGCGAGTCATCGTGTCCCGCAAGCTGATAGAACAGGGGCTCCCGGCGTGACGGATCAGATCGAGACACGGGTCGAGAAGGGCGTCGGCCTGCTGACGCTGAACCGTCCCAAGGCCATCAACTCGCTCACCAACGATATGGTGACCGCCATGTCCTCGGTGCTGTCCGAGTGGGAAGCCGACGATGACATCCGGGCCGTGGTCTTGTCGGGCGCGGGCGAGCGCGGTCTATGCGCCGGTGGCGACGTGGTGGAGATCCACAACAGCGCCAAGATCGACGGCGTGGTCGCCCGCCGGTTCTTCCGCGAGGAGTATCAGCTCAACGCACAGATCGCCCGCTTCCCGAAACCATATGTGGCACTGATGGATGGCATTGTGATGGGCGGCGGTGTCGGCGTGGGCGGGCACGCGAACACCCGGATCGTCACCGAGACCTCCAAGGTCGGCATGCCCGAGGTGGGGATCGGATTCATCCCGGATGTGGGCGGCACCTACCTGCTCTCGCGCGCGCCCGGCCAGCTCGGCGTGCACGCCGGACTCACCGGCGCTCCGTTCTCCGGTGCCGACGCGATCGCGCTGGGATTCGCCGACCACTACGTGCCGCATGACCGGCTCGACAAGTTCACCAAGGCCATCATCGACAGCGATATCGCCACTGCGCTTGCGGTGCACGGCGCCAGTGCACCGTCGAGCGACCTTCTGGCTCAAAGCAGTTGGATCGATGAATGCTATGCGGGCGAATCCGTCGCCGATATCGTGGCGGCGCTGCAGTCCCACGGGGATGAGCGAGCACGTGCGGCCGCCGACCAAATCCTGACCCGCTCCCCCATCGCCCTGTCGGTGACATTGGCAGCGGTGCGACGGGCACGCGAGTTGCCGTCGCTGGAAGCTGTTCTCACCCAGGAATATCGGGTGTCCAGCCAATCGGTGCGGTCGCACGACCTTGTTGAGGGCATCAGGGCTCAGCTGGTCGACAAGGACCGCAACCCGCAGTGGGATCCGAAGACGCTCGCCGCGGTGACCGAGGCCGATGTCGAGGCCTTCTTCCAGCCGGTCAGCGATGATTTGGAGTGGTCGGCATGAGCGCAATCGCATTTATCGGCTTGGGCCACATGGGATTACCGATGGCGGTCAATCTCACCAAGGCCGGGCACACCGTGGCTGCCTTCGACCTGTCCGAGCAGGCGCGCGATGCCGCCACCGAGGCCGGTGTGCCGTTGGCCGAGTCGGGGGCGGCAGCCGCAGCCACCGCCGACGTGGTGATCACCATGCTGCCCAAGGGCGCGCATGTGCTCGCGGCATATGAGGATCTGCTGCCCGCGGCGCGTCCCGGCACCCTGTTCATTGACTCCTCCACCGTCGACGTGGCCGATGCCCGCGCCGCACATGAGGCGGCCACCACCGCGGGACACCGCTTCGCCGACGCGCCGGTATCCGGTGGCGTACCCGGCGCCACCGCGGCGACCCTAACTTTCATGGTGGGCGCCGAGGACGCCGTATTCGCAGCTGCCGAACCAATTCTGGAGGTCATGGGCAAGCGCGTGGTGCACTGCGGTGGCCCCGGGGTCGGCCAGGCCGCGAAGATCTGCAACAACATGATCCTCGGCGTATCGATGATCGCGATCAGCGAAGCGTTCGTGCTCGGCGAGAAGCTCGGGCTGTCCCATCAGGCGCTGTTCGATGTCGCGGCCAATGCCTCGGGCCAATGTTGGGCGCTCACGTCGAACTGCCCGGTGCCGGGACCGGTACCCACCAGCCCCGCCAATCGCAACTACACCCCGGGCTTCGCCGTCGCTTTGATGGCCAAGGACCTGGGGCTGGCCGCCAATGCGGTGCGCGCCAACGGAGTTGATGCACAGCTGGGATTGGCCGCGGCGCACATCTACGACGACTTCAATTCCACCGGAGGCTCCGGCCTAGACTTCTCGGCGATCTTCTCGCGAATCCAAGGAGCGTCATGACCTCAAACAATTTTGAAACCATCCTCACCGAGCGCATCGACCGCGTCGCAGTCATCACGCTGAACCGGCCCAAGGCGCTCAACGCGCTGAACTCGCAGGTGATGAACGAGGTGACCGCCGCCGCAGCCGAATTCGACGCGGACCACGGCATCGGCGCGATCATCATCACCGGCAGTGAGAAGGCATTCGCCGCGGGCGCGGATATCAAGGAGATGAGCGAGCAGTCGTTCAGCGACATGTTCGGCTCCGACTTCTTCGCTGCCTGGGGCAAGTTGGGCGCGGTGCGCACACCGACGATCGCCGCGGTGAGCGGATACGCCCTCGGTGGCGGCTGCGAGCTGGCCATGATCTGCGACCTGATCATTGCCGCCGAGAACGCCAAGTTCGGGCAGCCCGAGATCAAGCTGGGCGTGCTGCCCGGCATGGGCGGCTCCCAGCGGCTCACCCGCGCCATCGGCAAGGCGAAGGCCATGGACCTGATCCTCACCGGCCGGAACATCGACGCCGCCGAGGCCGAGCGCAGTGGCCTGGTCTCGCGCGTGGTGCCCACCGAGAGCCTGCTCGACGAAGCCAAAGCCGTCGCCAAGACCATCTCGGAGATGTCGTTGTCGGCATCGATGATGGCCAAGGAAGCCGTCAATCGGGCCTTCGAGTCCAGCCTGGCCGAGGGATTGCTGTTCGAGCGCAGGATTTTCCACTCGGCATTCGGAACCGCCGATCAGTCCGAGGGCATGGCCGCGTTCGTCGAGAAGCGTCCTGCCAACTTCACTCACCGCTAAGCGCATGACCCTGCCGTTCGATCCCGTCGACGACGCCCATCGCCATTGGGTGGAAAACGGCTGGGGTGAGGTCGCCGACGGGATGGCCGCGGTCACGTCGGTGATGCGGGCACACCAGATCATGCTGGCGCGGGTCGAAGATGTACTGCGCCCGCATGGTCTGACCTTCTCGCGGTATGAGCTGCTGATGCTGCTGTCCTTCAGCCGGGCCGGCTCCATGCCCATGGCCAAAGCCAGTGCACGCCTTCAGGTTCACCCCACCTCCGTGACCAACACGGTCGATCGCCTGGAGGAGGCGGGGTTGGTGCGCCGCGTGCCCAATCCCGCCGACGGTCGCGGCACGTTGGTCGAGATCACTGCTGCGGGATGCGATCTTGGTTCGCTGGCGACCACCGACTTGAACGCCAAGGTATTCGCACAGATCGGGCTGTCGCCGTCGCGCACCCGGACCCTGGTCTCGGTGCTGACACATCTGCGGCGCGACGCCGGCGACTTCAGCTAGAGCTGACCGTCCCGGACCACACACTTGGTGCCCGCCTCTACGCGACAACCGCCGAAGGAACCACATCAGACAGATCTATGTCGCATAGACGTGGGCAGGGCCCACACATCTATCGCGCGCCGCAGGCCAACGACATCGCACGCGACTAGATCAGGATGCCCTTGTCCTTGAGGGCCTTGTACCCGCCGATGACGTCGGTGGCGCGGTAGAGGCCGATCTCCTGCAGCGAGGCAGCGGCCAGGCTGGAGGTGTAGCCCTCCTGGCACAGGATCACCCATTCCACATCGTGATTACCCGCCTGCGGAATCCGGGCGTCACTTTCCGGGTCCAGACGCCATTCCAGCACGTTGCGCTCGATGACGAGGGCGTTGACGACCTCGCCCTCCTCGGCACGTTGCGCGGCGGGACGAATGTCGACCAGGAATGCACCGCGACCCAACGCGGTCGGCACTTCATCGGCAGGTAGGCGGCGCAGGCGACCGCGGGCCGTGGCGAGCAGATCATGGATCGTCATGCTGCCGGGCCTTCGGGCTCGTCGGTCAGGATGGTGCGGCTGCGCCGCAGCGTGTTGGCCTGGGTCACTTCGTAGTACGACATCGCGGTCAACGGCGGCGAGTAGGCGTGCACGCTCAGCGTGGGCCCGATTTCGGCAGGCACCGGCGCTCCGCCGGATTTCAGGGGGGCTCGCATCACGTCATGCACCCAGCCGAGCGGAAATCCCGCCTGATCGCCCGCATCCAGTCTGCGGCGCACCAATTTGCTTCCATCCCAACGATATTCGCGCAACGAACCGCTGAGCACCGTCAGCGCGCCGAGCGATCCGGAATGGTCGTGTAGTTCGGTGGACTTGTCGGGCACCCAGCTGATCAGCCAGACATCCAGCTCGTCGTCGGCGTGAATGCGGGTAGCCCAACGCTCGTCGCGGGGAAGGCCGCCGGCAGGCAGCAGATGGTCGAAGCGGCCGTGCAGGGCGTCGTCGGCACCCTCATCGGTGATGCGGAGCAGATCCGGAAGCCGCAGTCGGGTGGGCAGGGATCCGGCGGAGGAAGGACGGCGCAGATCCAGAACAGATGCAGTAGTCATGAAGGCTCAATCGATAGCAGGGGCAAAAGTGGTCACGGCTAGCCGCAACAACACCCCTGAAAACCCCTGTGTCCCATCACAGCTCATATCGTACCGGCGTTTTCCTGCGGTTTTACCCTCGGAGCAAAAGCTCTGGGTGAGTAAATGTTGTCGCTGGTAGGCACTTGCTAGTTTGGAGTGGTGACCGCTCCAACTCGCATCGCCGCAACCCTGATGGCCTTCTGCGTCCCCTTGATCGGGGCGGCGTGCACGTCGAAATCCGACGACAAGGCGGCTCCGAGCCCCTCCACCACCACCAGTACCTCGGTTGGGGCTCCTGCCGCCCAACCGCCGGCCGCCGGCTCCGGGGTGTCCCCGGCGGGCGTCACGACGTCCGTGAACGCCGCACCCAGCTCCTTGGAGGAGGAGTACTACCAGGCGTGCCGTGCGGCAGCCGACTGGATGATCGGCAAGCAGGACGGTCCCGTCCAACTCGTGGAGGGGTACCTGCAGTCCATCCAGAGCACCGGAAACGTCGGCCCAGGGACCTTTCACAAGTCCTGGCACGACCTGACGGCCGACCGGCAGGCCGCGGTGATCGTGGCGACAAATGCCGCCGCCGAGCAGCAATGCGGATAACCGCGCCGCCGAATCCGCCCGGCGATAACGCATTGATTACCCAAGCCTTCTAGCATCGGCGCGTGCCGACAGCGCTCGCACAGTGGGAACGACGCAGCGAATGGCCCTTGGCGGGGGTGGCCTGCCTTTTTCTGGCCGCCTACTCGGTTCAGGTGCTCCTTCGGCCGACAGGGATTGTCGACCGGATCGCCGAGCTGGTCATCGTGGCCTCCTGGGCCACCTTCGGAGTGGATTTCGTGGTGCGGCTCCATCTGGCCGACCGCAGACGACGATGGATAGTCCGACACCTCCACGAACTGGCCATCATCGCCCTGCCAGTGCTGCGGCCGCTACGTCTGCTCCGGTTGGTGACGTTGGTGGCGGTACTGCAGCGCGCGGTCGGCGGCGCGGTGCACGGCCGGATTGTCACCTACACCGCGACCACGACCGCGCTGCTCGTCTATGTCGCATCCCTGGCGATGCTCGATGCCGAGCGCGGTCGCGGCGGCCCCATCCAGACGTTCCCCGATGCGCTCTGGTGGGCAGTCACCACCATCACCACCGTGGGCTATGGCGACTACACACCCGCCACCTCCACGGGGCGATGTGTCGCAGTGGCGCTCATGCTCGGCGGAATCGGGCTGATCGGCGTCGTCACCGCGACCCTGGCGTCGTGGATCGTGCGGCGCGTCAGCGAGGAAGAGGATGCCCAACATGCCACCAAGGCACAGATCGAGGGCCTACTCGGGGAGATCCGGGCTTTGCGCCGGCAAGTCAGCGACCTGGAAGGATCACTGCTCGGCGCGCAGTCGCGAACACCCTAGACCGGGCGCGATGGTCGGCAACCTCGGGAAATCCATTGCCATTCAATTCAATTCGGGCAAACCCGCATATACCCACATCCAGCAAACATAGAGTGCTGCGCGTAACCTGACCTTGGACGCACCCCGGCGCGGTGTTAACATGCTGCGGTCAGTGCTCATGGGGTCACGGATGCAGCGAATGTGTCCACTCACCGAACGGACGGTAACGACGTTGGCAAATTCAGATCAGCTTCCCCCGAAGCCCACACTGGTCCATTGGACGATCGTCGGAGCGGCAGTTGTCGCAACCATCGTCGCGGCGGTTGTCGGCTTCACGGCGACCGACACCGAACTCACCCGATTCGTCCAGGGCATCGTCACACCGCTGCTGGCACTCGTCTCCGGAATCTTGATTGCCGACCTGTATCACCGCATTCAGCAGAGCAACACGCTTGACCGCAATGTCGGGCAGTCGGCGTACGCGACGATGGTGACGTTGCAGGGCATGATGGACGTGGACAAGCACCTTGCGTCCGCCTCCAACGATCTCAACGAGGGCAACAAGCAGTCCGCCTCCAGCGCCCTGAACCTGGCGCTAACGATCAGCCGCCTGACTTTGCGCCACGCCTTCCAGGCCCTGCGCGAATCGGAGAACGTCTCGAGCACTGCGGTGGCCAAGGCCAAGACCGATTTCGCGTCGGCCGAGACCGCCGGGCAGCCCGAACGGCAAAAGATCGAGACCGCGTCGCGCCCCAACAATTACACCGTCGGCGTGGGCAATGCCTGAAGAGACGAAGCCAGCGGAGCAATCGGCTGGTGAGCAGGAGCTTGAGCCGGTAGACCCGATCATCGGGAAGGTGGCCGATATCGTCGACAGCTACTCGGTGCTGGTGAACAAGGGTGATGAGGCCGGCGTCGAGGTCGGGATGATCTTCTCGGTCATCGGCGCCACCGGGACCGCCGTGCGCGACCCGGAAACCGGCGAGGACCTGGGCACTCTGCCCATCGAGAAGGCCCGCATCCGCGTCACCGAGGTGTACTCGAAGTTCTGCCAGGCCGAGACCTACCGCATTACCGAGCCCGCGGTCTCCGGCCTGATCAGCGATATCCTGCAGGAACAGTGGCCCGGAACCACCGATGAATTCGGTCGCGAGCAGTTCACGCTGAACGTCGTACCCACACCGACGGTTCCGGAGGCGGCCAAGGTTCATATCGATGTCGGCGACTACGTCTGTGAGCTGACTCCGGCGTCCTAACGGTTCTTTTTATCGCCGGTCGAATCAATGGACGTTCTCTCGACAAAAGGTGAACATCGAAAAACTCACCTAATTGCCGTGTCTACATTGTTAGGTTCGGTCAATGGATACCAATCTGATAAAACGAGCAGCAGGCGCGGTTTCCATCGTTGCGATCTCCGCAGCGGTAGCTGTCGCCTGTTCACAGCAGGACAAGGACGCCGCGAAGGAGTCGCTCTCAAGTGCGACGAGCGCGGCATCATCGGCCATCAGCGCGGGTGGTAGCGCCGCGTCGAGCGCGGCCTCGTCGGCCAGTAGCGCAGTGTCGTCCGTCATGGCGGGGGCACCGTCAACGGTCAATGTGCCCGGCGTCGGCGATGTGACGCTCGAGCCGCCCATCGCCGAGGCGTACACCAAGGCCGGAGGCGAGGCGAAGCTTGGCCTGCCGACCGGGCAACCGGAAAAGGTTGGTGACGGCACGGTGCAGGCCTTCACCAATGGCACCATCTTCAGCTCACCCGCTACCGGTGCGCACCTGGTTCAGGGCGAAATCCTGAAGGTGTACACGACCCACGGCGGCGCCGGTGGAACCCTCGGCTTCCCCACCGCCGATGAGGCGGAAACTGCCGGCGGACCCGATGTCGCTAAGGGCGGCTGGATCGGTGAATTCCAGAAGGGCACCATCACCTGGCTGAACCAGGGCGACGGAACCTTCAAGGAAACGGTCACCCAGAAGTAGGGACCACTTGGCCGCGGCGGGCGCTGAGCAGTCAGCGCCTGCCGCGCCACCACTGCGGATTCTCCGCGGGCGACCAGCCCGGCGCGGTGAGATCGGGCCACGGCGGCCGGCGGATGACGGCCACGAGCCCCAATACCGCCGCAAGCATGCCGGTGAGTATGCCCAGCGTCGAGGCCCGGTCAGCGTTAAAGGCCGGACGCCATTGAGCGTCACCGTCTTTGACGACGAATACGCCCAGCGGTCTGGCCAGCGTCTCCAGAGCTTCACCCTCTGGGCCGCGACCACGGCTTCGCACCTTGGCAACCGTAATGACCATGGTGCCGTCGGCGGTCGTATAGGGCTCGCCGTAGACGATCGACCTACCGCCGTCGGTTGCGAGTCCGTCGAACGAGATTGGCAATTCCATGTCGCCCATTGTGTCCCCGGGGCGCCTCGATAGCGAGAGATTCTTTTAGGCTTCGGCGCCGGAGAACAGAATGAGGTTGCCGTCAGGATCCCTCACGATGAAGGTGACGCTGCCCCACTCCTCGTCTTGCAACGGCTGATGGAAGTCCACCCCCGCGACCCGATACTCGTCGTGAATCGGGCCCAGCTTGTACGTCGTGAGCGTGCGGCAAGCGGATCACGTTCCGTGGCAAGGAAATTACCGTCAAACACCGGACCGGCGACCTTGCGCAGATTCAGGCTCGCCCCGCCGCGCCGCACCTGCCCGTAGAAGGCCGGTTCGCCGTAGGTGAAGGTCACCTCGAAGCCAAGCTTGTCCACATAAAAGGTGAGGGCGCGTTCGAGATCGGTCACAAACAATTGCGGTTCAGCGGCGACAATCTCAGTGGACCCCATAAGAGAAACGCTACCGCTCGGAGGGGCTCACTGTGGGACCATCTGCAGGTGGAGTCCGATGATCATCCCGAGGCAAGAATTCGGGAGCTGGAACGCCCGCTGAGCGAGCGGGCACGATATTCCGAACTTGGTGTCCCGTCCCAAAGCCCGTATCCACCGCCGGTGTACGGCCCGGCGCAGACCCCACCTGCTTACATGTCAGACCGGGGTGACGGTCACTGATGCGCTTCTGGTTTGGGACCGATGTCGAAGCTATCGACAAGGTGGGCTGCGGCCAATTTGTGGATGTCGATGCCAAGGTAGCCAGTTGAGGGGTCGGTGCCGGGTGGTAGGTCAGCTACATTTTTGTTTTCACCCCACGGATTACGCAGCGTGACAAGAAAAGTTCCGCCGACATTTGTAGCCGCAGTCACACTGTACACGTGCGAGCGCGCCAAGCCATCCTCCGAATCCTTATTGCCACCAAAAGACTGAGCAGTGCTCATCGTGACTGGCTGGTGTGCAGCAAGGGCGCTATTGAGCTGATCAAATGTAAGTGATGATGGGCTAACCTTGGTGCCAGGATATCCTGTAACGATAGCCATCCCCGACAACGTCGTACCCCCATCTACGTCATGCACTTTTTTACCATCGGAGCTAGTCTGCACTTTCAGACCAGCAGCAACGGTACCGTACTGCATCTTCGCGTAAGCGGCTTCCAAAATAGCCGGCCATAACGGCTCCTTGTTCTGCTTTTTCGTATCGCGACTAACACCGCCATCGGCGATATCGGTGCGCACATCGTCCTGCGTGATATTGACTGATACTGCCTTAAGGTCGGCAGTATCGCCCTTGGTATTGAGTCTTTGTGGAGAGTCGTGGAGATTGACTGTGAAATTCTGGGTCACAGGGTCGTAGCTGATAGCGTTCTTGATCACGTCCGGCTGCGCGAAGGCAACCGCGCCCATTGAGGCAGCAAGCCAGCAATCGCCAATACGTTTCTGCCGGATATCGTTAATGGACGGTACCCCTCCTGACGAGTAGAGGTCGTCAACAGCAAAAAGACCTCGATGACCAACGCCGCCACCGCCTTTGGCCATAGCAATGGGAGGCGGCGCTAAAAAAATAGCAAGCCCCACGGCCGCCGACACCATAGTTATCGATGGCTTAAAAACTTTGACACTCATAAGCACGACTACCCTTCATCTACCAACAGCCTCAGAGGCTATTCACCACTTAGGAAATATACGGATACCGTTTTCAATGCATAATTTTAACTTTCCACTTTCTATAAATCTTGATTCAATATCAACCCTTCCGAGGTACCGGATGCTCACTCTATCCAGCCCCTCCGCCGCGTCATCGGTCACACCGGATTACGACCGAGATAGACCCTATGTGGGTATCTTCGACAACCAGATCGTTGTCTAGGCAACTTGACTAAAAGCTTTTCGACTAGCACTTCACAACAGCCTGTCACTTCCCAATAACACTCGGCCGACATGGCCCACAGGTTTCCAGCAAAGCATCCCGCTAGACAGTGAGCCCAGTGTCTCAACCTGAATGCGAACGGTCGCATAGCCAGCAGCCTTCCTGATCGCCAACATGCAACCAGCATTAGCACACGACACGAAGTTCCCAATATTTGCAAGCAAATATGCGATTACTGCAGAGCCCTCGACTGCATCAGCCATCACATTACTGCCCAATTTGACAGAAAGCCCCTCCCAGTTATGATAGATATCCCGACCACGGGGCAATCCCAGAACTCCTCACCAATGACTACAGCTAGCATCAGCTATTGGAGTTCTCCGTCATAATCAGGAAGCTTAAAGCCCTTCTCATAATTTCCACCTATTAGATCGGTGGGCCGATTACCGACATTTGCCGTGATGGTCTATCCAGCATCAGTGAATTTTTGACGACAGGCCTGCTTGCTTTCCCCTGGGTCCGTGGCGTTAGACGGAGTGGGCACATCCGATCCACGGGGTAGCCGACGCGTTCTAAATCAGCAGTAGCAGAACCAGCGTCGATCCGAAATGAAGTAAAAAGCACACTGAAACCGAGCGACTTCGCATGTGTGGCGAAATCAAGCACCTCGGGTGTCGCCACACCATAGTTGTAGTCGGTTTCCAGAGCGATGTTGTCGATATCCAGAACGATAGCGAGCTTTGTTCCGCCATGCTTGGCACGCTGGTCGAGCCAAGCATCGCCGCCCGCCATAGCCTTGGCAATATCCGCTTGCCACTGAGCGTAGGTATGCGTGAGCTGGGGGTCCGCCGAGGCGGATCCGACAGAAAATATCATCGCAAAAATCCCTGCCGAAGCGTGAAGAGTGATGCCTTGCAGGTAAAACGGTCCGTCATAGCTGCAGAATATAGCTTGAAATTTATTTTGGAGCCACGGCAGATATCGCGAAGATAGATATTGACAGTATATACACAGCAACCCTGACAGTATATGCCCAGCAACCGATAGGTCCACGACAGGCCCAAGCAGTTGGGCCTGTTTTTCAGGAACCACAGAGGGTTAATCTCAGAAAGCATTGGCATGCCGCTCTGGCCGCACGTTAATCTTCCTAATCGCGGTGGTTCAATTCGGGCCCCGAGTTCAGACCACAACCGTCCCAGTTAATGGTTGAAGCGATTCAAAATCGAGGCAAAGAGCGCGCCACAACGTACCTGTCAAACTCGTTGCGGCATCGAAGGCCATCTGCGAGCACGACAAGCGCCCCCATGCGTCGATGCTTCGGATTTGCGACATGAAATCCCACTTCCGGGACACAACACGGCGGTATCCACCCTTTCACCCGTTTCGCACGCTCTAACTCGACGGACCACGTTGCACGGGGGGCTGCTGCACGGATGGGTGACAACTTGAGCTGGCTTGCCTCGTGGAGGTGGGCCGGAAAGGATGTCGCCGTTCCTAAGCCGTTCCCGCAGGAGTTTCGCGCCGATGTGGTGCGTGTTGCTCGTGACCGCGATGCTGGGGTGACGTTGGAGCAGATCGCCGCTGATTTCGGGATTCACCCGATGACGCTGTCGAAATGGATGCGCCAAGCCGACGTCGATGATGGGGTTCATCCCGGCGTGGCCGCTGTCGAGTCTGCTGAGAATCGCGAACTCAAGAAGCGGGTTCGGTTGTTGGAGCAAGAGAACGAGGTGCTACGGCGGGCCGCAGCCCGTCTGTCGCAGTCGAATCTGCCGGGAAATGCTTTACCCGATCGTGAAAGAGCTTGTCGCTGAAGGGATTTCCGTGAAGGTGACGTGTCGGGTTCTCAAGCTCGCCCGCCAACCCTATTACCGCTGGCCGGCCAACCCCGTGACCGACGCCGAGCGGATGCAGGCCTATCGCGCCAACGCCCTGTTCGATGCCCACCGCGATGATCCGGAGTTCGGCTATCGATTCCTGGTAGCGGAGGCTAGTGGACCGGCGAGCTGATGGCAGAGCGCACCGCATGGCGGATCTGCTCGCATAACGGCTGGTGGAGTGCGTTCGGGAAGCGCAAGCGTGGGAAGAACGGCAGGCCTGGGCCGCCTGTTCATGACGATCTGGTGGGACGGGTTTTCGCTGTCAATGCACCAAACAGGTTGTGGCTAACTGACATTACGGAACATCAAACCGGCGAAGGCAAGCTCTATCTTTGTGCGATCAAGGACGTGTTCTCCAATCGGATCGTCGGCTATAGCATCGACTCCCGGATGAAATCCCGTTTGGCCACCCAGGCGCTCAATAATGCGGTGGAACGGCGCGGCAAGGTCGACGGCTGCGTGGTTCACAGCGACCGAGGTAGCCAATTTCGCTCTCGGAAATTCGTGCATGCTCTCAACTGGGACAACATGATTGGGTCAATGGGCCGCATTGGTGCTGCCGGCGACAACGCCGCCATGGAGAGTTTCTTTAGCCTGCTGCAACTGAACGTCTTAAACCGGCGCCGTTGGGACACCCGCGACCAATTACGCACCGCGATCGTGAAATGGATCGAACGCACCTATCACCGCCGTCGCCGTCAGGTATCCCTCCGACGGTTGACCCCGATCGAATTCGAGACCATCATGACCCCAGCAGCCTCTCGGGCTGCCTAACCGAACTGTCACCCGATCGTGCAGCAGCCCCAACCTCCTTCACTCGCTTGCTCAGTTCCTTTGGCTGGTCATTCTTGGTGATTCCGAGATGGTGCTTCAGCGTTTCGGCGACCTGCTGGTGCCTACTTGGCGGTTTTTCATTCCAAGCGTCCGAACGCGGGTGTTTTGGAAACCTCACCTTCACAGATGCGTAGAAAGCGTCAATAGCGAATGCGGCTGAGGTGATCGCACGCATCGAAGCGCGAAGCTCGTTGATCAACAGCCGCGTGAGTTGCTCGCTGTCCGACGCCAGAAGCTCAGCCGACAGTAGGGGCGTAATCTCTGCAGCTTCGATTGCAGCGTTCACGGCTTCGGCGAGCCAGTATCGCCACAGCTCTAATCGAAGGTCCGCCCTCAGGGATGAGGAAACCGGCATATCAGAACCCAAGTCAAGTCGAATATCGCTGACTCGCAAGTCGCCGCCGTCAACAACCAAGATTCCCGGCATATCCAAAGGCTATGACCAAGGCCTGGGGCGAGGACGAATTTTCCTGATCTCTCTTACGAATAACCGTTCGGGCGTGGTCACGTTCACGATCCGGTCATGAGGGTTCGCGTGTTAGCTACGCTGAGCAGGCTCCCCCACGCCGGTAAAACGCCGGTAAATCCGATCCAGAGGCGTCGCCCCATCCGGCCGCGAGCCCGTTTAGCTGCCCTAACTCTGTGCCCCCAGTCGGACTCGAACCGACACTTGGCGGATTTTAAGTCCGCTGCCTCTGCCAATTGGGCTATGGGGGCCTCGCAGGTCAGCGCGACTTCAAGTGGCACCGCGCAGTCAACTGTAGCCGACGGTGTAGCCTACATACCGAACACTCGAAAACGCCAAGCTAGGTTAATCAGGTTGAGATCACCGCGAGCTGTGTTCCAATTCACGATTCTACTAAATGTTAGAGTCGCTACTCAGAAATAGTAGCCCCCCTAGCACGCTGGAGCACGGCGGCCAACCAATCCCTAACAGTGTAACCATCGCCGGGCGGATAATATCCTGCGTACATTTTTACAACAACAATATCCATCGCGGCATCCTCAGATTTGATCGAGTCAAGGAGAATGGCAATCTCGCCCGAAAGCTCTGTAGCGACATTGGGATCAGAAGCGAGATAATCATCGACCACAGCCCATACATCCGGGTAATCGAGATTCCAATCCTGATGCAGATAACCCTGCATCAGGAGGGTCAGCGCTGGGTAATCCATAGCCCTATGGTACCGGCATTGCAGTTAGAATGATATAACCTCCAGGTGAATTGGGGTTCTTTTTTAAGACCACTCGGACACTCTCCACGTTAACAGCCGCGCTCGATCCTCGGGCAATGCTCCTACCAGTAACTTCTCCCACCTGAAGATTTAAAGGAAGATACTGATTGCTAGGACTACGCACCCAGTTACTGATTTCAAGTTTCTTTGCCTCTAAAGTCGCCGATATGAATTTCTCTGCCATTTCACGGCTAGTGAACCCCGATGAGGCTGGAATTGTCGGCTCTCGGGTCAGCCGCGCAAGTAGTTCTGCGTCGGATTGGCCGACATGCCTTTCAAGCGTGTGCCCACCCAGTGCTTCATGGGCAGCTAAGCCGCCACCAGGTACTAGTACACTTGCGGGCAACTCTTCTGCTGGCCGAATCAGCTTGATGACCCAGCCGCCGCCCTCGAAGACTTTGCCAAGCACTCTTTCAGCTGCGCCACCGACCCCTGGAATCAGTCCGATCGCCATGACAGGCGTGTTGACTTTTTCACCGGTGCTAAGGTCACGCCAATTTTTGACGTTGCTGTATATATCCCCCAACGGAGCGATGAAGTTAATAGCCTTGGCTACCTCAATCAGATCGCTATCAAAAACATGGCCAGAGGGACTCGCTGATGGCGTACCCGGGGGTGCCGGAGAATTATGGAGCGGAAACCGTCGAATCGCGGCATCGATTATTGCGTCGGCTTGCGCTGGAGTCTTTCCCGTCGCGGCCAACCACTCACGCATCTGCTGACCGATCGGATACGAGCTACTGGATCGAATCACCGCACCCGAGAACTACGTAGAAGTCACCGCGGGCCTGATACAGATCAGCAAAGACCGCGCAGACGTGCTATTCCACGCAGTCGAACTGGATACCTCGTTGCGGCCGGTCTATGCCGAGGCCTACGCCGAAGCAATGATCGCGGTGCGGCAGTTCACCGTGCTGCACAACAGAACTGCCCGGCCGGGGCAGCGATACGACATCGAGAGCGATCGCAGCCGCAGTCCCGACGCGGAGGACGGTGAGCTGCTAGGGCTCAGACTGCGGGGCAACGCGACCGGCGATCATCGCGAGGAGAGCGGCCACCGCCTCAGTCTCGGAAGCTGACCACTTCGTCACGGGTGCGGTGTCTAATGCGCGATTAATGGTCGCGCGTGCCAGGCGTACCCGTCGATCTGCATGACGCAACGGGAAATCGTCCTGGAAAGGTTCGTTGGGCGTAACATCCAGCACCGGCTGACTCACTTTCAGGCGAAGGTTTAGTTGGTCCTGGCCCCGGTGCCGCAAACACCGGGGCGCTTGCCATGTCCCGCATAGCGGGACGTTTCAGAATTGTTGATCGATGCGGCGAGGATGCCGAGCAACCGCCGCTTCAACATGCTGCGCGACGAGCAAGCAGATCATCGCCAGCTACCAAGATCCTACAGCTTCAACAAGATTCGACACCCCCCACATCCCCGAAACAAAAATACTACTGACCAATAGCGTGTCACTCAGAACATTAATGGTCAACTACGAATGTAGCCATTTTCATGCTCGATCCGACGATTTAGAGTTAGACATTTCTTAGGGTTTCTTGGCAAATCTACTTCAAAGGCACCGACGGTCAATCGGTGGGCAAAGATGTCCCACCGCCGTCCCCAGGGGATTGAAGTAGGCCGTCCAACATCGCGACTGCCGCGCGGGCCTGACTCTGATCCACATGTACATAGCCGCGCTGGGCCTCAACCGAAGAGTGGCCCATGATCTTCATCCGGGTCTCTTCGGACACCCCCGCGCCCTGCAGCATGGTGGCCGCGGTGTGACGCGCCGAGTGCAGCGGCACCGACTCCATTCCGGCCCTGGCCAGCAGCTGTTTCCATGCCTGGAAATCCTCGCGCGGTGAGACCGGCCTCCCATCCGGGTGATGCCAGACCAAGTTGTGCGGGTTTGGACCGGAGGCATCGACCTGATGCGCACGCAAGAGCTCAAGCAACGGAACGGCAATCGGCACCGCACGCTTGCCGGCGTGAGACTTCGGTCGCGTCCACATCAACGCTTTGTGACAGGGCCGGAACTCGAAGCCGGCGGGCAGCGCTCCGTACAGCTGCTGAAGCTGCCACGCAAAGTCGAGAACGCCGGCCTCGAGGTCCACCCGATCCCAGGTGAGCCCGAGCAGCTCACCCTGGCGAGCACCGGTCAGGAACGCCGCGGCCCAACGCGTCGCCAGCGGATCCCCAGCCTCAAATGCCGTGCCCAACAGACGCTTAACTTCGCTGGCCGACAACGCCGCACGCTCGGCGGCGGCATGTTTGGGCTTAGCCATCCCGAGCGCGACATTGCGTCCCACGACGCCTTCGCGCTGAGCGTCAGCGAGCGCCTTTTGCAGAACTTGGTGAGCCTTCTGCGCGTTGCGGGTTGAGGCCTGTTGGACCACCCGATGCATTCCCCGGATGTCCTCTGGGGTGAGGCGATCAAGACGCTTGTCCCCCAACGCCGGAACCAGATAAAGGCGAACCACCTGCTCGTAGTACCGGTAGGTGGTGGGTCGAACCTGAGGCGCATGGATAGTCTCCAGCCAGTGCGTAAGCCACTGCGCGACCGTCGTTTTCGACGAGGACGGAACCCTGCCGGCCTCCACCTCGGCCCGCAGGGCGCGCAGCTTGTTGAGCGCGGTCCCTTTGTCCTTGGAGGACACGGTGCGCCGCTTCCGCCCGCCGTCCTGAGTGGCGATCTCCACCGCCCCAATCCACAAGCCGTCGGCACGCTTGTAGAGCCCGCCGTCCCCACGAGTTCGTCGCTGCATTCAGGCAACCTTCACAATCGGCTAGTGTAGCCTAGATGAACGTCCGCATGCATCAGATGGCGGCCGCTCCAGCAGCGATGAACTGCCATTACTCTCGACCTACGTCGTCAAAAGAGTATGGGCAGCGGATTTTAAGTCCGCAGTATTGGCTAACACCATATGAGGGGCGCCCCTCCGCAGCAGCGTGTTCATCTGGACAGTCAATCACCCGTGCCCCACGCGGATATCCGCTTCCCCCACGGCGGCCTGAACGTAGCGCGCCCACCACTTCGCTATTCAATTCCCGGGACCGCTAGCTATCTCTGTTACTTCGAATAGCTGACCGAATACCGGCCGACTCACCCATATCCGCGAATTGCCCATTCTCGATCGAACGCACGGCCCGCGATTAGCATCGAGCAGGGGCATCACGTCGCCGAACTCATCTACGTCCAGAATGGCCGAACTCCCCCTCCGCCTGGTCAAACAGCAAACGCATCAGGCCTCGGCAAGCGGCGACCGCTCCAGGCACGGGCCTCACACGTTCAGCACTTCCGATATCCGCCCCGCAAGCGCCCCCGTCCACACGACTCCCTACGACCAAAGTCACACCAGTGACCTCCCCAACACCGGATCACATTGAAGATTTCTAGCAGATAGTGATACCTCTTATAGGACGCCAGAATTCGCAGAATTCTGGCGTGATTCGTCACCAGACTGCGCGATCGTCGACGTTGGAAGTTGCCGCCCGCCCCTCGCACGGCGGGTCACCTGCAGGCTAAGAAGGCACTTAGTTAGCGCAGGTAGTGTTTTCCATCGTGAGTCGGGAGTTGGATATGTCAGACGGAGTGGCCATTCGCCAGAACGGAATTGAGGATTACCTCGACACCGATGGCGTGATCGATCTTCCTCCCGGCACTACCCTGCTCTCGAACTTCGAACACAACATCGCCGAGTTCGGCACCACCGCCGCCTACCGCTACCTCGACTTCACCCGCGACGATGACGGCGTGGCCATCGAGCTGAGCTGGACCACGCTCAGCACCCGGTTGCGTGCGATCGGCGCACGGCTGCAGCAGGTCACGCAGCCCGGTGATCGTGTCGCGATCCTGGCGCCGCAGGGCCTCGAGTACGTCATCGGGTTCTTCGCCGCCATCCAGGCCGGAAACATCGCGGTACCGCTCTTTGCCCCCGAACTGCCTGGTCACACCGAACGTCTCGACGCGGTGCTCTCGGACGCCACGCCGTCGGTCATCTTGACCACCGATGCGGCCGCCGAATCGGTGAACGCGTTCCTGCGCAAGCTCCCTCGCGAGCGTCGACCGCGGGTCATCGCTATCGACGCGGTACCCGACTCGGTGGGGGCGACGTTTGTCCCCGCCGAGCTCGACACCGACGACCTCGCGTACCTGCAGTACACCTCGGGTTCGACACGTACCCCGGCCGGCGTGGAGATCACTCACCGCGCGGCGTGTACCAACGTGCTTCAGATGATCCTGGCCGGCGGCCTCGATCAGAACATTCGCAGCGTGAGCTGGCTGCCGCTGTATCACGACATGGGTCTGATCATGATCCTGTTTCCCCCGCTGTGCGGCGGTCACATCACGCTGATGTCGCCGTTGGCCTTCGTGCGGCGCCCCCGCCGCTGGATCAAACAACTCGCCACCGAATCCACCTACGGGCGGGTGTTCGCCGCCGCCCCGAACTTCGCATTCGAACTCGCCGCGCAGCGCGGCCGCCCACCCGCTGGTGAAAACTGGGACCTGAGCAATGTCGCGGGCCTGCTCAACGGATCCGAGCCGGTCACCATCTCCGCGATCGAGAAGTTCAACGAGGCCTTTGGCCCCTACGGATTCCCGCCCTCCGCCATCAAGCCGTCCTACGGCATGGCCGAGGCGACACTGTCCGTCGCCACCATCGCGCCCGATGAACGCCCCAGCCTGATCCACCTGGACCGGACTCAGCTCGCCGACGACCGGGCCGTTCCTGTGTCCGCTGACGCCCCCAGCGCGGTACCGCATGTCTCCTGCGGTCAGGTGATCTCCAGCCAATGGCTGGTGATCGTCGACCCACGAACCGGAGCCGAACTCCCTGAAGGAGAAATCGGCGAGATCTGGCTGCACGGTGACAACATCGGCCGCGGCTACTGGGGCCACACCCGCGAGACGGAAGCGACCTTCCACAACAGGCTGCACTCACGGCTCGAACAGGGCAGCCACGCAACCGGAACCCCCGAGCACAGCCAGTGGCTGCGCACGGGGGATCTGGGCGTGTATCTGAACGACAACCTGTACGTCACCGGCCGCATCAAAGACCTCATCATCATCGATGGACGCAACCACTACCCCCAGGACATCGAGGCGACCGCCTCAGCATCCTCGCCCGCCGTCCGCTCCGGATATGTGGCGGCGTTCTCCGTGGCGGCCAATCAGCTAGCCGAAGCCGCCATCGCCGACATCAGCGAACGGCTGGTGATCGTCGCCGAACGGGCGCCCGGCTCAGGACGGGTGGAGCAGGCGCCGGTGGTCGAAGCCATCCGGGCCGCGATCTCCCGCACGCACGCCCTACCCGTGGCCGACGTCCGGTTGGTTGCCGCAGGTGCGATTCCCCGCACCACCAGCGGGAAGCTCGCGCGCCGCGCCTGCCAAACCGAGTACCTCGCCGGCGTGTACAGCTGACCGGTGGCTCAACTGTGCGTTGAATCACACTTCGAGTCCGCCCCCTCGCGTTGAGGGCTGGCGATATCGGTGTTTGACTTACTCAATGGCCACCACGAGCCCGCCGTCGGCGTCCGTCCAGGACGCCAAATCTGCCGATGCGAACCTCGCTGACCGCATCAATGCGTTGTTCCAGTCGCATCGGCGCCCCGACGGCCGTATGTGGACCAATGACGAAGTGGCCAACGGCATCAAAAAAGCCGACCCCGGCATCAAGGTCGGCGGCGCGTATCTCTCGGCGCTGCGCACCGGAAAGCGTGCCCGCCCGGCCATCGACCTACTCGGCGCGCTGGCCGACTTCTTCCGGGTTCCGCTGTCGGTTCTCACCGATCCTGAGCGCACCTACTCGCTCGACGAGCGCCTCGGTGCCCTGGATGAGACCACGCGCGACGAGGTGGAGCTGATCGCGTTGCGCGCGATCGGCCTGAACAAGCAGAGTCTGGAGACCGTCGCCGCGGTGCTTGATCACGTGCGCGCACTTCAAGGCCTGCCTACAGTGGACAACTCGGTCAGCAACGGGCAGTAATCATGCCGAAGATGCGTTGTGCCACAACCGATCTACGGTCCACTCGCGAACTTCAGGCTATCCACAAGCAGTGCGCCCGCAAGCTCGCCGATCTTGGGCTTGAGTCGCTGACCACCGTCGAAGATATCCGCGCCCGCGCCAGCGCGCTCAGTGAGCGCGATATCCAGCTGGTCCCCTATGCCCTCTCCGGCAGCGGGGTGCACGGCCTCCTGGTTCGCACCGACACCACCGATTACGTGGTATACGACAGCGACACCACCACCATGCATCGCGAGCACATCATCCTGCACGAGCTCAGCCATGTGATGTGTGGGCACACCGGGTCCAACAAGCGCGAGCTGGCTGAAGTCCTTTGTCGTGAAACGTATCTGGACGACCAGGAGGTCGAAGCCGAGATGCTGGCCTCCATGATGGGGCAGCGGGTCAGCCCTGACAGCCACCGTCCCATCGCCGTCACGAACGCCAATCTGCGACGCATCCTCGCATCGCTGACCTTGGAAGGCTCGCCGGCGGCGCCGTGACGTCAGTTTTCGAAGACTCCGCCGTGGCGTATTCGGTCGCGGCCGTCTTCAGTTTTGGCGCCGTGGTGGTGGTCGCCGCCGCCATGCTGCGCTCGCGAGTGCGACCGCCCGCCTCGGTGGCACTGTTGTTGTCCTTCCTCTTCAAGGGGATCGCCGTGACCTTGGCAACCCCACCGCTGTACGAGAAGTTCGACAACCTGGTTGGCGTACACAACATGGGCAGGCTCGTCTTGAACCTGTCCGGCGGCATGGCCTGGACCGCCTGTGTTCTCACCGTCATCACCTTCTGGGGTGAGTCTGGACCGCGCGCGGTCCAGCGCGCCCGGCTGTGGGTCTGGATGGCGGTTGCCATCGGTGGCGCGCTGACCCTCTGCTGGTTTGTGGCACCCACCTCCGAACTGCCGCAGGATTTCTACGCCTCGCACGGCAACAAGCCCGCCTGGGTCGCGTACATGCTGATCTATCTGGTCACCTACGGCCTGGGCGCCCTCCTGATCATCATCAAATGCCTGCAGTACGCCCGCTTTCACGATGTGGCATGGCTGCGGCGCAGCATGTTGCTCACCGCGGCCGGAGCGACCATGTGCCTGGCGTTCTGCATTATGCGGGCGCACTCGGCGATCTACGGCATGATCACCAACGACAGCTTCTCCTGGCAGCGGCTGGCCCCGCTGGCCGCCACGATCGGGCAGATCCTCATCGTGATAGGCCTTGCGGGGCCCTCTCTTTCGCAATTGGTCTCCTCGGCACGCCAACGCATCCAGACTTACCGGTGGCATCGCCAGCTCGAACCGTTGTGGACCGCACTCTATGAAGGCAACACCCAGATCGCGCTGGCACCGCCCAGCGCCGCAATCGGCGACCACAACTACCGGCTCTACCGCCGAATCGTCGAGATTCGCGACGGCCTCAGCGCCATCCGCCCGTACCTCACGAAGCCTGATTCGGGCATCTCCATCACCTCCGCCGCCCACCAGATCCATGCGGCCATCGAGCAGCAGCGCACCGCCCCACGCAATGACAAATGCTCGGGCACCAAGATCATCGGCGAGGTTCCGGGTGCGAACCGCAACGAGGAACTGCGGTGGCTCCTGGACGTCTCACGCGAGCTTGCGCAGATCAACCGCCAACGCACACCTGAGGCACCGGGCCCGGGTTTGGTTTCTTCATCCTACGCTTTGGGACGTTCCTGACGGCCCGGACGACCTCGCGGACGGCGATGAACACCAGGTACGAGCCGAACACCAGCGCGAGCCAGCGCGCATCGAGCGCCAGCGCCAACAGCGCACCGATTACAGTGCCCGGCAAGGCGAATACCGCCAATCGAAAACCGATCGACGCATCGGCAGTGCCCTGCCGCAGATGCGTGGTCGCCGCGACAAGCGCATTGGGCAGCATCACCATCAGCGAGGTGCCCTCTGCTACGTGCAGCTCGGAGCCGAACAGCACCAGCATCGCCGGCACTGTCAGTAGCCCGCCGCCCAGGCCCAGCGCGGCCGACCACGCGCCCACCACGAATCCAACGACGGCGCCGATGGCGACCACCGATGGAACATGCGAGAGCACGCCATCGGGCAGCAGCGCATCACCGGCCGACGGGTCTACCCCCGCAGCACTCAACAACAGCTTGGCCGCGGTGGCAAGCAGCACAAACACGAACAGCGCCTTCAAGATCCACTCCGGGATTCGCGCCACCAGCTTGGCCCCCACCACCGCACCGATCACGCCGCCGGCCATGAGCCCGGCACCGGCCACCACATCGACCTTGGCACCGTGCAACGCATAGACAGTGCTGCCCGCGATCGCCGCCGAAACGTTGGGCAGCGTCGACGTCCCGTGAATGACGGCCCGGCTCAAGGTGGTTGCCCGCGCCAGCGAAGGAACGGTGATGACGCCGGTGCCGCCACCCAGCAGCCCGCCCGACACGCCACCGAGCACGCCGATGCGCGCCAGCGTCCGCAGCCCGGGACGTTCGGTCATCCGGCCACCCGGAGCTTCTCGATATCGGAGAACTCGGACAACCGGAAGAACGCCTCGGCACGGTCCAGGATGCGTTGACGCATCGTCACCGTTTGCCCGTGGTTACAGCCGTTCAACAAGGCGAAGTAGGCGCGGGGCATCCGCACCGCGGCCTCCCGGGATTCGGCCAGTCGCATGGGATCCTCGGAGCCGGCGAAAAATAGTGTGGGGGTCTCGATCTGGAGCAGTACCTCTTCGGCCACACCGGGTTCGTCATCCCACTGACGCAACAAGGCCGAGAGTCCGTGCTGCCCCAACGCCTCAATCGTCGCCCGAAACCCGGACCCCATGGGCTGGTTGCGGTGCGCCTCCCAACCGGCGATGAAAGCCGTCAGCCCGGATTCTTCAACCACGCGAACAGCATTCGGGAAGATCAACACGTCGACCGCACCACGCTGCGGCCGGTGCGAGGACCCCGCCACCACCAGCGAGGTCAGTCGCTCGGGGGCGGTGGCGGCCACGGTGAGGCCAATCCGCCCGCCCAGCGAGTAGCCGATGTAATGCGCCCGATAGATATCCAGGTGATCGAGTACCGCGCAGATATCCCGCGCCGACGAGGCGATGGCATAGCCGGCGGGATGCGTGGGCTTCTCACTCGCACCGTGCCCACGCACGTCGACGGTGATCACTCGGTGTTGCTGGGAGAGCTGCGCGATGTAGCCGTACTTCGACCACACCGCCGAGTTCTGCAAGCTGCCATGCACCAGCACCACGTCGGCGGTACCCGGTCGCGCACGCCCATATGTCCGGTAGGCGACCGCGGCGCCATCCGGCTCGGGCCGTCGAACGAAACCTGTCTCAGAGAACCCAATTTCGCGTACTTCGGCCTTCGACATGGAAGCTGACACGAGGAAACCAAACCTTCCGCACCTAATCACACATCTGCTGATCCGGGCTACGCGGCGCTGCGTCCTATCAACTCACCGTTATGAATTTGAGTTGATATCTCAACTGTCAGTTGATTTACATCATGAGTCAAGTCGGGGAGTATTAAGACTGTCAACTGTGACTCAGTTCACGGCACTTGAGGATAAAGCGAGCTACCGCAGGGACATCGCGATGCCATCGAGGATGTCGTGCTCACTGACCACCAGCTCGGTAATCCCGGCGCGCTCAGATAACTCGCGCGCCAACTCCTCGACAACGATGGATCCGCCTCCGATGACGTCGACACGTCCCTCATGCATCGGCCCAAGGGCCGCCCGCTCCGATCGCGGCATTGCGATCAACGAGGACGTTACCTCGGCCAGACGCCCCAGGGGCACTCGCGAAAGGTGGATCGCGGCGGGGTCATACACATCCAGCCGGTGGGCCAGCGCCGCCAGCGTGGTGAAGGTGCCCGCGACCCCTACCCAGGTGCGCGCGCCGTGCACCGGCACCACGTCAAACGTGCGCGCCAACTGTGCCCGCACCGCATCACGTGCCGCCGCGATCTCGTCGGCGGTCGGAGGGTCCGAGTGCAGACATCGCTCGGTGAGACGCACGCAGCCGATATCGGCCGAGAAGCTCGCCGTGACGCCGTCGCTATCGCCGATCACCGTCTCGGTGGACCCGCCGCCAAGGTCGACCACCACGAAAGGCTCTGCCGCCGAATCAAGCTCGCCAACCGCACCGGCGAACGACAGGCCCGCCTCCTCGGTGCCTGTGATGACCTCCGCAACGGCTCCCGGCACTACCGCTGCGAGCATCTCGGCCGTCATCGCGAAGAAGGCCTCGCGGTTGGAAACGTCACGCGCCGCGGATGTTGCGACCATGCGGACACGCTGCACCCCAAACGATTCCATCAGTTCGGCGTAGGCGCCGAGCGCCACCCGGGTCCGTTCGATGGCCTCCGGCGCGAACTCCCCCGTCGCGTCGACGCCCTGCCCCAGGCGCACGATCCGCATCTCGCGGTGCACATCGCTCAGCCTTCCGGCGCCATCGATATCCGAGATCAGCAAACGAATCGAATTGGTGCCGCAATCCACGGCGGCAACACGCGTCACTCCCACACCTCGGGAAGCACACCGGGCATGGTGCCGGCCAGCTCCCGAATTGCCTCATCCCCCAAGGGATTTACTCCCGGACCCACGGCAAGCGAGTGCCCGATCAACACGTGCAGGCACTTGACCCTGTCGGGCATCCCACCCGCGGTAACGGTGGTTCCGAGCGGTTCGATGGCATCACGCTCGGCGAGGTAGCTCTCGTGCGCACGCCGATACGCGGCAGCCAAATCCTCATCGTCGGCGAGGCGTTCCGTCATATCGCGCATCAGACCACCCGATTCCAGCCGGCTGGCCGCGGCCGTGAGGGCCGGATGGGTCAGGTAGTAGAGCGTGGGAAAAGGGGTGCCGTCGGGCAGGCGCGGGGCGGTCTTCACCACCGCGGGCTCACCGTTGGGGCAACGGTAGGAGACCTCCAGCATCCCTCGCGGTGCGCGGCCCAATTGCGCTCCGACCGCGGCGATATCGTCGTCAGAGATCACGGGCGCGGCACCGTGGGTGCGGGCGGAACGACGGTCGGAGCGGTCGGTATTGCCGTCGGGGAATCCGCGATGTTGTGCCACAGATTGGTGTACCAGGGATTACCGTTGTCCACCGGCCCCTGCTCCTGCGGCTTGGCATCGACGGGTGTATTCGGCAGCTGCACCTGGAACGGCACCTCGCCGGGCATCACGAACCCCAGCCGCTCACGTGCCTGGGCCGCGATATAGGCCGGATCCGCCAGCCGACGCTTCTTGTCCTCGAGCGAGGCAATCTGATCCCGCAGTTGGGCTTCCGCGGCCGCAAGCTGACTTCTCTCAGCCTGCTGAGAGAAGTAGGTCCGTACCGGGCCGGCCACGGTCAAGGTCAACGCACACACCACCGCCGCCAGGATCGCGGCCCGCCGTGCGGTGGACCCGAGACGCTGCTCGGACTGGTGCTCGGCGCTGCGTTCGATCGATGCGGCTACCGCCCCCGTCGTCTTCGTGCCCGTGGCCGGTGCCGCGGGGCCGCTACGGGCCGGGCCCCGGACAACCTTCTGCGCCGGACGCTTGACTGGCGTCCGTTTACGCGCAGCCGGGGCCGGCCCCCGCGACTTACCGGACGCGGGGCGGCGCTTGGATTCAGCCACAGCTCGGCCTCAGCTTCAGCTGTCGGCTAGTTGGACGGCTCGATCGAAAAACGCGGGAAGGCAAGATCTCCCGCGAAGCGGGCGGCGTCGCCAAGTGTTTCCTCGATACGCAGCAGCTGGTTGTACTTGGCCACCCGCTCGCTTCGCGCCGGGGCGCCGGTCTTGATCTGGCCGCTGCCCACCGCGACCGCGAGGTCGGCGATGGTGGTGTCCTCGGTCTCGCCACTGCGGTGGCTCATCATCGTCTTGTAGCCGCTGCTGTGCGCCAGCGTCACCGCGTCCAGCGTCTCGGTGAGGGTGCCGATCTGATTCACCTTGACCAGCAAGGCATTCGCAGCACCACGCTCGATGCCTTCCTCCAGGCGCTCCGGGTTGGTGACAAACAGATCGTCGCCGACCAGCTGTACGCGGTCGCCGATTGCCGTGGTGAGCGCGACCCATCCATCCCAGTCGTCCTCCGACAGCGGGTCCTCGATGGACACCAGCGGGTAGGCGTCAAGCAGCTCAGCATAGAACGCACCCATCTGCTCGGCGGTGCGCTTCTCCTTCTCGAAGCTGTAACCATCTGCGGCGCTGTAGAACTCGGTGGCCGCGACATCCAGCGCCAGCGCCACATCCGAGCCCAGCTTGAGGCCCGTCGCCTCGATGGCGGTGCTGATCAGATCCAGCGCCGCCCGGGTTCCTGCGACATCGGGAGCGAAGCCACCCTCATCACCCAGACCGGTGGACAAGCCCTGCTTCTTGAGCACGGACTTGAGCGAGTGGTAGACCTCGGTGCCCCAGCGCAGCGACTCCTTGAAGCTCGGTGCGCCAATGGGCGCCACCATGAACTCCTGTACATCCACCCCGGTGTCGGCGTGCGCGCCACCGTTGAGGATGTTCATCATCGGCACCGGCAGGATGTGCGCGTTCGGGCCACCCAGGTAGCGGAACAGCGCCAGCCCGGCCGAGTCGGCGGCGGCCTTGGCCACGGCCAGCGAGACACCCAGGATGGCGTTGGCGCCCAGACGCGACTTGTCCGGGGTGCCATCCAGGTCGAGCAGGGCTTGATCGATGAGGCGCTGATCATCGGCGCTCTCGCCGATGATGGCCGGGGCGATCTCGTCCAGCACGGCGTTCACGGCTTTGGTGACACCCTTGCCGCCATAGCGGGCACCGCCATCGCGCAGCTCGACGGCCTCGTGCTCACCGGTAGAGGCACCGGACGGGACGGCCGCCCGTGCGAACGTGCCATCGGTCAAGGCGACCTCGACCTCGACGGTCGGGTTGCCGCGCGAATCGAGGATCTCGCGGGCGCCTACCTGCTCAAGAATCGGCACAGTCTCTCCTTTGGGGGTGCTCTGGTGGTCGGGTAACAGACTAGTGCTACAGCGTCGCGCCCTTGGCGTAGGCCGTAGCCCAGTCCCGTACCTGCTCGGCATACACGTCCGACATGTTGTAGGCCCATAGTGCCTTGATCCACCCATCGGTGGTGCTCAGGTCACCCCCCCGCGAACACAGGTACCCGGCGGCCGAGAGCGCCGCGTCGTCAATGTTGTCGGGGCTGGGCTCGCCCTCGCCCGCCGCGCGCACCCCGTAGATGCGCCAGGTTTCCGGAATGAACTGCATGGGCCCCATCGCGCGGTCCTGGTTCGCGTCACCGTCCAGCGCACCCTTGTCGGTGTCCGGGAGCCGCAGGTTTCCGTTGGACCCGTCCAGACGCACACCACGAATGGGCGGCAGGGCATCGCCATTGGGCTGAAGTACGGCACCGTGGTAGGTGCCGTTGTGGCTCTCGACGGTGCCGATTCCGGCCAGCGTGGTCCACGCGATCTTGCAGCGCGGGTTCTCCCGCTCGGCAACCTTGGCCGCGTAGGCGTAGGCCTCCAGGGCGATGACCGGAATTCCCGTCTTCTCCGCGCGGGGCGTCGACCACTCGCGCAGCTGATCGGCGGGGCGGCCCTGGATGTGCGCGGGCGGCGTCGCGATATCGGGCACCGGATCACCAGCAGGCGGCGGCACCCCCTGCGGAAGCGGATTGCGGCCACCCAACTGCCAGGAACATCCTCCTGCCAGCAGAAACACTGAAATGGAGACGACGAGCATGATCCGTCCTAAGCGCGCCGAGAGGGAGCGCACAGCGAGGGACGACACGACAGAACTCCTAGACGGTGCGATGGATTGCCCTCCATCGTCGCATGAGCTGGCCACACGGTGATGCAGCCGAGGCTGCCGCGCGCGGTAGAAGCGGCTGATCGGACTAGCTCAGCAGAGCTTTTCCGTACCAGTCGCCCTGGTCGGCTACACCCGGCAACGCAAAGAAGTATCCACCACCGAAGGGCTGCACGTAGTCAACCAGCGGCTCGTCGTTGAGACGGTTCTGCACCGTCTCAAACTGGCGCTCCAGATCCTGCTGGTAACAGACGAAGACGTGGCCCGACTGCATGTTGCCGTTCGCGTCCACACCCAGGTCATAGTTGTAGGACCGGCGTACCAGCCGCTGCTTGTCCGTCTCGTTGGTGCGCGGATTGGCCAGTCTGATGTGTGCGTCGAGCGGAATCGTCTTGCCGTCCGCATCGGCCGCGTAGTTGGGCGTATCGAACTCGTTGTTGCCGTCCAGCGGTGCACCACTGTCGCGACGGCGACCAAACATGCGCTCCTGCTCGTTGATGGAGACGCGGTCCCAGAACTCGACCATCATGCGGATCAAACGCACCACCATGTAGGTGCCCCCCGCGGTCCAGGCCGGTTCACCGTCGCCGACCCACACCAGACTCTCGGCGTCGTTGGAAACGGGGTTGGCGGTACCGTCCTTGAACCCCAAGAGATTTCGACCAGTTCCCGACGGGCGCGGCGGCGAGTTGTATCCCTCCATGCGCCAACGCATCTGCAGATCACCGCGAACCGCGCGCGTGATATCTCGGAGTGCGTGATGCACGGTGTCCGGGTTGTGCGCGCACAGCTGAACCAACAGATCTCCGTGCGACCAGGCCGCATCGGGAAAGTCGTGGGGAAACACCGTCATCGGCTTCAGTTTCGCGGGCCTGCGCTCCGCGAGACCGAACCGTCCGTCGAACAGACTCGCGCCGACGGCGACCGTCACCGTCAATCCATCTGATTCGATGACGGGTCCCAGCACCGCACTGTCGGCCGGTGGTTCGCCGATGCCGAGCTCGGGTGGGGTGCCCCCGTTGCAGAGGAATCGCGCGCGCTCGGTGAGCAACTTGAACGCCGCAATCACCGCATCCTTGTTCTTCGAGGTCACATCGAAGGCCACGTGGCAGGCGAAGTTCTGCTTCTCGGCCGGGGGCGGCACGAGAATGCCCGATTGATGCGCCCCGTGGAACGGGTACCGGCTCGGCGGGGCGGCGACCGTTCCCGCGTTCGCATCGATCTCGGCACCCTTGACGAGCGCCGCTCCGGTGATCGCCGTACCCGCGGCACCCACGGCGGCACCACGAAGGAAGTTCCTGCGATTGACATCCATATTGCGCGACTCCTTGGTCAACGGCTCGGCGGAAGTTCGATGAGCAGCGGTACCGAAGCAAGCTTCTCGAGCACGCTGCCGAGCGCTGCATTGACCGACTGACGCTCGCTCAGCGGTACCTGCGCGAGCGGTCGCCAGCGACCATCCTGCTGCGTGCCCTTGAGGGCACTATCCAGCGCGTCAAGTCGAGACTTACTCTCTACCAGCAGCTTCGGTGCGCGCGCGGTAACCAACGGCGCGAACTGACCGAGCACCGCCCGGGTGGCGTCGACGGCCGCGGCGGCCTCCTCGTACTCGGTTCCCGCCCCCTGGTTGGTGAAGCCCATGAGCTGGAATCGCAGAGTGTCCTCAAGGATTTCGTGGGGCCGCTTGGTCTGGTCCGCGGGATCGGTCATCACGTCCGACAGGTTCGCCCGCAGCTTGTCGATGGTGGCCACCAACTCGTCTGCGACCGGTGTCAGCGCAGCCGCCGGCTGGCCATGCCACAGCCCGTATTCCAGGCGACGCAAACCTTTGAAATCGGCGTCGTTGACGCCGTCGGGCAGCCCGTGGGGCAGTCCGGCGATCGCGTCTCCGTAGTCCTTGAAGCTGCCGTAGGCGGCGCCGATCCGATTCCAGGTCAGGATCGCCGGTACCCAGTCCTTCTTGGCGGCCTCGATGTTTCCCGATCCAAGATCGTTTCGCACGGTCCGAACCTGCCCGCCCAAGACACCCAGCAGATCGTCGGCGTAACGCTGGTAGGCCTCCATGGGCGGCTTGAGATCTTCTTCTGTCACGCGCACGACCGGTTGCGGAGCGCCGGGAACCGAATCGCCGCTGACTTGTTGGGCCGCAGAGTATTTGGCGAGCTCGCCGGCCATGAGACACACGAACTTGTAGGTTCCGTTCGATAGCGCGGCAGTCATGGAGGCACTCGTGGACGGACCCAGCGTCTCGATTTCGGCGACCACCCCGTTGTTGGCATCGACGAGGTTGATCTCCCCGGTCTTGCCGGATTTGTTCATGACGGTGAACGTTTGCAGACCCGTACGTGCCGACTTCCAGTCATCCGCGCACCCACTCGCGCTCACCGTGACCCAAGCACCGGCATCGTGGTTGGCGGCCGGGAGGATCGCGATGACAACCGCGGCCAGCAGCGCAGGCACCACCACGATGGCTGCAGCGACAGCGAGGGGACGTTGGCCGATCAATCGCGCAAAGGCGGACGGCTCCTCGTCGGCGTCGGGCTCGGCGGGCGAGGGAGCCAGCCGCGAGACCCGCATGAACGCCGGAATGACGAATACCAGATAGCCGACCCAGGCAAGCACCTGCAGCACCGTCATTCTGGGCGTGAGCTGCGTGATGCCGGTGATGATGGTTACCCACCACGAGTCCGCGGATATCCGCTGGCTCAGGTCGAACGCGTACCAGGAATGTCCGGGCAGCCATCCCGCGGTCTGCAGATCGCCCACGCCGTAGGCCAGGATGCCGGCGGCGATCACGATCAGCACGATGGCGGTCCGGGTGAAGAACACCTTGAGATTCAGTCGAACGGCGCGCCGATACAGCAGCCAGCACAGCGCCACGGCGATCGCCAGACCGATGGCGCCGCCGATCACCGGGCCGGTGGTCTCTCCGGCGGCCTTGGCCGCGGTCCAGAAGAACAGGGTGGTCTCAAGGCCTTCACGAGCAACCGCGAGGAAGGCGGTCAGCGTGAGCGCTCCCGCCCCAAGCACCAGGGCGTGCTCGACCTTCCCGGACAGTTCGCCCGACAGGTTGGCCGCGGTGCGCGACATCCAGAAGATCATCGCGGTGACCAGCCCGACCGCCAGGATGCTGAGCAACCCGCCCACCACGTCCTGGCCGATGGCGCCCAACGAACTTGTGGTGGAGTTGAGGACCACCGCGAAGCTCGCCGACACGGTGAGCGCACCGAGAACGCCCAGCCATATCGGGGCAGTGGCGCGACGACCCTCCGCTGCCAGCGAGGACCGGTGGACGGCGGCGAGCAATATGCTCACCACGAGGCCCGCTTCCAGCCCCTCGCGTAGGCCGATGAGCAGGTTGGGAATCGCGTCTGATAAGACCACGCAGATAAGGTATGGCACTCCTAATACGCAGCGCAAATACCCCTACGGGCAACAGTCCCTGCGCGCCGGGCACAAAGTCCCACCCGGCGTGAATCTAGCTAAGCAGTGCCGGAACTAGGCGCTCTTCGACTGAGCGGAATCCTCCGGCTCGTCGTCGTGCACATCGGGCTGCTGCTCTTCGGCAGTGAGCTCCACGTCCTTGGCTGCGACAGGTTCTGCCGGCGCCTGCCGCCAATGCGCACGCCATTCCTCGGCGCTCACCTCACGCAGGTCGCTGACGTCCAGCTCGGCGGCCACATCATCGCCACGGCGGCCCACCAAGATGTCCTTCTCGGCGCGCCGCACGGTGTCCATGAATTCCAAAACGTCGGTACGCAGCTGGTTTTCGGCGTCGCCCTCGAGGTCGATGCGCACCGACAGTAGCTGCGCCGGGATCAACTCCGTGGGCAGGCCCGCGGCCGTCACCCGGCCGAGCACCTTTTGCGTGAGCGCGAGCGCGGGCTGGCTACTGGACACACCGTCCAGGCAGGAGTCGCGGTCCTTCTCCTGCGCCTTACGCTCTTCCCATTGCGCCAGTTGCTCTTCCAGCGAGATCGAAGCGGAATCACCACCGGCGCCGAGTATTACCGGAATGCGGTTGCCCAGCTTGTTCAGCAGTGTCTCGGCGACATCGTCGATATTGAACGGATGCTCAGGCGCATCCTCGGCGATACGGGCATGGAAGAGCACCTGCAGCAACACATCGCCCAGCTCGCCACGAAGCTCGTCGGCGTCGCCGGTGCGCACGGCATCGAACAGCTCGTAGGTCTCCTCGAGCAGATACCGCCGCAACGAATCGTGGGTCTGCGTGCTCTCCCACGGACCGTTTGTCCGCAGTCTGTCCATCACGGCCACCGCGTCGATGAGCTTCTCGCCCTGCCGCACGGGCGGAGCGATGACCCTGGCACCTGCCTTGATGCGCGCCCGCACCTCCGGGTGATTGCGGTCCGAGGACAACAGCGCCGGGGCATCCTCGCCGATGTACACCGGACGTGCAGTCGACAGCGTCCACGCCAGCCGGACCGGAAGTTCTTCGGTGTATTGCAGATCGCCAGCGAGCAAACCGACTGCCTCCACCGGAACCATGGACGGATGGCGGGGGTCGACGAATATGACGGTCATTTGCTCACCTCCATGGGAGTTATATCAACACTGCCCGCGGGGCGCCCCGACAACGCAAGCAGCAGATCGGCGATCATGTGGACAAGTTCCAGGTCGCGGATCCGGTCCGAACCCACACCGCCGTCGCCGGAACGCGGAATGGGAACCTGCACAACCGAAGTCGTCGCACGATACTGCGCGGCCGGATGTAAACGTTTCAGCCTCAACTGCGCCGAGTCCAGAAGTGGCAACGGCTGTATCCGAATGTTAGTACCGACCACCGAAAGATCGGTGATCTCCATCTCGCGACACAGCAAACGCAAGGAAGCGACGGCCACCAGTCGCTGCACCGGAAGCGGCAGCGGCCCGTAGCGGTCGGTGAGCTCTTCCACGGCCGCATTGATCTGTGCGGCATCGCCGGCAGCCGCGAGCCGGCGGTACGCCTCGAGCCGCAACCGATCGCTACCGATGTAGTCGGTGGGCAGATGCGCGTCGACCGGGAGATCGATGCGCACCTCCTTGGGCTCGTCGGCAGTCTGCACAGTCTTCCCGTCCGCCGCAGCGCGATACGCCTCGACGGCCTCGCCGACAAGCCGCACATAAAGATCGAAACCCACCCCGGCAACGTGCCCGGATTGCTCCACCCCGAGCACGTTGCCCGCGCCACGGATTTCCAAATCCTTCATGGCCACGGCCATACCTGCGCCTAAATCGTTGTTCTGCGCGATCGTCGAGAGCCTGTCGTAGGCGGTCTCGGTGAGCGGCACCTCGGGTGAATACAGGAAGTAGGCGTATCCCCGTTCACGGCTGCGGCCGACACGACCACGCAGCTGGTGCAGCTGTGACAGACCGAAGATGTCGGCCCGCTCCACGATCAGGGTGTTGGCGTTGGAGATGTCCAAACCGGTCTCGATGATGGTGGTGCAGACCAGGATGTCGTATTCCCGGTTCCAGAACCCCTCGACGGTCCGCTCCAGTAACTCCTCAGGCATTTGACCGTGCGCCACAACGACTCTGGCCTCGGGAACGAGATCGCGTATTCGCGCGGCGGCCTTGTCGATGGTGCTCACCCGGTTGTGCACATAGAACGCCTGGCCGTCGCGCAACAGCTCCCGGCGCAGCGCCGCCGCCACCTGCTTGTCGTCATGCGGCCCCACATAGGTGAGCACCGGATAACGCTCCTCGGGCGGGGTCAGGATGGTCGACATCTCTCGGATGCCGGCCAGGCTCATCTCCAGGGTGCGCGGAATCGGGGTGGCGCTCATGGTGAGAACGTCCACATGGGTGCGCAGCGCCTTGATGTGCTCCTTGTGCTCGACACCGAACCGCTGTTCTTCGTCGACGATCACCAGACCAAGGTCTTTCCATCGCACCGCGGTCTGCAGCAGCCGGTGCGTGCCGATGACGATATCGACTGAGCCATCGGCCATTCCCTCGATAACCAGTTTCGAGGTGACGGGATCGGTGAAACGCGACAGCCCCGCCACCTTCACCGGGAAGCCGGCGGTGCGATTGGTGAATGTCTGCAGATGCTGATCGGCCAGCAGTGTGGTGGGCACCAGCACCGCCACCTGCTTACCGTCCTGGACGGCCTTGAATGCCGCGCGCACCGCGATTTCGGTTTTGCCGTAACCGACATCGCCGCACACCACCCGGTCCATCGGAACCGGCTTCTCCATATCCGATTTCACTTCGGTGATGGCGGTCAGCTGATCGACGGTCTCCACGAAGCCGAAGGCATCTTCCATCTCGCGCTGCCACGGGGTGTCCGGTGCGAAGGCGTGCCCGGGCGCCGCCTGGCGCGCCGCGTACAGCGCGACGAGTTCGCCCGCGATCTCGCGAACAGCCTTACGCGCCTTGGTCTTCGTGTTGGTCCAGTCACTGCCGCCCAGACGACTCAGACCGGGCGACTCGCCACCCACGTATCGGGACAGCTGATCCAGGGAGTCCATCGGCACGTACAGGCGATCGCTCTGCCCGCCGGCCGCGGCGCCACGCTTGCTCGACGCGTACTCCAGCACCAGGTATTCCCGACGGGCTCCGCCGACGGTGCGTTCCACCATCTCCACGAACCGCCCGATACCGTGCTGATCGTGCACAACGAGGTCACCGGCGGAGAGCGCCAGCGGATCAACCTGATTGCGGCGCTTGGCCGGTAGCCGCTTGCCATCGGTGGCCGCAACCCGGCTACCGGTGAGATCCGTCTCGGTGACGATGACGATGTTGGCGCCCGGGAGTATCACGCCGTCGGTGAGATGACCACGCAGCACCCCGACGACGCCCTCGGCAGGCTCTGCACCCGGCCCTAAAAGCGTTGCAGGGGTTTCCGTTTCGGCCAGCTGCTCGATAATCCGGTGTGTGGTGCCGGCCCCGGCGGCCACAACAGCCGCCCGCCCACCCGTCATCACGTGGGCGCGCAGCATCGCGAAGATCTCCGCCGCACCCTCTTTGTGACCGCGCGCGGACGGCGACGGCCGCACCGCCAGTGCGACAGCCTGATCGTTGTCCATGCCCAGCGGGCTCAGCGACCACCACGGATACCCGGCCTCGCCGGCCGCATGCTTGACATCATCGAGTTCACGGAATCCCGAATCTGCCAGTGCGGCAATATCGATCGGCGCATCGGCACCGATGGCGGCGACAGACCAGGACGCCTCCAGGAATTCCCGGCCGGTGCGCTCCAGATCAGCCGACCGCCTCCGTACCTTCTCCGGATCGCAGACCAGGACAGGGGCGTTGTCGGGCAGATGGTCCACCAACATGGTCAGCTCGCCCGAATGCAGCACGGGTAGTAGCGATTCCATCCCGTCGACGCAGATGCCGTCCGCCAGCTTGGCGAGCATCTCCGCTACCCCGGTGCCGATGCGGTGCTCTTCTATAGCGCTACCGGAAACTCCTGCCACAGCGGCGAGTTCGGCGGCGCGGGTGCGCACCTGCTCGGTGAGAAGCAGCTCGCGGCAGGGCATCGCGAGTACGGACGTGACCTCCAACTCGGGGATCGATCGCTGGTCGGCAACGGAAAAGTAGCGCATCTCGCTGACCTCGTCACCCCAGAACTCGACACGCACCGGATGGTCGGCGGTGGGACTGAAGACATCCAGGATGCCGCCGCGCACCGCGAACTCTCCGCGGCCGGCCACCATGTCTACTCGGGTGTAAGCGAGCTCAACCAGACGGGCGATCAATCCATCGAATTCCGACTCGGCACCGACGGTGAGCTCCACCGGCTCCAGATCGAACAGCTCGGGGGACATCGGCTGCAACAGCGAGCGCACGGTGGTCACCACCACTCGCAGCGGAACCCCCATCCGGGAATCTTCCGGATGGGCCAGCCGGTGCAGTACCTGCAACCGGGCCCCCACGGTGTCGACACCGGGCGACAACCGCTCGTGCGGGAGCGTCTCCCAGGATGGCAGCAGGGTCACCGCGTCGCCGTACACGTCGCGCAGCTCGGCCGTGAGGTCTTGTGCCTCCCGGGTGGTGGCCGTCACAACCAGGACGGGCGCATCGCTCGCATCGGCCATACCCGTCACGACAAATGCGCGTGCACACGTCGGAGCGGTCAGATCGAGGCCGGTCTTGGCGGCAATGGCCGGAGCAAGAACATCGAATGCGGGGTCCCGCAAGGCTGTCCGGATCACCCCGGCGAGAGGCGGGGTAGTCGCAGTCATGGTTCTCCTATTCTACGGCGCCCAGATCTCGCCAAAATCGGGCCCATCGCCGTCAAGGCCACGTCAAGAAACTCCACATGCGCTCGCCACGGGCGCACGGTGAATACATGACACTTCTGGACCTCCTGCCGTCCTTACACAACGTGGCTCGGCCACGCGTCGACCCGACGGTGTGGCCGGTCACCACACGACTGGACGAGCAGGGCCGGATGTGCGTCGGAGAGACGGCGCTCTCGGAAATCGCCGATCAGTTCCGTACCCCCGCGTACGTGCTTGACGAGGAGGACTTTCGCTACCGCGCCCGCCGCTATCGCAGCACCCTGCGCGAGATCGAGGTCGCCTATGCCAGCAAGGCACTTCTGACGGCCGATGTCGCGCGCTGGGTGGCTCAAGAGGGGCTATCGCTGGACGTCTGCTCCTCCGGCGAGTTGGCGACCGCACTCGCAGGAGGATTCGACCCGGAACGAATCATCATGCACGGCAACGCCAAGACCCCCGATGAGCTCAGTGACGCCGCTGCGGTTGGCGTGGGCCGAATCGTGGTGGACTCCTACACCGAGATCATGTTCCTGGCGACTCGGCTCAAGAAGCGCCAGCGTGTGCTGGTACGGGTTACCCCCGATATCGATATCCACGGGCATGCCGCCGTCACCACGGGCATCACCGACCAGAAGTTTGGATTCCCGCTCCACGATGGGCACGCCATCGAGGCCGCCCGTCGCGTTCTGGACCAACCCCTGCTGGACCTCGTGGGCCTGCACTGCCACATCGGCTCACAGGTCACGGACTGCGCGCTGTACGGCGAGACCATCCGCCGCATGATCGCCGCGATGGCCGATATCCGTGCCAAGCACGGCGTGATCCTGGGTGAACTCAACATCGGTGGCGGCCACGGCGTCCCCTACCGTTCGGGCGACCCCGAACTCGACCTCGCCGAGCTGCACGACTTCATCGACGACGCCCTCGATGCCGCCTGCGCAGCCGAGCGCTTCCCACGCCCGCGCATCGTCGTCGAGCCCGGCCGCGCCATCTCCGCACGCGCGGGTGTGACGCTGTATCGGGTCGTGTCGGTCAAGACCCAGCCCGGTGGGCGCACCTTCGTGGCCGTCGACGGCGGTATGAGCGATAACCCCCGCGTGTCCCTGTATGACGCGAAATACAGTGTTGCGCTGGCAAACCGGCACCCCTCCGCGCCGCCACAGCTGGTGACGGTGGCCGGGCGCCACTGCGAATCCGGCGATGAGATCGCCCGCGATGTCAGCCTGCCGTCCGATGTTCGTCCCGGCGATGTGTTGGCCGTCGCGTGCACCGGCGCGTACAACCACAGCATGGCCTCGTCCTACAACATGGTGGGACGTCCGCCCGTGCTCGCCGTCCGCGACGGACGCGTACGCGAACTGGTGCGTCGCGAAACGATCGCCGATCTACTGTCGCGGGACCGCGGCGCGCGCTAGAAGCGCCGGTTCGTTCTGCTCGACCTAGAGCGCGGCACCACTCTTGGTCGGGGAAACCGTCAAGGGCGGCGAGGGGATCTTGGCCGTGGGCGAGGAATGCAGCTCGGCATCGCCCGGCTCGGTGCACACCTGCTCACCCGGCTTGGGCGCGCCGCACTTCTCGTGCGCACCCGCTGGCGGAACGACCGCGGTAGGCAACGCACAGTGCGAAGCTCCTGGCGCGCAGGGCGGGTCGGCGTGAGATATGCCGAGAGCCAGCGGCACACCAACGGTGACAGCGGCAGCAACCAGCAGTGCCGCACGTCTCACCAGTACGAACATCATGAGCAGACGATAGGCCTATTTGATTAGCCAGGCACTAATTCGCAGCGAATTCACAGCGGCACTCAGCCATGCGCTTGCGGAGAGGAACCATTGCCGGGCACCATCACCGCCTGCGTCGACTGCGGTGGCGTCGGCAAGTCCCTCACATTGGGGGCCGACCGCAGCTCCGCATCCCCCGTCTCGGCGCATTGCTCGAAGGTCTCGGGAACTTTGAGATCGGTAGAGACGCCGGTGCATTTCTCATGGTCGCCCACGGGCCGCGGCTGGTTGGGCGGCAACGCGCAACGCGGCGCGCCTGCCGGGCACGGGTCCGCGCGCACCGTTCCCGCAGCCAGCGGAACCCCAACGAACAGCGACAGCGAGAGCACTGCCAGTCCGGCACGAATCCACAACAGTCGCATGCTTAACTCCTGACACCCGGGCGGTCTCCACGCCGAACATAGGCGCGTTTTCGCCCAGGAAAGTGAACGGCAGCTGTGAGTCTGCTGCCAGTTTGATTCCCGCAGAGGAGAACCCTTTTCAGGGCAGCTCAGAGGTTGGCCGGACGCACCGGAACATCCGGCGGTTTCGGCAGTTCGGCCGGGTCCGGCCAGGACCGGAGCTCTGCGTCGCCCGAAGTCACACAAATCTCCGAACCGGTTCGCGGCAGCATGCAGTTCCCGTGCCCTCCCCGGGCGGGGCCCGAGGCATACGTCGTGTCGACGTGAACAGGAACGACAACAAACAAACCCGTCGCCACCACCGCCATGACATGCCGAAGGCCAGGCATCGGGCAACACCCCTTAATTACTTAGATTCCCTAACGAGTCAAAATTAGACTCATTAGGAACTAAAAGCAACTACCGAGGTGGTGCCGCTCCGGCGTCTATCGGCTAGCGACCCATACCGGGATTACCGAAAACCATCCAGGGCGGCTGCTCGGCCTGCGGCACCTCCGGGATGTCGGCCGGGTTCGGCGAAGAATGCAGTTCCGCATCCCCGGCACGGGTGCACACCATGTCGTCGGGCCCACCGTTGCAATCCTCTGGATTGGCCGGCGCGGACTGACACATGGCCGGGTCGGCACATTGCGGGTCCGCCGCGGCGACCGAGGCCAGCGACACGGGCAATGCGCCCAGCGCGGCCACTGCGGCGCCGACCACAGCCCATCGCACAACTACTGACGTCGTCATGACAAACACCTCACCTAACGATCAACCCCGACAACTTAAATTCTAGGTGATCGAGGCATGTCACACGTGGGTTCACCTCGACTGCCGGCCCGTCAAGGGATCCACACACCCGACCCGGTACCGCCCACGACCAACCATGGCGATGCCTGCGGAACCTCGGGGATGACCTGCCGATTCGGTGTGGAATGCAGTTCCGCGTTGCCGGGCTTTACGCACACCCGCGCGGTGAGTGGACCGCTGCAATCATCGGCCGCCGCGATGGGCGCGCCGATCACACCCAACGCCAACGCGGCCGCCATACCCAGAACCCAACGAGACCCCGTCATGACCCACCACCTTTACGAACCATCCGTTATGTCGAACGGTCCGGAGCGCGCAGATGTTCCTGCGCGACGGGTCATTCCTCGTGTAGCTGCGGATCGGCTTCCAGGTGCTTCAAACCGTGCCAGCACAGGTTGACAATATGAGCCGCCACCACTTCCTTCTTGGGCTCCCGGGCATCGAGCCACCATTGCGCCGTCATCGACACCTGCCCCACCAAGGCCTGCGCGTACAGCGGCGCCATCTCGGCGTCCAAACCACGGCGCTGGAAGTCGCCCGCCAAGATGCTCGACACCTGGCTGACCGCGTCGTTAAGCAGACTGGAGTACGTCCCCGAGCTGACACCGGGAGGCGAATCCCGGATCAGGATCCGGAAACCGTCGGTGCGGTCCTCGATGTAGCTCAGCAGGGCCAGCGCCACCTGCTCGAGCCGGACCCGCGAGCGATAACTCGTCAACGACGAGGTGATGCCGTCCAGCAGCACGGACATCTCACGATCCACCACGACGGCGTACAGCCCCTCCTTGCCGCCGAAATGCTCGTACACAACAGGCTTGGACACCCCGGCGCGTTGCGCGATCTCTTCGATAGAGGTGGCCTCGTATCCGCGCTCGGCGAACAACGATCGCGCCACATCGATCAGCTGGCGGCGGCGCTCAGTGCCGGCCATCCGAACGCGAGGGGTGCGTCCGGGGCCGTCCGGCCTACTAGGTACCGCCATGTGCCATCACTCTTTCTCGACCGCTCGGCAGGCCGCGTGGCCGAGCTAGGTGGTCGACTACAGTCTTCATTCTGTAACAGTCCGTCGTGGTGTAATCGGCAGCACCTCTGATTTTGGTTCAGATAGTTCAGGTTCGAGTCCTGGCGACGGAGCAGTAGGGAGTAGGAAATGCCAGGCAATTCCGCTGGGACTGCAGTAATCGTGCTGGCCGCGGGCGCCGGTACCCGCATGTGTTCGGACATCCCCAAGGTGCTGCATACCCTCGGTGGCCGCTCCATGCTGGCGCACTCCGTGTATGCGGCGGCCAGCGTGAATCCCGAACATCTGGTGATCGTGCTGGGGCACGACCGCGAACGCATCGCCACCGCCGTCGACATCCTCGCCGAGTCGCTCGGCAGGAAGATCGAGATCGCCGTCCAGGAGCAGCAGCTCGGTACCGGACACGCGGTGGCGTGCGGTCTACAGGCGCTGCCGCCGGACTTCTCGGGCACGGTCGTCGTCACCTCGGGCGACATCCCCCTGCTGGACGGCGACACCCTGGCGGGGCTGATCGGCCGGCACACGAGCGAGCCCGCCGCCGCCACCCTGTTGACCACCACGCTGGCCGATCCCACCGGATATGGACGCATCCTGCGCACCCAGGACCGCGAGGTCATTGCGATCGTCGAGCAGACCGACGCCACCGAGAGTCAGCGCGCGATCGGCGAGGTCAACGCCGGGGTGTACGCCTTCGACGTCGAGGCACTGCACGCGGCGCTGTCGCGGCTGCGCTCCGATAACGCGCAGCACGAGCTCTACCTCACCGATGCCGTCTCGATCATTCGTGAGAGCGGAAAAGTGGTGCACGCCAACCATGTTGACGACAGCGCCCTGGTGGCCGGTGTCAACGACCGGGTGCAGCTCTCCGAGCTGGGCGCCGAGCTGAACCGGCGGATCATCCGCAGGCACCAGCGCGCCGGGGTCACCATCGTCGACCCGTCGAGCACCTGGATCGACGTCGAAGTCCGGATCGGTCAGGACGCCACCATCGCGCCCGGCACCCAGCTGCACTCGTCGACCGTCATCGGCGGCCATTGCCACATCGGCCCGGACACCACCCTCATCGACGTCACCGTCGGCGACTCGGCCACGGTCATCCGCACACACGGTCAGGGCTCCACCATCGGCGCACGATCGGTCATCGGGCCGTTCACCTACCTGCGACCGGGCACGGTCACGGGCGAAAGCGCCAAACTGGGCGCGTTCGTGGAGGTCAAGAACTCCACCGTGGGCCGGGGCACCAAGGTGCCGCATCTGACCTACGTGGGCGACGCCGATATCGGCGAGAACAGCAACATCGGCGCGTCCAGCGTGTTCGTCAACTACGACGGAGAGACCAAGCGGCGCACCGTGATTGGCTCGCATGTGAAGACCGGCTCGGACACCATGTTCGTGGCCCCGGTGACCGTGGGCGACGGTGCGTACACCGGCGCCGGGACCGTCATCCGCGAAGACGTGCCACCGGGCGCGCTGGCGGTGTCAGCCGGCCCGCAGCGCAACATCGAAGGCTGGGTGGCACAGAAGCGTCCGGGCTCGGACGCGGCCAGGGCTGCCGAGGAAGCATCCAAAGGTTCCTGACCGGATTCCTGACCACCGAGAACCCGGGTTGGACATCTCGCGTTCAAATTCCGGCAACCCCCTCCCGGTCATCCGGGAAAGGTCCGTACCATTACCCCGACGGGGCGGTACCCGTCAGTAGCCCAAGACCCAAACTAAACCCAAGAGGACTAGCTGCGCCGTGAGCACCGACTGGACGGACAACCGCAAGAATCTGATGCTGTTCTCGGGTCGTGCGCACCCCGAGCTGGCCGAACAGGTCGCCAAGGAGCTCGATGTCCAGGTGACCGCTCAGACCGCCCGCGATTTCGCCAATGGCGAGATCTTCGTGCGGTTCGAGGAGTCGGTACGCGGCTGCGACGCGTTCGTCCTGCAATCGCATCCCGCGCCGCTGAACACCTGGCTGATGGAACAGCTGATCATGATCGACGCTCTCAAGCGGGGCAGCGCCAAGCGCATCACCGCGATCCTGCCGTTCTACCCCTATGCCCGCCAAGACAAGAAGCACCGCGGCCGCGAGCCCATCTCGGCCCGCTTGGTGGCCGACCTGTACAAGACCGCCGGCGCCGATCGCATCGTCACCGTCGACCTGCACACCGACCAGATCCAGGGCTTCTTCGACGGGCCGGTGGACCACATGCGCGCCCAGTCGCTGCTCTGCGGCTACATCGCCGAGCACTACGTGAGCAACGGCGAAGATGTGGTCGTCGTGTCGCCCGACTCCGGCCGCGTGCGGGTCGCCGAGAAATGGGCCGACTCCCTGGGTGGCGTGCCGCTGGCCTTCATCCACAAGACCCGTGATCCGCGAGTACCCAACCAGGTCAAGGCCAATCGCGTCGTCGGTGACGTGACCGGCAAGACCTGCGTCATCACTGACGACATGATCGATACCGGTGGCACGATCGCCGGCGCGGTCGGGCTACTGCACGAGGCAGGCGCCAAGGACGTCGTGATCGCCGCCACCCACGGCGTGCTGTCCGATCCTGCCGCCGAGCGTCTGGCCAACTGCGGCGCCCGGGAGGTGTTGGTCACCAACACCTTGCCCATCGGCGAGGAGAAGCGGTTCCCGCAGCTGACCGTGCTGTCGATCGCACCGCTGCTGGCCAGCACCATCCGCGAGGTCTTCGAGAACGGTTCGGTGACAGGACTTTTCGACGGGAACGCCTAGCCCCGCACCGAACCGATCGGAACTAGACCTCGTCGTTGTCCGACGTCAGAACGGTTCCACTCTCGTCTCCGCTGCACACCGCACCCGCGTTCTCGCATCCGGCGCCGGTACCGCTGGCCGGTCCCGGTGGAGCGATGTTGTTGCTGTCGGTGTCGTCAGGGCCCGACACGTCGGCATCGGGACCGTTACCGCCGCCGGGATCGCCCGGATTGAGGGGCGCAGCAGAAATCACGGCAGCGGGGGCGAGCGGATCCGCCAGGGCGGTCACTTCCGCGGAACCCAGTCCGACAGCACCGAAAACGACGAGACCAAGCACTGGCAAGAAACGATGCGCAACCGATCGTGTTCTTGAAGATTTCACAAGTAGCATTCAGTAAAGGTACAGGGCTTTCCATGGATGTGGACATGAAAATCTGTGTGCTTTTCAACAGCGAAAACCATTGCGCCAATTGCCCGCCAGAGCCGCCGGGCCGTTCAGCCAATCTGGCGAACGGGCGTAACAACCCATAGGGTCGGTCCCGTGAGCACAGCACCCAAGGGGCCACCGCCAATCCACCCAACAGAGGGTCGCACCGTGCTACTGAGCGTCGGAACCATCCATGAGGTCGTCGAGAATGATTCGGTGACAGTACTTTTCGGCAAGAATGCGTAACGCCGCGCTAGCGGTCGCATGCGTGGTGGCACTCGCGACGATCGGATGCGGGACCCAAAAGCCCGGGCAGCCCGCCGTTTCCTCGAGCAGCTCCGCCGCGGAATCGACCACCGCACCGGGCAGTTCCTCCGCGGAATCGACCACCGCACCAACCACCGCCACACCGACATCGATGAACCAGTACCTGCAAAGTGTCGGCGTCAAGGTCACCCCGGTGTCACCGGAGAGTCCGGCTAACGTCCGGGTCGAGCTGCCGCTGCCCGAGGGGTGGGAGAACCTGGGCTCACTCGATCCCGCCTACCTGATCACCGATAAGCCCAGTGGCGCCGATCAGGGCCGAACACCGAGCGCGGTGGTGTATCTCATCAAGCTGGACGGCCCTCTGGACGCCCGCAAGGCGATCACCGAACACGGATTCGCCGACGCGCAGAACACCCAGAACTTTCAGAAGATCGCCTCGTCCCTGGACGACTTCCAGGGATACCCGTCGGCCGCCATCGAGGGCACCTACGACAACCAGAACGTGCGAGTGCACGCGTGGAATCGGGATGTCATCGTGCCCGACGGATCGCTGCACTACCTGGTTCAGCTCACGGTGACGACCACCGAATCCCAGTCCGCCGCGCTATCCCCGGACGTCGCCGCCCTCACCGGTGGCCTGAAAATCACGAAGCGGTAAGGCTGCTCACACCCTCGACGCTATCGGCCAGGACCGCTAGGGTCAGCTCCCGTGACCAAGTCGACTACCCAATGGACCGCCGCCGAGCTGCCGTCGTTCGAGGGCCGCACCGTCGTCATCACCGGAGCCAATAGCGGACTGGGACTGGAGACCGCGCGCGAGCTGGCCCGTGTGGGCGCGCACGTCATCATGGCGGTGCGCGACACCGAAAAGGGAAACGCCGCCAAGGCTTCGATCAAAGGAAGCACTGAGGTGCGACAGGTCGATGTGGCCAACCTGGCTTCGGTGCGTGCGTTTGCCGACACCGTCGAGAGCGTCGACATCCTCGTGAACAACGCCGGCATCATGATGGTGCCGCAGGCCAAGACCGTCGACGGCTTCGAAAGCCAAATCGGCACAAACCATCTCGGCGCATTCGCGCTCACCAATCTGCTGCTACCCAAGCTCACCGACCGGGTGATCGCGGTGTCGTCCGTCGCGCACCGGGCCGGGAAGATCAACCTGGGCGACCTCAACTACGAGCGCCGCCGGTACACCCGCGCGGGGGCCTACGGCGCCTCGAAGCTGGCCAATCTGTTGTTCACCAAGGAGTTGCAGCGCCGCCTGAGCGCCGCCGGGTCGGCGGTGCGCGCGCTGACCGTCCATCCGGGAGTGGCGGCCACCGAGCTGCAGTCACACAGCGGGAACCCGATCTTCGAGATCGCGCTGAAGACGGGGAACCTCTTCGCGCAGGATGCCCAACACGGCGCCCTTCCCACGCTCTACGCCGCATCCCAGGACCTGCCGGGTGACACGTACATCGGACCGGACGGGCCGTTCGAGGCCAAGGGGTACCCCAAGCGCGTAGGACGCAGCAGCAGGGCGCAGGACGCCGAGAGCGCCAAGGGCCTCTGGGAGCTGTCTGCGCAGCTCACCGGGGTTTCCTTTGCGCTTTGACCAGCACTGATTGGCCTTTGAGGTTCACGCTCGGATACTCTCAGTAGGCTGTCACGGCGAGGGTGGGTCTTCCCACCGTTATCGACGGGATCATGGACTTCATCGTGTTGTCCTCCCTGCGCCGTGTCTCACGAAACGCAAGGAGTTGACCAGATGTCCAAGAAGAACACCCCCACCAGCAACAACCTCACCGTCACCGTCCGCAAGGACACCGGTAAGGGCGCCTCACGCCGCGCCCGCCGCGACGGCCAGGTTCCCGCCGTGCTGTACGGCCACGGCACCGCCCCCGAGCACCTGAACCTGCCGGCCCGCGATTTCGCGGCCGTGCTGCGCCACACCGGCACCAACGCCATCCTGACGCTGGATATCGAAGGCCGCGAGCAGCTGGCCCTCACCAAGACCATCGAGATTCACCCCATCCGCCGCAACCTGGTGCACGCCGACCTGCTGGTCGTGCGTAAGGGCGAGAAGGTCGTTGTCGAGGTGAACGTCCACGTCGAGGGCGACGCCGAAAGCGGCACCCTAGTGGCCCAGGACTCCAACACCCTGGAGATCGAGGCCGAGGCAATGTCGATCCCCGAGTTCCTCACCGTCTCGGTCGAGGGCCTGCCCGCCGGCACCCAGATCGCCGCCGGCGCGATCGAGCTGCCCAAGGGCTCCACCCTGATCTCCGATCCCGAGACCCTGGTCGTCAACGTCGTCGCGGCGCCGACCGCCAGCGAGATGGACGCCGAGGGTGGTGGCAGCGAAGGTGCCGAGGCGCCGGTCGCCGAGGCCGCCGAAGGCTCCACCGAAGAGTAGGCGGAGTAGTTCGTGCCCGACTTATCCGACGATGGCGTGCTGGTGGTCGGCCTGGGCAATCCCGGGCCGACCTACGCCAAGACACGACACAACCTCGGATTCATGGTCGCCGACCTGTTGGCGGCCAAGGATGGCGCAACCTTCAAGCCGCACAAGAAGTCCGGCGCCGAGGCGACGACGATTCGCCTCGGCGGCCGGGCCGTGAATCTGGCCAAGCCCCGCACGTTCATGAACACCTCGGGCCCGCAGGTGGCCGCGCTGGCCAAGTTCTTTTCGGTTCCCGCCGGGAACGTCATCGTCATGCACGACGAGCTGGATCTGGATTTCGGCACCGTGCGACTCAAGCTCGGTGGCGGCGAGGGCGGCCACAATGGGCTGCGCTCAATATCGCAGTCGCTGGGCACCAAGGACTATCTGCGGGTTCGGCTGGGCGTCGGACGTCCACCCGGACGCAAGGACCCGGCGGCATTCGTGCTGGAGAACTTCGCCAAGACGGAGACCGAGCAGGTTCCCCTGCTGTGTGAGCAGGGCGTCGATGCGGCGGAGCTACTGGTCCGCCTCGGTCTGGAAGCAGCACAGAATCAGGTACATGCCTGGGGCTAGACGCCCGGATGTGCCCGCTATGGTCTCCTCATGACCGATATCGCGGAGATCACCGGCGCCAACAAGATCGGCCTCCTCAGCCTGGGCGCGTACCGCCCCGAACGCGTCGTCACCAATGAGGAGATCTGCGAGCACATCGAGTCCTCGGACAAGTGGATCTATACCCGCACCGGCATCAAGAGCCGTCGGTTTGCCGCCGACGATGAGTCCGCCCAGACCCTGGCCATCGAGGCGGGGCGTAAGGCCATCGCCAACGCACTGCTCACCGGTGCCGAGATCGACGCGGTGATCGTGGGTACCAGCACTCACTACGTGCAGACGCCGGCATCCGCCCCGGCCGTCGCCACCGCACTGGGCGCCCAGGGTGTCCCGGCCTTCGATCTGTCGGCCGGCTGTGCCGGGTTCGGGTACGCGGTGGGCGTGGCCGGCGACATGATCCGCGGCGGCAGCGCCAGCAAGGTGCTGGTCATCGGTTCGGAGAAGCTCTCCCCCGCACTGGATATGACCGACCGCGGCAACTGCTTCATCTTCGGCGACGGGGCCGGCGCAGTGGTCGTCGGCGAGACCGCCGAACAAGGCATCGGCCCCACCGTGTGGGGCAGCGACGGCAGTCAGTCCAACGCCATTCGCCAGGACATCGACTGGATGGACTTCGCGGCGGCACCCGACCCGGACGGCCCGCGACCCTACCTGCGCATCGAAGGTACTTCGGTATTCCGTTGGGCTGCTTTCGAAATGGGCAAGGTTGGGCAGCGAGCCATGGAGGCCGCCAAGGTGGGGCCCGAACAGATCGATGTCTTCGTGCCGCACCAGGCCAACACGCGTATCAACGAACTACTGGCCAAGAATCTGCATCTGCGTCCGGATGCCGTCATTGCCAATGACATTGAGCACACCGGCAACACCTCGGCGGCATCGGTACCGCTGGCCATGGAGACGCTACTGTCCACCGGTGCGGCCAAGCCCGGTGACCTGGCACTGCTCATCGGCTACGGCGCCGGGCTCAGCTATGCCGCGCAGGTGGTCCGGATGCCACCCGTACCGTTCGAGTAGCTGCACAGCTCAACGGAACTCAATTGCACCCGCAGGACAAAGCCTGCTTGCGTGCTGCGCCACCTCCACCTGACCCGCAGACAGGGCCAGTGGTCCGGCTCCACCGTCTGCCAGTGTCGCAACGCCCTCATCGCCGAGGCTAAACAGCTCCGGATGAGAGCGGATGCAGTATTCGGACCCCATGCATACGTTCTGGTCGATAGACACGGACGGCATAGTCACCAACGCCTCAACGCCGCGTAAGGGTCACGGGCAGGCCACCGTCGATGACGGTCGAGAATGCGAACTTGTGTCGTGGCTCCCAATTTTCGGGCACCGCGAGTCGGTACCGCTGGAAGATCGTCGCCAACAGCAGCTGGGCATTCATGTACGCCATACCCGTACCTACGCAATGATGCGAACCCGATCCGAAGGGCATGAATGCCAACCGTGGACGTGCACGTATCTGCTCGGGATCCATGAAACGCATCGGGTCGTATCGGTCCGGGTCGCCGCCCCACCATCGACGATCCCGATGCACCACATACAGCGACGTGGCAACAACGCTGCGCCTGGGAATCGGATATCCGCCGATCTCGTTCTCATCCATCGCGAAGCGCCAATTGAGCGGCGCACCCTGCAGGCGTTGACCTTCATCAAAACATGCTTTGGCCCAGGCCAGTTTGGGAAGGTCGGCCACACCAGGCACGTTGCCACCCAAAGCATCTACCTCGTCATACAACCTGGTGAGATGCTCGGGGTTCTTCAGAAGCAGGGCCAAGGTCCACGACATCGCGGCCACAATCGTTTCGTAGCCGCCGGTGATGAGCACGATCAGCTCTGCAATCAGGTCTCGCTCACTCAGCGCCGACTCGTCGTCGTAGCGCGCCTCCAACAGAATGCTCAGCAGATCCGGGTCCTGAACAGGGTTTTCGCGGCGGCGCCTCACGATCTTCTTGACCTGCAGAACGAGCCGCAACAGCGAGTGCGGTGCACTTTGAACACCAGGGAAAGGCAACGGGTTTGGAGGCGCTGACAGCAGCAAATACGACGCGCCGAGACGCATCGTCGCACGAACGTCCACGTCGATCTCGTGAATTTCCTTATCGGAGATCGAGGTTGAGAACATCGTTCGCAAGAAGGCGGGCAGTGTCACCCGGGCGATCTCATGCTGGAGGTTGACTGGATTGGACGTGTCTGCCCATTGATCCCATCGGTCCACCCGACGGACGAATTCCTCCGACAAAACATCGGCCACCCGCGCAAGATGCCGCCGCCCGAACATCGGCAGCAGCATCTTTCGCCGTTCTCTCGACATTTCACCCTCAAGGGTGGGGACGGAACGGCCGATCCACCGGAACAACCATTGCGTGGTACCGAACATGCTGTACCGGCCGGTGGCGTCATCCATGAAGGCGGAGATGTCATCTGGGTGGCTGACCACGATGAGGTCATGAATAGGCAGCGGCACGCGGTACACGTCTCCGTACTTTTCGGCGTTCGCCCGGAGAAACTCGTAGGGGTTGCGGTAGTACGGAATCAAGGAACCCACGATGGGCAGCCCCTTGGGGCCGGGCGGCAAGGGTGTCGGGCGGCCTGACCCATTTACCGCACATGTAGCCACCCGAAGCGGTCGACGAGTAGGCCAAAAGGGATCGCTACGAAGCGAATTGAGAATGCTCAGCCTCCCCCGCGACCATTGAGAGGCCTCGGGCGCGAACGGTGCCGCCGAGTTCATGCCTGTTTCATTCGCGCTGCCCAGCGCGTCGCTAATCGGCAATGCCATCTACGTCTCCATACCTCTTACCTGGACCGATGCCTGTGAACGTTCGCTCACGGACGCTTTGCGATGAGACTCTTGTACATCGATAGTCTCTATGCGACTATCACTCTACGAAAGTCTCATGAGACTTTTCAATAGCAATCGTCTTAATTTCCGTGAGCAGGCGCTGCGGCGCTCCAACCAACCGGGAGACACCGATGGAGTTCAAGCACCCGCCAGTCCCCCTCGACATGGCCGCCGACATCGCGGTGTCCTGGGGATTTCTGGCATTCACTGCCGTTTCGTTCCTCGTAACCCTGGCCTGGGCGCTGCGCATGGGAACACGTTCCCGGGATTGGCTTCCGCTGATACTCATGGCAGGCGGGGCGCTCTGCGGGTTCCTCGAGCCTGGCGGTGACATTCTTGGCGCCACGTTTTACCCGTCGAACACCCCGCTGCTGGCGTTCGAGCTATGGGGACGTCACATTCCGCTGTTCGTGTTCGTCGGTGAGTCCATGTTCTTTGCGACCGCCGTGTACTTCGCTTACCGGTTCCTTGTCACTGGAACATCCGTAGCGCGCCTTCTCGGAATCCTGCTAGCCTTCAGCCTTTTCGATGCCGCCATGGAAATGACCATCAGCCAGTTCCACGTAATGACCTACTACGGCAACAATCCGACACTGATCTTTGGACTCCCGCTGTACTCGCTTGTGCAAAATGGCGCGCTTGCCCTGGTCGGCGGTTGGACGATTCTGGTTTCGGCGCCATACCTTTCGGGCGTCCGGAAACTGTTTCTCGCACTTCTGGTTCCGCTGTCCTTTGGACTGCAGGCGTTCATCACCACATGGCCGATGTATCTGGGTCTGAACACGGGAGCCTCGCGCTCGAGTCTGCTCATCCTGGGACTGATTGCTACCGCAGCCAATCTTGCACTGCCAATTCTGTGCGTGTACTCACCGCAGGCCCGGGCATACCGCACGCACCCGCTGCCCATGAGTACACAGTCAGGGACTGGAGCCCTGGTAGGCCAGGGCTAGCCCCGGAACTTGCGGCGTCCCGCGAACGCGGGGCCAACCAACGCAAGGAATGACTCGCGAAGCTCATCGGTGCCGGCCACGTCCATGCTCGAGTCCGGTACCAGCGCATAGGCAATCGCCAAATGGCATACGAGGTCGGCGAGGTCAACGTTGTCCACGGGAGAACGCGCCGCCCGATCAGTTTCCGCGATGATGCTCGCCACCAGCGCGCGCGCCAGTTCCATGGCAGGCAGCTCTTGAGATCGAGAGAAGTCGACCAACTTCCGCGGATCATCGGCAAGCAACCGACGAAACGCGGGGTTGACGCGCGAGAAGCGGACCGCCTGAGTCAACAAGTCGGCAAGCGCCGCCGCAGGACCAGCCGAGACCTCAATCGTCTGCAGGAGTTCGACGACGAACTTTCGGAGTTCCCGAAGGATGACACGGTTGACCACTGCGTTCTTGCTGCCGAATCGTCGAAAGATGGTCGCGCGACTGACCCCCGAGCGCTCAACGATGTGCGGCATCGTGACGTTCCGCTCGCCGCAATCTCCGATAAGTTCGGCCGCAGCATCCAGAACACGCGCGTCTATTGGGTCATCGACCTCATTGAGGAGGACCGCAAATGGGTGCTCCTCAAACCGATCCAAAAAAGACAGCTGCTCGCTCCTTACTCACCGGCTCAACATCGGCAAGCGTATGGCACATAGGAATGAACAGAACCGCGGCACGCTGTTTCGACGTTCACTGCATTGCGGTGTCGCCTAGATGACGAGGGCCACCGAGGTCGAGCGACGCAGCTTGCCCGACGGGGTCTTCGGGATGCTGCCCGGTCCCAGCACCACCACGTTGCGTGGCCGCACATCGACCTCGGCGACAACCTCGTGGGCGACGTGCTGCTCGATGCGGCGAACCTCATCCGGGTTCTCGAATGCGTTGGACTCCACCACAACCGCGAAAGTCTCGCGCTGGTTCTTGGGGTCGACACCGGCCTCCAGGCGCACGGCAACCGCGCAACCCGGCCGCACACCTTCGACACGTCCGGCGGCACGCTCGATATCGGTTGGGTAGATGTTTCGGCCCGCCATGATGATGACGTCCTTGACGCGACCGCAGACCACGACGTGACCCTTCTCGGTCAGGTATCCGAGGTCACCCGTGTTGTACCAACCGTTTTCGTCCTGGGCGGCCAGGAAACCGCCCATAGTCACATAGCCGGGGGTCACCGACTCACCCCGCAGCTCGATGACGCCAACGCCGCGCGGGGGCAGCACATTCAGGTCCTCATCGATAACCCGCGCCTCGATGCCGGGTAGCAGCGGGCCCAGGGTCGCCAGGTGGCGCAGGTTTCCGCGGGTGGCGGGAACCGCGCGACGCAGAGCGGCCAACAGGTCGGCATCAACCTCGTCGACAACCAGACCGGAGGCCTCGACCTCCGAGAAGGACACGGCCAGTGCGGTTTCGGCCATACCGTAGGCGGGCACCATCGCAGAAGGCTGGAACCCGAAGGGCTGTCCGGCATCACACAGGTCGTGAACCACGGCCGGGTCCACCGGCTCGGCGCCGGAGAGCACGAACCGCAGCGTCGACAGATCGAAGTCACCCGGCTTGGCCTGGTTGCGCAGACGCTTGGCGAACAGCGAGTAAGCGAAGTTGGGGGCGGCCGTCATGGTGCCCTTGTACTTGTCGATCAGCCTGCCCCACAACAGAACATCGCGCATGAAGTCCATCGGGGTGATCTTCACCAGTTCGGCGCCGAAGAACATCGGCACCGTCAGGAAGCCGACCATGCCCATGTCGTGGAACAGCGGCAGCCAGCTGACCATCACGTCGACGTCGGGCTTGTACTTGGAGGCGACGTACATGCCGTGCGCGTTGGCGTACAGATTGCGGTGGGTGATCTTGACGGCCTTCGGGGAACCAGTCGACCCGGACGTCAGCTGCATGAGCGCGACGGAGTCCTCGTCGGCCTCGACGGGCTCGATCGGGTCGGCGTCCCACAGGTCCTTGATGTGAACGACGATGACGCCCTTCTCCTGCAGTACCGGAGCGGCGGCGTCGAACGGGGCGGACACGATCACGGCCTTGGCGCCGATCATGTCGACGACCTTGAGGGTGTCCTCGGCCCACACCGCGAGGTCGGTCCGTGGAGTCGGCTGGTGCAGCATCGTCAGCGAGGCACCGCGCATCCACACGGCCTGGATCGCCGGGGCGATCTCGACGGGCATACCGACCAACATGCCGATCGCGTCGTCAGGGCCGAGGCCCGCGGCGGCCAAACCACCGGCCAGCTGCTTGGCGCGTTCGTGCACCTGTTTCCAGGTGTGCCGGACTGGCGTGTCGGGTTCGCCGGTGACCATGCCCTTGGCGCTGGACAGCGCGTTGGCGTACAGCTCGTCGGTAAACCTGCTCACAGTTCCTCCTGGCCTAGGCCTGCTGGGCGAGTCACGCGTCCTTACCGGATGCTCCGCCACACGTGCCGCGACGTGCGGTAGGCGCGCGCAGGGCCGTTAGCAGCGGATTCATATCGTTCAGGTGACAGTCCGGATGCCTTCTTATGATCCGCTAGCATCTTAGGCTTTTCTTAATCACTGACCAAACCCAGTGTGATCTTGACGTTTGGCGTGTCGCCTTACTTGGCGTGTCTAGCCGTCGCTGCGGCCTTGAATGACCTGCGCCCCATGGACGGGACCGCTGGCCACCCGGACCGTGCGGCATACGCCCGCGCCGGCCAGCTCCGCGCTGACATGGACGGCGTCGTCGGCCGAGGTACACAAGAACGCGCAGGTCGGGCCCGATCCGGAGACGATTCCGGCCAGCGCACCCGCAGACTCCCCCGCCCGCAGCGTCCGGCGCAGTTCGGGGTTCAGGCTCACCGCCGCAGCCTGCAACTCATTACCCAAGAGCGGTGCCAATCGGCGCGCATCGCCGGCGGCGAGCGCACCCAAGAGTTCATCTGCCTCGGCGAGCCGGGGCGGATCGCCGTTCTCGCGCAGCCGGTCGATCTCCTTGAAGACCTGGGGCGTGGCCAGACCACCGTCGGCGAAGGCGAACACCCAGTGAAAGACGTTGCGCGCCAATACCGTGGCCAGCTGCTCGCCCCGGCCGGTGCCCAGCGCGGTGCCACCGTGCAACGCAAATGGCACATCGCTGCCCAGCTGAGCGGCCAGGTGGTGTAGATCGCGGCGCGGAACACCGGCGCGCCACAGCTCATTCATCGCGACCAGGACCGCGGCGGCGTCGGCGGAGCCGCCGGCCATACCGCCCGCGACGGGGATGTCCTTATTAATGAAGATCGAGACGTCGGGGGCGCGGCCCACGTGATCGGCGAACAGCTTGGCCGCCTGCCAGGCGAGATTGCGTTCGTCGGTGGGCACCGTGCCTTCGCCCTGCCCGACAACGTCCACCGACAGCACGTCGGCGTCCCGCACGGTCACATCATCGGCCAGCGACACCGCATGAAAAACAGTGGTCAGCTCGTGATAGCCGTCCTCGCGGAGGTCACCTACGGCCAGGTACAGGTTGACCTTGCCGGGCGCCCGAACGGTCACCGCGCCGGTAGGCACCCAATCGGAGACGGTCTCGGACACGCCCCTGAGGGTACGTTCTGCGGCGCGTTGCACGCGCAATCACATGCCTGGTGTTTCTGGTGTGGGGTTTGTAGACTCGCTTTCGCAACAGCACAACTGTGCCCACATTCGGGACAGGGTGCTGTTTTTTCATATCCCCGCCCTCTTCCCGAGCGCGCCCTATC